>Ga0116143_10000543_pt1 | contig 52044 bp, 53 predicted proteins | sample AD_UKC034_MetaG_FD_89745 | JGI IMG/M metagenome (GOLD analysis project Ga0116143, IMG submission 89745) | Active sludge microbial communities of municipal wastewater-treating anaerobic digesters from USA - AD_UKC034_MetaG | ecosystem: Engineered > Bioreactor > Anaerobic > Digestate | place: USA... | reverse complement strand
TCATCACCTTCTGGCACATCCCCTGGCCCAACCCCGAGGCGTTTTCCATCTGCCCCTGGCGCGAGGAAATCCTCGAGGGGCTGCTCGGCAGCAGCATCCTCGGCTTCCACACGCAGTTCCACTGCAACAACTTCGTCGACACGGTGGACCGCATGCTCGAGGCGCGCGTCAACCGCGAGAATTTCAGCGTCAGCTACGGCGGCAAGACGACGATGGTGAAGCGCTACCCGATTTCCATCGAGTGGCCGCCGCCGCCCGAGCTGACGGCGAAGCCGGTCGAGCAGTGCCGCAGCGATGTCCGCCGCCGGCACGGCCTGGGGCGGGATCACCTGCTGGGCGTCGGCGTCGATCGCCTGGATTACACCAAGGGTGTCATCGAGCGCTTCCGCGCCATCGAGCGGCTGTTCGAACTGGAGCCGGCCTGGATCGGCCGCTTCAGCTTCGTGCAGATTGCCGCGCCGACACGCGCCAGCATCGGGGAGTACCAGCAGTACGAGGCGCATGTGCGCACCCTGGCGCGGGAAATCAACGAGCGCTTCGGCCGTGGCGGCTACACGCCGATCATCCTGAAGATCGAGCACCACGAGCCGCAGGGCGTCTACGAATACTACCGGGCGGCAGACCTGTGCTTCGTCAGCAGCCTGCACGACGGCATGAACCTGGTGGCGAAGGAGTTTGTTGCGTCGCGCGACGACGATCGCGGCGTGCTGATCCTCAGCCGCTTCACCGGCGCGGCGCGCGAATTGCCGGAAGCCCTGATCGTCAACCCCTACGATGCCGACCGCTGCGCGGCGGCACTGCACATGGCGCTGTCGATGCCGGTGGTGGAGCAGCGCGACCGCATGCGGCTGATGCGCGGCCTGGTGGCCGAGTTCAACGTCTATCGCTGGGCCGGGCGCATGCTGCTCGACGCGGCCGGCATGCGGCGCCGGGAAAGGGTGCAGGAACGGAAAGGCCCATGGCCGAAACAACGATCCTGAACGGCGCGCTGATGGACATGTCGGCGGCGGATGGCGCACGGGCCTTTTTCTTCGACATCGACGGCACCCTGCTGGAAATCGCGCCGACGCCATCCGGCGTGCGCGTCGACGCCGGCCTGGTGGCCAGCATCCGGCAGCTGCACGAATGCAGCGGCGGCGCCGTCGCGCTCATCAGCGGCCGCCGCGTCGCCGATGTCGACGCCCTGTTCCCGGGGCTGCGCCTGCCGATCGCCGGACAGCACGGCCTGGAGCGCCGCGACTCCGCCGGCGGCTGCCACAGCCACGCACCGGAAGGAGTGGATTGGCCCCGGCTGAAAGCCCTCGTCAAGGGAACTTTCGACGGCGTGCGGGACCTGGTTCTGGAGGACAAGGGATTGACGCTGGCGGTGCATTACAGGCAGAACCCGTCGCTGGAGAGGCAGGTGACCGATGCCCTCGCGCGCATCGTTGCCGATGCCGGCGCGATGGTGAGGCTGCAACCGGGCAAATGCGTGCTGGAGGTGAAGCCGGCCGGCCGCGACAAGGGCACGGCGATTGCGGAGTTCATGTCGGAGGCCCCTTTTCGCGGCCGGCGGCCGGTGTTCCTCGGCGATGACATTACCGACGAATACGGCTTCAGCGTGGTCAACGATCTGGGCGGCGATTCCATCAAGGTGGGTGAAGGGCCAAGCATCGCGCGCTGGCGGCTGGACAACGTGCTGGCGGTGCGCGCCTGGCTGGACGAGTTGCTGGCGCGCATCCCCGCTTGCCGCCGGCAGGAGAGGGGGTGGGCGACATGAGCAGCCTGGACCTGGCCCTGATCGGCAACTGCAGCATCGGCGCCCTCGTCGGGCCGACGGCCGAAATCGTCTGGGCCTGCTTCCCGCGCTTCGACGGCGATGCCATGTTCTGCTCGCTGCTGCGCGAGCGGCGGGCTGACGAAGACTTCGGTTATGCCGCCGTCGATCTCGTCGATTTTTCCCACGCCGAGCAGGAATACCTGACCAACACGGCCATTTTGGTGACGCGCCTGCACGACAGGCATGGCGGCGTGGTGGAGGTCACCGACTTCGCACCGCGCTTTCGCCAGCACGGCCGCATGTTCGCGCCGATGACCCTGGTGCGGCAGTTGCGCCGGCTGTCCGGCAGCCCGCGCCTCGTCTTGCGCATGCGTCCGGCCCACGACTACGGCCGCAGCCGTCCGGCCGTGACGTGGGGCAGCAACCACATCCGCTACGTCGCCCCGGAACTGACGCTGCGCCTGACCACCGATGCTTCGGTGACGGCCATCCTCGAGGAGATGCCGTTCTTCCTGGAGGATTCGGCGACGCTGATCCTCGGGCCCGACGAGACACTGCAGGATGCGGTGGGCGAGACCGGGCGGCACTTCGCCGAGGAAACCGCCGATTACTGGCGCGACTGGGTACGCTATCTTTCCATTCCCTTCGAGTGGCAGGAGGCGGTGATTCGCGCCGCCATCACGCTCAAGCTCAACGCCTACGACGACTCGGGCGCCATCGTCGCCGCCATGACCACCTCGATACCGGAAGCGGCCGGCAGCGGCCGCAACTGGGACTACCGCTACTGCTGGCTGCGCGACGGTTATTTCGTGGTGAACGCGCTCAACCGCCTCGGCACGACGCGCACCATGGAGCGCTATCTCGGCTACGTGGTGAACATCGCCGCCGGCGCCCGGGATGCCGTGCTGCAGCCGGTGTACCGCATCAACGGTCGCGCCGAAATCGAGGAGCAGGTCATCGACAGCCTGCCTGGCTACCACGGCATGGGGCCGGTGCGCGTCGGCAACCAGGCCTACCGGCAGGTGCAGCACGACGTCTATGGCTCCGCCATCCTGACCGCCACCCACGTCTTCTTCGACCGGCGCCTGGTGCGCTGCGGTGACGAGGCGTTGTTCCGGCGGCTGGAGGCGCTCGGCGAGCGCGCCGTGCAGGTGCATGACCAGCCCGACGCCGGTCTGTGGGAGCTGCGCGGCTCGGCGCGGGTGCACACCTTCTCCAGCGTCATGTGCTGGGTCGCCTGCGACCGCCTGGCGAAGATCGCGGCGCGCCTCGGCCTGGCGCAGCGGCACGATTATTGGCAGGCCCAGGCCGAGCGCATCCACCGCGTCGTCAGCAAGCGCGCCTGGAACGAGAAGCTGAACAGCTTTGCCGCCACCCTCGACGGCAATTCGATGGACGCCAGCCTGCTGCTGCTCAACGAGGTTGGCTTCCTGCAGGCCGACGATCCGCGTTTCGCCGGCACGGTCGCCGCCGTCGAGCGCGAACTGCGCCGCGGCGATTTCATCTTCCGCTATGTCGAGAAGGACGATTTCGGGGAGCCGGAGAACGCCTTCCTGATCTGCACCTTCTGGTACATCAACGCGCTCGCCGCCCTCGGACGCCGCGACGAGGCGCGGGCGCTCTTCGAGCGGATGCTCGCCTGCCGCAACCGCCACGGCCTGCTCGCCGAGCACATCGATCCGCGCACGGGAGAGCAGTGGGGCAACTTCGTGCAGACCTACAGCATGGTCGGCCTCATCAATTCCGCCATCCGGCTCAGCCTGCGTTGGGACCAGGCATTCTGAAACAGGCGGCGAAAGCGGCGTCCTGGCGGGACTGACTTTCGCTGCGCGGTTTCCGGGACGCTAATCAGGAGGAAGCATGACTGAAACACTGATGGGCGTATTGGGCCAGATCGCCTGGCCGCTGGCCCTCGCCGTCGCCTGGCTGGCGGGGGAATTCGGCCACCGCTGGCTGGCGCTGCCGCGCATCAGCAGCTACGGCATCGCCGGCTTCGCCATGGCGGCCAGCCAGGGCGGCTTCCTGCCCGATCCGGCCGGCGGCCCCGTCGCGCTGCTCGCCGACGTGGCCTTCTCGCTGATCCTCTTCGAGCTCGGCTATCGCATCAACCTCGGCTGGCTGCGGGCGAATCCCTGGCTGCTCGTCACCGGCATTGCCGAGGCCTATCTCACCTTTTACGTGGTATTCCTCATCGCCCAGGCGCTGTTCGTCCCGCTCCTGCCGGCCCTCCTGCTCTCGGCGCTGGCCATGTCGACCTCGCCTGCGGCGGTGATCCGCGTGGTGAACGAGTCGCGCAGCTCGGGCCAGGTGACCGAGCGCACGCTGCACCTGTCCGCCTTCAACTGCGTGCTGGCCCTGGTGGCCTTCAAGGCGGTGGTCGGCTACGGCGTGCTCTTCAGCGCCGGCAGCATCTTCCAGGCGGTCTGGAGCAGCCTGGTGGTGGTCCTGGTCTCGGCCGGCCTCGGCGCGCTGTTCGGCGCGGTGGTGCCGGGCCTGCTGCGCTTCCTCGGCGGCCTGGCGCGCAATGCCACCGTCGTCTTCGCGCTGGCCGTGCTGCTGCTCACCGCGCTCACCGACGCGCTCAATTTCTCCCCCCTGCTGGCGGCGCTCGCCTTCGGCGTGGTGGCGCGGCAGCGGCGCGTGGTGCTCTCGCAGGTGCAGCGCAACTTCGGCGCGCTCGGCGACCTGCTGACGGTGCTGCTGTTCGTCTTCGTCGGCGCCACGCTGGACTGGCGCCAGGCCTTCACGGGCGTGCAGCTCGCCTGCGCCGTGGTGCTCGGGCGCATGCTGGTGAAGACGCTGGCGACCACCCTGTTCGCGCGCCTGAGCGGCGTGACCTGGCGCAAGGGCATGCTCACCGGCCTGGCCATGACGCCGCTGTCGGCCTTCGCCATCCTGCTGCTGGAGCAGACGCGCTATCTGAAGCTCGACCTGCTCGACGAAGTGGCCGGCGTGATGGCGGTGATTCTTTTGCTCGAGGTGCTCGGGCCGCTGATGACCCGCTGGGCGCTGGTATGGGCCGGCGAAACGCAGCGCCGGGAGGAGGCCTGAGCATGCCGCTCGAGCCCTTCAAGTCCGCCGAGGCGCTCACCATGGGCGTCGAGCTGGAATTGCAACTCGTCAACCCGGCCGACTTCGACCTCTCCGCCTCGGCCAGCGACATGCTGCATCTGCTTGGGCGCGGGCGCTTCCCCGGCGACGTCAAGCCGGAGATGACCGAGAGCATGATCGAAGTGTCCACCGACGTGCATGTGCGCCACGCCGCGCTGCTGGCGCAGCTGGAACAGATGCGCGACGCGCTGGTGGCGGCCGGCGACCGCCTCAACGTCGCCCTCTGCGGCGGCGGCACGCACCCGTTCCAGCGCTGGTTCCACCAGCGCATCTTCGCGCGGCCGCGCTTCCACGAGCTGTCGACCCTCTACGGCTATCTCGCCAAGCAGTTCACCGTGTTCGGCCAGCACGTGCACATCGGCTGCGGCTCGGCCGACGAGGCGCTGTTCCTGCTGCACGCGCTCAACCGCTACCTGCCCCACTTCATCGCGCTGTCGGCCTCGTCGCCCTTTTTCCAGGGCGTGGACACGCTGTTCGATTCGGCGCGGCTGAACTCGGTGTTCGCCTTCCCGCTCTCCGGGCGCGCGCCGTTCCTGCTGAAGTGGGAAGACTTCGAGCGCGACTACTTCGCCAAGATGGAAAAGACCGGCGTGGTGAAGAGCATGAAGGACTTTTACTGGGACATCCGCCCGAAGCCGGAATACGGCACCATCGAGCTGCGCGTCTGCGACACGCCGCTGACGGTGGCGCGCGCCGCCGCGCTGGCCTGCTACCTGCAGGCCCTGTGCCGCATGCTGCTGGAGTGCGCCGATGCGCCGCCGGCCGAGGACGACTACCTCGTCTACAATTACAACCGCTTCCAGGCCTGCCGCTTCGGCCTCGACGGCACGCTGGTGCACCCGAAGAGCAACGAGCCGCTCTCCCTGCGCGAGGACATCCTCGCCACCCTGCGGCGGCTCGAGCCGCATGCCGCCGCGCTGGAGAGCCGCGCCGCGCTCGAGGAGATCTATCGGGTGGCGGCCGGCGAGGGCAACCATGCCGGCTTCCTGCGCCGGCAGCATGCCGAGGAAGGCGGCATCGAGGGCGTGGTGGATGCGGCGGTGCGGTGCTTTCGCGAGGAGGTGAGGACATGATCGGCAGGCGGCGCCCCGTCCGCATCGGACTCTCGGCGCGCATCTTCCATCCCGAGCCGGACGCCCGCGGCATCCGCAGCAAGACCCTGCAGGTGCTCGAGCAGTCGGTGGCGCAGTGGGTCATGGCGCGCGGCGTGATGCTGCTGATGGTGCCCTCGGTGGCGCAGGACGGCGTGCTCCTGCGCAACAACATCCGCCTGCGCGACTACGCCGAGAACCTCGACGGCCTGATCCTGCAGGGCGGCGCCGATGTCAGCCCGCGCGCCTACGGCGAGGAGCCGCTGCGCGAGGCATGGAGCGGCGACCCGGTGCGCGACGCCTACGAGCTGGAACTGCTGCACGAGTTCATGGAGGCGAGAAAGCCCGTGCTCGGCATCTGCCGCGGCATGCAGCTCATCAACGTCGCCCTCGGCGGCACGCTCTTCCAGGACCTGCCGACGCAGTGCCCCGGCGCGGTGGCCCACGAGAGCGAGGCCTACGACCGCAACGCCCATGCCGTCGCCTTCGAGGAGAAGGGGCAGCTGGCGCGCTGGTTCGGCGGCGCGGCGGGCGGGCAGGTCATCTCGATCCACCATCAGGCCGTCAACCGGCTCGGCCGCGAGCTCGTCGTCGAGGCGCGCGCCGCGGACGGCGTGATCGAAGCCGTCCGCTGGACCGGCCGCGGCTTCGTTTGCGGCGTGCAATGGCATCCCGAGTTCCACCAGCCGGCCGGCGCCGACCTGCTCGACTGCGCGCCGCTGCTCGAAGCCTTCCTCGCGGCGGCGCGGCCGTAGCGGAATCGCGCCGCGATGCGCCATGTCCTGTATCGCTGGCTCTCGGAGTTCACGCGGCGCAACACCCTGATCGCCATCCTCGTCGCCGCCGTCGCGGCGGCCGCCGCCGTCTGGGCCTTCCTCGGCGTGCAGGCCACGGTGAAGGAGGCGCGGCGCCAGTACCTCGGCGGCCTGCTGGCGACCCAGGCGGAACTGCTGCGGTTCTGGATTTCCGCGCGCCAGGAGGATGCGCGGCAATGGGCGGAGGACGCCGAGCTGCGCCGGCTGACGGGCGAGTTGATCGCGCAATCGCGCAACCCGCCGGCGGCGCGGCGCCTGCAGGGCGAACTGCTCAAGCGCCTGGCGCCGGTGCTCGAGGATCACAACCTGGCGCTCGCCAACATCGTCGGCCCGGATGGCATGCTGCTGGCCTCCCTGATCCCCGGGTACACCGGCCGCCGGCTGGCGCCGGCTTTTCGCGAGCGCCTGGCGCCGGTCTTTGGCGGCGGGCAGGCCTTCATCGGCCCGGTGTTCGAGGCCGAGCGCTTCCTCGGGCCGGGCGTGGACAACCCCGGCACGGCCATCGCCTGGGCGACGGCGCCGATCCGCGACGGAGCCGGGCGGGTGGTTGCCGCGCTGTGCCTCGGCCGTTTCGCGGCGAAGGGCTTCGCCCGGCGGCTCGAGCTCACGCGGCCGGGCGAAACCGGGGAAGCCTACGCCTTCGACGGAAGCGGCAGGATGGTGTCGAACAGCCGTTTCGACGAGCGCCTGAAGGCCGCCGGCCTGCTCGGCGCCGGCCAGACCTCGCTGGGCCGGATCATGCTGCACGAGCCCGCGGCCGGATCGGGCATTCGCGCGGCGTCGGCCCGGCCGACCGCACTGGCGGCGCGGGCGCTGCGGGCCGACGCGGCGCCGGACGGCGAGCGGAAGGGCATCCTGCTCGCGCCCTATCGCAATTACCTGGGCGATTCCGTCATCGGCGCCTGGCAGTGGCTGGACGAACACCGGCTCGGCCTCGCCGTCGAGATTGGCGAGGCGGAAGCCTACCGCACCATCGCCATCCTCAACACGCAACTGGTGGTGCTGGTGATGACCCTGGCCGTGGCGCTGTTCCTCGGCCCGATGCTGCCCGGCATCCTCTGGCGCCGCGTCGTGCCGGTGCAGAGCGGGCAGATCGTCGGCGCCTACCGGCTCGAGCGCAAGCTCGGCGAGGGCGGCATGGCCGAGGTCTTCCTCGGCCGGCACGAGCGGCTGGGGCGGCCGGCGGCGGTGAAGGTCGTCAAGGCCGGCCAGCGCGAGGAAGTCGCGCAGCGCTTCGAGCGCGAGGCGCGCCTGCTGGCTTCGCTGCGCCATCCGGACATCGCCGCGGTGTACGAGATCGGCAGCGTCGAGGACGGCCGGCCCTACTACGCCATGGAATACTTCGAGGGGGAGTCGCTCGACCGCATCGTCGCGCGCGACGGTCCGATGGACGAACGGCTCGCCTGCGCGGTGCTGATCCGCCTTTGCGGCATCCTGCAGCATGCCTTCGACCGCGGCGTCCTGCACCGCGACGTCAAGCCGGAGAACATCCTCCTCGCCCGCGACGCGCAGGGCGAGGCCGCGCTGAAGCTGATCGACTTCGGCCTCGCCAAGGCGCTCGATCCGGCCCTGCACGACCAGCTGACGCGCGAAGTCAGCCTGATGGGCACGCTGGGCTACCTCGCGCCCGAGCGCATCCGCGATCCGGCCGATGCCGACATCCGCGGCGAGGTGTACGCCGTCGGCGCCATCGGCGCCTTTCTGCTGACGGGCGAGGAGTGGCTGCCCGATCTGGACAGCGCCGTGCCGGAGGAAGCCCCGTCCGTCGGCGCGCGCCGACGGCTGGAGACGCCCGGGCTCGAAGCCGTCATCGCCAAGGCCTTGCGCCGCCGCAAGTCGGCGCGCTGGGAGAACTGCCGCGCGCTGGCCGAGGCGCTGGCGGCCTGCGGCGGGCCCCGCGCCGCGCCCTGAAGGCGGATTTTCGGACGCAACGCGCGCGCTCGCGCGTTGCGGCGGGTGCCCCGGGACTTATGCGGAACGCAAAAGTCAGTCGCCGCGGGACGGCGGAGGGTGCTCCGCCAGCGGCAGTTCCCGTTGCGCGGATGCCGCGGCCGCGGTCGGGGCCGTGGCATCCCGCAGGGCGCTGACGCGCACGCCGAGCAGCCGCAGCTTTTTGTCCAGCGGCACCCGGCGCAGGCATTCGCCCGCCGCGCGCCGGATCGCCGCGGCGTCCGCCACCGCTTCGGGCAGCGTGCAATCCCGCGTCACCGTGCGGAAATCCGCGTAGCGCAGCTTGATGCCGATGGTGCGGCCGGCATAGCCCTGCTGCGCGAGATCCCGCGCCACGCGGGCGCACAGCCCGGTGAACAGCTCCGAGAGCAGGGCGCGGTCCTGGCGCGGGTGCAGGTCGCGCTCGAAGGTGGTCTCGCGGCTGATCGATTTCGGTTCCGAGTGCGTCACCACCGGACGTTCGTCGATGCCCTGTGCCGCCGCGTGCAGCCAGGCGCCGGCGCTGCGGCCGAAATGCCGCTGCAGGAATTCCGCACCGGCCGCCGCCAGCTCGGCGATCGTCGCGATGCCCAGCGCGGCGAGCTTCGCCGCGGCCTTCGGCCCGATGCCGTTGATCTTGCGCACCGGCAGCGGCCAGATGCGCTCGCGCAGCGCCGCGTCGTCGAGGAGCGTGAGGCCGTCCGGCTTGTCCAGATCCGAGCCGATTTTCGCCAGCAGCTTGTTGGGCGCCACGCAGATCGAGCAGGAAAGCCCCGTCGCCTGCCGCACCGCCTGCTTGATCCGCCGCGCCAGCGCCGCCGCGTCGCCGGGCGCTTCGCCCAGGTCGATGTAGATCTCGTCGATGCCGCGATCCTCGATGCGCGGCGCGATGGCGGCGACGGCGGCCTTGAAGAGGCGGGAATAATGCCGGTAGGCCTCGAAGTCGGCCGGCAGCAGGATCGCCTCGGGCGCCAGCTGCGCGGCCTTCATCAGCCCCATGCCCGAATGCACGCCGAACGCCCGCGCTTCATAGGTGGCGGTGGTGACGACGCCGCGCCCGCGGTAGTCGCGCAGGCGGGCGAAGCCCGCCTCGCCGGCGACGGCCCGCCGGCCGCCGACCACCACCGGCTGGCCGCGCAGCTCGGGCCGCTTCAGCAGTTCGACGGAAGCATAGAAGGCATCCATGTCGAGATGGGCGATGCGGCGGCCGGAAAGGCCGGATTTTCTGGTAACGTCGGACATCGATGGACGGCCGCCCCGCTTTCGGCGGCCCGCGTTGCTTCCTGCGCAGAATATACCCGATGGACCAGTTCCTGATCGAAACCCTCCTTCTGCTGGGCGCCGCCGTGATCGCCGTGGTGGCCTTCCAGCGGCTGAACATCCCCTCCAGCCTGGCTTACTTGCTGGCCGGGGTGGTGCTCGGGCCGCATACCGCGGGGCCGGTCATCGATCCGGCGCCCTTGCGCCTGCTGGCCGAGTTCGGCATCGTCTTCCTGCTGTTTACCACCGGCCTGAATTTCTCCCTGCCGCAGATCCATGCCCTGCGCCACCTGGTGCTCGGCCTCGGCGCCGCCCAGGTGCTGCTGACCACGCTCGTCGTCGGCTGCATCGCCTGGCTGGCCGGACTGCCGGCGGTGGCCGCCGTCATCGTCGGCGCGGTGTTCGCGCAGTCCTCGACCACCGTCATCGTCAGGCAGCTGACCGAGCAGGGCGAGGAGAACAGCCGCCACGGCCGGCTCGGCACCGCCATGTCGGTGTTCCAGGACGTCACCGCGGTGCCCTTCGTCGTCCTCATCCCGGTGCTCGGCACGGCGGTCGGCGCCGCCGCGCTGGCCGGCGCGCTCGGCCTGACGCTGGCCAAGGCCGCGGCGGCGCTCGCGCTGGTGTTCTTCGGCGGGCGCTGGCTGCTGCGCCCCCTGTTCCACCTGGTCAGCGCGCAGCGTTCGGCGGAGCTGTTCACCCTGACGGTGCTGCTGGTCTCGCTGGCGGCGGCGTGGATCACGCGCAGCCTCGACATGTCGATGGCCTTCGGCGCCTTCCTCGCCGGCATGGCGCTGGGGGAGACGGAATTCCGCCACCAGGTGGAATCGGTCATCCGGCCCTTCCGCGACGTGCTGATCGGCCTGTTCTTCGTCGGCATCGGCATGCTCATCGAGCCGGCGCGGCTGCCGGCGCTGTGGCACTGGGCCCTGCTCGGCGCCGCCGTGCTGCTCTCGGTCAAGGCGCTGCTGGTGGCCTGGATCGTGCGCCGGGCGGGTCTCGACGCGCTGATGGCCTGGCGCACCGGCCTGGTGCTGGCGGTGGGCGGCGAGTTCGGCTTCGTGCTGCTCGCCATCGCCCTCGGCGACGGCAGCATCGCGCCGACGACGGGCCAGGTGGTGCTGGCCTCGGTGCTGTTTTCCATGATCGCCGCGCCGTTCCTGATCCGCTACAACCATGCCCTGGCCAGCCGGCTGGCGGCCTCCGCGCCGCCGAAGCCGGCCGAGACGCCGCTGCGCATTGGCGCCCGCGCGGCGGACGGCTTCCACGACCACGTCGTCATCTGCGGCTTCGGCCGCATCGGCCAGGGCGTCGCCCATTTCCTCGACGAGGAGCGCATCCCCTTCGTCGCGCTGGATCTCGATCCGGCGCGGGTGCGCGAGGCGCACCTGGCCGGCGAGCCGGTCTTTTACGGCGACAGCGCCGAGGGCGACATCCTCGATGCCGTCGGCCTCGAGCGCTCGCGTCTGGTCGTCATCAGCCACGAGGACCTTGCCGCCGCCCTGAGGACGCTGCAGCACGTGCGCCGGCGTCGTCCCGATCTGCCGGCGATGGTGCGTACCCGCGACGAGAGCCATGTCGAGGCGCTGCGCGCGGCGGGGGCGACCGAGGTGGTGCCGGAGACGCTGGAGGCCGGCATGATGATCGCCTCGCACGCGCTGCTGCTGCTCGACGTGCCGCTCGCGCGCGTGGTGCGCCGCATCGGCAGGCAGCGCAGCGGGCGCTACCGCCTGATGCGCGAGTTCTTCCGCGGCGAGGACGGTTTCGGCGAAAGTCAGTCGCCGCAGGACGGCGATCGCCTGCATGCGGTGCCGCTGGCGGAGGACAGCGCCGCGGTCGGACGCACGCTGGACGAGTGCGGCCTCGCCGGCGTGGCGGTCACGGCCCTGGTGCGGCGGGGCGAGCGCCGGCTGTCGCCGGCGCCGCAGACCCGCCTCGAGGCGGGCGATGTCGTCGTGCTGTTCGGCCGCGAGGAAGATCTGCGCCGCGCCGAGCGCGCGCTGCTATGAACCGTCGGCGCGCGCCGGCGGCGGATGCAGCACCAGGCCTACCCTGGCGATCGACTTGCCGGCGGTTTCCCTGACGACGAGGTCGATGTCGCCGAGGGTGACGCGGTCGCCGACCACCGGCACGCCCTTGCAGCGGCGGGCGATGACCTCGGCCAGGCTGAGGTCGGCCAGATCCGCCGGCGGCGCCACGCCGTAAGCCAGGCAGACGTCCGCCAGCCGCGCCGCCGGATCGAGGCCGAAGTCGCCGAAGAAGCGGCGCTCGGCGAGCGGTTCCGGCAGGGGGCCGGCGGCGAAGCGGCCGCTGACGGCGTCGACGTTCTCGCTGCGCACGAGCAGATAGACGAGATCGCCGCCGGCCAGGCGCGCGGCTGCGTCCGGGACGAATGTCCGCTCGCCGCGGAAGGCGGCGACGAGGCGCTCGTCCTCCGCCAGATTCAGCTCGTCCGCGTCGGCGCCGTCGAGGCGGCTGCCGGGCGGCACCTGGTAACCGACCAGTTCGAAGCCGGTGCTGCCGCCGATGTCCAGCGCCAGGCGCTGGCGCGCCGCGAAGACGGGCGGCAGCTCGAGCTTGAGCAGGCGCGCCAGCGGCGCGATGGTCCAGCCCTGGAACACCAGCGAGGTGAGCACGACGAAGAAGGCGACGTTGAAGTACAGCTGCGCATGGGCGAGGCCGCCCATCAGCGGAAACAGCGCCAGCACCACCGGCACCGCTCCGCGCAGCCCGACCCAGGAGATGAAGAGCTTTTCGGCGAAGGGCGCGCGGTGGGCCAGCAGCGACAGCCAGACGGCGAGCGGGCGGGCGACGAACATCATGCCGGCGGAGACCAGCAGCGCCGCCGGGGCGACGGCGACGAGCGCGCTGGGCGCGGCGAGCAGGCCGAGGACGAGGAACATCACGATCTGCGCCAGCCAGGCGAGACCGTCATGCACGCCGAGGATGTCCTCGCGGGCATGCACCGGGCGGTTGCCGAAGACGATGCCGGCGGCGTAGATGGCGAGAAAGCCGCTGCCGCCGGCCTGGCCGACGAGGCCGAAGAGGAACAGGCCGCCGGCCAGCGCCAGCAGCGGATACAGCCCTTCGGCGAGGCGGATGCGATTGACCAGCCAGGCGAGCAGGCGCCCGCCGAGAACGCCGCCGAGGAGGCCGATGCCCATCTGCTGGACGAAGAAGACGCCGATCTGCCAGGACGGCGCGTCGCCGCTCGCCAGCAGGGTCACCAGCGCCACGGTGAGGAAGATCGCCATCGGGTCGTTGCTGCCGGACTCGATCTCCAGCACCGTCGCCACGCGCTGCTTGAGGCGGATGCCCTGGTTGCGCAGCAGTGAGAAGACGGCGGCGGCGTCGGTCGAGCCGACGATGGCGCCGACGAGCAGGCCCTGCAGCAGGCTCAGCTCGAGCGCCCAGGCGGCGATGGCGCCGGTGATGGCGGTGGTGACGACGACGCCCAGCGTGGCCAGCGACATCGCCGGCCGGAAGCCGAGCGTGAAGCTGGTCACGCGCGTGCGCAGCCCGCCGTCGAAGAGGATCACCGCCAGGGCAAGGTTGCCGACCAGGTAGGTGGCCCGGTAATCGTCGAAGCGGATGCCGCCCGGCCCGTCCTCGCCGGCGAGCATGCCGACGACGAGGAACACCAGCAGCAGCGGCGCGCCGAAGCGGAAGGCCCAGGCGCTGACGAGGACGGCGGCGACGAAGATGACGGCGCCGATGAAGAGCAGTTCGTTGGCGGCCTGCAACTAGCGCTCCATCGCCACCAGCATGTCGCAATTCGTTTCCGACAGCACGTGCCGGGTGACGCTGCCCAGCAGCAGCTCCTCCAGCTCCGTCTGGCCGTGCTTGCCCATGACGATGAGATCGGGGCGCATTTCCCCGGCCAGCTCGCGGATGCCGGCGGCGGGGTGGCCGTGCAGCAGGCGCTGCAAAAAGTCGGTGCCGGCGGCACGGCGCGGTTCGAGGAAGCCGCGCATCGCCTCCTGCGCCTGGCGGCGCGCGGTGGCCTGGTAGGCCTCGAGCACCCGGTCCTCGACGCTGGCATAGCGCAGCGTGCTTTCGAAGGGCGCCTCGTAGACATGGGCGACGGTGACCTCGGCGCCGCGGGCCACCGCCTGCGCCCAGTCGAGCGCGCGCGCCGAGGAGGGCGAGAAGTCCACCGGCACCAGCAGGCGCCGGTAGGCCGCGGCCGGCGCCTGCTTGACGACCAGCACCGGGCGCCGGCTGCGGCGCAGCACCTTTTCCGCCGTGGCGCCGAGGAACAGCTCGCGCACCAGGTCCGCGCCGAAGCCGCCGACCACCACCAGCGCGGCATCGCGGGCATCGGCCTCCTCGGCGATGCCGAGGTGGGCGCGGCCGATGCGCACGGCGGTTTCCGCGGCGATGGCGTATTCCGCGGCGAGGCGTTCCGCCCGCTCCTCGAGGGCGGCGCGGGCGGCATCGAGCAGCCGCTGTTCGGTTTCCAGCGGCGTGCGCTCGAGGATGTTCGTGAACGCCTCCAGCGGCAGGCGCGGCACCACGTGCAGCAGCACCAGCTTGCCGGCGCCCAGCGACTGCGCCAGCATGGCGGCGCGCGTCTCGGCGCGGCCGGCGTGCTCGGACAGGTCGGTGGCGACGAGAATGCAGGCGGGTTTTTCCATGGGATCCTCCAGCGGGGCAGGGCGTCTCGCGCGGCCTGGTCAGGCCGCGGGCTTCTTCGGCGCGCCCTGGTCGCCGACCAGCAGGTCGCGCAGCTCGCCGAAGCGGCGCGGTTCCGCCGAGGCCGCCGGCAGCAGGCGCGCCGTCTCCGCCTCCAGCGCGGCGACGCGCTGCGCCAGCCGCGCCTTCTCCGCCTCCAGCGCCTCGACCTGGCGGCGCAGGCGCGCGCCGCCCCACTGGCCGCGGATCACCGCCGGCGTCGACAGCAGCGCGGCGATCAGCGCGCCCAGGCCGAGCGCGACGAGCAGCACCAGCGCCAGCGTGCTGTCGAAGCGCCAGAGCAGGAAGCTCACCGCCACCGGCACGTTGTTCTGCAGGGCGAAGAGCACCGCGCCGATGGCGAAGAGGATGCCGGCGATGAGCAGGAGTTGCATGGCGTTATCGCCTTTTGCTCAGGCCGGGCGGCCCGGCTCCGCATCGTCCAGCCGCTTCATCGCGGCGACGAATTTCTCGTAGCAGTCGATGCCGCAGAAATGCCCGACGTAATCCGCGCCCTCCGGCGTGAAGGCCGCGCTGAGCGGCACTTCCTTGAGGCAGAAATCGCAGCTGATCGTGGATTTGTCTTCCGGCATGGCGGACGGGTCGGTCATGGCCGTCTCCTCTCGAACGGGTTATGGGAGATATTACCCTGTTGCGGCGGTTTTTCGCGCCATCGCGTCCTGGCGATAAAGCCAGCCGCGCCGCGTTGCCCACTTCTCCGCCTCGACGGCGAAGAACACCAGCATCGAGGCCGCCAGGCAGATCGCCAGCTCGTCCCAGTCGAGCGGCTCGGTCTTGAAGACGGGGTTGAGCGCCGGCAGGTAGATCGTCGCCAGCTGCAGGCCGAGGGTGAACACCACCGCGCCCATCAGCACCGGGTTCGACCAGAAGCCGATCGCGAAGGTCGAGTCCCGCTCGGAGCGGATGGCCAGGGCGTGGCCGAGCTGCGACAGGCACAGCACGGTGAACACCATGGTCTGCCAGTGCGCGCCGCCGCGGTGGATCGACCAGGCCTGCAGCAGCAGACACACCGCGCCCATGGTCAGGCCGACCCAGACGATGTGCTGCCACATGCCGTGGGCGAAGATGCTCTCGTCGGGCCGCCGCGGCGGCCGCCGCATGACGTCGCGCTCGGCGCGCTCCGCGGCGAGGGCCAGCCCGGGCAGGCCGTCGGTGACGAGGTTGATCCACAGGATGTGGATCGGCAGCAGCGGGATCGGCAGGCCGAGGAAGGGGGCGAGGAAGATGGTCCAGATCTCGCCCGAGTTGCTGGTCATCGTGTACTTGATGAACTTGCGGATGTTGTCGAAGATGCGCCGCCCCTCGCGCACCGCATGCACGATGGAGGCGAAATTGTCGTCGAGCAGAACCATGTGCAAGGCCTCGCGCGCGACGTCGGTGCCGCCCTTGCCCATCGACACGCCGATGTCGGCGCGCTTCAATGCCGGCGCGTCGTTCACGCCGTCGCCGGTCATGGCGGCGAACTCGCCAGAGGCCTGCAGCGCCTGGACGATGCGGATCTTCTGCTCGGGGTCGACGCGGGCGTAGACGCGGATGTCCTTCACCTGCGCGGCGAACGCCTCGTCGGAGAGCGCGGCCAGCTCGACGCCGGTGACGACACGGCCGCCGCCATCGAGGATGCCGAGCCGTTCGGCGATGGCGCGCGCCGTGGCGGGGTGGTCGCCGGTGATCATCACCGGCACGATGCCGGCCGCCTGGCATTCGTCGACGGCCTGGGCGGCCTCGTCGCGCGGCGGATCCATCAGGCCGACCAGGCCGAGGAAGGTCAGGTCGTTCTCCGCCTCCGCGATGTCCGCCGGCAGGGTGTCCATGTGGCGCTCGGCGAAGGCCAGCACGCGCAATCCGCGCGCCGCCAGGCGATCCGCCTGCGCCAGCGCCTCGGCGGCGTCGAAGGGCACCGGCCCGCCCGCGGTCAGCCGCCAGGGGCAGCGTTCCAGCATCGATTCCGGCGCGCCCTTGACGCAGGCGAGGAAGCCGGCGCCGTCGGCATGCACGGTGGTCATGCGCTTGCGCTCGGAATCGAAGGGAAACTCGCCGTGCCGCGGCGACTGACTTTTCTGCACGGCGTGGTCGATGCCGCGCGCGATGGCCGCTTCCAGCAGCGCCACCTCGGTGGGGTCGCCGACGAGCGTGCCGTCGGCGGCCGGGACGGCGTCGTTCACCAGCGCCAGGGCGCGCAGCAGGCTCGGCCAGGGATCGACCCGCTCGTCCCCGCCGTCCACCCAGAAGGCCTCCGCGCGCATGCGGTTCTGCGTCAGCGTGCCGGTCTTGTCCGAGCAGATGAAGGTGATGGAGCCGAGCGTCTCCACCGCCGGCAGGCGGCGGATGAGGGCATTCTGCTTCACCATCTTCGCCGCGCCGAGCGCCAGCGAGATCGCCACCACCGCCGGCAACGCCTCGGGGATCGCCGCCACCGCCAGGCTGACGGCGGTGAGGAACATCAGCACCGGCGGCTCGCCGCGCAGGAGTCCCGCCGCAAAGACGACGGCACAGATCGCCAGCACCGCCCAGGCCAGCCGCGCGCCGAAGCGGGCCAGGCGGTTCTGCAGCGGCGTCTTCACTTCCTCCGCGCCGGCGATCAGGCGGGCGATGCGGCCGAGTTCCGTGTGCAGTCCCGTGGCGACGACGATGCCGCTGCCGCGGCCGTTGGCGACCAGGGTGCCCTTCCAGGCCATGTTGCCGCGGTCGCCGAGCGGCAGTTGCGCCTCGGCGAGGGGGGCGACCTGCTTTTCGACCGGCAGCGACTCCCCGGTGAGCGCCGCCTCGGCGTGGCGCAGCTGCGCCGCCTCGATCAGGCGAATGTCGGCCGGCACGATGTTGCCGGCCTCCAGCAGCACGATGTCGCCCGGCACCAGTCGGTCGGCCGGCAGGGTTGCTACCGCGCCGTCGCGGCGCACGCGCGCCGAAGGCGCCGCCATCTTGCGCAGCGCCGCCATGGCGCGCTCGGCGCGCCACTCCTGGGCGAAGCCGATCGTCGCGTTGAGCAGCACGATGACGAAGATGGCGATGGTGTCGGAGGGCTCGCCGACGATGCCGGAGACGACCGCCGCGGCGACCAGCACCAGGATCATGAAGTCGGCGAACTGGTCGGCGAGCATCCGTGCGATGGAGCGGCCGCCACCCTCCGGCAGCGCGTTCGGGCCGTGCTTTGCCAGGCGCGACTCGGCCTCGGCAAAAGTCAGTCCCTGCGGGGCGGCGTCGAGGAGGGCAAGCGTCTCGTCGATGCTTCGGGTATGCCAGGAATGCGGCTCAGGCGCCATGGCGGAAGAGGATGTAACTGTTGAGCAGATAGAGTACCAGCAGGAACACGCTGATCCAGCTCACGTTGCGCCAGAGCGGGCCGGCCGGCCGGTAGAACACGCCGACGACGACGGTGCCCGTCATGACCATCGCCGTGACGGCGGACAGGGCATGGACCTGCGATACGTCGGCGAGCAGCGGACCGCCGGCATAGAAGAGGTCGTCGATGGCGAGGATGAGGATGTCGAAGAGGTTGCTGCCGAGGAGATTCGCCACCGCCATGTCGAGGGCGCCGATGCGCACGGCGGCGACGGTGACGGCCACCTCCGGCGCGGAGGTGGCGGCGGCGACGAGCAGGGTGCCGACGAAGGAGTCGTGCCAGCCCATCTGTTCGGCGATGTCGGCGCCGACGAAGGGCAGCCAGATGCCGGCGGCGACGACGACGCCGGCCGCCAGCGCGTAGCCGATGGCAGCGCGCCTCAGGCTGACGTGCGGATAGCGCTCCGCCACGTCCTCGACGAACTCGGCGACCTCGCGCCGCTCGTGCTGGTACAGGGTGCGCATGGCGAGCAGGTAGAGCGCGACGATGAGCGGCGTGTAGGCGCCGATGTGGCCGATGGCGAGCGCTTCGCCCCGCCTGGCCAGCAGCAGCGAGAAGGCGACTGCGCCGATCAGCACGGTGCCGAAGGCGGCGGAGAGGATGTGGCCGCGGCTGGCGCGGCTGTAGATGGACTCCCTGGGGTGCAGGAGATCGACGACGACGAGGATGGCGAGGTTGAAGACGCAGCTGCCGAGCACATCGCCGACGGCGATGTCGGGCACGCCGGCGACGGTGACGGCCGAGATGCCCGTGACCAGCTCCGGCAGCGAGGTGACGGTGGCGAGCATGATCAGGCCGATCCAGCTGCCGCCCAGCCCGGTCTTCTCGGCGAGGATGTCGCCGTAGCGCGACAGCCGCGCGCCGGCGAAGCCGATGGCGGCGATGCAGACGAGGAAGCCGAGCCAGGCCGTCATGGCATGCGCAGGCCGAGCCAGGCGTCGTCGGCGGCCGGCGCGTCCTCCTCGCGCCGTGGTGGCGGCGCCGCGTCCAGCGTCCAGCGGCCGCGCGAAAGGAAGGCGATGACGGCCCAGGTCGCCGCCAGGGCGATGGCGCCGAGCAGCGCGATGCCGGTGCGGTCGATCTGCAGGAAGGGCAGTTCGCCCAGGAACATGCCCAGGTAGACGACCAGGAAAACGATCAGGACGGTGGTCGCCATGGTCTTGCCGTGGCGCCGGGCACTACTTGATCAGCGTCACCGGCACGTCGGCGAGGTGGATGACCTTGGTGGCGACGGAGCCGAGCAGGATGCCGGCGACGGCGCCGAGGCCGCGCGTGCCCATGACGATGCCGTCGCAGTTGTGCTCCAGCGCGGCGCGGGCGACGGTCTCGGCGACCGGGCCGATCAGCACCTGCGGCGTGTGGCGGATGCCGGCGGCGTCGAGCAGGGCGCGGGCCGACTGCAGGGCGTCGCCGCCCTTCGACTCGAGCATGGCCTCGATCTCCTCCTTCTTCAGGAAGCGGCGCACGAGCACGTCGTCGATCTCCGGCTGGACGTTGATCAGCAGCACGTCCATGCTCGGGCAGGTGCCGGCCAGCGTGATGACGTGGCGCACGGCGCGGTCGGAGTTGGGCGAGCCGTCCACGGGAACGAGGGCTTTGCGCATGAGGCGGGTTCCTTCGATGAAATGCGATTGACGGGATTATCCCATTGTTCGCGCGGAATTTGCCGTTCGCGGCGGGATTTCTCCCGCCCGGATGATAGAATCCCGCGCTGCCGATTCTGGAGCCCGCCATGCCTTCCACAAGGATCCGTCCTGCTCGCCGGCTTGCCGCCGGCGCCCTGTTTGCCTTCGCCGCGGCGGCGCATGCCGCCGAAGGCCCGGCCGTCGCCGGCATTCCGGTCGACTTCATCCTGTTTGCCGCGACCCTGCTCGGCGTGGCGCTGTTCCACCACCACGTGCTGAAAGTGGCGCTGACCGGCCTGGCGGTGATTTCCGTCTACAAGATCCTGTTCACCGGCTTCAAGTTCGGCGCCGGCCTCGCCGGTTTCGGCGCGCACATGGGACACGAGGCGGTGCTGCTCATCAACCTGTTCTTCCTGCTGGTCGGCTTCGCCCTGCTGGCGCGGCACTTCGAGGACAGCGGCGTGCCCGAGGTGCTGCCGAAGCTGCTGCCGGAAGGCTGGCTCGGCCCCTTCGTGCTGCTGGTCATCATCTTCGTGCTGTCGGGCTTCCTCGACAACATCGCCGCCGCCCTGATCGGCGGCACCGTGGCGGCCAGCGTCTTCAAGCGCAAGGTGCACATCGGCTACCTGGCCGCCATCGTCGCGGCGTCGAATGCCGGCGGCGCCGGCAGCGTGGTCGGCGACACCACCACCACCATGATGTGGATCGACGGCGTCAGCCCGGTCGACGTGCTGCATGCCTACGTCGGCGCGGCGGTCGCCCTGGTGGTGTTCGGCATCCCGGCGGCGCTGCAGCAGAACGGGCACCAGCCCATCGTGCGCAACCTGCAGGGTGCGCACCGCATCGACTGGGCGCGCGTCGGCATCGTCGCCTTCATCCTCGTCGCCGCCATCGCCACCAACGTCACCATGAACCTGAAGTTTCCGGCGGTGGCCGACAATTTCCCGGCGCTCGGCGTGGCGGTGGTGGTGGCGCTGCTCGTCTCCGCGCCGCTGAGGAAGCCCGAATGGAGCCTGCTGCCGGATGCCGTCAAGGGCACGATCTTCCTGCTGGCCCTGGTCACCTGCGCCTCGATGATGCCGGTGGAGAAGCTGCCGGCCGCCTCCTGGCAGACGGCGCTCGGCCTCGGCTTCATCTCCTCGGTGTTCGACAACATTCCGCTCACCGCGCTGGCGCTCAAGCAGGGCGGCTACGACTGGGGCTTCCTCGCCTACGCCGTCGGCTTCGGCGGCTCGATGCTGTGGTTCGGCTCCTCCGCCGGCGTGGCACTGTCGAACCTGTTTCCCGAGGCGAAGTCGGTCGGCCAGTGGCTGCGCCACGGCTGGTTCATCGCCGTCGGCTACGTCGTCGGCTTCTTCGCCCTGCTGCTGATCCTCGGCTGGGAGCCGCACGAGAAACACAAGGAAGACGTGGCGCCGGCCGCCGTTCAGGCCCTGCCCGTGGCGAAGGCCCCGTAGGTCGGCCTTCAGGCCGACATGGTCGATCGATTTGCCGCCTGCGCCGGCCTGAAGGCCGACCTACAATAGCGGCAATCCAAAACCGGCTCGCCATTCATGCACGAAGGCCTGCGCGTCGTCCTGCTCCTGCTCACCGCCGCCGTCGTCACGGTGGCGCTGGCCAAGGCCGCGCGCCTGCCCTCGATGCTCGCCTACCTCGCCATCGGCGTGGCGGTCGGCCCGCACGCGTTGAACTGGCTGCACGAGAGCGAACAGACAGAGCGGCTGGCCGAGTTCGGCGTGGTGTTCCTGATGTTCTCCATCGGCCTCGAGTTCTCCCTGCCCCGCCTCGTCTCGATGCGCTGGCAGGTGTTCGGCCTCGGCGGCGCCCAGGTCGCGGCGACGATGCTGGCGACGCTGCTGATCGGCCTCACCGGCGGCATTTCCTGGCAGGGCGGGCTGGCGCTGGGCGCGATCTACGCCATGTCCTCCACCGCCATCGTCGGCCGCCTGCTCGCCGAGAAGCTCGACCTGCATTCGGCCTCCGGCCGGCGCACCATGAGCGTGCTGCTGTTCCAGGATCTGATGGTGGTGTTCATGCTGATCCTGATCCCCGCCCTGGTCGACACCGCGCACCTTGCCGAGGTGCTGGGCAAGGCGCTGGCGCAGACCGTGGCCGTGCTGCTGCTGGTGATCGTCGCCGGCCGGCCGCTGATCCGCCGCTGGTTCGACATCGTGGTGCGGCGCAAGTCCGCCGAGCTGTTCATGCTCAACGTGCTGTGGATCACCATCGCCCTGGCCTTCCTCACCGACTGGGTCGGCCTCTCGCTGACGCTGGGCGCCTTCCTCGGCGGCATGCTCATTTCCGAGACCATGTACCGCCACCAGGTGGAGGCCGACATTCGCCCGTTCCGCGACGTGCTGCTCGGCCTGTTCTTCATCACCATCGGCGCCCAGCTCGACCTCGAGCTGGTCTGGCAGCGCATCGAGTGGGTGGCGCTGGTGCTCGCCGGGCTGGTCGCCGGCAAGGGCCTGCTGATGCTGGCCGTCACGCGACTGTCCGGCGCCGACGGCCCGGTCGCCTTCCGCACCGCCGCGCAACTGGCCCAGGCGGGCGAGTTCGGCTTCGTGCTGCTGACGCTGGCGAGCGCCAACGGGCTGCTCGCGCCGGAGGTGGTGCAGCCCTCGCTCGCCGGCATGCTGCTGTCGATGCTGGCGGCGCCCTTCGTCATCGAGCGCGCGCGCTCGATCGGCGAGCGCATGTCGCGCGACGAATGGCTGCGCCACTCCGCCGCCCTGCAGGAAGTGGCCGCCCACACCATGGGCATCCGGGACCACGCCATCGTCTGCGGCTACGGCCGCACCGGGCAGAACGTCGCGCGCTTCCTGTACAAGGAGAAGATTCCCTTCATCGCCCTCGACATGGATGCCCACCGCGTGCAGCAGGCGCTGACGGCGGGCGAGAACGTGGTGTTCGGCAACGCCGAGCGGCTCGAGGTGCTGCTGGCCGCCGGCCTCGAGCGCGCCCGCATCGTCGTCGTCACCTCGCCCGACGTGCCCTCGGCGGTGAAGATCCTCGGCATCGTGCGCGCGCGCCGGCCGGAGCTGCCGGTCATCGTGCGCGCCGCCGACGATGCCCACCTCGATGAGCTCAGGCATGCCGGCGCCACCGAGGTGGTGCCGGAAGTCATGGAGGGCAGCCTGATGCTGGCGGCGCAGACGCTGACGCGGCTCGATGTGCCGCTGCGCCGCGTGCTGCGCGACGTCGATGAGGCGCGCCGCCGGCGCTATGAATTCCTGCGCGAGCGCTACCTGTCCGCCGCGGCGGACGAGTTCGCGCCGGCCGAGGAGCGGGAGGAAGACGGAGCGGAGCGATGAGGTCCGCGGCCTGCCTGCTTCTCGCGCCGGGCGTGGCCCACGCCGCGGGGGCGGGCGCGGTCGGCGAAAACCTGCTCTGGCTGGCCCTGATCCTCCTGTCGGCGCGCCTGTTCGCGCCGCTGGCGCAGCGGCTCGGCTTCCCCGCCGTGCTGGGCGAGTTGCTGCTCGGCGTGCTGCTCGGCAACCTCTCCCTGTTCGGCATCGATTACTTCCAGGCGGTGGCCGGCGATCCGATCATCGCCTTCCTGGCCGAGCTGGGCGTCATCGTCCTGCTGCTGCAGATCGGCCTGGAGACGCGCCTCGACGACCTGATGCGCGTCGGTGGGCGTGCCGCGGCGGTGGCGGCGATCGGCATCGCCGCGCCCTTTGCGCTGGGCGCCTTCGTCGCCGGGCCGCTGCTGCTGCCCGGCGTCACGCAGAACGGCTATCTGTTCCTCGGCGCCACGCTGGCGGCGACCTCGGTGGGCATCACCGGGCGCGTCTTCCGCGACCTCGGCCGGCTCGATTCGAGCGAGGCGCGCATCGTGCTCGGCGCCGCCGTCATCGACGACGTGCTCGGCCTGGTCATCCTCGCCGTGGTGTCGGGGCTCGTGCAGTCGGGAAAAGTCAGTCCCGGCGAGGCGGCGCGGATCGTCGCCGAGGCGGCGCTCTTCCTGGCCGGCTCGATCTGGATCGGCCGCCTGATCGCGCCGCATTCCAGCCGCTGGCTGGCTCGGCTCGACGCCGGTCCGAGCATGCTCTTCGCCCAGGTGCTCGCCACCGGCCTGTTCCTCGCCTGGCTGGCCCACCTGATCGGCCTGGCGCCGATCATCGGCGCCTTCGCCGCCGGCCTGCTCTTCGAGCCGCTGTTCCTCAGGCACTTCGAGACGCCGCGCATCGTGCGGGAAGCGGCGCCGCTGCTGCCGGCGGGCGAGCGGGGGAAAAGCCTGCGCGCGCTGATGGAGAAGCACGCCCGGCACCAGCACGAATCGATGATCGAGCCGATCGGCTACTTCTTCGTGCCGGTGTTCTTCGTGCTCACCGGCATGCAGGTCGACCTGGCGACGCTGGCCGACCCGCTGCTGGTGGCCGTCGCGCTGGGCATCACCGCGGCGGCGGTGGCCGGCAAGCTGGCGGCGGGCTTCGCCGCCGGGCGCGGCGCCAATCCGTGGGTCGTCGGCTGGGGCATGGTGCCGCGCGGCGAGGTCGGCCTGATCTTCGCCGTCGCCGGGCGCCAGCTCGGCGTGCTGGGCGAGGCGATGTTCTCCGTCATCGTCGTGATGGTCATCCTGACCACCCTGCTGACGCCGCCGGTGCTGACCGCACTGCTGCGGCGCAGGCCCGGCTGAGCGCCGTCCGGGCGCACGCCGGTTGGACTTGGGGCGGCGGAGTGACTATATTGGGTTGACTCGGCCTGCTTGGTAGTGTGCTGACTTGTGTGCAAAAGCGTCTGCAGTAGAAAGCAGGCGGGTGGTCATGGTAAGAGGTTGATTGTCGAGATCGACCTTTAACCCCTTGGGAGGGCAAACCATGACCACGAGCAAGCGTAGTACGAAGTTGTCGGCAGTGGAAGCCGTCGCGGGCGACCGCGACCTGATGAAGGCGCTGATGAAGGAGGCGCTGCAGGAAGTGCTGGAAGGCGAAATGACCGAGTTTCTGGGAGCGGAGCCGGGAGAGCGCACGCAAGCCCGAAGCGGGTATCGGGCGGGCTATTACGGTCGTAACCTGGTCACCCGGATCGGCAAGCTCGAATTGCGCGTCCCGCGGGACCGTGGCGGCGAGTTCTCCACCGCCCTGTTCGAGCGCTACGCCAGGAGCGAGAAAGCGCTGGTGGCGGCGCTCGCGGAGATGTACGTGCAGGGTGTCTCCACCCGGAAGGTCAAGGCCATCACCGAAGAACTGTGCGGCCATAGCTTCTCGGCCAGCGCCATCAGCGCCATCAACAAAGGGCTGGACGAAGCGCTGGCGAGGTTTGCCAACCGCCACCTTGATGAGCCCTTTCCCTATCTGATACTTGATGCGCGCTATGAACGGGTGCGGGATGGCGGCGTGATCGCCCATCGGGCCGTACTCATCGCCATCGGTATCAATTGGGAAGGCAAACGGCAAGTGCTGGCGGTCGAGATGGCGAATCGGGAGAGCCAGAGCAGCTGGAAGGACTTTCTCCTGCGCCTGAAGGAACGTGGCTTGTCCGGCGTCGAATTCGTCGTCTCCGACGATCATGCCGGGCTCAAGAAGGCGATCTTCGCAGTGCTGACGGAAGCCGCCTGGCAGCGCTGCTATGTGCATTTCCTGAGGAACGCCCTGGATTACCTGCCGCGCAAGGCCGACGACGACTGCCTTCAGGAATTGCGCTGGATCTACGACCGGCGTGACATTCTGGAAGCGCAGCAGGACTTGGCGGCCTGGATCGGCAAATGGCAGGGCAAGTACCCGAAGCTGGTGGACTGGGTCGAGGGCAACATCATCGAGACGCTGACGTTCTACCGCTTGCCGCGGGCGCACCACAAGCATCTGAAGAGCACGAACATGCTGGAACGGCTGAACGAGGAGATCAAGCGCCGAACGCTGGTGGTACGCATCTTCCCGAACACGGAATCCTGCCTGCGGCTGATCCGCGCCTTGTGCGTGGAGACCCACGAGACCTGGTTGGAGGACAACCGGTATCTGAACATGGCGTTCCTGTCGGAACAGAAAAAGGAGTTGTTGAGACTGGCCGCCTGAAGCGGCCGCGCGCTGCCGGCGTCGCTCCGGGCTTCGCCCTGCGCACCGCCAACAGCGCAAAAGGATCAACCAATTACCGGATCATCATATTTGCACAACTTGACGCACACAACTGCCTGCTTGCGCCGGCGGACCTCCGCCGGCGATGTTCCAACGCCACGAAAGGAGTTCACCATGAATTTCGCTGCACTTGCTGCAACCGCACTGATCGGCGCCTCGCTCGCCGTGCCCGTCCTCGCCCAGCCCGGTCCGGGCATGGGACCCGGTAGCGGCATGGGGCCGGGCATGGGCCCCGGCATGGGCGGCATGGGCGGCATGGGCCCCGGCGCCAGGGGCATGCAGTACCGCTTCAACCAGAACAACACGCCCGGCTGGAGCCTGATGACGCCGGAGGAGCGCACCGCCCACCACGACAAGATGATGGCGGCGAAAACCTACGAGGAATGCAAGGCCGCCCAGGCAGAGCAGCACCAGCAGATGGCGGCGCGCGCCAAGGAGAAGGGCCAGACCCTGAGCGGCCCGCGCCAAAACGCCTGCGACCGCATGAAGGCGCGCGGCTTCTACAAGTAGGGCGTCGTTCCATCCACCACGGCGGCCCGCCGCAGGCGGGCCGTCCTTTTTTGTCGCCGTGCCGAGGCGACCGGGATTCGCGCGCTGCGGCGAAGCATTGCCGCCGGGCGACGAATCTTCGGCCGCAACACTCTTCGGCCGCAACACTCTTTGGCCGCGACGGTTGATCCGCCGGTAACATAAGTTTAGGATTGATGCATCTTCAGCATCAAGCCGGGTTGTCCGATCCCGGCCCCCGGCCGGAAGACACGCGAAGAGGAGCCCGAGCTCCCGCAAATCCAATCTCAATTCATCAGAGGAGAAATCATGAGCAACGAGGGCAAAAGCCAGGGCAAGAAACTATCCCGCCGTTCCTTTCTGAGCAAGGCCGCCGCCGGTACCGCCGGCGCCGCCGCGCTCGGCTTCCCGATGATCTCGGTGGCGCAGACGCCGATCAGCATGCGCTGGCAGTCGACCTGGCCGGCGAAGGACATCTTCCACGAATACGCGCTGGACTTCGCCAGCAAGGTCAACAACATGTCCGGCGGCCGCCTCAAGATCGAAGTGCTGCCGGCCGGCGCCGTGGTGAAGGCCTTCGACCTGCTCGACGCCGTCTCCAAGGGCACGCTCGACGGCGGCCATGGCGTGGTCGCCTACTGGTACGGCAAGAACTCCGCCGTGGCGCTGTGGGGCTCGGGCCCGGCCTACGGTATGGACCCGAACATGGTGCTGGCCTGGCACAACTACGGCGGCGGCAAGCAGCTGCTCGACGAGATCTACAAGAGCCTCAACCTCGACGTGCAGTCCTTCATCTACGGCCCGATGCCGACGCAGCCCTTCGGCTGGTTCAAGAAGCCGGTGACCAAGGAGGCCGACATCAAGGGCATGAAGTTCCGCACCGTCGGCCTCGCCGTCGACATGTACAAGGACATGGGCCTGGCGGTGAACCCGCTGCCCGGCGGCGAGATCGTGCCGGCGCTCGATCGCGGCCTGATCGACGCGGCCGAGTTCAACAACGCCAGCTCCGATCGCATCCTCGGCTTCCCCGACGTCGCCAAGCACTGCATGCTGCAAAGCTTCCACCAGTGCTCGGAGAACTTCGAGATCCTCTTCAACAAGAAGAAGTACGATGCCCTGCCGGCCGACCTGAAGGCCATCATCAACCACGCCGTCGAGGCCGCCTCGGCCGACATGTCGTGGAAGGCCATCGACCGCTACTCGAAGGACTACATCGAGATGCAGGAGAAGCAGGGCGTCAAGTTCTGGAAGACGCCCGACGCCATCCTGCGCCGCCAGCTCGCCGCCTGGGACAAGATCATCGCCGCCAAGAGCGCCGAGAACCCGTCCTTCAAGAAGGTGCTCGACTCGATGCGCGCCTTCGCCCAGCGCTCCTGCCGCTGGCAGAACGACACCCTGGTCGACTACAAGATGGCCTACAACCACTTCTTCGCCAAGAAAGCCCCCGCCAAGAAGGGCTGAAATCCTGCCCCTGCGCCCGCCCGGCCCTCGCCGGGCGGGATTCCCTCAGGAAAAACCCATGCGGAAGCTGCTGCTCCTCGTCGACAAGGCGAGCACCCTGGTCGGCCATGTCACCGGCTGGACCATTCTCGTCCTCACGCTGATGATTTCCTGGGAGGTTTTCTCCCGCTACGCGCTCAACCGGCCGCACGGCTGGATGCTCGACGCCCAGATCATGCTCTACGGCTTCATGTTCATGATGGCCGGCGCCTACACTCTGGCCAAGGGCGGCCATGTGCGCGGGGACATCCTCTACGGCTTCTTCAAGCCGCGCACCCAGGCGTCGATCGACCTCGTGCTCTACATCGTCTTCTTCCTGCCCGGCATCTTCGCCATGACCTACGCCGGCTGGACCTTCGCCAACGAGTCGCTGGCGATCCGCGAGACCACCTTCAACCCGGAGCCGCTGCCGCTGTATCCGCTCAAGTTCGTCATCCCCGTCGCCGGCGCCATCCTCATGCTGCAGGGCCTGGTCGAGATCGCCCGCTGCGCCATCTGCCTGCGCGAGGGCGTCTGGCCCTCGCGCGAGGAGGACGTCGAGGAGGTCGACGTCGACAAGCTGAAGGAGATGGTGCACGTCAGGGACGAGGACCTTGCCGACCTCGACGAGTACGTCATCCGGCAGGAAGAGGAAGGGCGGAAATGAGAATCGAGCTGCGCTTCGGCTTCGGCCTGATGGCCGCCATCCTCCTGCCGACCCTCCTGTTCATGCCGTGGGGCGACATGAGCAACGGCCACCTCGGCCTGCTCATGCTCTCGCTGGTGGTGGCGGCGATCATGATGGGCTTTCCCACCGCCTTCACCCTGATGGGCATGGGCGTGCTCTTCGCCTGGTTCGCCTACCGCCACGCCAATCCCCAGCTCGCCCTGCAGCAGACGCTGGACCTGATGGTGCAGCGCACCTATGCCGTCATGAGCAACGACGTGCTGATCGCCATCCCGCTGTTCGTCTTCATGGGCTATCTGGTCGAGCGCGCCAACCTGATCGAGAAGCTGTTCAAGAGCATCCATCTCGCCATGGCGCGCATTCCCGGCTCGCTCGCCGTCGCCACGCTCATCACCTGCGCCGTTTTCGCCACCGCCACCGGCATCGTCGGCGCGGTGGTGACGCTGATGGGCCTGCTCGCCTTTCCGGCCATGCTGCGCCAGGGCTATGACATCAAGCTGTCGGCCGGCGCCATCACCGCCGGCGGCTGCCTCGGCATCCTCATTCCGCCCTCGGTGCTGCTCATCGTCTATGGCGCCACCGCCGGCGTTTCGGTGGTGCAGCTCTACGCCGGCGCGTTCTTCCCAGGCATCATGCTGGCCGGCCTCTACATCGGCTACGTCATCCTGGTGGCCAAGCTGAAGCCGCACATGGCGCCGCCGCTCTCCGCCGAGGAGCGCATCGTGACGCTGCCGGCCGGCAGCCAGGCGGTGGCGGCCATCCACGGCCGCAAGGCCCTGCCGGCCCTGCTCGGCGCGCTGAAAGGCCGCACCAACGCCGCGGTTCCGGCTTCCTTCCTGCTGCGCCAGCTGGCCATCGTCCTGCTGCCGGCGATCTTCTGGTTCGGCAGCATGGGATTGGTATACAAAGTCGTCACCGCGCCGCCGGAACAGCTCGACGTCAGCGGTCTGCAGGAAATGGGCAGCGGCGCCGCCGTCGCGGCGGAGGAGGGGGGCGAGGAAGGGCGCGCCGAGGCCATCGGCGAACCGCCCGCCGAGGAGGAGGACGCCGAGGGCGCCAAGGGACCTCCTGCCGACGCCGTCAAGGAGCCGCCGTCGGATTCTTCCCCTCTCCCGCAAGCGGGCGAGGGGAGCGATCAGCGCGCCGCAGGCGCGGAAGCTCCGCTGGAGGCGCAGCCGGCGCCGGAGAGCTTCTGGATCGTGCTTGGCGTCGGCACCGCCGCCGTGCTGTTCTTCTACTGGATCTTCGATTTCGCCCGGCTGGAAATCTTCAAGATGCTGCTGGGCTCGTTTTTCCCGCTGGCCCTGCTCATCCTCGCCGTGCTCGGCTCGATCGTCTTCGGTCTGGCCACGCCGACCGAAGCGGCGGCGGTCGGATCGCTCGGCGGCATCCTGCTGGCCGCGGCCTACGGCCGCCTCAACATGGACGTCATGAAGGAATCGGTGTTCCTCACGGCGAAGACCTCGGCCATGGTGTGCTGGCTGTTCGTCGGCTCGTCGATCTTCTCGGCGGCCTTCGCGCTCCTCGGCGGCCAGGAGCTCATCGAGAAATGGGTGCTCTCGCTCGACATGACGCCGCTGCAGTTCATGATCCTCGCCCAGTTCATCATCTTCATCCTCGGCTGGCCGCTGGAGTGGACCGAGATCATCGTCATCTTCATGCCGATCTTCATCCCGCTGCTGGCGCACTTCAACGTCGACCCGCTGTTCTTCGGCCTGCTGGTGGCGCTCAACCTGCAGACGGCCTTCCTCTCGCCGCCGGTGGCGATGGCGGCCTTCTACCTGAAGGGTGTCGCGCCGCCGCACGTCACGCTCAACCAGATCTTCCTCGGCATGATGCCTTTCATGGGCATCCAGATCATCGCCCTGGCGCTGCTCTACATCTTCCCCGACATCGGCCTGTGGCTGCCGCGGATCCTGTACCAGTGATGGCCTGAGCGGATAAACTCCTTGAGGCGGCGCGGACAAGCCCGGCCGCCCACCGTTTGCCCGGCCGTCCCGCGGCGACCGACTTTTCATGCTGAAAGCGATCTTCCTCCTCTTCGCCCTCGTCGCCGCCGCGCCGGCGGCCGAGCCGCCGGCGCTGACCATCCACTACTTCCGCGCCGACGGCTGCCCGCACTGCGAGGACGCCGGCGCCTTCTTCGCACGGCTCGCCGCCGAAGAGCCGCGCATCGTCGTGCGCGACTACGAAGTCAGCCGCGATCCGGAAAACCGCGCGCTGTTCCAGGCCGCGCTCGACGCCCTCGGCGTGGCGGAGGGCGGCGTGCCCTTCATCCTCGTCGGCGACTGGGCCACGCTCGGCTACCATACCGACGCCACCACCGGCGCCGAGGTCCGCCGCCAGGTGGCGCGCTGCCTGGCCGCCGATTGTCCCGACGCGCTGGCAGCGATCCGCGCCGGCCGTGCGCCGGCCGTGCAGTCGCCGCGCGAGGCCGGCGCCGGCGTGCTGCGCCTGCCCTTCCTCGGCGAGCTCGACGCCGCCGCGCTCTCGCTGCCGCTGCTGACCGTGGCGGTGGCCGGGCTCGACGCCTTCAACCCCTGCGCCTTCTTCGTGCTGCTGTTCCTGCTCTCGATGATGGCGCACCAGAAGAGCCGCGCGCGCATGCTCGCCGTCGGCGGCATCTTCGTCTTCTTCTCCGGCCTGATGTACTTCGCCTTCATGGCGGCCTGGCTGAACCTCTTCCAGCTGCTCGGCCAGCTCGCCTGGGTGACGCTGGCGGCGGGGCTGCTCGCCGTCTTCGTCGGCGCGGTCAACGTCAAGGACTTTTTCCTCTTCGGCCGCGGCGTCAGCCTCTCCATCCCCGAGTCGAAGAAGCCCGGCCTGTTCCGGCGGGCGCGGGCCGTCCTGACGGCGGAGAACCTGCCGGCGATGCTGGCCGCCACGGTGCTCCTCGCCGTCGCCGCCAATTTCTACGAACTGCTGTGCACCGCCGGCTTCCCGATGGTCTACACGCGCATCCTGACGCTGGGCGAGCCCTCGCCCGGGGTGCGCTACCTCTACCTCCTCCTCTACAATCTGGTGTACGTGCTGCCGCTGGCGGCCATCGTCGCCGCCTTCGTGCGCACGCTCGGCGCGCGCAAGCTCGGCGAGCGCGAGGGGCGGCTGCTGAAGCTGCTGTCCGGCACGATGATGCTGGAGCTGGGCGTGCTGCTGCTCTTCGCGCCGGAATGGGTCAGCCGCCTGGGCGTCGCCTTCGCCCTGTTGGCCGTGGCGGTCGGCGTCACCTGGATCGCCGCGCGGCTGACGCGGCCGGGCGCGACAGCCTGAGCAGGCGGGTTGCCGGCCGGGGCGGGGAACCGGCTTGCGCAACGGTCACACGGATACGGGAGGACAAGCGGATGAACAAGCCTATCCATGGCGCGAAACGGATCGCGGCGGCCATTCTCTGGACGGCAACGCTGGCCGGCATGGCGGCCGCCGCCCGGGCGGAGAATTTCGAGGAGGCCGAACGGGTGTTTGCCGAGCACTGCGCGGTCTGCCACGGCGCCGATCGCGGCGGCTACATCGGCCCGGCGCTGAACCGCGACGAGACGAAGCTGAGCCGGGCGGAGGTGAACGCCAAGATCCAGATGGGCACCTCGAACACCCTGATGCCGCAGCATCCGGTCTGGCCGAGGCGGCTCTCGGCGAAGCAGCGCGACGGACTCGCCGCGCTGATCACCGAGCAGCCGAAGCGCACGCTGGAATGGGGGCTCGAGGACATTCGCAAATCGCTCGCCGTCCTCGTCGACGAGGCGAAGCTGCCGCCCAGGCCGACCTATGCCATCGCCGACATCGACGACCTGATGGTCGTCATGGGGCGCGGCCACTACGCCGCCGGCAAGGACGCCAAGGTGGTGTTTTTCGACGGCCGCACGCACAAGAAGGTCGGCGAGGTGCCGACCGGCTACGCGCCGCACCTGATGGATTTCCATCCGAAGGAAGCGCGCTGGGCCTATGTGCGCGACGACCTCGGCTGGATCCACAAGATCGACCTGTATTCGATGAAGACGGTGCGCAAGGTGCGTGCCGGGCTGAACGGCACCTCGCTGGCGCTCTCCCGCGACGGCCGCCATCTCGCCGCCGGCTCCTACGTGCCGCACACGGCGGTGATCTTCGATGCCGCCACGCTGGAACCGCTCAAGCTGATCGTCCTGCGCGGCGCCGATCCGAACGGCAGGATGGTCGAGTCCGATTCGGGCATGATCACCGGCACGCCCTTCGCCGACATCTTCGCCATCGCCCTCGAGCAGTCGGGCCAGGTGTGGATCGTGGATCTCGACAAGCCGGACATGCCGATCACCGCCATCCCGGGCGTCGGCCGCCATTTGCACGACGCCTTCCTCTCGCCCGACGGCCGCCGCCTGGTGGTCTCTTCCTACGACGACCACACCAACACCGTCATCGACCTCGCCGGGAGGCGCATCGTCGCCAGGATCCCTTCCGGCTGCAAGCCGCACCTCGGCTCCGGCGCCGTCGTCGAGGCGCAGGGCCGCCTGCTCGGCATCGGCACCAACATCGGCGAGGAGAACTGCAAGTCGTTCGAGGTCACCGTCTTCGACATGAACAGCCACGAGGTCGTCAAGCGCATCGCCGTCGCCGGCCCGACCGAATCGCCGGCGGCGCATCCGAAGTCGCGCTACATCGTCGTCGACATCGTCGGCGCCGGCCCGAAGGCCAACCAGATCCAGTTCATCGACAAGGAACGGCTGGAAGTGGTGAAGACCATGACCATCGCCGGCACCATGGGCCACTCGCACTTTCCCGAGTACACCGCGCGCGGCGACTTCCTCTACGTCAGCGCCCGCGCCGGCGGCGACCGCACCGCCGGCTTCGAGCGGGGCGCGCTCGTCGTCATCGACACCGCCACGCTCTCCGTCGTCAAGCGCATCCCGATGGAGGTGCCCGCCGGCGTTTTCTCGCGCGTGCGCGCGCGGGCGGTGGTGGTGGGCATGCAGCCGGACGTGCGCTAGCTAGATGATGGCCGCTGGGCGACCTGCGCAAGATGGGCCAGTGCCAGGCTACCCCGACCGCCTCGTCACCAAGCCCGGCCACGAGGCGGAACTGAAGAAGCGCACCCTCACCAACCTCTACAACGCCAAAGCGGACGGAAAAGCCGCCTGGCCCGACAACGCGCACCGGGCGCTCGACGCGGCCGTCGCCGCCGCCTACGGCTGGGACGACTACACGCCCGCCATGCCCGACGAGGAAATCCTCAGGCGCCTGCTGGCGCTGAACCTGGCGCGCAAGGCGGCGGAAGGCCAATAAGCGCCGTCCTGCGGGGGCTGACTTTACGCGGCTTGTTTCTCATGGCGCGCCGGCAAATGGCCGGCCATTCGCCGTTCCGCCTGCCACAGGTCGTGGCGCATCTGCATGTCGATCCACAGTTGCGGGCCGTTGCCGAAGAAGGCGCCGAGACGCAGCGCCATTTCCGGCGACACCGACGACCGCTCGGACAGGATGCCATGCACCATCTGGCGCGACACGCCCAGCGCGCGGGCGAAGGCCGCCACCGACATGTTCAGCGCCGGGAGGCTGTCCTCGCGCAAAATCCGGCCCGGATGGGTCGGGCAGCGTGTCTTGCTCATGGTTCGTTCCTCAATGATAGTTTTCCAGATCGACTTCGACGGCGTTCTCGCCTTCCCAGCCGAAGGTGATGCACCACGGGCCGTTGACATGCACGCTATAGCGTCGCGGTGCGCCCTGCAGCGGATGGAAATCGAAGCCCGGCACCCGCAAGGCCTCCGGCGTCTTGGCCGCGGCGATGGCATCCAGCCGTCGTACTGCGCGCGCCCAAAGATCGGGCCGCACCTTGGCGGATTTGCCCGCGCGCGCCAGCTCTTCCAGCCCCCTGTGCCTGAAGCTCGCAATCACCAAAGGAGTGTAAAGCCGCGTTTGACAGTCGTCAAGCGTGGCTTGACGGCTGGTCGGATCAAGCGGCGGTATTGAGTGCGCCGCTTATGCCCGCAGCGCCAGATGGGCGAGATAGCCCGAGCGCGACTCACCGGCTTCCTTGGCGGCGGCGTCGATCCGGCGCAGGACGCGGGCGGGCAGGGTGATGTTCACGCGCTCGGCCTTGTCGGAGAGTTGGGCGAGATCGACGGCTACCACGGCCCATACCCAGCCCTTGAACGCCTTTTTCTTCTGGTGCTCGGCCAGCGGTCGCCGCTCGGGCACGGCGCCGCCGTCGTCGATGACGGTTTCCAGCCACAGCTCGATGGCCTCGCGGGCGTTGTCCATCGCCTCGTCCAGCGTGTCGCCGGCGGAAAAGCAGCCCGGCAGATCGGGCACGACGACCCCGTAGGCGTGCTTGTCGTCGCCCGGCTCGATTGCGATCGGATATTTCATCTTCCTGCCCCTTTCACTTCCGTCCTGCGCTGGCAAGGCTGACAGGTAGGCGCCGTCCGGCGGCGACCGACTTTACGCCACCCGCGTCAGTTCGGCGCGCGCCGCCGGGGCGCAGCCGCTGTAGACGTTGAGGTACTTCAGGCAGATCACGCGCAGGCAGGAAGCGATGTTCTTGTCGTTGGCGAGCAGGCAGCCGTCGTGCACCTTCTCGACCAGGCGCGGCAGGGGCATCTTCGCCTCGTGCGCCATGTCGTCCAGCACGTTCCAGAAGGCGCGCTCCAGCGAGATGGTGGTGCTGTGGCCGTGGATGCGGAAGCCGCGCTTCTCGGGGATGAACTCGTTGATCTGCGAGGTCGTGCAGGCGTTGAACATGTGGTCCAGCACGTCGTTGATTTCTGAGTAGATATTCATGCCCATTCCCTTCCGTTGGCGCGTTGGCAATAATTACCACCACCGCCGCTCGCGCGGCCCCTACCATGCGCAGCATACAAGAAGAACCCCGGCTTGGGAGTGTCCCGGGCCAGCGCAGGAGAAGATATGCACCCCCACGCTCACTTATGTTCGCTGCCCCCCGATGGGGCGCATGCCCCCTTCGGGGCGGCCCGTCAGGAGGCATGATGGATTTTTTCCGCAAGACCCTGGATCCGGTGTTCGCCCTGGCGGCGATCGCCATCCTGGACATCTTCCTGTTCCTGCTGCTCGGCGCCTGGACGGTGGGCGGCGGCGAGACCATGATGACCGGGCTGATGGCGCAGGCGGTGCTGGGCGAGGACCTGATGCGCATCCCCTTCTGGAACATCGTCTTCCGGCCGCACGCCGATTACTGGAAGATCTACATCAGCTTCGGCATGTTCTTCGGCGCCTTCGTCGGCGCGGTGCTCTCCAAGGAGTTCTACTGGCGCCTGCCGCGCCGCGCTTCCGAGTGGCTGATGATCACCCTCGGCGGCCTGCTGATGGGCTTCGGCATTCGCCTCGCCTACATCTGCAACGTGTCCACCTTCTTCGGGCTGATCCCGGAGATGAATATGGGCGGCTATCTGGCCATCTCCGGCATCCTCGCCGGCGCCTGGGTCGGCTCGCTCATCTACAAGAAGATTCTGGAAGGTTGAGGGAGAACTCATGACACCCGTCGTCGAATGCCTGGTCGCGTTCCTGTTCGGTTCCGTCGTCGGCCTGCTGATGCAGCGCTCGCGCTTCTGCAACACGGCGGCGCTGCGCGACGCCATCATGTTCAAGACCTACCGCAACACCAAGGCGATGCTGATGGCGATGATGATCCTCACCGTCGGCTTCACCGGCTTCATGAGCCTGGGCGCCGGCCACCCGATGCGCTTCGACGTCGGCCTCAACACCTTCGCCGGCCTGTTCCTGTTCGGCATCGGCATGGTGCTGGCCGGCGCCTGCACGGTGTCCACCTGGGTGAAGACGGGGGAGGGCAACCTCGGCGCGCTGTGGGCGCTGCTGTTCACCTTCGTCGGCATGTTCCTCTTCTCGCTGGTGTGGTCGTGGAACTGGTGGCCGCCGGCGCCGCAGAGCATGACCGGCGCGCCGAACCTGCCGGCGCTGCAGCTCGGCTTCGCCAACGCCAACACGCTGCAGGAGAAGCTCGGCGTGCCGGCCATCGTCTTCGGCCTGGTGCAGTTCGCCGTGCTGCTCGCCATCTACCGCGCCATCCTGCGCCGCGAGCGCGCGCAGCACGCGAAGCACGAGCAGCACCAGATGGAAGCCGCCGGACAGGAAGCCTGATTCAGCCAAACGGGAGAAAAGTAATGGGATTGTTCGGATCGAAGAAGAAGGTCGAGGAAGCCGGCGCGGGCGGCGAGGCGCGGCTCTCCGACGGCACTACGGTGCAGGTGGCGCGGCGCGTCGACTGCCGCGGCGACTCCTGCCCGCGGCCGCAGCTGATGACCAAGAAGGCGGTGAGTGAAGTCGCGCCCGGCGGCGTCGTCGAGGTGCTGGTGGACAACCCCTCCTCGGTCGAGGCGCTGCCGCCGATGTGCGACGAGCTGAACGCGACGCACCTCGAGACCATCAAGGACCCGGCCTGCTGGCGGGTCTACATCAAGAAGGACTGAGATGAGAGCCTATCCCCCGCCCCCTTTCCCGCGGAAAGGGGCGACGTCGGTTCAGCCGCTGCGCGGCTTCCGGCTTCCTGACTCCAGGCCTCCTTGGGGCGGCCCGGCGGAGGCCTGGCCGTGTTGACGCGCCTGCTCATGCGCCTGTTCATCGCCGCCTCGGTCGTCGCCGTCGTCGGCGGGCTGGGCTGGGTGTACGTCAAGCCGCCGGAGGGCATGAGGGTGAGCAGCGAGGGCGTGCCGTATCTTGCGCCGCCGGTGGTGCATCCGGTCACCGGCGAGGCGATTCCGCTGGAGCGGCTGGTGCAGCATTACAAGGGAGGCGGAAAATGAGCGCCGCCCGCCGGGCCGCCCCAAGGGCGGCGCAGTCAACGCCATGGAGCCGCGCAGCGGCGAACGACAATCACCCCCTTCCTCGGGGAGGGGGTCGGGGGGAGGGCAAATGAATTTGGATCTGCAGACCATCGCGCAGCTGATCATGTTCTGCGTGGCCTTCGGCGCCATGGCGCTGGCCTTCTTCAGCGACTCGTTATGATGAACCGCGAAAGCCTGATTTTCTGCGGCGCCGCGCTCGCCGTCGCGCTGGCGGTGTGCGCCGCCGGCTTCAAGCTGGCGGCCTTGCCGGCCGAGACCGTCGCCGCGGCGAAGCAGCCGGCGCCGGCCGAGACCCTGCCCGATGTCGACATCGGCGGCGGCTTCGGCAAGGTGTCGGTGATCGAACTGGTCGGCTACTACATGGAGAACCCGCCGGCGCCGAAGGGCGGCGGGGACGCCTCGCCGGCCGTGAAGCGCTTCGGCGGCTGCTGAGCATGAAGCGCCTGCCCTGCCTTGCCCTGATGTGCGCCGCCGCGGCGGCCGGCGCGGCGGAGGACTTCGCCTACGTGCGCGCGGTGCCGGCCGAGGCCGGCCTCGTCGTCATCGACGCGCGCCCGGCCGCCGACTGCGCCGCGAAGAGCCTGCCCGGCGCGCGCTGCCTGCCGGCGGCGGATTTCCTCGGCCCCCACAACCGCCTGCCGAACGCGCGCGACCTGCTCTGGCTGCTCGGCACGGCCGGGCTGACGGGCGACGAGGAGGTGCTGGTGGTCGGCGCGGAGGCGCAGGCGCGCGACTTCGTCGCCGGGCTGCTCCACGTCGCCGGCCAGCGCCGCGTGCGCGTGCTGGCCGAGCCGGTCGGCCGCCTGCTTGCGGAAAACGCCGCGCCCGGCCGCGGCCGCGGCATGATCCGCGAGGCGGTGTTCGCGGCGCCGATGCGCGACGGGCTGCTGCTTTTGCGCGATGAACTGCGCGACGAGCTGCGCGCCATGAAGGCGCCGCTGCTCGACGGCCGCACGCAGGAAGAATACTGGGGCGAGACGGCGCGCGCCGCGCGCGCCGGCCACCTGCCCGGCGCGGTCAGCCTGCCGGCGGCGCAATTGCGCGGGGCGCAGAACCCCGTCCTGCCGGAAGGCAGCCCGGTGGCCTACGCCCACGATGCCCTCGAAGGCGTCGCCTACCTTACCCTGCTGCGCGCCGGCCACGGCGTGGCGGCGAAGCTGTATGCCGAAGGCTGGGCCGAGTGGGCCGCCGACGGCGCGCTGCCGGCCGATGCCGTCTCCTATCCGGAGCGCGCGCAGCCCGCTACAGAGAAAAGTCAGTCCGCGCAGGACGGCGGCGCGCGCGCGCCGGCGCTGCTCGGCGCGGCGCTCGTCCTCGTCGCGACGGCCTTCGCCGCCGGCTGGTTCGCGCGCAGGAGGGCCGCCTGATGGACATCCTCTTCCACGTCACCACCGAAGGCGGCGCGCAACTGCTCGCCCCGCTGGCGCGCGCCTGCCGCCGCGGCGGCCATGCCTTCGGCGCCTTCTTCACGCACGAGGGCGTGCGCGGGCTGCGCGATGCCGGGCTGCAGGCGGCGCTGGCCGAGGCGCGAGCGGCTCGCGTAGTTGTTTGCGAGGAATCCTGGCATCGCTTCTGCGCCGACGCGGCCTGCCCGGTCGAGCTCGGCAGCCAGACGGTCAACAGCGCCCTGATGGGCGAGGCGCGGAAAGTGGTGAGCCTGTGAGCCAGGAGAAAAGATTGCTGGTGCTGGCGCGGCGCGACCACGCCGAGGCGATGCGCGTGGCGGCCGGGCTGACCATCTTCGGCCACGCCGTGAGCCTCGTCTTCATGGACCGCCCGGTGGCGGAAACCGCCGAGAACGCCGCCAACGCCGAGCTGCTGGAACTCTCCGGCATCGAGCCGCAGACCACCGTCGCGGCGATGGCCGACGATTTGCCGCTGCTGGATGCCGCCGGCCTCGCCGCGGCGCTGGCCGATGCCGACGCGGTGCTGAGCCTATGAAGAAGATCCTCGAACTGAACACCGGTCTGTTTCCCGACGCCCAGACCGTGAGCGCCGCCCTGCGGCAAATGGAGGCGGCGCATCGCGTCGAGTCCATCGATGTACGGCGCCGGGACATGACGGACGAAGCCTGGGACCGCGTCATCGAGACGATCCTCGGTTCCGATCTGACGATAACCATCTGAGAAGGAGACAAGGGATGAAGACGATATTTGCGACAAGATGGGGCGCGCTGCTGGCGGGAATGCTCTTCCTCCTGCTCTCGGCGCGCGCCGCCATGGCGAACGAGCCGCTGGTGACGGTGGACTGGCTGAAGGCCAACCTCGGCAAGCCGGGCCTCGCCATCGTGGACTTCCAGCCGCCGCCCGACTACCTGCGCGCCCACATTCCCGGCGCGGTGAACAGCAACTATGCCAAGGACGGCTGGCGCGAGGAGCGCGCATCCGACAAGGTGCCGGACATGTTCCCGGAGAAGCTCGACAAGCTGCTCGCCCACATCGGCGCCCTCGGCATCGACAACGCCACGCACGTCGTGCTGGTGCCGATCGGCATGAACGCCACCGACGTCGGCGTCGCCACGCGCGTCTACTGGACCTTCAAGGTGCTCGGCCACGACAACGTCTCCATCCTCGACGGCGGCATGGCGGCATGGACCAAGGAACAGGACAAGAGCAAGGCCAACCCGGTGCAGGCCGGCGCCGCCAAGGCCGAGGCGAAGGCCTTCAAGGCGAACCTGCGCAAGGAGATGCTGGTCAGCATGGACGACGTCAAGAAGGCCAAGGCCTCAGGCATCCTGCTGGTCGACAACCGGCCCGAGGACCAGTTCGTCGGCATCAACCGCCATCCGAGGTCGCCCGAAAGCGGCACGCTGGCCGGCGCCAAGAACCTGCCCAACGGCTGGCTGACGGTGAACGGCATGGGCCAGTTCCGCAGCAAGTCGCAGCTCGAGCAGCTCTACAAGCTGGCCGGCGTGCCGACCGGCGGCGAGCAGATCAACTTCTGCAACACCGGCCACTGGGCCTCGGTGGGCTGGTTCGTCTCCAGCGAGCTGATGGGCAACAAGAAGGCGCGCATGTACGACGGCTCGATGGTCGAGTGGACCCTGCTCAAGGGCGGCGGCATGGAGCAGAAGGTCAAGCTCAACTGAGCGTGCGCCCGCTTCGCGTGCTCGCCTGCGCGGCGGCGGCGCTGTGTTCCGTCGCCGCCGCCGCGCAGGGCGAGCACGAGCGGCGCCTCGCCGCCGAGTTCGTGGTGATGGCCGGCGACCTGCGCCGCATCCGGTCGCCCGACGAATTGCCGCTGCACCGCGAAGGCCTGCGCGCCCGTCTCGCAGGCGCGCTTTCCTCCCTTCCCCTGCTGATGCGCCGCGCCGGTGCCGAGGCCTCCGCCGTCACCGCCCTGCGCGCCGCTTTCGCGAACGGCGACTGGAAGGCGCTCGCCGCCGGACTCGAAGCGCTGAAACGCAAACATCCCTTCGCGCCCGGCGAGATCCTGCCGGCAAAGGCAACGCCCGAGCGCCTGCGCCTGGGCGAGGCCATCCACCGCCAGGCCTGCGCCGGCTGCCATGATGCGCCGGCCGCCGACACGAAGCTGCCGGCCTTCAACCTCTTCGAACAGGCGAAGCGCCTGCCGCGCGCGGAATTCGCCGCGCGCCTGCTGCTCGGCGTGCGCGGCGACCGCGGCAGCGCCTGGCGCAACCCCTTCAGCGATCTGGAGCTGGGCGCCCTGCTGGCTTATTATGGGAACGGGGAACCCGCTGCCGCCGCGCGGAAATGAAGCGGCGGGTTGCCGCCCGAATCTTTTGCCACGGAGGGGACCATGACCCGCAAGACGATGCTCGGCGCCGCGCTGGCGCTCATGCTGGCTTCCGGCGCGACCTGCGCGCAGGAGGCCACCTACAACATCCGCACCCTGACGCCGGAGACGGCGCTGAAGGCGGCGCAGGCGGCGCTGAAGGCCTGCCGCGACGGCGGCTTCCAGGTGGCGGTGGCGGTGGTCGACCGCTCCGGCCTCGCCCAGGTGATGCTGCGCGACCGTTTCGCCGGCGCGCACACGCCGAAGACCGCCATCGGCAAGGCGTGGACGGCGGTGAGCTTCCGCAGCAACACCACCGGCCTGGCGGCCGAATCGCAGCCGGGCCGGCCGTCGAGCGGCCTGCGCAACCTGCCCCATGTGGTGGCGCTCGGCGGCGGCGTGTTGATCGAGGCCGGCGGCAGCATCCTCGGCGGCATCGGCGTGTCCGGTGCGCCGAGCGGCGACGCCGACGAGAAGTGCGCCAACGCCGGCATCGCCGCCATCAAGGACGCGCTGGAACTGTAAGCCTGCGGCTTGACGCCGCGTCAACGGCGCGGCGCGGTATTATCCGCGGATCATGCCTGATCGGCCCTGGCATATCCTCGTCCTCTGCACCGGCAACTCGGCGCGCAGCATCCTCGCCGAGGCGCTGTTCAACGCCCTCGGCGGCGGCCGCGTGCGCGCCCTGTCCGCCGGCAGCAAGCCGGCCGGGCAGGTGAATCCCTTCGCGCTGGAACTGCTCGAGGCGCAGGGGCTCGACACCGCGAACCTGCGCAGCAAGCGCTGGGACGAATTCGCCGCGCCGGGCGCGCCGGCGCTCGACCTCGTCGTCACGGTATGCGGCAACGCCGCCCATGAAACCTGCCCGGCGTGGCCGGGCAATTTCCTGCGCGCGCACTGGGGCGTGGACGACCCGGCCGCGGCGGAGGGCAGCGACGAGGCGAAGCGCGCCGCCTTCATGAAGGCCTACGCCCTGCTGGCCGAGCGCATCCTCACCTTCCTCAGCCTGTCCTTCGAGACGATGGAGCGCGCCGAACTGCAGCGCCACCTCGACGAGATCGGCCGCGCCGGCGCCGCCGCCGCCGTGCCGCAGGGACTGACTTTTGCCCACGATGATTGAACTGACCGAATCGCAGAAACGCCTGCGCAATCTCGCCATGCTGCTGGCGCTCGGCTCCTACCTCATGTCGATGTTCCACCGCGTCGCGCCGGCGGCCATCGCGCGCGACCTCGCCGCCGCCTTCGAGGCCAGCGCCGCCTCGCTCGGCGCGCTGGCGGCGACCTATTTCTACGTCTACACGGTGATGCAGGTTCCCGTCGGCGTGCTCGCCGACACGCTCGGGCCGCGCAAGATCCTCGCCCTCGGCGGCCTCGTCGCCGGCGCCGGCAGCCTGCTGTTCGGCCTGGCGCCGACCTTCGACGTCGCGGTGGTCGGCCGTACCCTGGTCGGCCTCGGCGTCTCGGTGGCCTTCATCGCCATGCTGAAACTCATCGCCGTCTGGTACGAGGAGCGCCGCTTCGCCACGCTCACCGGCACCATGATGTTCCTCGGCAACGTCGGCACCATGACGGCGGGCACGCCGCTCGCCTGGGCGGCGCAGGGCGCCGGCTGGCGTTCGGTGTTCATCGCCATCGGCGTCATGTCGCTGGCGATCGGCGTGCTCTCCTGGTTCCTCGTGCAGGACCGGCCCGGCGAGAAGGGCGCGACGCCGCGTGCCGGCGCCCGCGCCGACCGCACGGCCTGGCTGGGCGGGCTGCTCGCCGTCATGAAGAACCGCGCCACCTGGCCGGGATTTTTCGTCAACGTCGGCGTCGCCGGCAGCTTCTTCGCCTTCGCCGGCCTGTGGGCCGTGCCCTACTTCACCCAGGTGCATGGCATGACGCGGGCGGTGGCGTCCAATCACATCACGGCCTATTTCGGCGGCTTCGCCCTCGGCTGTCTCATCATCGGGCCGCTCTCCGACCGCCTGCGGCGGCGCAGGCCGCTGATGATCGGCGGCGCCGTGCTGCATGCCCTCGGCTGGTGGCTCTGGCTCGGCACGGAGACGCTGCCGCCGGCCGCCACCTATGCCTTGTGCATCGCCATGGGCACGGTGACGGCCAGCCTCACCCTGTCCTGGGCCTGCGCCAAGGAAGTCAATCCGCCGCTGCTCTCCGGCATGGCCACCAGCGTGGTGAATGTCGGCGTCTTCCTCGGCCCGTCGATCCTGCAGCCGCTGGTCGGCTGGGTCATGGACCGCGGCTGGCAGGGCGCCATGGACGGCGGCGCGCGGCTGTATTCGGCCGCCGACTACCGCACCGGCCTGCTGCTGATGGCCGCCTTCGCCGCGTTCGGCGCCGTCGCCACCCTGTTCGTGCGCGAAACCGGCTGCCGCAACGTCTGGCGGCAACAAACTTCAAGCTTGAACCGATAAGCTCCGGTTATCCGCCCATTGCAATCGCGATTGCAGGCCGTTTTGCGGGCGCAAGATAATGAAGTCCCGCCGTATCGGGCAAGAAAAACCACTTGAGGAAATCTGGATGGCACACGTCGTGATCATGGGCGCCGGCATCGGCGGCCTGCCGGCGGCCTTCGAGCTGCGCGAAGCCCTGCGCAAGGAAGACCGCATTACCGTCGTATCGAATTCGAAGACGTTCCATTTCGTGCCGTCGAACCCCTGGGTGGCGGTGAACTGGCGCACGCGCGGCGACATCGAGCTCGACCTCGCCGAGATACTCGGCCGCAGGAACATCGACTTCTCCGCCGCCGGCGTCAAGCGCGTGCAGCCGGAGCAGAATCGCCTCGAGCTGGGCGACGGCCACCTGCTGGAATACGACTACCTCGTCATCGCCACCGGGCCGAAGCTGGCCTTCGATGAGATCGAGGGCCTCGGTCCCGAGGGCCACACCCAGTCGATCTGCCACGTCGACCACGCCGCCGCGGCGGAGAAGACCTGGCAGGAGTTCGTCAAGGCCCCCGGCCCCATCGTCGTCGGCGCGGTGCAGGGCGCTTCGTGCTTCGGCCCCGCCTACGAGTTCGCCGCGATCATGGACACCGACCTGCGCCGCCGCAAGATCCGCGACAAGGTGCCGATGACCTTTGTCACCGCCGAGCCCTACATCGGCCACCTCGGCCTGGGCGGGGTGGGCGATTCGAAGGGGATGCTGGAATCGATCTTCCGCGAGCGCCACATCCGCTGGATCTGCAACGCCAAGACCACCAAGGTCGAGGCCGGCAAGATGCACGTCACCGAGCACAACGACGACGGCACGCCGAAGAAGGAGCACGTGCTCGACTTCAAGTATTCGATGATGCTGCCGGCCTTCAAGGGCGTCGATGCGGTGTTCGGCATCGAGGGCCTGACCAATCCGCGCGGCTTCATCGTCGTCGACCAGCACCAGCGCAACCCGAAGTTCAAGAACATCTACTCGGTCGGCGTCTGCATCGCCATCGCGCCGCCCGAGCCGACCCCGGTGCCGACCGGCGTGCCGAAGACCGGCTACATGATCGAGTCGATGGTCACCGCCACGGCGCACAACATCCGCGCCGAGCTCGACGGCAAGGAGCCCTACGAGAAGGCGACCTGGAACGCCGTGTGCCTGGCCGACTTCGGCGACACCGGCGTCGCCTTCGTCGCCCTGCCGCAGGTGCCTCCGCGCAACGTGAACTGGTTCTCCGAGGGCAAGTGGGTGCACCTCGCCAAGATTGGTTTCGAGAAGTATTTCCTGCGCAAGATGAAGAAGGGCACCTCCGAGCCCATCTTCGAGAAGCTGGTGATGGACGCGCTCGGCATCATGAAGGTCAAGCGCTGAGGGGCTCTGCCCCCTCTCCCGCTGGCGGGAGAGGGCAGGGGAGAGGGTGGACAGCCGCCTGCCCCTCTCCCTGACCCTCTCCCCGCTAGCGGGGAGAGGGGACAAGAATCCCTATTTCATCAGTTCGATCTTCTCGCCCTGCGCGCGCCGCGCCGCGGCGCGCGCCTCGATGAAGCGCTGGAACTCCGGCTGTTTCTTGTAGGCGCCCGTCGCCACATAGTCGAGCGACGAAGAGAGGTGGAAGGGGCGCAGATACCCTTCGACGCGGAAGACTTCCTTGCCGGCCGCGTCGAAGAAGACGAGGCTCGGCGTGTAGGCGATCTTCAGCTTGCGCGCCCATTCGCGCATCGGCAGCGATTTCCCGTCCGGCGTCTTCACGGCCTCGTTCGCGGCGATGTCCACCCGCGCCGCGCGGAAGCGCTTCAGCAGTTCCGCTACCTCCGGCCGCGGGAAGCCCTCGGCGTGCATCTCGTCGCAGCCGGCGCAGACCTTCTGCTCGAACAGCACCAGCAGCGGCTTGCCCTCGCGCTTGCTCAAATCGAGCGGCGCCTTCATCAGCCAGGGCGCGTCGTGCAGCGTGCCGCTGGCCGCTTCCTTGACATGCGCCTGCAGGTAGTCGGTGTAGCTCTGCTTCCTTTCCAGCTTGCCGCCGGCGTAATCGAGCGCGGCATGGAACTGGTGCGGCGGGATGTAGCCGTTCAGGCGCAGCGCCGTGCCGCCCTGCTCGTCGAGCATCAGCAGCGTCGGCGTGAATTGCACGCGCAGGGCTTTCGCGAAGGCCTTTTCGGTCGTCGGCTTGCCGGCGAGGTCGGTCACCTCGCGGTCGCCCCACAGGTTGATGGCGATGACGTCGAAATGCTTGCGCGTCTTCTCGGCGATGGTCTTGTCGCCGAAGTTCTCGCGCAGCAGCTTGGCGCAGTAGGGGCAGCCGTCCTGGTGGAAGTAGAGCATCAGGCGGCGGCCGGCCTTCGCCGCCTCGGCGACGTCCTCGCGGATGTCGAGGAAGGATTCCTTGAACCAGGCCGGCATGTCCTCGGCCTTCGTCGGGACGGCGATAAGGATGAGGATCGAGCAGATCAGGGCGCGCATGGTCTTGCCTTTCTGAAAATGGCCTTCATTATTGACCCATTCGGGCCGTTCCGCAGCCGGCCTTGACAGTAATATAAGAAAATACTAATATTCTCCCATGCCAAGCAAATCCCTATTTCTGCTGCTCGCCGCCGTCCTGCCGGGACTGACTTTCGCCCAGGGCGCGGCGCCCAGTGCCACCCTGGCCACGGCTACCGTCGAGCTGCGCGAGATCGAGCTGACCTATCCCGCCGAGGCCGTCGTCGAGGCGGTGAAGCAGGCGACGATCGCCGCCCAGGTGCCGGGCCGCGTGGTCGAGGTGCGCGCCGACGCCGGCGACGCGGTGAAGCAGGACCAGCTCCTCATGCGCATCGATGCGCGCGAGGCCGCCGAGGGCTACGCCGCCAGCCAGGCCACGCTCGCCAATGCGAAGGCCAATTACGAGCGCACCAAGAATCTGCACGCGCAGAAGTTCATCAGCAAGGCCGCCCTCGACAAGGCCGAGGCCGAGTACAAGGCGGCGCAGGCCGGCTCCGGCGCCGCCGGTGCCGCCGCCAGCCACGCCAGCATCGTCTCGCCGCTGACGGGCTTCGTCGCCCAGCGCCACACCGAGGCCGGCGAGATGGCCGTGCCGGGCAAGCCGCTGATCACCGTCTACGATCCGAAGGGCCTGCGCGTCAGCGCCAGCATCCCGCAGTACAAGCTCGCCGAAGTGCGCGCCAACCTGCGCGCGAAGATCGAATTCCCCGAGAGCGGCAAGTGGCTCGACGCGGCCAAGGTCGAAGTCTTCCCCGCCGCCGATCCGCGCACCCACACCGTGACGGCGCGCGTGTATCTGCCCGACAACCAGCCCGGCATCATCCCCGGCATGTTCGCCCGCGCCCACTTCGTCACCGGCAAGGCGAAGAAACTGCTGGTGCCCGCCGCGGCCGTGCTGCGCCGGGGCGAGGTGACGGCGGTGTACGTCATCGACGAGAAGAACGCGGCGCGTCTGCGCCAGGTGCGGCTCTCCGAGCCCCTGGCCGGCGGCTATCACGAAGTGCTGGCGGGCCTCTCCGCCGGCGAAAAGGTCGCACTCGATCCGGTCAAGGCGGGCATCGTCGCCCGGCCGGCTCAGTAAAGCTCTGTGAGCGCAGGGATTCAAACGGGGCAGGGGTTTCCTCCCTCCTCCTTCCTCTGATCCCGTCCCTGCGCTCCTTTTTCAAAACCATTAACCACAGAGGCACAGAGGCACAGAGAACTGCAACAGCATTCAAATTCTTGTTTTTCTCTGTGTCTCCGTGTCTCTGTGGTGAGGGGTTCTAGGTTTTAATAACTAACATGGGCATCTCCGGAAAAATCGCCGCTCTGTTCCAGCGCTCGCAGATGACGCCGCTCATCGCGCTGATCGCCTTCCTGCTCGGCCTCTTCGCCGTGCTGGTGACGCCGCGCGAGGAGGAGCCGCAGATCAACGTGACGATGGCCAACGTCTTCGTGCCCTTCCCGGGCGCCTCCGCGCGCGACGTCGAGAACCTGGTGGCGCGGCCGGCCGAGCAGGTGCTCTCGCGCATCGCCGGCATCGAGCACGTGTACTCCGTCTCGCGCCCCGGCATGGCCGTCATCACCGTGCAGTACGTCGTCGGCGAAGACCCGATCCAGGCGCTGGTGCGGCTCTACGACACGGTGAATTCCAACCGCGACTGGGTCTCACCCAACCTCGGCGTCGGCGAACCGATCATCAAGCCGAAGGGCATCGACGACGTGCCCATCGTCACGCTGACCTTCTGGACCAAGGACGCCGCCCGCGCCGCCTTCGAGATGCAGCAGGTGGCGCGCGCCGTCGAGATCGAGATGAAGCGCATCCCCGGCACGCGCGACGTCGTCACCCTCGGCGGCCCCGGCCACGTCATCCGCGTCGCCATGGACGCCGAGCGCATGGCCGCGCACGGCATCACCGCGCAGGACCTCAAGGCCGCGCTGCAGCTCTCGAATGCCCTGCAGCCCTCCGGCAACCTCGTCTCCGGCAACCGCGAGATCCTCGTCGAGACCGGCACCTACCTCGAGACCGCCGCCGACGTGAAGCGCCTGGTGGTCGGCGTCGACGCCGGCAAGCCGGTGTTCATGTCCGACGTCGCCGTGATCTCCGACGGCGCCGACCAGCCTTCGCAGTACGTCTGGCATGGCAGCAAGGACGGCGAGTTCCCGGCCGTCACGCTGTCGATCTCCAAGAAGCCCGGCGTCAACGCCGCCGACGTCGCCGAATCCGTCATCAAGCGGGCCGAAGCCCTCAAGGGCGCGGTGATCCCCGAGGGCGTCGAATTCACCGTCACGCGCAACTACGGCGCCACCGCCACCGACAAGGCGCAGAAGCTGATCGGCAAGCTGGTCTTCGCCACCGGCGCCGTGGTGCTGCTGGTGCTGTTCGCATTGGGCCGCCGCGAGGCCGTCATCGTCGGTGTGGCGGTGACGCTGACTTTGGCGGCGACGCTGTTCGCCTCCTGGGCCTGGGGCTTCACGCTGAATCGGGTGTCGCTGTTCGCGCTGATCTTCTCCATCGGCATCCTCGTCGACGACGCCATCGTCGTGGTGGAGAACATCCACCGCTGGCAGCAGCTCGAACCCGACAAGCATTTGTGGCAGATCATCCCCAAGGCCGTCGACGAAGTCGGCGGCCCGACCATCCTCGCCACCTTCACCGTCATCGCGGCGCTCTTGCCGATGGCCTTCGTCTCGGGCCTGATGGGCCCCTACATGAGCCCAATCCCCATCAACGCCTCGATGGGCATGTTCATCTCGCTCGCCATCGCTTTCGTGGTCACGCCCTGGCTGGCGCTGAAGCTGCTGAAGAGCGAAAAGCACACCGCTTTCAACACAGAGAACACGGAGAACACAGAGGGCACAGAGAAAATCAAGAAAATCTCTGTGTTCTCTGTGTCCTCTGTGCCCTCTGTGTTGAATGCGGTCTTCCGGCGCTTGATGCTGCGCCTGCTCGAAGATCGCGCCGCCCGCCGCAAACTCTGGCTCGGCATCTTCGCCGCCATCGCCGTCTCGGTGTCGCTGGCCCTGGTGCAGCTGGTCGTGCTGAAGATGCTGCCCTTCGACAACAAGAGCGAGTTCCAGGTCGTGCTCGACATGCCGGCCGGCACGCCGCTCGAGGACACCGCCCGCGTGCTGCGCGAGATCGGCGCCGAGATCGCCCGGGTGGAAGAGGTCACCGACTACCAGGCCTACGCCGGCGCCGCCAGCCCGATCAACTTCAACGGCCTGGTGCGCCAGTACTACCTGCGCGCCTCATCCGAGCTGGGCGACATCCAGGTGAACCTGGTCGACAAGAAGCACCGCCACCGCCAGAGCCACGAGATCGCCGTCTCCGTGCGCGACCGCATCGCCGCGATCGCCAAGAAGCACGGCGGCAACGCCAAGGTCGTCGAAGTCCCGCCCGGCCCGCCGGTGCTCTCGCCCATCGTCGCCGAGGTGTACGGCCCCGACTACGCCGGCCAGATCGCCGTGGCGAAAGAAGTGCGCAAGGCCTTCGAGGGCACCGCCGACATCGTCGGTGTCGACGACTCCGTGCAGGCCGACGCGCAGAAGTTCGTGCTGCGCGTCTCGCAGAGCAAGGCCGCGCTGCTGGGCGTGGCGCAGAAGGACATCGTCGAGGTGGTGCGCATGGGGCTGGCCGGCGAGAACGTCACGCCGGCCCACTCGCAGGACGCCAAGTACGAGATCCCGGTGCGCGTCACGCTCGCGCCGGAGAAGCAGAACGCGCTCGACTCGCTGCTCAAGCTCACCGTGCGCGCGCGCGACGGAAAAATGGTGCCGGTGTCCGAGCTGGTCGAAGTGCGCCAGGCCCTGCGCGAGAAGGCCATCTACCACAAGGACCTGCTGCCGGTGGTGTACGTCACCGGCGACATGGGCGGCAAGCTCGACTCGCCGCTCTACGGCATGTTCGACATCCGCTCGAAGGTGAACGGCATGGCGCTGGAGCAGGGCGGCAGCCTGGGCGAATATTTCATCAAGCAGCCGAAGGACCCCTACGCCGGCTACGCGCTGAAGTGGGACGGCGAGTGGCAGGTGACCTACGAGACCTTCCGCGACATGGGCCTCGCCTACGCCGTCGGCCTGGTGCTGATCTACCTGCTGGTGGTGGCGCAGTTCAAGAGCTACCTCGTGCCGCTGATCATCATGGCGCCGATCCCGCTCACCATCATCGGCGTCATGCCCGGCCACGCCTTGCTTGGCAGCCAGTTCACCGCCACCTCGATGATCGGCATGATCGCGCTGGCCGGCATCATCGTGCGCAACTCCATCCTGCTGGTCGACTTCATCAACGAGCAGGTCGCCGGCGGCATGGATTTCGCCGAGGCCGTCATCCAGGCCGGCATCATCCGCGCCAAGCCCATCGCGCTCACCGGCCTCGCCGCCATGATCGGCGCCATCTTCATCCTCGACGACCCGATCTTCAACGGCCTCGCCATCAGCCTCATCTTCGGCATCTTCGTGTCGACCCTGCTCACCCTGGTGGTGATCCCGGTGCTCTACTACGCCGCGATGAAAAACCGCATCGCCGCGCCGTCCCGCGCGGACTGACTTTCCGCACTTCCCCCTCGCCCCGCTTGCGGGGAGAGGGCCGGGGTGAGGGGCCGGCTACTTCCCGACCAGCTTCCTCACATCCCCTATCAGGTCAGCCACCACCCCGCAAAGCTCGACGATCACGGATTCCTCCACTTCAAGAAACCCCTCGTACTCGGCCATGTTCCGCTTCTGGTGGGCGGCATCCAGCACCCGCCAGCGCGGGAAGATTATTCATGCAGTGTTCCGATCAAGGGCAGGACAGGTTGCGCCAGGACGCGATTGACGAACGAATCCGCCTCGGCACGGCGCCGCGCGAATTCGGCCGGCGTGTAGCAGGTAGGATTGATCTTGCGCCCGAGCTGCGCTTCCACCGGCAGCAGCAGCTCCAGCACTTTCGCTAGCGACAAGTTCTTGCCGACGAGCATCACGTCGATGTCGCTTTGCGCCGTGTCGGTCTGCTTCGCCACCGAGCCGAAGATCCACGCGCCCTGCAGGCCGGGCAGCAGCGGCTGCAGCGCCTCGCGCAGCAGGGGCTCCGCCCCCAGCGTCTTGCGCGTGAGCGCCACCAGCTCGCCGAACACCGGGCTGTCCGGATTGGCCTGGAAGCGGCGCAAGTTGCCGACCCGCTCGGATTGCACCAGCCCCGCTTCGGCCAGGCGCTTCAACTCGCGCTGCAGTGAAGCGCTGCCCAAGCCGGTCAGCCGGCGCAGCTCGCTCAGGTGAAAGCCGCGATCCGGCTGGCCGAACAGCCAGCGCAGCACGCGGGACTGGCTGTCGGAAAAAAGGGCGGAGGCAATTGACATGTCCAGATTCTAGCATGAACGTGCCAATAAATAGCACGTTATTTGCGGGGATTTTCCCCCTCTCCCTCCCAGGGAGAGGGCCGGGGTGAGGGTAATCACCCCTCTGTAACCCAAGTCACAAACCCGAAATTTCCGCTTGACCCGTCGCCCCAGCAACAGTACATTAGCAACAACTAATATTACTCAATGGAGCACCACATGACCGTCAACCAATACATCCGCATCTTCGCCGGCGCCTTCATCCTCGCCTCGCTGGGCCTCGCCCACGCCAACGGCCAGGCCGACCTGTCGCAACTGTCGTGGCTCTGGTTCACCGCCTTTGTCGGCGCCAACCTGTTCCAGAGCGGCTTCACCAGGTTCTGCCCCCTGGAGACCATCCTGATCAAGCTGGGCGTCGCCAAGCAGTCGCCCGCCGGCAGCTGCGCGTAAGCCGCAACGATCCTCCTCCTCGCCGCGCAAAGCGGCAGGTTCCAACGGGAATCCTGAAAGGGGTTCCCGTTTTTTATTCTGTCGTACATATAAAAATATGGCTTTCGATATGGCCCGGTGCTAGCCTTGTCCATAGAACTTACCCCGGTTCACTTACCGCGCCTCCGTCATTCGAATCATCGGCGCCGGTTACTGGCGCAAAGGAAAGGCCATCTATGAAATCCAGAACAAAATACACCGATGAACCCCTCGGCAAGGTTCAGGTGATCCCCGACTTCCTTCCCTCGCCGGCCGAGCTGGCGTTTCGCGAGGAGGGTGTGAAGGTCACCCTGGCCCTCAGCAGGAAGAGCATCGAGTTTTTCAAATCCGAGGCGACGAAGCATCGGAGTAAGCGTCCGGCCACGGCCGTCTTGACGCTCAGAGTTTGATGCGCTGGAGGCGTTGGTTGGCGCGTTCGATGTTGAAGGCTTTGGGATCGAAGCTGCCGCCGCACCGCGTGAGCATGTCCTC
>Ga0116143_10000540_pt1 | contig 52249 bp, 48 predicted proteins | sample AD_UKC034_MetaG_FD_89745 | JGI IMG/M metagenome (GOLD analysis project Ga0116143, IMG submission 89745) | Active sludge microbial communities of municipal wastewater-treating anaerobic digesters from USA - AD_UKC034_MetaG | ecosystem: Engineered > Bioreactor > Anaerobic > Digestate | place: USA... | reverse complement strand
GTTGCGGCGGCGCAGCAAACACCGCCCGGCAGCATCGACGGCGTTTGGTTTGGTTTGTATTGCACCTGCAACGGCTCCAAGTATTCGCTTGTGCACGGCCGCTGACAAACGAGTTATGCTGCAGACGAGCCATAGAAAAACTTATCCGATACCATGCCTGATCTGCCGCCGCTGAAGGCCTTGCGGGTGTTCGAGGCCGCTGCCCGCCACCTGTCCTTCACACGCGCGGCGGCCGAGCTGCACGTCACGCAGGCCGCGGTCAGCCAGCAGGTCAAGGCGCTCGAAGACTACCTGCAGACACCGCTCTTCCGGCGACGGGGCCGCAGCATCGCACTCACCAGCGAAGGGGCCGACCTGCTGCCGCGCGTGCGACGCGGGCTCGATGAGCTCGAAGCGGCCCTGCAGCAATCGCGCAGGCAGCGCGAGTCGGGCGTGCTCAATATCAGCATGCTGTCGTCGTTCCTGCAGAAGTGGTTCGCGCCGCGGCTCGGCGCGCAGCACGATCATCTGCACGACATCGAATTGCGCGTGCACACCTCGCGCGAGGCGGTGGATTTTGCGCGCAGCGACTTCCACGCGGCGATCCGCCTTGGTGCCGGCAACTATCCCGGGCTCTATTCCGAGAAACTGCTCGACGACTGGCTGGTGCCGGTGGCGACACCGGCGCTCGTGCGCAAGTACGGCATGATTCCGCGGGCGAAGGATCTGAGCGCCTTTCCGTTGCTGTACAGCTCGGACGAGCCCTGGTCGTCATTCGTGGCCGATGCCACGGCGGGCTCGGCGAAAACCAGGCCCGCGTTGCTCGACGACTCGGTGTCGGTGATCTCCGCTGCGCTCGAAGGGCATGGCTTCGCGGTCGCGCGCTGGTCACTGGTGCAACGGGACGTCGCCGCCGGCAGGCTCGCCATCGCCTGCGACGTCGTGCGCCAGTTCCGCTTCTCCTATTATTTCGTGTGCCCGGACTCGTACGCGGCCATGCCCAAGGTCGTGCGCCTGCGCGACTGGCTGCGCGCCGAGGCAGCCCGGCACCCGTTACCACCGACCATGGCTCTGAGCCTCAAGCCCTGAGCCGCAGGGCCCGAGCCCATCTCGCGCCGAGCCGATCCGGTTGCACGACGACCCGAGCAACCGCGGCGCGCCCGCGCGCATCCAATCCAGCGAGACACAGGCAATCACCCCCCGATACCTGGAAAGGAAAGAGTCATGAAACGGATCATCTTCGGTGCGGGCGCACTCGCCGCAATGGCCTTCAGCGCCGCGGTCTTCGCCGACGCGGGTGAGCGGGTCACCGTGCGCGAAGTGCCCGTGCACTACAGCGACCTCAATGCGAACAGCTCGCAGGGTGCGCAGCAGCTCTATTCGCGGCTGAAGTCAGCCGCGAGGGCGGCCTGCGGCAACGAGCCCGGCCGTCGCATGGAGGAGCGCATCGCCTACGACAACTGCCGCATGGATGCGCTCTCGAAGGCCGTGTCGGAGGTCAACAGCAGGACGCTGACGGCACTGCATCGCTCGCGGATTGCGCCGCTCGAACTGGCTCGCTTCGACAACGCCTACACGGCCCGTTGAGAGGACAGGCGGGGCGCATTACCTCCCGTCGCTCCGCCTTCTTTTTTCCGCTGTTTCGGGCAGGAGCAGCGCGCACGAGCGCCGACTTCGCGCGCGTGGCAGGGCGCGCACCGGCATCAGCCGCCGGTCCACCAGGCCGCGAATTCGTCGAAGCTGATGCTGCCGTCGTCGTCCCCGTCGGCGCCCTGGAACGCGAGCTGGCATTCTTCCCTCGACAGCTCGTCGTCGAGTTCTGCCATCAGCTGGCAGAACTCCGCAAATTCGATGCGGCCGTCGCTGTCGGCGTCGTACTCCTCGAACCGCGCGCGCAATTCATAGAGGGCATCGGGGCTCTTGGCGCTCATGGATTCTCCCTGTCCACCGGCGCCCATTAAAACGCGGGCCTGCCGCTGCGTACAATATGCGCATGAAAGGCCCAGGCGGCAAACCGGTCCCCGTGCGAGTCGGACGCGAGACCAAGGGTCGTGGTGGCAAGGGCGTCACCGTGATCAGCGGCCTCAGGCTGTCGGTCGCCGAGCTCGAGGCGATCGCCGGTGAGCTGAAGCGCCGGTGCGGCTGCGGCGGCACCGTGAAGGACGGTCACATCGAGATCCAGGGCGATCATCGCGACACGATCGTCGCGGCACTGCGTGCGCGCGGCTTCGACGCAAAGCGCTCCGGCGGCTGAGCGGCCACACGCCGCGACCGGCCGCCGCCGCTGCCTCAGAACAGCGCCCCTTCGTCGTCCTCGCCGAGCATGGCTTTGCGCACCATCGGAATGGGCGGCCCGCCGTACGAGAGAAACTCGTCGTGGAACTGCTTCCATGCGCCGCGGCCACCGCGTGTCGAGGTCCAGTCCTCGCGCAGCTTGCGGATCATCAGCTTGCCGAGCGTGTAATTGAGGTACGCCGGATCGTAGGTGCCGCGCGCCGCCTGCTGGCGCGCGTTGCCGGGATCCTGGAAGGCCTGCTCGAGGAACATGCGCTCGGATTCCGCCACCGTCATCCCGCCCGTGTGCAGGCCGATCGCCGACAGGTAGCGCGCATTGCGCAGCAGGGCGTTCGACAGCTGGCCGACCTGGGCCGCGGGATCGTCCTTGTGCAGGCCCATCTCGACCATCATCTCTTCGGTGTAATGCGCCCAGCCTTCGGCGAACGCGTAGCCCACGAACAGCCTGCCGACCAGCGACTGCGACTGGTTCGCATGCAGGAAATTCAGGAAGTGACCGGGCCACACCTCGTGCACGGACGTGAACAGCAGGTCGGCTTCGCCCGGGATATACGCGAGCTGGTCGGCGCGGCTCCACTTCGGATCCGGCGGCGCGATGTAATAGGTCGCCGGCAGCGATTTCTCGTACGGCCCCGGGATCTCGATGTACGCGGAGTTCGCGCGATTGTAGGGAGGCGATTCCGCCACGAGCGCCTGCTCCTCGCTGGGCACCGACACCACCTTGTGGTCGATGACGAACTGGCGCAGCTCGACGAGCTGGCGCGTGGCACCGGCGACCGGCCCGCCCTTGGGCTTGTCCGCGGCCAACTTCGCGAAGCACGCCTTGATCGACTTGCCCGGGGTGAACTTCTCGCACGCCGTCTGCAGCGAGGCCAGGTTGCGCTCGAGGTCGGCGCGACCGATCTTCTCGAGTTCGGCGAGCGGGGTCGTCACCTGCTCCGTCGCAGCGAGCATCTGCGCGAATCGTTCCGCGCCGAGCGCGAAATCCTGGGTGGCGCCCGCGCGCTGAGCCTCGAAGTGCTTCGCGAGGTCGCGCATCGCATCCGCCGCAGCCTTGTTGGCGGTCGCGAACTCGGCCTGCAGCGCCGCATCGTCGACCGACGCGAAGATCGCGGGCACGTCCGTATCGAAGAAGCTGGCGTAGCCGCCGAAACCGGAAATCGCGCGCTCGACGAAAGTCAGCGGCATCGGCAGGCGCAGGTTCTCCTTTATCTGGGCCGCGGCGCCGGGCACGCCCTTCGCATAGGTCACGTAGGCGCGCATGCGGTCGGCGAGCGGCGCGTAATCACGGGTGAGGTAGACCGAAGGGCCGAGCAAGCCCAGGTAGTAGGTGGGGTTGGTGAACGGCAGCTCGGCGGTCTCCTCCCAGAACAGGGACCGATCGATGCGCGCCAGCAGGTAGTCGCGTTCGAACAATTGCGCGGCATCGAGTCCGAGCGGACCGATCGCCTGCGCGGCATCGCGCGCAGCGTGCAGGCGCGCGATCCGCGCCGCGATGCCCGCCTTGCTCCAGTCGGGCAGGCCGCCATCGTATTCGTGCCGGCCCGCATCCACGGCGAACGGAGGATTATCGCGCAGCGCGTCCTCGATGAAGGTATCGCGGAACGTCGTCCATGCGGCTGGCGCCGCCGCTGCCGCCGCCCTCATCTCGTCGGTGCGCGTGCTGCAGCCGACGGACAGCGCGGCAAGTACCGCGACCAGGATCCAGGCAGTTCCTTGTCTGACCATGTGGTGGGCCCTCCGTGGCGTCATCCTACAGTACTCGCGGCATTGACAATCACGCCCGGTCGATTACGGTAGCCCCATGCGACACCGCTACGTCGTCGGTGCTGTCATCGCGTTCGCCGCGATCAGCGGGCTCGTCTACCTGTTCTGGCCCAAGCCCATCGCAGAGCCGCCCGTGCTCCCTTCCACGGTGACCGACGCGCCTCTGCCGCCGCCGATCGAGCATCCGTTGCCCGAAGCGCCGCCCGACAGCGCCGCACCACCCCTGCCCGCACTCGCCGACAGCGACGCCTACCTGCTGGATGCACTCGGTGAGCTCATCGGGGCGCAGCCCGCAAACGACCTGGTTGTCGTCCCGGGCATCGCGCGCCGCATCGTCGCCACGGTGGACCATCTCGGACGCGACAAACTGCCCGTGCTCACCCGCGCCGTCGGACCCATCCCCGGCAGCCTCGCCGTGGTGCGCGACGGCGATCGAATCACGCTCGCCGAAGCCAACTTCGCGCGCTATGCACCCTATGTCGCGCTCGTCGAGCGCCTCGATGTGAGCAGGCTGGCGGCGCTGTACCAGCGCATCTATCCGCTGCTGCAGCAGGCCTACGGCGAAATCGGTCCGGAAGGCCGCTACTTCAATGATCGCGTGATCGCGGTCATCGACGACCTGCTCGCGACCCCGCAGGTCGCAGGCCCGATCGAGCTCGAACAGCCGAGCGTGCATTTCCGTTTCAAGGACCCCGCGCTCGAGGCGCGCTCCTCGGGACAGAAACTGCTGCTGCGCATGGGCGAGGCCCATGCCACGGTGGTGAAGGAAAGGCTGCTCACGCTGCGGGCGTTGATCGCCCGTCAGTAGAGCAGCAGGCTCTCGCGCTCCTCGCGCCAGCGCGCCTCGTCCGCGGCCGCGATCGCTTCGAGATCGCCGGGAGTCGCCGCCGGATCGTCCACCCACTCGCGCAGCGCCGTGCCGCCGTTGATCAGGTCGATCGCGAGCCGGTCGCGCTCGTACTCGTAGGCGAAGTCACGCCACAGCGGATATTCGGGGTAGAGCCCGCGTATCGCCTTGAACGCCACCGCGATCAATCGCCATGGCCTGAAGGCCTCGTGTAGGTAGGCCGTGTCGTCGACATGGACCTGCAGCGCCGAGCACAGCTTGCCGACATGTTTGTGGAAGGTCGGCTCGAACCAGCAGGGGCGCAGGCGGCAGCCGCCGAGCCAGCCCGGCGCGATCCGCTGCATCTCGCGCAGCACGGCCGAGGCGTCGATATCCGGCGCCCCGAACAGTTCGAGCGGCCGAGTAGTGCCGCGCCCTTCGGAGAGCGTGGTGCCCTCGAGCATGACCGTGCCGGCATAGCAGCGCGCCATCGACAGGTTCGGTGCGTTCGGGCTCGGATTGACCCAGCTGCGCTCACCGAGCGGCCAGCCGTAGCCGGGCGCGTCGTGTGGCTGCCAGTCGAGCATCGTCACCACTTCGTAGTCGACCTCGAGACCCAGCGTCGCGACGAACCAGTGCGCAAGTTCGCCCATCGTCAGTCCATGGCGCATCGGCAGCGGACCCGCACCGACGAAGCTCTCCCATCCCGCGCGCAGCACTGTGCCTTCGATCGGGCGGCCCACAGGGTTCGGCCGATCGAGGATCCAGACGGCCTTGTCATGCTCTGCCGCCGCCTCGAGCACATAGCGCAGCGTGGTGATGAAGGTGTAGATGCGGCAGCCAAGGTCCTGCAGGTCGACCAGCAGCACATCGAATCCGGCCATCATCTCCGGGGTCGGGCGTCGCACTTCGCCATAGAGGCTGAAGACGGGAATCCCGGATGCCGGATCGGCGAAATCCGTCGACTCGACCATGTTGTCCTGCTTGTCGCCGCGCAGGCCGTGCTGCGGGCCGAATGCCGCGGTGAGCTCGATGTCGGGCACGGCGGCAAGCGCATCGAGCGAATGGCCGAGATCCGGCAGGACCGACGCCGGATGGGCGAGCAGCGCCGCGCGCCGGCCCGCCAGGCCGCGGCGCAGGCGGGGCTCGCCGATCAGTCGCTCAATACCGCACTTCATGCACGAAACTCCCGGGATGATGGAAATCGGGTCGCTTTGGATCGGGATGGTTCGCTGCCCAGTATGACAGCCTGCCGCTGCACTCCTCGATCACAGCCGCCAGAGCAACTTCGAGCAATGTCGTACCTGGCTGGCGCGCGCCTGGCCGCAACTCGTCGAGACGCAGAGACGCGCGCAGCTCGAACATGTCCGCCGCGGCAACCGCGTCGATCGCCGGCGCAGTCATCGGCACGATCGGTTGCAGACCATCGCGATAGGCGCTGAAGCGGTAGGCCGCCCAGTCACCCGACGGCGCGAGGTTCACCTCGGCGTAGGCGGCGGCGCCGGGCGCGCGCACGAACAGTTCGAAGCAGCTGTGACGCCAGAGGCCGTCCGTACGCCGGCCCTGCCGCAACGCAGGCAGACACAACTGTCCGGTGTCCGCCACGATCCGGAAGTGCACGTCGAGCCGCGCGCCACCCGCCGCGGTGCCGCGCGCCACGGTCAGGTCTGCTTCGACGCGCTCGATCGGCAGATCGCCGGGATCGGTATGGCAGGAAAGCTTGTGCACGCCGTGCGATGTTACATTTTCCGGTGGCCGCGCAGCCGCGCGCCGTGCACACTCACCCCGTGGCCGCCAAGCGCAAGAGTCCCGCCCGCAAGAGCGCCGCCCTGAAGCCGCGCGCACGCGGCAAACTCGCGCCCGCGCGCACCCGCCGCGGTCTCGCCGCGACCGAGGTCATGATCGCGCTCGACTCGCCCGACATCGCGTCACTCGCCGCCGAGGTCACCGCTGCCGGCGGCGCACCGATCGGAGCCTATCGCGACCCGCTTGGCGGACGTGCACTGCTGCTCGCGTCGCTGCCGCTCGCTGCAGTCCAGCCGACGCCCTTCCAGCGCGACCTGTCGCCGACCCATACGAAGCGCCTCGCGGCCAAGATCGACGAAGCGTCCGCGTTCCTCGATCCGCTGATCGTCGTGCGCGGCGCCAAGGGCGGCTTCTGGACACCGAACGGGCGCCACCGCCTCGCCGCGGCGAAGGTGCTCGGCCTGCGCCAGATCACTGCGCTGGTTTCGCCCGACGAGTCGCTCGCCTACCGCATCCTCGCGCTCAACACCGAGAAGGCGCACAACCTGAAGGACAAGAGCCTCGAGGTGATCCGCATGGCGCGCGCGCTCGCCAGGGACGATCCGTCACGGCACGAGGCGGCGTACGCGGCGCAGTTCGAAGCCGCCGAGCTGCTGACGCTCGGCATCGTCTACGAGAAAAACGCCCGTTTCGGCGGCGGCGCCTACAGCCCGTTCCTGAAAAAAGTCGATCGCTTCGCCGCACGCCCGCTCGCGACCAGCCTGCGCGACCGGCAGGCCTGGGCCGAGCGGCTCACCGGCATCGAGGCCGACGTCAAGCGCATCGTCGGCGCGCTGCAGGCCCGCGGCCTGAAATCACCCTACCTGCGCAACTACGTGATCGCACGTATCAACCCGGTGCGCTTCCACAAGGCGACGAAGGGCGAGACGGGCCCCGCGATGCCGATTGCCCAGGCCCTGACGCGCATGGCGGCCGCGGCCAGGCGCTTCGACGTCACGAAAGTCTCGAGCGCCGATCTCGCCTGGGTGGCCGCGGGCGCCGAATCCGCGGATTGACCGGTCGCAAGGCGCTCCGCAGCCGCCCGCCCGGGCTGATTGCTACACTGCGCCGGATGCGTCGCGCCATCTATGCCCTGATCGCACTCCTGGCACTTGCCGGCGCCGGCTATGCCGCTTTTCGCGCACTGCAGCCACCGCGGGTGGCGACCGCCACACCGACCCGTGGCCCGGCGATCGAGGCGGTGTACGCCACCGGCGTCGTCGAGCCCGGCCTCGAGATCCGCATTGCGCCCCGTGTGGGCGGGCGCATCGTCGAGTTGCCGGTCGATGAGGGTGCGCAGGTGCGCAAGGGACAGCTGCTCGCGCGGCTCGAGGCCGCGGATCTCGTCGCATCCGTCGCGGAACTCGCCGCACGCGCGCAATATGCGCGCTCGCAGCACGAGCGCAACGCGGCGCTGCGCAAGAACGCGCTCGTATCGGCCGATGCGCTCGAACAGTCGCGCGCCGAACTCGAAGCCGCCGAGGCGGCACTGAAGCGCGCACGCGAGCAGGTCGACCACATGCGCCTCGTTGCGCCGAGCGACGGGGAGATCACGCGCCGCGACGGCGAAGTGGGTGAATTCATCCCCGTGAACCAGGTCATCTTCTACATGGCGGGTCCTGCGCCGCTGCGCATCACGGCCGACGTCGACGAGGAAGACCTGCCGCGCCTGCGGCCGGGGCTGCCGGTACTGATCCGCACCGACGCCTACCCGGATCGGGTGTTCGACGGGCGCGTCGACCAGATCACGCCACGCGGCGACTCGACCGCGCGGAGTTTCCGGGTGCGCATCGCGCTCGAGGGCGACCCGCCGCTGCGCATCGGCATGACCACCGAGACGAACATCGTGCTCGAGCAACGCGACAATGCGCTGCTCGTGCCCTCCTCCGCGGTGGTGGATGGTGCCGTGTGGACGATCGATGCGGGTCGCGCGGCGCGCCTGCCGGTGGAAGTCGGCGTCGTCGGCGTGCTGCAGACCGAGATCCGCGGCGGGATTGAGGGTGACGAGCGGTTGATCGTCGCCCCACCCGACGGCGTCTCGCCCGGCGACCGGTTCCGGACCGCGGACTGACGCGCCCGCCGCGCCCGTGCAGCTGTACGTCGACATTGCCTGGAGCCACCTGCGTACCCGGCGCAGGCAGACCATCGCCTCCCTGCTCGGCGTCGTCCTCGGCGTCGCATTCTTCCTCGCCGTGTCGTCGCTGATGCGCGGCTCCGAACTCGACTTCATCGCGCGCCTCGTCGACAGCACGCCGCACATCACGGTATCGGACGAATTCCGCGACCCGACCGTCCAACCCGCTGTGCTGCGCTATCCGGCGGGCGCCGTCAGCGTGCTGCACGTCAAGCCGCTCACCGAGCGGCGCGGCATCCGCCAGTACAAACGTCGGCTCGAACAGATCGACGCGATTCCCGGCCTGCGCGCCGCACCGGTGCTCGCCGGCCAGGTGATCTTCAGCTTCGCTGGCCGCGACGAGGCGATCACTCTTTCCGGCATCGAGCCGGCCCGCATGCAGGATGTCACCACGATCGAGGACGACATCGTCGAGGGCTCTCTCGAGGCGATCGATGCGGACCCGAACGGCATCATCATCGGCCGGGCGCTCGCGCGGAAGCTCTCGCTCGCGATGGGCGACACCGTCTCGGTGGTCTCGCCGGTCGGCAACGTGCGGGTGATGAGGATCGTGGGCCTGTTCCACACCGGCCGCGCGGTCTATGACGAAACACAGGGTTTTGCGCAATTGACCCGCGTGCAGGCGCTGCTGAATCGGCCGAACGTCGCCAACACGATCGTCACCCGCCTCGAGGATCCCTACCAGGCACGCGCGACGGCGGCGCACATCGAGCGCCTGACCGGCTACAAGTCGGTGTCGTGGCAGGAGGCGAGCGAAGACATCCTGCGGACACTGATGGTGCGCAACGTGATCATGTTCACCGTGGTCGGCGCGATCCTGCTGGTCGCCTCGTTCGGCATCTACAACGTGATCTCGAGCGTGATCATGGAGAAGACCCGCGACATCGCGATCCTGAAATCGATGGGCTTCCGCGCCGGCGACATCGAACTGGTCTTCCTGATCGAGGGGCTCGTGCTCGGTGCAGCCGGCAGCGTACTCGGCTTCCTCGCCGGCAGCGGGCTGATCTGGGTGACCGGACAGGTGCGCCTGGCCGTTCCGGGCGAATCGGACCCGGTCAACCTTCCCGTCTACTGGGGCTGGGGCCAGTTCGCGCTGGCGATGCTGTTCGCGATGCTGTCGGCGCTCGCCGCCACCTACCTGCCCGCGCGCCGCGGCGCACGCCTCGCGCCGGTGGCGATCCTGCGTGGTGCGGCATGAGCGCGATACTGGTCGCGGAGAATCTCACGCGCACATTGCCGGGCGAGGTGCCGGTGACGCTGGTGCGGGGCATCTCGCTCACCATCGATCGCGGCGAGTTCGTCGTCATCAAGGGGCCATCGGGCTCGGGCAAGTCCTCGCTGCTGTACCTGCTCGGGCTGCTGGACCAGCCGACCTCCGGAGCACTGAGGCTCGAGGGCGAGGACACCACCGCCTACGACGAGGACCAGCTCGCCGCCCTGCGCCTCGCAAAGCTCGGCTTCGTATTCCAGTTCCACTTCCTGCTGGCCGAGTTTTCCGCCTTCGACAACGTGCGCCTGCCCATGCGCCGGCTCGGCCGCCTGCCCGGCCACCGCCAGCGCGAGCGGGCCATGCAGCTGCTGCAGGACCTCGGACTCGCCGGGCACGAGCACAAGCACCCCTCGCAGCTCTCCGGCGGACAGCGCCAGCGCGTCGCGATTGCGCGCGCGCTGGCGAATGACCCGCCGATCATCCTCACCGACGAGCCGACCGGCGCGCTCGATTCGAAATCGAGCATCAACGTGAAGGAAATCCTGAAGGATCTGGTGCGCACCCACGATCGCACCGTCATCGCCGTCACGCACGACGATCACTTCGCCGCCGGCGCCGACCGGCAGCTCGAGATCATCGACGGACGACTCGTATAGCGCGGCCATGACCGGCATCCCGTTGCTCGTCACCTGCCTCGCCGTCGGTGTCGTTGCTGCCCGCGTACTCGCGCAGCCGGCGCGCCTCGCGCGCGGCATCAGCTGGTGGGTGCTGCGCATCGCGCTGCCGGCGCTGGTTCTGACCCTGCTGCCGCGGCTCGAGTTCGAGCGCAGCCTGTGGTTCCTGATCGCCGCGATGTGGCTCGTTTTCGTCGGCGGCTGGGCCTTGGCCGCGGTGGCCGGCGCGCGCTTAGGCTGGTCGCGCGCGCGCATCGGCGCGGTCGCGCTGACCGCCGGGCTCGGCAATACGGCGTTCACGGGCTATCCGTTGATCGAAGCCCTGCGCGGCTCCCAGGCCCTGCCGTACGCCGCAGTGGCCGATCAGCTCGGCTGTTTCATCGCGTTGTCGACCGGCGGCGTGATCCTCGCCTCATGGTACGCCCGCGAGCGCGCGCTGCCGGGAGCACTGATCCGGCATGTCGTGCTGTTTCCGCCGTTCCTCGCCTGCATCGCCGGATTCATCGCCGGGCAGCTCGGCGGCTGGCCGGCCTGGCTGGACCAGCTGCTGCGAATCATCGGCGCCACGCTCTCGCCGCTGGCGCTGCTCGCGATCGGCCTGCAGCTGCGCTGGCGTATCGATGCGACCCAGCTGCGCGCCGTGAGCCTCGGTCTCGGCTGGAAGCTCCTGGCCGCGCCGCTGCTCGTCTGGTTGCTCGGCATCGCGGCAGGCGCAGAGGGCCTGCTACTCACGGTAGGCGTACTTCAGGCCGCCATGGGTCCGATGGTGTCGGCGACGATCCTCGCCGAGGAACGCGGACTCGACGCGGCGGTCGGGCACGCCATGCTCGCGGCCGGCGTGATCGCCTCGCTCGTCAGCGTGCCGCTGATCGACACGCTGCTGTAGCGGGTCTGCCCGCGCGGATTCACCTGCGGTAATCGAGCGGCGGCGCGCGCTCGCCGATCATCGGTCGATAGACGAAGTCGGCGCCGCGCGCCTCGACGAATTCCCGGCGGGCTGCCGCGACGAGCGCCGGGTCGAGATACAGGCGAGCCGCGGTCAGCACGAGCGCCTTCGATGCATTGTGCATGCCCTTCATGCCGATGCTCATGCCGGCCGCCGCCGCGGCCTGCCAGCTGTGCGCCGGCGTGCCGGGCACCCAGGTCGCGGTGTTGAGGCCGACCGTCGGCACGCTCCAGCTGACATCGCCGACGTCGGTCGAGCCGAAGTGCTGCTCGGGCGCGTAGGGCTGCACGAGCCGTTCGCTGCCGAGTGCGCGCCGCGGATTGTCGAGCGTCGCGTGGATGCGCTGCGCGAAGGCCGTCTCGTCGGCGTCGTAGTGCACGCCGCCGACGCGCTCGAGGCTCGCCTGCATCGCGCGACCGAGTGTGTGGTTCGGCAGCAGCGGATAGGCGCCGTGGATCACCTCGACGTCCCAGGTCGTGCCGGTGCCGAGCGCAGCGCCCTCCGCGATCTTCGTCAGACGCTCCCACAGCTGCTGCACCAAGCGCGGATCGGGATGGCGCACGTAGTAGAACACTTCGGCGAAGTCCGGCACGACATTCGGCGCCGCGCCACCACGCGTGATCACGTAGTGCAGGCGCGCCTCCATCGGCATATGCTCGTGCATCATGTTCGCCATGATGTTCATCGCCTCGACGCCATCGAGCGCCGAGCGGCCCTTGTCCGGCGCGCCGGCCGCGTGGCTCGAAATTCCGTGGAAGCGGAACTTGCCCGACTTGTTGCTGTTCGAGCCGTTCTGGCTCGCGTCGTTGCGATCCCCGGCGTGCCAGTGCAGCGCGACGTCCACGTCGTCGAACAGGCCCGCGCGCACCATGTAGGCCTTGCCGGCACCGCCCTCCTCGGCCGGCGTGCCATAGAGGCGGATCGTGCCTGGAAGCTTGCGCGCGGCGAGCCAGTTCTTCAGCACGATCGCGGCGCTCGCCGAACCTGCGCCGAAGAGATTGTGGCCGCAGGCATGCGCCGCGTTCTTGCCGTCGATCGCCGCGCGCTCGGCCACCGCCGCCTGCGAAATGCCGGGCAGCGCGTCGAACTCCGCGAGGATCGCGATCACCGGTTCGCCGGCTCCGGCGGTCGCGATGAAGCTGGTCGGCATGCCGGCGACACCGGACTGCACGCTGAAGCCCGCATCGGCAAGCTCCTTCTGCAGAAGCGCCGAGCTGCGCTCCTCCTGGTAGCCAAGCTCGGCCCAGTTCCAGATCTCGAGGGCGGTCGCGCCGGCCCGTGCTGCCCGCGCATCGACTGCGCGCAGCAACGAATCGCGGTCGCGGGGAGGGAGGTCGGCGCCGTGCAACGGACCGGTGGCCAGAATGAGGAGGACCATGGCGCCAATACGCATTAGAGTCATGATTCGAGCTCCGCAGGAGGATTGCCGCATGGTAGCGCATCGGGGAATCGGGACGACCGCATGGCTCGCCCTGTTGTTGGCAGCGCCGTGGGCGCCGGCGGACGCGGGCGACGATGCGCTGGCGCGCGCCAATCGGGTGCTGTCGCATACCATTCTCGTCGACGGCCACAACGACCTGCCGATCGCCATCCGGGGCCACGCCAGCGCACCGGGCGACCTCGACGCCTACGACCTGCGCGGCACCGTGCCCGGGCAGACCGACATCCCGCGCCTGCGCGCAGGTCACGTCGGCGCACAGTTCTGGTCGGTGTACATCCCGGGGGAACTGCAGAACGGGCAGGCGCGCATGCAGCTCGAGCAGATCGACATCGCGCGACGCCTGATCGCGAAGTACCCGGACGTGTTCCAGCTCGTCGGTACGGCAGCGGAGGTGCGCGCCGCGCACCGCGCCGGGCGCATCGGCTCGCTGCTCGGCATGGAGGGCGGCTACGGCCTCGAGAACTCCTTTGCCCCGCTGCGCGCCTATTACGACCTTGGCGTGCGTTACATGACCCTGACGCACAACTCGCACACCGACTGGGCCGATTCGGCGATGCCCGAAACGCCGAAGTTCGGCGGCCTGTCGCCCTTCGGCGAGCAGGTGGTCCGCGAGATGAACCGCCTCGGCATGCTCGTCGACCTGTCGCACACCTCGGCGGACACGATGCGCGACACGCTGGACGTGTCGAAGGCACCGGTGATCTTCTCGCACGCCGCGGCGCGCGGCCTCGTCGATATCTCGCGCAACGTACCGGACGACGTGATCGCGCGCCTGCCGGCCAATGGAGGCGTGCTGATGGTCACCTTTGTCGTCGGCTTCGTTTCGGCCGACGCGGCCAACGTGCTGTTTCCGGCTATGAAGGAGTTCTACACGAGTTCGGCGCAGGCCGCTTCCGCCGGGGAACGCCGCGCGCTGTACGAGGAATTCAAGAAGAACCTGGTGCTGCCGCGCGTCACGGTCGGCGACGTCGCCGACCATATCGAGTACGTCGTCAGCCTCGCGGGTATCGACCATGTGGGCATCGGCGGTGACTTCGACGGCAACGACCTGTGGCCCGAGGGCCTGAGCGACGTCTCGATGTACCCGAACCTGTTCGCCGAGCTGATCCGTCGCGGCTGGTCGGATCGCGACCTCGCCAAGCTCGCCGGCGGGAATGTGCTGCGCGCGATGGAGCAGGCCGAGCGTGTGGCGCGCGAGCTGCAGCGGGTCACTCCCGCGGCGAATTCTATTTCGCGCGCCGGAACGTGAGGTTGTAGCGCAACGCACCCGTGGCCGGGTGCTCGCCGGCCTGGAGCTTGCGCACGCCGTGGTAACCCGCGCGTGCGCTGCCGCCCCAAACGACCACGTCCCCGTCCTCGACGAGCGTCGCGATCGGCGTGCCGCCGCGACGCTCGCCGTACCAGAGGAACAGCGCCGGCAGCCCGATCGACACCGAAACGATCGGGAAGCGCATGTCGAGTTCATCGTGGTCGCGGTGAGCGCCGAGGCTCGCGCCCGGCTCGTAGCGGTTGACGAGGCAGGCGTCGGGCTCGAATCCGGGGAAGCCGGCGCGCGCCGCCGCCTGGCCCGCGAGCCGGAAAAACGGCTCCGGCATCGGATACCAGGGATCGCCGGTGAGCGGATCGCGCCCGACGTAGCGATAGCCGCGCGCGTCGCTGTGCCAGCCCCACGGGCCGCAATTGGTCATCGCGACCGACATGGTGCCGCCGCCGGGCGTCCTCAGGCGGCGAAACGGCGCGCGCGCCGCGACCAGCGCTATCGCATCGATGAGCGGCCCGGTCGGCGCGGCAAAGCCGCGCAGCAGCGTCACCTCGCGCGCGATGGCGATTGCGGCCGGCTGATTCATGCGACACTCTAGCCACGAACAGGCGCCACAAGAAAGCCCGCGCATGTCACCGACCAACCGCATCATCCTGAGCCTCGTGCTGGGCCTCGGTCTCGGCGCGGCCATCGCGGCGCTCGGCAGCAGCGACCTCGCGCGCATCGTCACGGCCTTGCAGCCCATCGGCACGCTGTGGGTGAATGCGCTGCGCATGACCGTGATGCCGCTGGTGTTCTCGGTACTGGTCACGGGGGTCGCATCGGCGGCGAGCGCCGCGAACGCCGGCAAGCTCGCCGCGCGCACGCTCGCGACGTTCATGGTGTTTCTCGTCGGTGCCGTCATGGCCGCTGCCGTCCTCGCGCCGCTGATACTGGACACCTTCCAGATTCCCTCGAGCGCGGCGCAAGCGCTGCGCGCAGGCGCCCTGGGCCTTGCGCAGCCGGTGCCGGACATCGCGCCCGTCGACGAATGGCTCATCGGCATCGTGCCGGTCAACCCGGTGCAGGCGGCCGCCGAGGGCGCGGTGCTGCCGCTCATCGTGTTCGCCCTCTTCTTCGCCTTCGCCACGACACGCATCGCGCCCGATTCCCGCGATCGCATCACCGGGTTCTTCCAGGCCGTCGCAGACGCGATGATCACGATCGTGAAGTGGATCCTGTGGGCGGCGCCGGTCGGCGTGTTCGCACTGGCCCTGGGCGTCGGTTACCACGGCGGCCTGAACGCGGCCGGCGCACTCCTTTATTACGTGGTGCTGCTCTCGGTGATGTGCCTGCTCGCGACCGGTGCCATGTATCCGATCGCGGCACTCAGCAAGGACATCACCCTGCCCCAGTTCGCGCGCGGCGCGGCCGCCGCGCAGGTCGTGGCCGCGAGCACGCAATCCTCGCTGGCAACGCTGCCGGCGATGATCGAAGTGGCGCAGAAGGAGTTCCATCTGCCCGCGGGCGTCGTGGGGCTCGTACTGCCGCTCGCCGTGTCGCTGTTTCGCGTGAGCACCGCCATCGCCAACCTCAGCGCCGCCATCTTCGTCGCTGCGATCTACGGCATCGACCTCACGCCGGTACAACTCGCGACCGGGGCGCTCGTGTCGATCGCGACCAGCATCGGCAGTGTCGGCGTATCAAGCCAGGTGAGCTATTTCTTCGGCGTGATGCCGATCTGCCTGGCGATGGGGCTGCCGGTCGAGGTGCTCGCGCTGCTGCTGGCGGTCGAGGTCCTGCCGGATGTCTTCCGGACGATCTGCAATGTCACCGCCGACCTCACCGCCACGGTGCTGGTGGGTCGCGAGCGTCGTGCAACCCCCCGCTGACCCGCGCGCCGCACGCGGCCGCTCCGGACTCGCCGCGGCCCTGTCGGCACTGCTCCTGCTCGCGGGACTGCTGCTCGCGTTCGTGGAACTCGCCGACGAGGTCATCGACGGCGACACGCACGCCTTCGATCGCGCCGTGCTGCTCGCACTGCGCACGAGCAGCGACAGCGCCGATCCGGTCGGCCCGGCCTGGCTCGAAACCGCGTTCCGTGACATCACGACCCTGGGCGGTACGCCCGTACTCACCACCGTTACGCTGGTCACGCTCGGCTACCTGCTGCTCGCGGGCCGGCGCGCGACCGCGCTGCTCGTCACGGTCGCAGTCGGTGGCGGCGTGCTGCTGTCGAACCTGCTGAAGGCGGGCTTTGAGCGACCCCGGCCCGATCTCGTCGCGCATCTCGTCGACATCAGCTCGCTCAGCTTCCCGAGCGGACACGCGATGATGTCGACCGTCACCTGGCTCACGCTCGGCGCATTACTCGCCACCGTACAGTCGACGCGACGCATGAAGGCCTACGTGCTCGCGGTCGGCGTCGCGCTCGCATTGCTGGTCGGCGTGAGCCGCGTATACCTCGGCGTGCACTGGCCGACCGACGTGCTCGCCGACTGGTGTATCGGCGCGGCCTGGGCGCTCGGCTGCTGGCTCTTCGCGGGCTGGCTGCAGCGGTGCCGGCAGCATCGCCGGTCCGGCATCATTGCCGGCGCCTAAGCGTGCCTCAGCGCAACGATCGGATCGAGCCGCGCCGCGCGCCTCGCGGGCCAGCAGACGAACGCGAGATTGATCAGGATGGCTGCAGCCAGCGCCAGCGCGGCGTTGCCGCCGTCGAACACGAACGGCAGCGCCGTGCGCGCCGCGACGAGTCTCGACACCAGCCAACCCGCGGCAAGACCGCAGACCGCGCCGGCAGTGGCAAGCACCATCGCCTCGAAGGCGAACTGGAAGAAAATATCTCTCGCTGTCGCGCCGAGCGCGCGGCGGGTGCCGATCTCGCGCGTGCGCTCGCGAACGGTGATCCATGCGATCGCGAGCACGCCGACGCCGGCGACCAGCAGCGCCGACAGGCCGATCCAGCGCACGAAGAAGCCGAGGCGTTCAGCGGCGGCGACGCGCGTATCGCCCAGCTCTTGCTGGTTCAGCACCGAGAAGTCGTCGGGCCGGAAGCTGCCGGTGCGATGCCGGTCGCGCAGCAGGTCGGTGATGTCGCGCACCGCGCCCGCCATGGCCGGAAAGCTGCCGACCTCGAGCACGAGCGCGTTGTAGTGCTCGACGTTCAGCAGCCGGCGCATCGCGGCGGTGAGCGGCACGTAGACCTGTGCGTCCTCGTTGGTCGCATCGAGCCCCTGGCCGCGCTCGGCGAGCACGCCGATCACCTCGAAGGGCACCCGGTTGATGAACAGCCGCTCGCCTAGCGGCGACTGCCCATCGTAGAGATCCTTCGCGATGGTGGCCCCGAGCAGGACGACGCGAGCCGAGCGCCGCAGCTGCGCATCGTCGAAAACCTCGCCCTCGGCGACCGCCCAGTGCTTGATGCGGAAGAAATCGGGCTCGCAGCCGACGACCGGCGCGACCTTCGACAGGCCCGCCGCCTTGAGCCTCAGGCTCGCACTGGCGAGCGCCGACGAGCGTACGATCGCCGGCACTTCGCGACGCAGGCTCCGGTAGTCGTCTTCCCGCAGCGTGGTCGCGATATTGCCGGTGCGCGCCCGCCCGCCGGTGCTCCGGTCTTGCAGCGCGGCAACGACGATCACGTTGGTGCCGAGCCGCGCGACCTGGTCGATCACCTGCTGGCGACCGCCGGAGGCGTAGTTCACCGCGGCGATCGAGCCCGTGACGCCGAGCGCGGCGCAGGCCATCACGAGCAGCGAACGGGTACGGTAGCGCCAGAGCTGGCGCCACGCCGCGCTCGTCAGGTGCCGGTAGCGGCTCAGCTGCGCAGCGCCTCGATCGGATCGACGTTCGCGGCTTTCCATGCGGGGTAGAGGCCAAACACGATGCCGACCGCCAGCGACAGGGCCACGGCGCCGCCGATCATGCTCCACATGTACGCCGGCGGCAGTTGCTGCAGCAGGGCGCCGACGGTCGCGCCGCCTGCGCCGATCACGATGCCGACGGCTCCACCGAGCGCCGAGATCAGCGTGGCCTCGGCGAGGAACTGCGCCAGTATGTCGGCACGTGTCGCGCCGACGGCGCGACGTACGCCGATCTCGCGGCGGCGCTCCGACACACCGATCAGCATCAGACTCATGATTACCGCGCCGCCGATCAGGGTCGCGATCGCGGCAACGCCGGTCACGATCTTCGAGAGCGTACTGCCGACCTGCTGGATCTGCGCCAGCGTCGCCCGCGGGCTGCTGACCGTGAAGTCGTCCTCCGCGGGCGGAATGATCCGGTGCCGCTCGCGCAGCAGCGCGCGCACGTCATCGGCCACGCGGTCGCTGTCGCCCTCGTTGCGCAACTGCACGACCAGCGTCGACAGGTAGTCACGGTTGAAGAGGCGCTTCGACGCGGTCGTGACCGGGATGACCAGCATGTTGTCGAGGCTCGCGCCGCCCGGTCCCGCACCGCGCGTCGCCATCACGCCCTTGACCTGGAAGGGCACGTCGGCGATGCGGATCACCTTGCCGAGCGGGTCTTCACCCTTGAACAGCACGCTGGCGACGTCGGCGCCGATCACGGCCACACGCGCGAGCGCTCGCTCGTCCTCCTCGGTCAGGTGGGAGCCGCTCGCGACGGCCTCATCGCGGATGTCCGCCCAGTTCGAGGACACGCCGAGCACGAGGGGCACGACCGACTCGTCGCGGTAACTGACGTCGAGATCGAAAGTCTGCTGCACCTGGGCGACGCGCAGCACGCCGGGCACGCCCTCGGCAATGGCCGGGCCGTCCGCGAACTTGAGCGAGGGCTCGACCGTACTGACCGACGGCATGCCGCGCGTGCTGCCCGCGCCGGGGCGGATCGTCAGCGTGTCGAACGTGCCCAGCATGCGCTTGAACTGTCGCAGGGTCTCCTGCCGGGTGGCCTCCCCGACCGAGGCCAGCGCGGTGAGCGCGGCGACGCCGACGGCCACGCCGAGCATCATGAAGAAGGTGCGCAGCTTGCTGCGGGTCAGCGAGCGCCACGCGGCACCGATCACGCGCAGCCCGCTCACGCCTGCACCCGTTCGCGCCGCCGGGTATCCGACGCCACCACGCCGTCGCGGATCACGATCTCCCGCTCGGCGAACGAGGCGACATGCTCGTCGTGCGTCACGAGCACGATAGTGCGGCCCTCGCGCTGCAGGCTCGTCAGCAGTTGCATGACGCTCTCGCCGGCCGCCGAGTCCAGGTTGCCGGTCGGCTCGTCGGCGAGCAGCAGCGGCGGGTCGTTCATCAACGCTCTCGCGATCGCGACACGCTGCTGCTCACCGCCCGACAGCTCGGTCGCGAAATGGTCCGCGCGCCCGTCGAGCCCGACTTGCGCCAGCAGCTGTCGCGCCCGCGCGTGATCGGGCGCCGCGCCGGTGTAGAGCGTCGGCAGCTCCACGTTCTCGAGCGCGGTTGCGCGCGGCAGCAGATTGAAGTTCTGGAACACGAAGCCGATGCGTTTCGAACGCACGTGCGAGCGCTCGTTGTCTGACAGCGCCGAGACGTTCTCGCCGCCGAGGCGATAGCTGCCCGAAGTCGGCGTATCGAGGCAGCCGAGGATGTTGAGCAGCGACGACTTGCCCGAGCCCGACGCGCCGCGGATGACGACGAACTCGCCCGGGGCGATCGCGAGCGACACGTCGCGCAGCGCCGTGACCGGCGTGCCGTCGCCGCGGGTGTAGGTGCGTGAGAGATGACTCGCTTCGATCATGCGTCAATTCTCCTGGCGTACCGCGCCGACGAGCACGCGCTCGGTCGGCGCGAGCCCGCGGCGGATCTCGGTGACGCCGCCGGCGCGAGCGCCGACGACGACTTCGCGCCGCTCGGCGCCGGCCTCGGTCTGCACGAGGACATACCGGGTCCCCTCCTCGCGCAGTACCGCCTCGTTCGGCACCACGAGCGCCTCGCGCTGCGCGGTCTCGATCGTCACATTTGCGGTCATGTCGGGCTTCAGCAGTTCCGCCGACCCGTCGATGCCGATCATCACCTCGTAGTTGACGACCCCGGAAATGATCGTACCCTTCGGCGCGACCCGCTCGACGTGGCCGCGAAACTCCTCGGCGGGAAACGCCTCGACCGTGAAGCCGACCGGATTGCCGGGGGCGACCCCGCCGATGTCGGTCTCGTCGACCATCGCGACGAGCTGCAATGCGTCGTCACCGATGATCGTGACGAAGGTCGGCGTCGTGAACGAAGCCGCCACGGTTTCCCCCTCCTGCGTGGTCACGGACGCCACGGTGCCGGCGATCGGCGCGCGGATCACCGCATAGCCGAGCTCGGTCTCGACGACCGCGGCATCGCGCCGCGCCTTCTCGAGGCGCGCGGTCGCCTCGGCGAGCGCGAGTTCACGATCCTCGACCTCGCTTTCCGCGACGAGCCTCTGCTCCTCGAGGCGCTGCACGCGCGCGAGCTCGACGCGCGCGCGGGCGACGTCCTGCTCGATCACGTCGATCTGGGCACGCGCCTGCGCAAGGCGCGCTTCGATGCCGCGCGAGTCGATGCGCGCGATCACGGCGCCGCGGTCGATGTGCGAACCCACCGTCACGTTCAGCTCCCGCACGATGCCGGACACCTGCGACCCGACCCGCACTTCGGCGCCGACGCGCAGGCGCACGACCCCGGTCGCGAGCACGGACGAGGCGACGGTGCGCCGTTCCGGCGTCACCACGCGCACCGCCGCATCCGCGGGGCCCTCGCCCGGGCGCGCCTGCCACCAATAGACACCGGCGACCAGCACGGCGAGGACCGCGCCGGTGGCTGCAAGCGCGGCGGCTCGCCTCACTCGACCTTCCCGTACACCATGACCACGGGCTTGCCGGCGCCGCGCACGCTCTCGACGGTCATCGTCCTGCCGTCACTGCTCAGCGAGCGCGTCTCGGTGCGCACGGTTTTCGTGCCCGCGACCGAACCCTCCGCGGTCGATGTGACCACCAGCTTGTCACCCACCCACTGAGCCACGGTCTCGGTGGCACCGCCCATCGGACCCGGGTTCGTCACCGGTGCCCCGGACAGGTCGTAACGCACTTCGCGCTCGCTTTTCTGGCCCTGGAAGTCCGAAGCCTCCCGCAATACCAGCTGAGCCGACGACTGCGTGATCACCAGGGTCTGCTGCATCGCTGCCATCATGCCGAGGTTCTCGCCGCGCGCGGTATCGAGCTTCCAGGTCCCGGCGAAGTTCGTCGGTGCGTCCGCGGCGAACGCAGGCAGCGCGCCGCAGAGAATGGCGGACAGAAGGCAGGTGGCGACGCGATTCATCTCGGTTCTCCCTTGCATCAGCCAAGTATAAGGGCCCGGCACGGCCGGCAAGGCGGTCGCCCGTGACTGCACAATGGTGGCGCCGCAGGAAATATTGCCCTGCCTCTGGGCGGCCATTCCCGGCGGGAGGATCATTCCACGCGGGCCATCGACTCCACCCCGGAGAACGCAATGAGAATGAGAATTCCGGCGCCCCTCCCGTACCGGCTTGTACTCCTGGCCGTCGCCTTGGCCGCCGGCCTCGTATCCGCGGTCGAACCGGCCGGGCCGGCTCCCGCTCCCGCCGACGCCCGCGAGCTGCCCTCGCACATGATCCCGAACATTCCCGATGCGGCCGAAGCGTACTGGGCACCGGATTCGCGCCACCTGATTGCGCAGACACGCGATCGCCGTGCGGTGCCGATGCCCAACGGCAGCCCGGGTGCACTCACGTGGATATTCACCGACGACGGCACGGAGATGTGGAATGTGAACGACCGCGGCCAGGACGGCTGTTCGTTCTTCTTTCCTGACAGCCAGCGCATCGTCTGGACCTCGACGCGCGATCGCATGGACCTGCCGGTCGGCAACTGGTCCGACTCGGACAACTATCCGCGGGGCGCCGAACTCTACAGCTCCGACCTGCACGGCGGGCACCTGCAACGCCTGACGAACAATGAATGGTACGAGGCGGAGGTCTCCGTATCGCCCGACGGCAAGTGGATCACGTTCGGCCGCCAGATCGACGGCAACATGGACATCTGGGTGATGCGCTCGGACGGCACCGGCAAGTTCCAGGTCACGCGGACCGGCGACTGGCAGGAGGGCGCGCCGTTCTTCATGCCGGACAGCGAACACATCATCTTCCGGGCCTGGCGGCGCGCCGACTACAAGAATGTAAGACCAACGCCGATGACGATCTTCACGATCAGGCGCGACGGCACCGACTGGCGCCGCCACACCTACGACGACGGCATGAACTGGCACCCGGTGCCGGCACCCGACGGGCGGCACTACGTGTACGTCAAGGCGCTCACCGAGACGAACTGGGAGATCTACCTCGGCGATCTCGCCGGCGGAGAGCACCGTCGCCTCACGTATTTCGACGGCCTCGACATCCTCGCCCATGTCTCGCCCGATGGCCGGAAGATGAACTGGGCCCGCGGGGCCGGCGCGGGATTCACACAGGGCTTTCGCACCCACGTGATGGACGTCTCGTCGCTCGGGATCGGGCCCGAACGAGCGGTGCCTTTCGATCCGTCCTGGGGTCGGCCGATGACTGCGGGCACGTCGGACTGATCGGGCACACTGCCGCGAGGAAGCTGCGTCAAGGCCAGTGGCCCGGCAGCTGGAAGCGCTCGAACCGATGCAGCGCCTCCTCGATCCGCGGTTTCAGCGCGCGGCGCGGCTGCCGGCCGAGCCAGGTCCATTGCTGCACGAGAAGCCGGCCGCGCGCGCGGTCGGTTTTCAGGTCGAGCGCTGCGACGATCTCGTCGCCGACCAGCACCGGCTGCGCGAAGTAGCCGAACTGGCGCTTCGCCTTGGGCACATAGGCCTCGAAGCGATGCTGGTAGCCGAACAGCAGCTGCAATCGCCGGCGCTGGATCACGAGCGGATCGAAGGGCGAGAGGATATGCACCTGCTCTCCCGGCGCCTGCACACGCGCTTCCAGCGCCTGCGGGCTCGCCCAGTGCGGGACTTTCTCCGCGCCCTCGACTACCACCGCCAGCAGCTCGCCGCTGCGTACCGTCGACTCGATAAGGCGTCGCACCGCGGGCTTGCGCCGCGCATCGAGATGGCAGATCGAATCGAGGCTCACGATGCCCTGGGCCCGTAACGCGCAATCGAGCCGGTGCGCGACGATCTCGCGTTCGGACGCGAGCCTCGGCGGGGCGTCCCAGCCGAAGTGCCGCCCGATGAGTTCGTAGGTTTTCACCATGCCGCGCCGCTCGCTCACCGTGACGACACCCTTGAAGAATGCGCACTCCAGCGCGCGCTTCGAAGGCTTGCGGCTGGCCCACGGATGGTGCCTGTCGACCAGGTCGTCATCGTCGATATCGCGGATCGACAGCGCACCCTCCGCCCGGATGCGCGCAAGCACGCGCCGCAGGTCGGTGCGCGTCACCGATCCGAACCAGCCGATGTTCGCCTGCCAGTTGCGCCGCATCGCGCCGAGGTGCACGTGCAGGTCGCGCGTCGGCACGTAGGCGAGCGCATGCGTCCAGCACTCGAACACGGACTTGTCGATCGCCTGCGCCTGGTGCAGGTGTTCGCGCCGGTAAGCCGGAATGCGCGTGTACAGGATCTGGTGATGGCAGCGCTCGACCACGTGGATCGTGTCGATCTGCACGTAGCCCAGGTGCTCGACCGCGGCACGAGTCGCCCCCGGGCCGTCACCGAAGGGCGCGCAGCTATCGAGGCGCTGTGCGCGCAGCCAGATGCGCCGCGCGAGTGAGGCACTGATGACGACGGGCTGGCGGCCGGTGCGCGACATGCAGCGCGCAGTCTAGCGAATCAGCCCTCGCCGGGCGGCAGCCAGGGGCAGGAGTCCATTTTCTCGACCAGGTCGAAAGCGAACACCATTTTCGCCATGCCGCACAACACGGCCATGATGACGCCGAGTTCGACGATCTCGCCGTCGCTGTAATGCGCGCGCAGCCGCTGGTACAGGGCCGTCGTGATGTGGCCGCGCGCATTGGTCAGGACCATGACATCGGCGAGCGCGAGCGCTGCCTTCTCCCGGTCCGTGAACGGGCCGTCCTCATACCCGGCGAGCGCATCGATCTTCGCCTGCGGCACGCCGCCGGCGAGGGCCGCGAGGGTGTCGGAGCGGTTGCAGAACGCGCAGCCATGAACGTTCGCGAGCCGCAACCGCACGAGTTCGACGACGCTGCGCTCGATGCGCCCGGAATAGAACAGCTTGCGGTAGAACTCCTCGAGGTACCAGTCATACACCTCGGGCGCCTGGCCGAAGACCTCGATGAAGGTGGTGTCACCATGCAGCTGCGACGCCTGGTCCCAGGCACCACGCATGTGCTCAGGGAGTTGCTCGCGCGACAGGCGGGCGAGCGGCGTATCGGGTCGCGTAGGCATACGTGGCTATGCTGCCACGCCGGATGCTAACGCGCGCCGGAAAATCCGGCGAGTTCGCGGTTGAATCGCCCGGCCTCCTCGAGGAACGGCGAGTGCCCGGAGTCGTCATATACGACCAGGCTCGCCTGCGGCAGGCGCGCAGCCAGTGCCTGCAATGCGGCGATATCCATGCTCGCATCGTGAGCACCGACGACGATGCGAACGGGCAGTGTCAGCTTGCCCTCGAGCCCGGAATTGTCGACCGGCAGGCCCCGCATCGCCGCACGGGCGTACGCGGGCAGCATGAGGTTCGCGACGAGCAGCTGTCGCGCCAGCGCATCGGGCAGCGGCTTCGCGGTCAACATGCGGGCGAAGGCTTCCGCCGCGGCAATCTGTCCGGGAATGTCTGGTGTCATCGCGGCCGCGGAGAGCTGTGCCATTCGCTCGCTCCGGATACCGCCGCGCGATGTCGCAGACGCCAGCAGCCCGCCGTGGCTGCCGACCAGCAGAAGGCCGCGCAAGCTGTCCGCGCCGTGCGCCGCGATGTAATGCAGCGCGACGTTGCCACCGAACGACCATCCGACGAGCAAGGGGCGATCGAGCTGTCGCGCCGTCATCACGCTGCGCACATCGTCGGCCCAGCGCTCGCGCTCGCTGTAGGCCTCCGGAGCCCACGGCTTGCCCGAGCCACCGTGGCCGCGCAGGTCGAAGGCGACGAGATGCAGCTGCGCGCACGCCTGCGGCGTGAACTGTTCGCTGAAGCTGAGATGGCTCTGCCCGAAGCCGTGCAGCAGCAGGACAGCCGGCGCCGCCACGGTGCCGCATTCGGTCACGGCGAGCGGCACGCCATCGGTTGCCGGCACGAACGAATGATGCAGCTCGGCGGCGGCCGCCGGTGCGAGCGCAGCCAACGCCAGCGCGAGCAGTACACCGGGCGCGGCCCGGCGTGGCGACGCGGGAGTCACCTCAGTTCGCCCAGCACCTCGATCGCGGCGCGTTCCGCCGACTCGAGTGCCGCCTCCATGCCACGATTGGCGAGCGAAGTATGCTCGCCGCAGAAGAACAGGCGCTGGTGCGGAGCGGCCATCGCCGGCAGGTAGCGCGTGACCTGGCCGGGTCCGAATACTGCCCAGTCGCCGGCGTTCCACGGATCCATGGTCCACGAGTGCACGGCGCCGACTTCGAGCTGGCCCTTCGCAGCCGGACGCAGGCGCTCGATTTCCCGAATGATGAGTTCACCGGCCGCCTTCTGGCCGAGGCGGTCCCAATAGAGCCCCGTCCGGCCCCGACCATAGACCATGAAGTAGCCGCGTCCGTCGTCCGACCTGCCGACACCCTCGGCGCTGATCCAGCCAGCCGGACCGTCGGTCCACATCGACGGTGGGAGGCCATCCTCGAGCCAGAACGGCGTGCGGGGGATCAGCACGACCTGGGTGAGATTCTGGTACGCGAGCCTGTGTACGGCCTCATGTTGCACGCCGTTCAAGCCCGGCGCGATGCGCACGTGCCGCAGCGTCGAATACGGCATCGAGCTGATGATCGCTCGCGCGCGGATCCGTTCACCCGACTCGAGTGTCACGACTCCGCTGTCGGCGTTCGCTTCGATCCCCACGACGCGCGCACCGAGGCGCACGTCGCCCTTCAACATGCGGGCCATGGCTTCCGGCAACCGCTGATTGCCGCCCGTGATGCGATAGCTGGCCCGTTTGGTGGATACGGCACTCGATGCGCGTCCCCACGAGGCGATGAACGCGAACATGAGCACGGAGACGTCATGTGCCGTATCGCCGTAGGATGGCACGGTACTGAAGGCCAGGTCGATCACGCGCTGATCGACACCCTTGGCAAGCAGGAAGTCGTTCAGCGAAATATCGTCGGCACGGTGCGACGGCAGGATCCAGTCTGAAAACGACTTGAGCGGATTGAGGGGTGCAAACAGCTTGCCCCCATACGCCCACGGCATCGTGTTCTTGTCGACCTCCGGAAACACGTTGTGCGGTGAACGCGGCCAGTCTTCCGGGGAAATGATCTTGCCGTCGAGCACGAGCACCTAGCCCGGACTGCGCGTCGTCGTCGCGCGAAGGTCGGTCAACCCGACCCCGCACTTCTCCGCGGCGGCAATCCAGCGGCCATATCCCGGGGTCGCGGAGCTTCCCCCCAATTCGGGCCGACCCGGAAGGTCGTACCGGGTATACACCCGCCCACCGATCCGCTGCCGACCTTCGAGCACGGTGACGCGCAGCCCTGCCTCTTCGAGCAGGCCGGCGGCACCGAGCCCGGAAAGCCCGGCACCGATGACGATCACGTCAGCAACGGACTGCGCCTGCGCGTAGGCGACGGAGCGGTACAGCGCCGCGCCGGTCAGCGCCGCCGCGCCGCCTGCGATGAACTCACGACGGTTGGTTGTCATCTCGCAGCCTCCCCGAGCCAGGCCCGAGTGCAGGCGCCCCGGGGGGCGCCGCAGCCGCTGATACGAGCGCCTTGCGGCGGCCGATCACCTTGTCCTGCCACCTGGCTCATGGAGGCCTTCGCTTCAGTACTCGAAACGGACGCGAATGCCGAATTCACGCTTCTCGAACGGCTGCACGAGCGCGCCGACCTGCGTCAAGTTGTTCGGGAGCGGTGCCGTGTCGACCCAGTCCACGGCGCGGCGCCCCGTGCGCCAGCCTTCTTCGTTGAGGCAGTTGCGGCAGAACAGCTCGACGTTCAGGCCATCTTCGCGGGCGAAGCCAATCCGCCCGTTCAGCAGCGAGTAGGCGCCGACCCACGCGAGATTGGTTTCGTCGAGATAGGCCTTGCCCTGGTAAGAGGCGTCACCGCGCAGGTACCACTCCCAGTCGGAGTTCAGCGTTTCGGTCCAGGTGGCCGACAGCGCGAAAGTCTCCTGCGGCGAGCGCGGCAGCGTCGCGCCATCGGTCTTGTAGTTGGCGCCCATCGGAAGGGTGAAGTAGGAGTTCAGTCCCGCGCTGATGAAGCTCGAGTACTCCGCGTCCACTACGCCCACAGCCGCATTCAGCACCAGCTGGTCGAGCGGCTGCCAGCGCAGCTCCACCTCGAAGCCGGTGAGCTCCGCGTTGCCCGGCAGGGTGACACCCATGGACAGGGGATTGCCGGTCGTGGGGCTGATGAAGGTCAACTGGGCCGAGCCCGGAATGTTGATCCAGTCCATCGTGTAGGCGGACAGCGCGAACCAGGAGCGCGATGAGCCGAGGCTCTGCTTCCAGCCGATCTCGTACGCCTCGAGTTTCTGCTCGGCGAGCTGCTCGCTGACTCCGGGCACCAGCCCACGGATGACCTCCTGTTCCGCCGGCGTGCGGATCGCGTACGACGCGTTCCGGCTGCCGCCGAGCGAGGCTTCGCCGTAGTTCGCGTACAGCGTCGTGTTCTCGAAGGGCTTGTAGGTCACGAGGAAACGCGGGACAGCGTCGTGTCGCGAGGTCTTCGATTCCGTGTACGGACCCGGATAGGTACCCTGCAGCGAATCCGTGCTGACGTCCTGGTAGCGGCCCTCGAGGCTCAGCGTCAGGTTCTCGAGCAGATCGTATTCGACCGAGGCGAACACGGCGCTCGTGTCCGTCTTGCCCGCTTCGACGGAGCCGCCACCGGCGGCGACCGACGGCACGCCGAGCAGGTTGGTCACGAGGCCGATGCCACCGTCGACGTCGCCGAAGGTGTCCTGGTCGAAGTAGTTCACGCCGAGCATGCCGCGCAGGCGGTTGCCGCCGTCGTAGTACAGGCGCGCCTCGACCGACGTCGACTCCAGGCTCATATAGCCTTTGGTCACCCGGCCGAAGGTGTCGTAATTGTCATCGTCGCGGATCTGGGTCGTATCGCGCTTGTTGTAGCCGAGCAGCACCGACATCGTCAGCGCGTCGTTGAACTCGTAGTCGATCGAGCCCGTGTAGAGGTGGAAGATCGAGCGCAGGCCGAAGTGGTCCATCCTCGGCGTATCGGTGGCCGGCAGGCCGTAGTTGTCCACCAGGATGTCGCGGGTGTTGAACGTGCCCCGCGACGTATCGACGGTGTAGAACGTCGTGTTGTTGGTCACCGGGATGACCGGCACCTCGCCGCAGTGCAGGTTGCGACGCATGGTCGCATCCACCTCGCCGGCCGTTGTCTTCACGGTGATCGGCGTGCCAATGGGGCAGTTGCCATGGAGCCTGAACGGCACATAGGTGCTGGAGGCCGGGCCGTCGTCGTCCTCGCCGTACAGCGCGCGGACCCTGACCCTGAGCGCATCCGACGGCTGCCAGAGCAGCGTGCCCGTGATCATGTCGGTGCGCTCCGCGCCGAGCGCACCGCCGTCGGTGGCGGTGAACATCGCGCCGCGCTTGTTGGACGCAACGGAGAGGCGCCCGCTCAGTGTGTCGCCCAGCGGGCCCTCGATGCTGGCACTGATGCCGCTGGAGCCGAAGTTCGGGCTGTACTCGAGGCTTGCACGCCCCCGGAAGCTGCTTGCCGGATCGGCGGTCACGTAGTTGATCGCGCCGCCGAAGGTGCCGCGGCCGAAGTAGGCGGCCTGCGGGCCGCGGATCACTTCGATGCGCTCGATGTCGGTGAACTGCATCGACGCAGCGCCACCGAGGATGTTGACGCCGTCGATGAACAGCGAGCCCGTCTGGCTGGTGGGAGTCGTGACCAGCAGCTCGAGGCCGCGGAAGCGGACCGCGCTGTTGTAGCGGCCGGACTGCGAATTACCCAGCTTCTGGAAGTTCATGCCGGCGGTCATCGCGGAGACGTCCTCGAGATTGCGCAGACCGGCGGACTCGATGTCATCCGCGGTGAATGCCTGCACCGAAAGCGGCGTGTCGAGCAGAGCCTCGTCGCGTTTGCGCGCGCTCACCACGATTTCCTCGAGCAGGCCGCTGTCGCGGGCCGCGCCTGCGGCGGCGGCCACACGGGTGGAGCCGGCCGTGGTGTTGGTGGCGCCGGCAGCCTTGAAGATACGGATGGAGCGCTCGCCGATGAATTCGTAACCGAGGCCACTATCGCCCAGCAGAGACCGCAGGGCCTGCTCGAGCGGCGTGCCCACCGGCACAGCCGGGGCATCACGACCAGCGACGATCTCCGACTCGTAGGCGAGCTGCAAATCATTCTCGGTCGCAAGGACGTTCAACGCCGACGCCAGGCTCTGCGCCGGAATCGTGGCTCGCAGCGTAGCGGGGGCCTGCGCGAGAGCGAGACCAGGAGCGCCGGCCGCAAACAGCGCGGCAATCAGCAATGTTCTGAGCGGTGAAAACCGGGACATGTATCGTGACCTCCCAATAGTCTGGAGCATGCAGACGCCTGCCCTCTAGCTATGTGGTGAGGTGCGATGCCGGTAAACGGGTACCGGTTTTAATTGTTGTCGAGTATGAGCCGCACGGAATCTTCATACGTCGCGACCACCACGTGGTCCATGCGCCGTATGAACTCGAGGAAATTGTCACCGTCATGCACGTCGAACACGCCACTGATCCGGCGCCCGGCGAGTCCGGGATCGTCAATGACGATTGTGGGAGTAGCGTGGCGGTTGAACTCCTGCACGACTTCGCCGAGCGGCCGCGAGTCGACTACGATCTGTAGGCGCGGCCAGGCGATGGTCTCGCGCACGTTCACGATCTCCGGAACCTCGATGCTCTCGCTCGCCGCTGCGTCGACGACCTGCGGCACGCGCAATCGCTGGCCCGCCACGAGCGCCACCTTGCCAGGCGATTCGGACGCGCCGCCGGCCAGCGGATTCGCGCTGACCGCGACTTCGCCCTCCACCACCGTCACAAGCGTGGCATCGCCGCGGCGATAGACTTCGAACTGGGTGCCGACAGCCACGACCTCCGTCCTGCCGGCAATGACTTTAAAGGGTCGCCCCGGATCCTTCTCTACGTCGAACAGCGCCTGGTCGGCGAGCAGTTCCACGCGCCGCTGCGTCGTATCGAAGCCCACCTTGACCTCGGAATCGGAATTGAGGTGGATCATCGATCCGTCAGGCAGCTTCAACGAACGCTGCTCGCCATGCCGGGTGATGTACTGCGCGACAGATGCCTGCGGTCGCGGGATGGCACTGCTGAACCAGACAGCCAGACCGATGATGGCAACAATGAACGAGGCCGCCAGCGCGGGCAATGCGCGCCGGCGAGACCACTGGCCACGCTGCGGCGCTGCACTGGGCGGCCGAAAGCCGTGGAGTGGCACGACGTTCTCGGTCGCGGTTCCCGCCTCGCGCACCAGCTGCTCGATCGGCGGCGCCTCGGCGCAGTCACCGAGCGCGCGTGCGAGCTGCGCAACCGCCAGATACTCCTGCACATGCTCCGGCGAGCGACGCAGCCACGCGAGGAACTCCTGCGCGCGTGCACGAGCTTCATCCGGATTCTGGTTGGCTACGAACCAGGCGGCAGCCTGCTGCGAAATGTCTGCCGATGCCTGGCCCTTGATTTCCATGTCCGCCGCATCCATGTCCGCCGCAGTATATCTGAAGGATATCTAGGCGAGCCGCGACATCCGGCGCCGGCAATGCGCCAGGCCCTGCGAGAGGTACTTCTTGACCATGTTGCGCGAGACACCCAGCTGCGTGGCAATTTCGTCGTACGACAGGCCGTGCTTGTACTGCAGCAGCACGGCTGCCCGGCATTTCGGCGAGAGCTGTGCCAATACTTCCTGCAGGCGCTCCACGCGTGCGCTGGTATCGACATCGTTTTCGAAAGTCGGCTGCTGCACCATGTGCCGGGTACCCTCGCAGTCCTCCGTCCGAACGCGAATGCCGCGGCGCCGCTCGAGCACCGCGTACTCCCTGGCGAGATTGGCGGCGACGGTGAACAGGTAAGCCTCCGGGTTATCGATGTGCGAGGTCGCCGGCAGGCGCAGCATGCGCAGATAGACCTCCTGTGCAAGGTCCGCCGCATCGGCGGTCGCGCGCAGACGGCGCCGGAAGAACTCTGCCAGCGAATGCCGGCGTTCCTCGAAGAGGCGCTCGAGCAGTACATGTTGCGCTGCCGACATCAAGTCACCCTTCCATCGAAACATCAATGAGCGGTGAAGGCAAAATCAGAGTACCCGGATCGTCGGCGCCGGGCTCTAGGTCTATGTACGTATCTACCTCGAGGGCGTGAGCATGCGAGTTTCTCTGAAGGCGGGCGGCCTCGTGGCGCTCGCTTGCGTGTGGCTGGGCCTTGTGGGTTGCGATGGCTTCCGGGAGGTGCCGCGCGCGGAACTTGAGGCCCGCTATGCGGTGCCGACCTCGAAGTTCACGGAAGTGGACGGCACGCGCATCCACTACACCGACGCCGGCGCCGGCCCGGTCGTCGTGCTGCTGCCGCCCTCGTTCATGAACCTGCGCGTCTGGGACGCCACTGCGGAAATCCTTGCGCGCGAGTTCCGCGTGATCCGCATCGACTTCCCGGTGATCGGCCTGTCCGGGCCCGACCCGAGCCAGGACTTCACCATGGACCGTTTCGCCGACCTCCTGCACGGCTTGACCACGACACTCGGCGTGGAGAAGTTCAGCCTCGTCGGCACCTCCTCGGGCGGCATCGTCGCGTTCCAGTATGCGGGGCGCTGGCCCGAGCGCGTCGAGCGCCTCGTACTCATAAACTGCGCCGGCTTGCCGCGCACCGCGGCGACCAACCCCAACCGTCCTCGCGGCGGCGCCCTCTCGCGCTGGTGGCGCAGCCATTACTCGTCGCGCAAGGCCCGTCAAGACAGCATGAACTCGCAGATGGGCACCGGCCGGCCGGCGCCTGCGGAGCTGGTCACGATCGTGCACGACCTGAACCGCCGCGAGGGAATCAAGGAAGACAGCGCCGTGATGCTGAAGCAGTTCCGCACCGGCGATCCGCAGGCCGCGCTCGCCGAGGTGCGCGCACCCACGATGATCATCTGGGGCAAGAAGAACATCACCCTCTCGCACCTCGAGGCCAACGTCTTCGAGCTGTGGCTCTCGGGCGCGCCTTCGATGGTCCTGAAGTACGACGAACTCGGGCACTACCCCTATGTCGAGGACCCGCAACGGGTCGCCGCCGACCTGAGCGCGTTCTTCAAGGGCGAGCGCGATGACGAGCTGGCCCGCACCATTCGCCAACCGGTAGCGGAATCGAATGTGGTGAGGTGATTGCCGCCACGCGGCTCACGGGCGAGCGGGCCGCCCGCGGGAAGCTGCGCTATCCCGCCAGACGAACGCTTTGCCGTGACAATCATTGTCGGCACCGGGCGTCCCTGCGCCTGGGGAGCGCCCGGTAGAGAGGCGGCGCTGAACCGGTCCGCTAGAGAACCGGCCAGCGCGCCTGATCTTCCGAGGGAGCTGCAAGGACAGCGTCAGTTCGAAGGCCCGGCGCCCTGCCTGCCGAGATTCGCCGGATCGCCGGTGAACTCCGGCGGCGGCGGGGGCTGCGGCGGCTGCCAGCCTGGCGGGACCGGCGCAGGCTGCTGCTCCTTGGCATAGGCCTCGAGGCTGGATTCGTTCGGCAGGTTGTCTTCGGTGGGCGCCGAAAGCATCAGCGGATCATTCTCGCGAGCAGCCTCGACCAGATCCTGCGGCAGATTCTTGAGGCCATCGCGACCGCCAGGGATCGTCGCGAACATGCTGAAATAATCGATGTGGCCCGGCGCCGCGCCCATGAGCATCCAGGGGAGCCAGGGCGTGATGCGCTGCCACGCGCCCAGCACCGGCACATTGGTCAGGTTCGGATTCTCCGCGTCCGCGCGATTGACCGTGTAGTAGAAATTCTCGGTAACCTGATTGAACTCGCCAGCCGATTCACGCGGCCACTTCGACGGCTGAAGCAGGTTCGGGTAGAAGAGGTTGACGCCCGAGTACAGTGTGAGGGTGTTGTTCGGCCCTTCGATCCACTCGCCGAGATACGGCTTGCCGCTGCGCGAATAGGCAGTAACCGTGCTGTTGTATGGATTGTTCGCGATCGGAACGACACGCACAGTCTCATTCGTGTACGGGTTGTGCCAAGTCTTGAGGATCTTGCCGGTCTTGATGTCGCGGTAGAATACCGTTTCACGAAGCAGGCGGCGCCAGCTGCCGTCCGGAAGGCGCTTGGTGCGCACGAGGCTGAAGCCTTCGAACGCGAACAGGGTCCTCACAGCCTCATTGGGGCGCACGCCATATACCTTGCCCTTGAGCCAACCGAGCTTTTCCTTGGTGGGGTCCACGTCGGAAGTCATCCGCGCGCGGATATCGCGATTCCATTCGGGGCTGTTGAAATCGACCTTGGTGACGAAATCAACGTTGGGCTTCTTCGCCGCTGCCGGCGCGGCTGCTGCGCTCGCCGCACCCAGTGCCGATGCGGCTGCCGCACCCGCCACGGATGCGGCGAGGCCGAGGCTCTCTCTTCTCGAAATCAGGAATTTGGGCATCTCCGACTCCATACTTCAGGAACAATTACGATTGTAGGAAGGCTTACGCTTGGGCTTTACTGCTTCTTGTTCGACAGAGTTCCGCACGATGGCGCGATTGACGGCCGGCCGTCGCGAGGCATACGCCCGGACAGAGTCTCCGCCCGGTTCCACCTGCGTCTCATCCCGCGGTGCTCTGCGTGATGCATGGCATGCTTCAACAGCCTGCTAGAGTCTCATCACGCCGAGATAGAGGCTTTCAGCGCCGAGATCGAATTCCATCGAGAAGCGGCCCGATACGCCGGTGATCTCCAACTGGTACCTGCCACTGTTCGGAGCGAGCTTATCGATCTTCCACTCACCGAAAGTATCGGTAGTCGTCCGGGCGATTTCACGACCATCCTTTTTCAGCACGACCTCCGCATCTGCGGCGCACTCGTCGACACCATTGATCTCGGCCGCCACCGATCCGCCGACCAGACACGTCGTCATCAGGTGCAGGTTCTTGTAGTACACGCGGGGCTTCGTGCCGAACTCCGGGTGCAGCACTTCCAGGCCTTCCTGCTCTTTGATCCGCTGCATCTGCGCGTCTTCGACCTTCACCGACTTGAACACATCGGTGGGGCAGGACTGCTCGGCGCGGGTCTTGCTCCAGCCCTGGTCGAGCAGGTGCGCATCGAAGATCCAGGCCTGCGGAATCTGCTTCTCCTCATTCCAGGAGATCGCGCCGTAGGGACAGGCATCCACGATCTGCTTCTGCCCTTTGCTCTTTTCCGGATCGATGATGACGATGCCATCCTCACGTTTGCTGACTGCGCCGTTGGTAGCGGCCTTCATGCACGGTGCATCGTCACAGTGATTGCACATCACCGGCATGAAGTGCGCCTCGACGATCGGATAGCTGCCGCGCTCCTTGCGCTCGATGTTCAGCCAGTTGGCGCCCATGGCCGGCTGTGCCGCCGCATAGCCCGGGAAGTCGTTGCCGGTGTGCTCATCCTTGACGGCCAGAAAACAGCCGCGACAGTTGTTGCAGCGCTCGACATCGACAATGAGGTTCCACTTTGCCGCCATGTCACGCCACCTCCGCCGGCTTCCAGGTATCCACACCCGTCCATTTTTCGACCTGTATCAGGGTCGTGTTCGGGCGGATACCGTGGCTTTTCGGGGTAATGGATTTACTCGGGTTCAGCAGGTTGACGCAACCACCCAGGTCGGTGGATTTGCCCGGCTCGCCGGCCGGCCGGTATTCGGCCGATGCCGTCGAGGCACTGATCACGCCCGGCCGCAGCCGACTGGTGACCTGCGCGGCACAAACGACCGAGCCGCGATCATTCCACAGCCGGATCAGGTCATCGTCCCTGATGCCGCGTGCGCTGGCGTCCTCGGGGCTGATCCGCGCCACGAGGTAGTAGTGCTCGCCCACCTTGACGCGATGCTCGCGGATGTCGCGCAGGAAACAGCCTTCGTCATCGCCCATGACGTGGAAGGGATAACGCGAATGCGGCGACAACAACCGCAGCGGATACTTCGCGAGCTCGGGGTTGTCCTGCGGATTCTCGAAGGTCCGCATGTACCGGTTCGTCGGCGGACGTTCCGGATCCTCGAAACGTTTCAGCGTAGTCGGCACGAACTCGAACTTGCCCGACGGAGTCTGGAGGCCCTCGCCATAGTTGCCGAGGTAGTCGGATGGCAGCGGAGCGGGCTCCGGCACATCTTTCTTGCGGCCCTCATAGAACCAGCGCATGGCGACCGGCGCCCGCGAACCCTCCGGTTCGGGAGGCACCACGTAGTAGCCCTTCTTCAGGAACTGACGCCATGACATGTTCTTTGCCACATCCGATGATTCGAATGCGCGCTTGCACCACTCGTACTCGGAGTTACCTCCTTCAGAGTAGACCGCGCCCAGATCGAGCCTCTCGGCGAGGGCCAGAAAGATATCGTAGTCCGACTTCGACTCACCGAGCGGCTCGATGCACTTGTGCTGCATCGAGATTACGCGGTGGTTGTTCATGGAATACATGTGGTGCACGTAGGCCGGGCCGACGTTGTACCACTCACCGATATCCCAGCGCTCGAACACCGTGCAGGCCGGCAGGATAATGTCGCAGTACGACGTCTCGCCTTCCCACCAGACAGACTGGTTCACCACGAACTTGAGACTCTCGTGCTGGTACATGTTGACCCAGCGGTTCCCGTCGACCATCGTCCCAAACGAGGCGCTGCCGTATCTGAAGAGCATCTGCACCGGCACATGCCCGGGCGCGGGATACCCGAATGGGATGAACTGACCCTGCAGGGAATCGACCGCAGTCAGGTAACCCATCGCCTTGCCCCGGGTGATCGCCTCGGGCAACCACATCCTCGGGATCGCCTGCTTCACCGTACTCATCGTGAGTATGTGCGGCATGCGCTGGTAGTTGTTGGTCGCGTTGGCGCTGCCGGTCAGGTCGCCCGACATGCCGCCCTCGGCGTAGCCGGGGAAGTAGAAATTCATGTCCACCGGCGCACCGAACTGCAGGTTGCCGAAGTTGGAACCCGGCCGGCCCATGCCCTGCATGGCGCCGAGGATGGTCATCATCCGCGCCCACTGCGTGCCGGTCGGCCCGCGCCCCGCACCGCCCACGCCGCAACCCCAGCCACCCGCACCGAGATAGGTTTTCTTTCGACCCCACTCGCGGGCCAGCGCGCGCACCTCGCGGGCTGGAATGCCGGTCTCGCCTTCCTGCCACTCCGGGGTCTTCGGGATTCCGTCGTCCTCACCGAGCACATGCGCCTTCCACTCGGCAAACCCGGTGGTGCGCTTCTCGACAAACTCCTTGTCGTAGGTACCTTCGGTGATCCAGACATGGCAGAGCGCCTGGGCAAAGGCCGCGTCCGTGCCGGGCTTCGGTGCAAACCACTTGCCGCCGAGGTGGGCGGCCGTGTGGTTCATGTAGGGATCGATGTGCACCATCTTGATCCCGAGCTCTTTGGCCCAGCGGCGGCGCTCCGTGCCCTCGAAACCATAGGTCGCGTCGGGGTCGCTGGACCAGAACACGATCATGTCGGCTTGCTGCAGGCAGTCTTCAACCGTGCCGTAAGGCTCCGCGGCACCGAGGCGCATGCTGTTGCCCCAATGATGCATCGCGCCCCAGAACCAGCCTTCCCAGCTGTCCGGGTTATGCATCAGCCTGGTCCTGCCGATCAGGTTCCAGAAGCGATTGGCCGCACTCAGGTAATGGCCGAAATTTCCCCACTGGTGATGCGATCCGTTGGCGACGCAAATGGCGCCCGGGCCAACCGCCTTGCAGCGCTTGATCTCACCGGCAACTATATCCAGCGCCTCGTCCCAGCTGATCTCGACGAATTTCGACTTGCCGCGGTTCTGGATGTTGCGCTCGCCATGCGGATCGAAATCCACGCGCTTCATCGGCTTGAGAATGCGGTTCTTCGAATACACCATCGACTTCTGGCACTGGCCGTGTGCAGCGAGCGTGGTCCTGCGCGGTGGCACGAAGGTCTTGCCGCGTGCCTTGATCGTGTACGACCCCGCGTCGCTGTCGTCGAGGTCCATCGGTGTCGTGCGGATGATCTTGCCGTCCTTCACATAGACGAAGATCGGCCCGCCATTGGTACCGTTGGCGTAGCGCGTCACACCGTTGCCCATGGCGGTGCCGCTGGTCCAGGTGTACGACTCCATGCTCGAGATCAGCGCCATGAACCAGTCCACCAGGGCATCCGGGCCCTGCATGGTGATCTTGAAGTTCTTGGCCGCATCGATGCGCTCGAGCTGGTCGAAGGGCGGGGTCAGGAAACTCGAGGCGATTTTCTCGTTCTTGAAGAACAGCGTGAAATCGGGGCTCGGATGGATGCCGGCACGGCTGGAAATCTTGCCACCCTTGAGCTGTATCCAGCGGCCCTTGGGCTGGTCCTTCAACTGGAACTGCGCGATGCAGTCACGCTCTTTGAGGCGCTGTGCGAACTTCGGATAGACAGCTGCGCATATGCGCATCGCTTGCGGGATACCCCACAGGATGACCGAAAGCTTCATGTCACTCTCCAAAAATTGGCACGATTGCCGGCGCCAGCCCTCGATCGCGTCCGGCAGATGGGCGAATGAGTCGTGAGATCTCGTGTGACCGGTCTCTCGCTCGGCTGACAATGGCCCGCAGTCGAGAGAATTTCATTGTGGAGCAGCAAACGCAGCGGTTCAAGCGACATGCGGCGATGCTGCAGTTGCCACTCGTCGACCTGGACCTGCCCGGGCTGCAACGCGCCTACGGGGCGCACGAAAGCGCGTCTCGTAAGGGTAAATACTCACCACATCGATGCAACGCTTGATCCCGACGTTCAGTCGCTCGAGTCCGGAACTGCCTGTAATCGCGAGACTTGCCCGCCATCGTCTCCAGTCTGTCTATGCCCAACACTCTATAGAGTGCGATATGGGCGATTTGGGTACCCGGAATGTCCCCTTAACCGGTTCAGGATTCGATGAGGCTGCTGTCTGGAGGGCATGCGCGGCAAACGTTGCGCAGGGTGATCGTGCGGTGATCGGGCGGTGTCGCGGGATCAGCGTGCAGGTGGTGGAGGAGTATCTTGCGCAGGCGCTTGTGCACTGCATGGAACTCGTCGATGCAGCCGAGAAACGCCAGTGACAGCGCCTGAGGCGCCGCGTAGCATCGATTGCGATCCCCGATCGATTGCGACCCCCGGAGGAATCGCGCATGTTGAGTTCAGTTCGTATGTTTGCCTTGCTGCTGGCCAGCTTGATTGGTGCAGCGCCGGTCATCGGAATGGCGCAGTCGCCGGACACCGCGTATCCGGGCGAACCGAAGTCGGCTGGCACGATCACGTATGACGAGATCGTAAAGAGGTACGCAGACCAGAATTCCCGTTTCGTCGTCCTCGAAGGCTCGGACGGTATCAGGGTCCATTACAAGGACCAGGGCACCGGTCCGGCCATACTCCTGGTGCACAGTTCAGTCGGAGACCTCGTGGACTGGGACGGCTGGGTGAAGGTGCTCAGCAAGAGTTATCGAGTGGTGCGACTGGACCTGCCGGGGTTCGGCCTGACCGGGCCGGTGCCGAGCGGCAACTACTCGGTCGACCGCTACCTCATGCTGGTCGATGCCCTCATGGACCACTTGGGTATCGAGCGCTTCGCCATCGCGGGCACCTCCTTCGGAGGGCTGGTGGCGTTTCGCTATGCGGGGACTCGCACTGATCGCGTGACCGCGTTGGTCCTGCAGAACTCGGCGGGCATCGAGTACGGCGGCAGGGGCGGTACGACCGAGCGGGCGCGCAGCCCTGCAAGGGTCTTCACGCCGGAGGTGACCACGACCGACATGATCAGCTCGACCCTCAAGAGCATCATCAACGATCACAGCAAGATCACGCCAGTGATGGTCCAACGCAAGGTGGACTACTGGAATGTGATCGGCCGCGACCGCGAAGGATTCATAGCGACCCGAATGTACGAGCGCGGCAATCCGCAGCGCGTCCTCGGTCACGTGCGGGCGCCAGCGTTGGTGCTATGGGGTGGGAACAGCAATGCGCTGTCGCCGGAAACCGCGCAGGCATTCGTCGACGCCTTGAAGAATGCCAAGAGCGTCAAGAAGATCATCTACCCGGGCGGTGGTCACCTGCTGCACATCGAACGCCCGGAAGAAACGGTCGCCGACGTCAAGGCGTTCCTCGATAAGGAAATCGGCAAGGCGTCCAAATGACGCGCCAGTGGAGCAGTCAGCGTGGGTGTGGCCTGCTGGCCGATTTCCGGACCAGCTGATCTTCAATCAGGAAAGCTCCGTCGGGACCGAAGGAGCGTACGGCAAGCGAAGCAACGGCCGCGTGGCGCCCAGCCGCCAGCGGCCGTTGCCGGTGACCGCCGCAGGCCAGATGAGCGCATATGAGATTATGAACAGCCTGCTGCGACTGTCGACTGCGATGGGTTCGAAACCCGATATGGGTTCGGAACCTGGACGCCGAGAGTGAATCAGGGTTTCCATGGTCATTGATATTTGGAGCAAGCCATAAACTCCCCGGATGAAACGACGAGCGCCAATGTCCGCTCTTCAGTACTGACAGCTTCGTCCCCTTGGCCGCGGCCCGCTTACGCGTGGTATGTGACGGTGTTGCTGCTCGTCGCCTATGCCTTCGCGATCGTGGACCGAATCATCATCGGGCTCCTGGTGGACGACATCAAGACCGACCTGGGCGTGACAGACACGCAGATCGGCATCCTGCAGGGATTTGCGTTCGCGATCCTGTACACGTTGGCCGCTATCCCGGTCGGCGTGCTCGTCGACCGCTGGAATCGAGTGAAGTTGCTCACCATCGGCATAGGCGTGTGGAGCGTCATGACGATTGTGTCTGGCTTTGCGCGTTCGTTCGGCGGGTTATTTGTCTCCCGGATCGGCGTAGGACTGGGCGAAGCCACCGTCACGCCCGCCTCCTCCTCGCTGATCAGTGACTATTTCCCACCAGAGAAACGCCAGCAGGCGTACGGGGTATTCCTGGTCGGCGGTGCGATCGGCGCGGGAATGGCGTACCTGCTTGGCGGCTTCGCCATCGCCATTGGGGGACCGATGCAGGAGTGGTTCCCCACGTTGCTCGGCGGCTTCAGCACCTGGCATATCACGTTCATCCTGGTTGGCCTGCCAGGATTGCTCATCGCGCTGCTAATGCTGTTCACGGTTCGCGAGCCGGTCCGGCGCGAGCGCGCCACCGCGACTCAGAAATTCAGCTTCGATGCCATCCTGCGGCAATATCGCCGGCACCCGATAGCCTACGCCGCAACGTATGTTGGTGCGGTCCTGAACATCGCCATCGTCTATGCACAGCTCGGCTGGGTGCCGACAGCATTCATTCGACTCTATGACTGGACACCGACACAGATTGCGACGGTGCTGTCTATGGTCTCCGTGCCGTGCGCGGTCATAAGCGCACTGAGTGCCGGGTGGTTTCTGTCCTGGTTCCTGAAGCGGGGCCGAACCGACGGGCCGATCCTTGTCGCGGCCATGCAGGGTGGTGTGTGGGCAATATTCGGGACACTGAAGTTCATGATGCCGACCGGGGAGCTCGCAATGTTCTTTCACGCCATGACTGCCCTTACGGGATCGATGGGCGTCGCGGCGGCGCTGGCCGGAATCAGCCAGATCACACCCAATGAGCTGCGGGGTCAGTTCACTGCCATCTACGCGCTGCTGACTGGACTGGTGTCCGTTACCGCCGGCTCCTTCATCGTCGGCTACCTTTCCGACAACCTGTTCCCCGGTACCCGCGGTGTTGGAATGAGCCTCAGCACCGTCTATTTTGCATTTGGTGTACTTGCGTTTGTTGCTCTGTTCATCGGCCGTCGGGATTTCCAGGCGGCCACGGTGCATGCACGACAGTGGGTCAACAAGGGCTAGTGTCTCGCACCTGGTGACCGCGCGTGCCCGACGCCAGCAGGTGGCGTACGCGTGCACGCGCGGGTCTCGAAAGCCCGAGACCGGCCGGGTTCAAGCGGAAGATCGGATCAGCTGGCAGCGGCCCGCCGAATATACCGGCCATGGCCGCCGGCACCCGTCATGACGCCGTCCTGCATGACAGTCGCACCACGGACAATCGTGCGGCGCGGCCACCCTTTCAAGCGCCAACCATCGTACAGGCTATAGTCCGAGTAGGAGCCGAGTTCCTCGGCACGCACCACACGTTCGAAGTCCAGATTGACCAAGGTCAGATCCGCGTGCAGACCCGGTGCCACGCGCCCCTTCGATTCAGCGATACCGAAAATTTCGGCAGGCCTCGAGGTCAGCAACTGGGCAATTCGCTGAAGTGACAGGCGTCCCCGGTGATAGCCCTGATCCAATAGTATCGGGAGTATCGTCGCCGTACCTGGAAAGCCCTGAGACGCCTGCCACAGCGGCTTGTCCTTCGTCGAACGCTTTCGGGGCACATGATCAGATGCCACTACGTCGATCGAACCGTCTGCCAGGCCCTCCCACATGGCTGCGACATCATCAGCCGAGCGAAAAGGCGGGTTGGCCTTTCCCATGCTCCCGATATCAGCGTCCATCGTGTGTGTCAGATAGTGAGGGCAGGTCTCGACAAAGATGTTGGCATAGCGTTCACGCCAGCGCCGGACCTCGTTCAGCGCCGAACGGGTACTCAGATGAGGGATGTAGATCCTCGCCCCAAGATGCTCGGCAAGCATCATCGCCCGCACGGTCGGTTCAGCCTCGGTAATTGGCGGTTTGGCCAGAGACCAGTCACGCAAGGTGTTTCTGCCACCTGACTGGAACTTCTGGCGCATACGGTTCACCAGCTCAATATTCTCCGTATGCACCACGACCGTGACTTCACCGAGTGACGCGGCTTTCGCGAGCAGGTCGTAGAAATAGCCGTCATCCGTTCCTTCAACTCCGAGATAGAGACCTTCACTTCCCTTGAAGTTCATGAAGTACTTGAAAGAGGTTACGCCCAGGTCGTGCGCATAAGCTGCCAGCTCTTCCAGGTGTCTCTCCGTCGCCGCGCAGAAGTGGAACCCGAAATCGACGAAAGCGCGTTCGGTGGCCAGGGGCAGTTCCTCGGCGAACACATCGCGGTAGGACCGGCTACCCAGGAAATAACCAAGCACTGTGGTGAATCCGCCTTGCGCGGCGTAGATCGTTTCGCTCGTGTACTCGGTCACGGGCTCCGCGAAACCGAAATGGACATGGGTATCGATCAAGCCGGGGAGAATATGCTGCCCGGACGCATCGATGATTTCCCTGGCTTGTGCACCTTGCCCCGGAGACATCACCGCAGCGATATGTTCGCCGGTGACGCCAATATCCGCAGCAAACGGCCCGCGATCCGGGCACACCAGAATCCCGTTGGAAATCAGCGTATCAAAGCGCATGCCATCGATCCTTGTTCAAGTTCGTCGAGAGAGGCAGGCGGCATAGTCCCGGCCTCGGTGTGCAACAGTGTCAGCATACTCTCGAAACGGTCCGGCTCTCCGCGGAAAATACACACGAGACGCGAGCGGGGATCACTATCCGGCCAGCGCTCCAGCGTCGTGGTACTGAATGCGCCATTCACACCCTGAAGCAGAACCGCACCGCCCTCGCCGTCTATGCGCAGCAGCCCCTTGCATCGCAAGAGTTCGGCACCATAAGTGCGCCGGCACAAATCGACGAATGCCGCGACACCAGACCAGCTCACCGGGTCGTCGACGTAAGCTGCACGGCATACGAAGTCGGAGTGAACATGCTGCGACGAAGCGGGCGTTTCGAGGGTGAAGCTGGACGACCCGGTCAACACCGACGGATCGATCGCACCCAGACTCGCCCGGATGATCGGCGCTGTCGAATTGACCCGCCGAATGGCTTCTGTCAGCTCAGCCACGTCCCCGTGCACCAGATCTGTCTTGGTGAGGATTACGGCGTCGGCGATCGCCAACTGTTCGACAGCTTCATGAAAGCTCGATAGCTGCCGGATCCCATCGAGGGCATCGATCGTGACCAGTATGCGGCCAAGCACGAAATGCGACGAAAGGAACCTGTCCTGTATCAGCGAGCGCGCGATCGGCGCGGGCTCGGCCAGGCCGCTGGTCTCGATGATCACGCGGCCGAAAGCCGGTATGTCACCGCGATGACGAAGACTCCAGAGATCCATCATCGTTTCGGTCAAGGTACCCTCGACCGCGCAGCACAGGCAGCCGGACTCCAACAGCCTGATGTTGTCCGCGCCTGCCCGAACCAGCACGTGATCCAGGCCTATCTGACCGACTTCATTGACGATGACGGCAGTATCCGCAAAGTCTTTCAGACCCAGGATGCCGTTCAGAAGCGTCGTCTTTCCGCTACCCAGAAAGCCGGTCAGCAGTGTGACGGGGATTTTCTCCAAGCGAGCACCCATCGTCCTGTTCCGGGCCACTCAGGTCGAGTGGTGCAATCAGCCCGGGTGCGGCCTGCGGGCCGGGAGTCCTGCAACTTCGCTGATGACGTCGGCAACAGGCCGTACATCCGCATACTTGTAAGACATGTCGAACAGGCTGACCGCATGAACGGTATTGCTGCGGTCGAAGACACACTCTTCAGGCACGACGACCTTGAAGTTGTATGCAAAGCCATCGACTACCGTTGCGCGAACGCAGCCGCTGGTAGAGCAGCCGGTGACGATGAGCGTGTCAATTTCGAGATTGATCAGATAACTGACCAACGGCGTGCCGAAGAAGGCGCTCGGGTGTTTCTTCGGCACGAGAATATCGCCCTTCGTCGGCGCAATCGTCGGCACGAACTCATACCCCTGCGCCGAGACGTTCATGATTGCGGGAACTTTGTCGCCCAAGCGTCCGGAATCGAAGCTCAGCTTGGGAGCCACGTGCGGATAGAGCACGGGATGACCATTGTCCCGGAAGAGCTTCAGGAGTGGCGCGATCTCGCGAACCGCATTGGTGCCCACTTCGCCGCAGCTGGTACGAAACTCCTCGATCGCATCCCAGAACGGCATCGGCCGTGTGCCGACGGTCCGGTACTGCACGTCGATGATCAGCAGCGCCGGCCGTGCACCGTATCCCGTCGGCCGCCCAAAACCCGCTGCCTCGTAACGCCTGATGTCCTCTTCAGGGACAATGCCTGTCCAGGGGCGACTCATGATCAATTGCACCTTCGTGTAGGGGTTACTTTCGAAAATCCGGACCGGATGCCGTCTGCGCCGCGACATCAAACGTATCACCCTATATTACGCACGATTCCCCATGCATTCGTAGAAATCCGTAGTGTCTCGCTTTGCCAGTGCGGCGTGCTGCTGCAACGATTCGAAGTCATCTGACACGCCGGCCCGGTGCACGCGTTGACTGGGTGCCCGATCCGGCGCACTCTCGCCGAACCGCATGGTGCGGCCAGAATCAGCCCGAGGTGCAAATGGATCGTCGTGACATGTTAATTCTCACTGGCTCGCTGGCGGCTGGACTCAGCGCCGTGCCCCAGGCCTTTGGCGCCGCGAACGCCTCCGTGCCGGCTGCATTCAAGGGTCCCTACATCGACCTCACGACGCCCAAGGGCAACGTGAACGCCGCCGTGCGCATCGATGCCAACCTCGACGAGAGCAAGCAGAAGTGGGCCAGCGTCAGCGGCATCGTCTGCGGAGTGCGCGATGGCGCGGCACTGCGCGACCTGTTCGGCTTCGAGGTCGTCTCGGTGGCGCGCGCATGGGGCCAGCCGGACGGCAGCTACCGTGTGCTGCACCGCGAGGCGATCTTCTATTCCGACCTCGCCACCGGCGACATCCTGCGCAGCTGGAAAAATCCCTACATCGACGAGGTCGTCGAGGTCGTGGACGTCATCAACGACCCCTGGAACCACTTCTTCGCGGAAAGCATCAGGGTTGGCGGGCCGGATTACGGCGGCCTGAATCCCCAGGCCGAGCGGAAGTCGGTGCCGTTCAGCAACAACTTCTTCGATGCGGGCAATGGCATGGTGCAGAATCGCCAGTCCATCAACCTCTACTACAAGGCCGCGCTGCAGCCGGACAAGTGGCCGCGAGAGAGCGCCGGTCCGATGAACCGCGTCAGCGAGTTCTTCACGACCACGGTCAAACTCGCCGACCTGCAGGACCGCAACAAGACCTCGGTGCTGCACACCGGCTCCTGGGCGCGCGTCACACCGTGGCTGCCGTGGATGCTGATGGGCCAGGCTCCTGGCCACATCCTCTACCACTCGACCGTGCAGTCGTTCGACTCGCTCGACGGCTTCAAGCCCAAGGTCCGGGCGCACTGCGAGAAGCACTACCCGCATATGCTCGAGGCGCCGCCGCGCGAGTATTGGGACAAGCCCAACCTCTCGAGCCTCGAGGTGTACGCGAAGACCCAGAAGCCCAAACCGCCTAAGAAGCCCTGACGCTGGTCGTACGCGCCCGGGCGATGCCGGGCGCGTACGAAGTCCAGACGCAGCAAGGCCCCGGAAACGGGGCCTTGCTTTTTGCGCGCGCTCCAGGCGCGCTCCTCGATGCAACCCCTCGTGCCCAGCGGCACGAGGGGCTCGCCTCGGATCAGAACTCGAACTGCACGCGCAGGCCGATCTCGCGCTTCTCCATCGGCTGCGACAGCGAGCCGACGCGCGTCAGGAAGTTCGGCAACGGCGCCGTGTCGAACCAGTCGATGGCGCGGCGGCCCGTGCGCCAGCCGTCCTCGTTGAGGCAGTTGCGGCAGAACAGCTCGATGTTCAGGCCATCTCCGCGGGCGAAGCCAATCCGGCTGTTCAGCAGCGAGTAGCCGCCGATCCACGACAGGTTGGTCTCATCGGTGTAGGCCTTGCCCGCGTACGTGGCGTCACCGCGCACGTACCAGTCCCAGTCGGAGTTCAGCGTGTCGGTCCAGGTGGCCGACAGCGCGAAAGTCTCCTGCGGCGAGCGCGGCAGGGTCGCGCCGTCCGCCTTGTAGCTGCCCAGGGCGCCGCCCAGGCCGAAGTAGGAGTTCAGGCCCGCGCTGATGAAGTCCGTGTACTTCGCGTCGATGTAGCCGCCACTCGCGTGCAGCGCCAGCTGATCGAGCGGCTGCCAGCGCAGCTCGGCTTCGATGCCCTTGAGCTCGGCATCGCCCGGCAGCGTGACGCCGATGGACACCGCATTGCCGGTCGTGGGGCTGATGAAGGTCACCTGCGCCGAGCCCGGGATGTTCGTCCAATCCATCTGGTAGGCGGACAGCGAGAACCAGGAGCGCGACGAGCCGAGACTCTGCTTCCAGCCGATCTCGTAGGACTCGAGCTTCTGCTGCGCGAGCTGCTCACTGACGCCCGGAACCTGCGCCAGGATGACTTCCTTTTCCGCCGGCGTGCGAATCGCGAATGCCGTGTTCCGGCTGCCGCCCAGCGCGCCTTCAGAGTAGTTCGCGTACAGCGTCGTGCTCTCGAAGGGCTTGAAGTTGACCAGGAAGCGCGGCAGCGTGTTGTTGTGCTTGGACTTCGTGGTGGTGTACGGGCCCGGATAGGCGCCGCCCAGCGTCTCCGTATCGATGTCCTGGTAGCGTCCCTCGAGGCTCAAAGTCAGGTTCTCGAGCAGATCGTATTCGACCGAGGCGAACACGGCGCTCGTATCCGTCTTGCCGGCATCGATGGAGCCGCCCGCGGAACCGATCGACGGCGGGCCGAGCAGGTTGGTCACAAGACCGATGCCACCATCGATGTCGCCGAAGGACTCCTCGTCGAAGTAGTTCACGCCGATCATGCCGCGCAGGCGGTTGCCGCCGTCGTAGTACAGGCGCGCCTCGACCGACGTCGACTCCAGGCTCAGGAAGCCCTTGGTCACCCGGCCCATGGTGTCGTAGCTGTCATCGTCGCGGATCTGCGTCGTATCGCGCTTGTTGTAACCGAGCAGCACCGACATCGTCAGCGCGTCGTTGAAGTCGTAGTCGACCGAGCCCGTGTAGAGGTGGAAGATCGAGCGCAGGCCGAAGTGGTCCATCGCCGGCGTGTCGGTGGGCGGCAGACCGTTGTTGAGCACCATGATGTCGTAGGTGTTCTGCGGGCCCAGCGTCGTATCGACGGTGTAGAAGGTGGTGTTATTGCTCACCGGCACGACCGGTACGCTACCGCAGTGCAGGTCGCGACGCATGGTCGTGGCCACCTCGCCGGTCGTCGTCTTCACGGTGATCGGCGTGCCGATCGGGCAGTTGCCGTAGAGCCTGAACGGCACGAAGGTGCTGGAGGCCGGGCCGTCGTCGTCCTCGCCGTACAGCGCGCGGACCTTGACCTTGAGCGCATCCGACGGCTGCCAGAGCAAGGTGCCCGTGATCATGTCGGTGCGCTCCTCGCCGAGCGCGCCGCCGTCGGTGGCGGTGAACATCGCGCCGCGCTTGCTGGAGGAAACCGAGAGTCGTCCGCTCAGCGTGTCGCCAAGCGGACCCTCGATGCTGCCATTGATGCCGGTGGAGCCGAAGTTCGGGCTGTACTCGAAGCTCGTGCGGCCGCCGAAGCTGCTCGCCGGATCGGCGGTCACGTAGTTGATCGCGCCGCCGAAGGTGCCGCGACCGAAGTAGGCGGCCTGCGGGCCCCGGATCACTTCGATGCGCTCGACGTCGGTGAACTGCATCGACGCAGCGCCGCCGAGGATGTACACGCCATCGATGAACAGCGAGCCCGTCTGGCTGGTCGGAGTCGTGACCAGCAACTCGAGGCCGCGGAAGCGGATGGCGCTGTTGTAGCGGCCCGCCTGCGAGTTGCCCAGCTTCTGGAAGTTCAGGCCGGCGGTCATCGCGGAGACGTCTTCGAGATTGCGCAGACCGGCGGACGCGATGTCCTCCGAAGTGAACGCCTGCACCGAAAGCGGCGTATCGAGCAGGGCCTCGTCGCGCTTGCGCGCGGTGACCACGACCTCAGCAAGGCCGTTGGCCTCCTGCGCCTGGGCGTTCTGGGACGCCGGCTCGTCCTGGGCCTGCGCGGGTGACAGCAGCAACAACGCTACCGATACGCCGAGGGCCTGGCGGAGGGCAGCACGAATCACGGGGGCGGTCGCGACCGCACGCCTGAGGTAGGTTGGCTTCAAGGTGGTTCTCCGAAATAGTGATCGCTTTGAGAGGTGCGGTCTGCGCCGATGTGCAGCGAAAGCCTCCGGCTGCTTCGTGCGCAAGCCGATCATCGAACCTGTGTAAACACTCTAGCCGCAGTCATGGTAATTGACCTTGACCCAGGTCAGCACCGCAGCGAAACGGCAAGGCGGAGAAATCGGCCGCGCGATCTTGCGGTGCGACCGTCGTGAAGTCACTGGCATTGCGGTAACTACGTATGCGAGTTCAGCCAAACGGAAGCGGCGCGATCGCCGTCATCGGCCTGAGTACCCCGGGCAGGCACTCGAACTCGAGGACAATTGGGAAAGTGGTGGCCAGGGTCGGAATCGAACCAACGACACGCGGATTTTCAATCCGCTGCTCTACCAACTGAGCTACCTGGCCAACGTTGGAGGAAGGGCCGCGTATTAGAGCCGCGGCGCGGCGGGGCGTCAAGCGAGGCCCGGGCTAAGTCGTTGATTCCCCACACGCCATTGCCCGGGACCGACGGGCTGGTCCATCCTAGCGGGCACAATGGCCGCCGCGCCCCGGGGGGGAGCACTGATCATGCAGAAGACCCTGCTCGATTTCTGGTGGGTACCGATCGTGCGCGGCACGGTCGCCATCCTCTTCGGCATTCTCGTGTTCGCCTGGCCCGGCATCAGCCTGCTCGCCTTCCTCATGTTGATCGCGGCGTACTGGATCGTCGATGGCATCGCCTCGATCTACTACGCCATCAAGGCGACAAACTGGGGCTGGCCATTCTGGAGCGGCGTCATCAGCGTTGCGGCGGGCGGCGTCGCGGTGCTTGCGCCCGGGCTCGCCGCGATCTCGATCCTGATCGTGATCGCCGTCTGGGCGATCGCGCATGGCCTGCTCGACATCTACACCGCGATACGCTTCCGCAAGGAAATCGACTTCGAGTGGTGGCTCGGGCTCTCGGGCGCGGTCAGCGTCATCTTCGGCGTGCTCGTGCTGAGGCAGCCGGCCGCCGGCGCGCTGGCCATTGCCACGCTCATTGGCGCCTTCGCGCTCGTGATTGGCGTCGTGCTGGTGATCTCGGGCCTGCGGATCAGGGCCTTTCGCAACAAGCGGCGCCCGATGGGAGTCTGAGCCGGCGCGCGCCCGCGAGGCGCCATGCGGATCGCGATCGTCGGGCAGGAACCGCGCCGGGCCCCGCCGGCAGTGACGGCGACATGGATCTCAACGCGGAGGACGATAATCCTCGGGCACCACGGACCCTTCGCCGAAGAAGAATTTCTCCATTTCCTGCTCGAGGAATTTGCGAGCCTTGGGATCCACCGGTGTCAGGCGGTATTCGTTGATCAGCATCGTCTGGTGGCCGACCCAGCGTGCCCACGCTTCCTTCGAGACCTGCTCGAAGATCCGCTGGCCGAGCGTACCCGGGTAAGGAGGGCGATCGAGGCCCGGAGCCTCCCTTTTCAACATCACGCAGGTCACGGTTCGGCTCATGTCAGGCTCGCGAGGATCAGCTGTATCGGGGCCGGCAATCCTACCCGCGCCGGCGAGCGGATGTCATACCAGAGCGTGCGATCCTCGTCCGCGACTCGGCCGCCGTCGCGGCAGCGCGCGAGCAGCGGCGTGATCACGAGATCGAAGTGCGTGAACACATGCGGCACCGGCGCGAGCGCCCGTGCGTCGGTCTCGGCGCCCTCGAGCTGGGACGCCGCGTAGCCCCGCGCCGCCGTCTCGCTCGCGAACTCCGGCAGGCACCACAGGCCGCCCCAGATGCCCTCGGCCGGACGACGCTCGAGCAGCACGGCGCCGTCCTCGCGCTGCGCGACGAGCATCACGACTTCGCGTACGCGCCGCGCGCTGCGTGCACGGACGCGGGGCGCAGGAATCACGTGCTGGCGATTGCTGCGGTACGCGACGCAGTTCTCGCGCAGCGGACAGATCGGACAGAGCGGGCGCCGGCGCACGCACACCGTGGCACCGAGATCCATGATCGCCTGCGTGTACGCATCGACCTCCGTGTGCGGCGTGTTCTCCTCGGCGAGCGCCCACAGGCGCTGCTCGACGGCGCGCTCACCGGGCGAGCCGGTGACGCCGAAGCGGCGCGCGAGCACGCGCTTGGCATTGCCGTCGAGGATCGGTAGGCGCTCGCCGCGCGAGAGCGCCAGGATCGCGCCGGCCGTGGAGCGGCCGACGCCGGGCAGGCTCTCGATCTCCGCAAAGGTTCCCGGAAAGCGTCCCGCGAACTCGTCGCGCACGCGCCGGGCGGCGCGATGCAGGTTCCGCGCCCGCGCGTAGTAGCCGAGTCCGGACCACAGGTGCAGCACCTCATCGAGTGGCGCATCGGCGAGTGTCGTGACGTCGGGGAAGCGCCCCACGAAACGCTCGAAGTACGGGATCACGGTGGCCACCTGCGTCTGCTGCAGCATGATTTCCGAGACCCACACGAGATAGGGCGAGCGCTCGCGCTGCCATGGAAGGTCGTGGCGGCCATGGACGCGATACCAGGGCAGGAGCGCGTCGGCGATCCCCGTCATGGCGTGTCGGCCTCGAATACCACACCGCGCAGCCGCACGCCCTCGAGCGCGGCTTCATCGATTGCGAGCGTGCCCCGGGCACGCAGCGCCTTGAGCGCCTCGGCCGGAAAGACGAACGGTTCGCTCGGCGTGCCTGCGGGCTTCAGATAGCGATCGACGTCCATGCGATCGGCGCGCAGTTCGAAAACGATGAGGCTGTCCTCCAGGGCGGCCCGCTCGATCGTGCCGCCGAGGCTCGTGTCATCGAGGCGAATGGCCAGTGGCGATACGGTGAAGGCCGGACCGGACACGCGGAATACGGCATCGAACCCGAAGCGCTCCCAGGCCGCCTTGTCGCGCGTCGGCGGCAGCTCCACGCCGGCGGCGGCGAGCGTCTCGCGCAGCGAAACCGGTGCGAGGCTGACCCGACCTTCGGCGGTGAGCGGCTCGCCCAGTCGCGCAGCGAGCTCGCCGTCCAGCTGCGCATCATTGAAGCGCAGCTGCCACTCGGGCGCAGCGAGCGCACCGCTCGCGGCGTCGTAACTGACGCGCGGCGCGGCGAGGCGCCACGGCACGCCTGCCGCGCCGAAGCGACCTTCGCGCAGCGTACCGGACAGGCTCGTGTCGGCGAGCACGATCGGCGGGCCCAGCGTGACGCGCGATTCCAGTTCCACGGCAATGCGTTCGGGCAGGTCGGCCATCGAGGCGGTCGCCGCCGCCTCGATTCGCATCGGCACACCGCTGCGGATGGGTTCGATGTCGATGCGCGCGTCGGCCAGTTCGAACTGTGTGCCGGCCGCCTCGTCGATATAGGTGACGCGCGCTTCGCGCAGTTCGATGCCGGCGATGTCGGGCAGCGTGCCCTCGCCACTGGCGTCACCGCTGTCCTCGCCGTTGGCGTCGCCAAATGCCCAGTTCTCGCGCCCGTCGGCCGCCTTGACGAGTCGCGCGTCGAGCCCGGCGAGCCGTACGCGATCGACCACGAGTTCGCCGCGCAGCAGCGGCAGCAGGCGCACGCCGACATGCGCATTGCGCCAGGCGAGGAAGCGCGGGTCGGCGAATCCCGCCGGCGCCGGCAACTCCGCGGCGCCGGTCGTCAGCGCGAGCCAGGGGAAGAAGGAAAGTTCGATGTCGCCCGCGAGCTTGAAATCACGCCCGGTGGCGGCGGCGACCTGCCGCTCGATCGGCCCCTTGAACCGGGCCGGATCGACGAACTGCGTGATGACGAGGACGGCGAGCGCCACCGCCACCAGCAGCCCGGCTATGCCGATCAGAACCCATTTCGCGACGCGCACACAGCCATTCTAGCCGTCAGCGATCGCAGATCCGCACACTGCC
>Ga0116143_10000539_pt1 | contig 52253 bp, 42 predicted proteins | sample AD_UKC034_MetaG_FD_89745 | JGI IMG/M metagenome (GOLD analysis project Ga0116143, IMG submission 89745) | Active sludge microbial communities of municipal wastewater-treating anaerobic digesters from USA - AD_UKC034_MetaG | ecosystem: Engineered > Bioreactor > Anaerobic > Digestate | place: USA... | reverse complement strand
GGCAGCCCATGTACCTTGGCGACACCATCGCCGACCTGCAGAACCACTCCAGCCTCGACGGTTTTGAGTTCGGTCGAAAAGTTTTCGATTTCGCGCCTGAGAACGGCGATGATTTCGTCTGATCTGATAGTCATGCTGTGACTCCCTTAAAGCGCGATCGAAGGCTGGTTGATCAGCGTCATCAGCCATTCGGCATCGACCCTGATCATCAGCTCGCGTAGCTGCTTGATGCGTGAACGCAACGATTCATCGATAACCTGGTCGCCAAAGTGAATGACCAGCCCGCCAACAACTGATTTGTCGACAATTTCTCTGACTTCGACCCGGCCGAACTTGCGGGTAAGAACATCGCGCAGACTGGTTCTTTCATCCCTTTCGAGAGGAAGGGCGGAACGCACGACAATCCCTCTGATGCCGTTTTTGCGCCGATAAGAGCGTTCTACTTCGCTGGCGATGCCCTCGAAGAGATTAATGCGTTCACGCTTGATCAGCAGGCAGAGAAAGTCGACCACTTTGCGACGTGACTGTTCTCCGAATATACGCTGCAACATTTCAATCTTACGGTTGATATGGATGGTCGGGTGGTTGAGAACCTCGCGCAGACCATCGTAGCCGAAGTAAATTGCCGAAAAAGCTTCGAAATCCTTGAAGCATTCTTCGAAATCATCTTCTTCGATCGCATGAAAAAACGCTTCAGCATAGCGTTTGCAGGTGATTTTGGCGCGAGTGTCTATCATGACTGCTGATCCGGAAGGTTCTGTTCGAGTCGCTCGATGGTATTTTGAATAAGACGATGATGCATTTCGGTGTCGAGTGACTCTTCGACTACTTTTTCGGCAGCCATCAGGGTAAGCTGCACGACTTCTTCGCGAATACGGGCCCAGGCGGTCTGGCGTTCCATGAAGATTTCCATTTCGCCCTGCTCGATGATCTCGTTTGCCTTTTTACGGGCCTCTTCGATGATCTCATCCTTTTCGCGGTTGGCATCGCGAATTGCATTCTGCTTGATCTCGTAAATCTCTTCTTCGATATTGCTCAGATGTTCTTCATAAGTTTCTTTGAGCGAAAGCGCGGTGCGATGCTCTTCTTCAGCAGCAATTCTGATGCGTCCCAGCTGGCGCCGGCGCTCTTCGACTACCTCGCCGAGCGGCACGAACAGAAACTTTTTGAGAATGAAAAGCAGTATGAAAAAGTTGATCGTCTGGGAAATCAGGATGCTGAGATCGAAGTCGAAGAGACCAGGGGGCTCGGCATGGCCGGCAGAAGCGTTCACGACTTCGTGACCGGCGCCGGCCGTTTCGGCAGCCCAGATCGGCCCCGACAGCAGCACATAAAGCACCAGCAGGGAAAACAGCAGAATTTTTTTCATGTTTGGAAGATGCATAAAGCAACCGTTATTGCGGCAGGCAATTTGGTCGAAAATGCCGTATCGGCCAGATTGTCGGTCAGCTATTTACCACTTGACGAAGAGCAGGATGAGTGAAATCAGCAGGCAGTAGATCGCCAGCGATTCGATCATGGCGAGACCGATGATCATGGTGAAGCGCAGATCGTTTGAAAGTTCTGGCTGGCGTGCCATGGCGTCGGTGGTCTGCCCGATGACCCGGCCCTGAGCATAAGCAGCCACACCACTGCCAAAAGCCACGCAGAACACGGCTCCAAGAATTTCCACGATGTTTTTGATAATTCCTAAAACTTGGGGGTCCATAATCGTCTCCTGATTTGTCAATGCCCTTCTGAAAGAGCTCCAGAAAGGTAAACTCCGGTGAGAATAGTGAACACAAGCGCCTGCAGCATACTGGTGAAGATTGCCATCAGCAGCATGGGAACTGGCACGAGCAACGGAAACAGCGCAACCGTCAACACGAGAATGACTGTGTCTTCGCCCATGATGTTACCGAACAGACGCAAAGTCAAGCTGATTGGCCGCGATATTTCGCCGACGATGTGAATTGGCAGCATCAGTGGCGCCATCCACCAGATATCGCCGGTGAAATGCTTGATATAGCCGAAACCATGGGCTCTGATGCCAAGATAAAAGGTATAGACAAAAACGATGAGTGCCATGCCGAGACAGTTCGAAAACAGACTGGTTGGCGACTTGAGACCGGGAACCAGCCCGAGCAGATTGCTGGAAAAAACATAGATGAAGCAGGTTGCCAGCACCGGCAGCAGCTGCTTTTTGTGGTGTTCGCCAACTATCGTGCAAACCAGGTCTTCGAGGCTTTCATAGATGTATTCAAGCCAATACTGAGAGACTTCCTGCGAATCATGCGTAATTCTGCGCCCGAATCGCCAGCAGATATAGCCAAAGGCAAGAGTTATCACCCATGGCAGAACCGCCCCGGGCGACAGGGGAATGAACTGAAACAGATAAAATATCTTTTGTTCAAGTACGTGCATGTTTTGCCTTGTTCTTATACTCTTCGACAGAATTCTTGTCCAGATAAAGAGTTGCTACGAATGAGAAAATAATGGCGAGCTGGCTGAACAGCAGCCCAAAAATGATCTGTACTACCGAGAAACCCAAAAGTTTAAGCACAAATACCAGCAGCGCTATCAGCAGCATTTTCATGTTCGACAGCAGCAGAGTCAACATGGTAACCCATTGTGGCATTTTTTCAAACGATGACAGGCTTTCCGCCAGCATCATGAAACTGCCAAGGCCGATCAGATAGCCGATAAAAAAAGCATGATACAGCGTGCCGGCCCGGTGCCAGAGCATCAGCAGAACCATGACAGTCAGCGCACCGATCACTGCCAGCGTCTTTTCACATTCGCGTATCTTTGTCTTTATTTCGATCATTTTCCCGGGCGAATTTTTCCATACTTTCACGCAGTTGCTTCCAGGTCTGCACCAGTGCCGCAGCCAGACCGACGATCATTCCGCCTATTATACCCCAGGGCTCACATAAAAAATAGCTGTCGATTTTGTATCCGGCGAACAGACCGATAGCCAGGCATACCCCGCCGGTAAAGCCAAGGCTCAAAACCATCGCCGCCGCACCCGTCTGCCTGATCAGACTCATCTAAATGACTATTTCGGGCTTGTGGCCTTTGATGTCTTCGATGTAGCAGCGCAGCAGTTCAGCTACGCTCCAGGCCTGGGCAAAACAACCGTGCGGAGCGTGCGGCATGTTGCCGTCGAATATCTCTGAGATACTGCCAAGACAAGCCTCACTGTTGATATGGTTGATGAAAGGTTCGATCATCATCGAGGCGCGCAGTTGTGCTTCCATCGAAAAATTGTTGACCTTCAGATATGAACTGATGAATGGCCCGATCAGAAAGCCCCACACCGTGCCCTGATGGTAGGCTCCATCACGCTTGACGCGGTCGCCGCCATAAAATCCCTCATAGTGCTCGCTGTCAGTAGACAGGCTACGCAGGCCATGCGAAGTGTAAAGTCGTGAAAAAACCAGATCGACGATTGCCTTCTCTTCTGGATGGTCGAGAAGAGGGAAGGGCAGAAAAGTGGCGTAGATCTGATTCGGTCTCAGCGATTCATCCGGCTTTCCATCTGGTCTGATATAGTCGTAAAGGCATTGCCGGCGGTCGTTCCAGAATACCTTGTAAAACGAATTCTTAACCTTTTTGGCCAGTGCTGTAACTTCGCGTGAGTGTCCTTCAAACTTCTCCTGAAACAGTGCAAATGTCTTCAGTGCATTGTACCAGAGAGCATTTACCTCAACTGCTTTGCCGTTGCGCGGGGTAACTACCCAGCCATCTACTTTGGCGTCCATCCAGGTTACCTGAACGTCAGGATTGCCGGCGCTGATCAGGCCGTCTTCCTTATCCATAGCTATGTCAAACCTGGTGCCGGCCATGAAGGCTTCGATGATGGCAGCCATGCCGTCGTAAAGGTAATCGCGCACGAAATCCCAGTCATCGGTATACTCGATCAGCTTATAAGCCGCGAAAAAGAACCACAATGAGGCATCGACGCTGTTGTAGGCAGCTTCATTGCCGCTGTCTGCGAAGCAGTTTGGAACCAGTCCGTTCTGAATTGCTGCGGCAAAAGTCTTGAGAATCGAGCGGGCATCGTCATACCGCCCGGGAACCAATGTCAAACCGGTCAGTGAGATCAGGCTGTCGCGTCCCCAGTCAGAAAACCAGGGATACCCCGCAATTATCGTGCGACTGCCGGTGCTCTGGCGTTCGACTATGAACTGATCTGCGGCCAGCAGCAGTTTGCGCAGCAGCGGGTCGGTCGAATGCAGTGCCGATGCAATGCTGTCCAGGCGTTGTTCTTCGCGCTTGCGCAGATCCATCGGGTTGAACGAATTGACCGGCTGATCTGAAAATAGCAGCGAAACCGAGCCATTGAACGGGCTGACCTCAAGCCAGCCGCATGAAAAGTCGTCTTCGCGATCTGGCAGCCCACGATCTTCTTCGACCTGCAAAAAAATGTCCTTGTGCCAGCGCGGGTCTTCGACAAACTTGCCGCGGTCCCAGCGGACGAAAAGCTCGGGCGCATTGGCAAAGGGCTGCAGGCGCAGCTGCCGCTCCTGTAATTGCGCGCATCTCTCCAGCCCGGTGCTTTCATACATATTGCCGTGAAAATCACGAAAAAGAAAGTGCGGCCGCACCTTAAGCGTGACCTTGCGATCGTTCCCGAGCAGTTTGTAGGTGACGAGACTGGTGTTCTGCCCGTAGACCATGCTGATGGTCTTGATCAGCATCACATCGCGAATCTGGTAATACCAGGTCGGAATCGGGTCGCGTTCGAAACGTTCGAGATGCAGATAGCCGGCCGGGTTGCGAATATCCTGCTCATGCACGCAGGTCGACAGGGCAATTTCCTGACGGTCGATCACCAGGGTTTCTTCCAGGCGCGAAACGAGAACGAGACGCTCGACCGGCGGCCGCCGCGATGCCACCAGAATGCCATGATAACGCCGGGTGTTGATGCAGGGAACGGTCGAACTGGCGTAGCCGCCAATGCCGTTGGTTATAAGCCATTCCTGACGCGTGGCGCGTGCCAGATCCGTCTGTATTTCGCGGCCGACTGAGATCATTGTAAATTCTCCTGCCAAGCTGTAAATTCAGGCCAAAGTTTATACCAGTTCGCCTGTTATTGCAAATGCCGCTCGAACCGCCAATCCGCAGATTACACAGATGCCACCGATTCCTCTTCTCACTTTTCGCTATTGCTATCGATTCCAGATTACGATTACGATTACGCGCACGCGCACGCGCACGCGCACGAGCACGAACACGAACACGAACACGGAAGAGGGTGAGATAACTTCTGTAAGTATGGCGGGAATGATGTTATACTGGCGGGCAGTAAACAACGGGAGGAGACAGAATGTCGCACTGCCTGCTGATCGATGGAAACAACATCGTTTTTCGTGCTTATTATGCCTTTCAGAACCAGCGTTTAAAAACCAGTGACGGTGTCGCTACCGGCGCGCTTTATGGTTTTTTGCGCATGCTGCTGAAAATGCTCAAGGACCGGCAACCTGACCTGATTGCTGTAGCTTTCGACACTTCACGCGATACCTTTCGTCGCCGAATGTACCCTGAATACAAGGCGAAGCGCAAGCCGACTCCGCCCGATCTGCTCGAACAGCTGCCACTGGCACATAAAGCGGTGGCGGCACTCAATATCAGGATTCTGACGCGAGATGACTACGAAGCTGACGATCTGATCGGATCGGCGGCAAAAAGTCTGGCCAAATCGCACAAGGTTACGGTTGTAACCGGTGACCGTGACCTGCTGCAGCTCATCGATGATAACGTGTTGGTCGAACTCTGTCAGAAGGGCGTTACCGATACCCGTGAGATAGATGTTGCTGAATTCAATAAGGAATACGGCTTTAACCCGCGCGGAATCATCGAACTCAAAGCCCTGATGGGCGATTCTTCCGATAATATTCCCGGCGTCAAGGGAATTGGCGAAAAAAAAGGGTTGGCGCTGATTCAGCAGTTCAGAACCATCGAGAATCTCTACAGCTCGCTCGATGAGGTCGATAACGACAAGATGCGGCAGAAACTGGCCGACGACCGCGAGATGGCTTTTCTGTCGCACGATCTGGCGACGATAAGGTGTGATCTCAAGGTTTTCGACAGCCCTGATGAATTCAGATGGAACCCAGATAACCTCAGCTCAGCTTCATTTGTTGACTTTCTCAGCCGCTATGAATTCGGATCTCTTTACAAGGAGTTTGCCGGGCACACCTTACCATCGCGCAAACCGGCTGATGTCTCTGGAGAATCTGCTCAGAAGGGCTCTGACGCGCACGACACTGCCGAAGACGGTCAGGCTGTTTCAGAAGAAGCGCCAGAATCTGAGCTCAGGCCGTTGCCAGGCGAAAAATTGCTGATCAGCCGGGTCGACGAGCTCAAACACTGGCTGGCAGCCCTTGGTGACACTGTCTGTATCGATATCGAAACCGACGGCTTCGACCCGGTCAGCAACCGTATTGTCGGTGTGTCGCTTGCTGCCAGCAGCGAAAGGGCTGCTTATATTCCACTTCGCCATGCCTATCTTGGCCTGACGCCTGATGACCAGATCGAAGCCGCTGAATTTTTTGCAATTCTTCGCGGCACACTGCCGGGCCGCCGGGTAGTCGGGCACAATCTCAAATTCGATCTCGCTTTTCTTGCCAATGAAGGTGTCGAAGCCGGTTCGAACCTGTTCGACACATTGATCGCCGGCTATGTCATCGACCCGACCCGGTCGAATGCGCTGAAAAATCTTGGGCGCAGCCTTTTCAACTATGAGGTATCTGAATACCGCGAGGTTGCCGGTGCCGGCAACTTTGCTGCTGTAGATCTGGCAGCTGCCTGTGAATATGCCTGTCAGGACGTGCTTCTGACCATGCATCTCTATCATCGTTTCGAGCATGAGCTGGTCGAAAAGAAGCTCAAAAAACTGTTCGACGATCTTGAAATGCCGATTCTGCGCATTCTTCTCGGCATGGAACGCACCGGCATCGGCCTCAACTCGAAATATCTGCGCGATCTCAGCGACGAAATCGCCGGGCGCCTGACTGCGCTCGAAGCTTCGATTCATCGGCATGCCGGTCGCACTTTCAACATCAACTCGACACAGCAGCTGCAGGAAATACTGTTCAAAGAAATCGGCCTGAACCCGCCTAAAAAGACGAAAACCGGGTTCTCGACCGACAGCGAGGTGCTCAAGCTGCTGGCCGCTCAGCACCCGATCTGCGCCGATCTGCTCGAATATCGGGAGCTCGCCAAACTGCGCTCGACCTACGCCGAGTCGCTGACGACACTGGTGAATGCAAAAACCGGGCTGATTCACGCCAGTTTCAATCAGGCAGTCACAGCCACCGGGCGTCTGTCGAGCTCTAATCCAAACATGCAGAATATACCGATCAAGACCGAGTGGGGGCGCAAGATCAGGCGTGCTTTCGTGCCGCCGCGGGCAGGCGATGTTTTTGTGTCGATCGACTATTCACAGATTGAACTGCGCCTGCTTGCGCACTTCTCGCAGGATCCCGGTCTGGTCGAAGCTTTTGTCAACAATACCGACATCCATGCGATCAGCGCTGGCCGTATCTTTAAAAAGCCACCGGCCGAAGTGACTTCGCAGGAACGTACTATCGGAAAGACGGTAAACTTCGGTATTCTTTACGGTATCTCAGCGCATGGCCTGGCTGAAGATCTTGCCATCACCAGGCCGCAGGCGAAAGAATACATCGACAGCTTCTACAACAGTTTTCAGGAAGTTACCCGCTTTTTTGACGAAGTGGTGCAGCAGGCCCGCGTGACCGGCGAGGTCGAAACGCTGCTCGGCCGGGTCAGGCAGCTTCCCGATATAAATTCCGGTAAATTCCAGTTGCGCAGCGGTGCCGAGCGTATTGCCAAGAATACACGCCTGCAGGGATCGGCAGCCGATCTGGTCAAAAAGGCGATGCTCGACACGGTCAGGATGCTGTGCGAAAAAAATTACCAGGCGCGATTGATTCTGCAGATTCATGATGAACTGGTGTTTTCGCTGCCTAAGACTGAGTTGAAGCGGGTCGCGCCAATGTTGAAGCATTGCATGGAAAACTGTGTTAAACTGAATGTACCACTCGTATGCGACATGGCATACGGAGATAATCTGGCTGACCTTGAAGAAGTGGATTTATGAGAAAGCCGCCATTACTGCTTTTACACGGGATCTGCAACAACGCCAATCTGTTCGCCGTCGAAGGGCATGGCCTCGGCCCATATCTGAGCCGGTTTTTCGACCTGTATCCGGTCAGTTATCCACTCGACCGCCACCGTGACCGCCCCTGGGACTTCGATTTTCACATGAGTGAAGACCTGCCGCTGATCTGGAAACAGGTCTGCGACGAGGCCGGCGAAAAGCCCTTTGTGTTCGGTTACAGTCAGGGTGGTATGCTGGCCATGGCCGCGCAGGCGCATGGGGTAATCGATGCGCCGGCAATCGTGACGGCTGGTTCGCCGTTCAGTTTTCCGCGCATTCCAATTTACCCGCCGCTGATGAAGGCGTGGGTAAAAATTGCCTCGTTGACCGGTTATCGCACTGTGCCGGTAAAGCTCGGTGGTCGACTGCTATGTGTGTTGTTCGCAGCAGCAGCGCCGCCTGAGCGCGTTCCCGACATCAATCTTTTTCGTCTGTTGCTCAAGACAGCGACCGTAAACGTGCCGGTCGAAACCTTCGTGCAGGCTCTGCACTGGATGCGCACGCGCAATTTTACCGATCGCAGCGGCACCATCAATTATACCGAGCGTTTCGTCAATATTCACACACCGGTTTGTCTCATTTATGGCAGTGCCGACCGCATTGCACCACAGAGCGCGGTTGACGCAGGCTATACGGCAGTGAGTTCGCAGCGCAAGGCTATTGTTGGCATTCCCGGTGGTACGCATTTGAGTATGACTGCCGGCAGTCAGGCGGCTGCGATAAGCGAAATCACTCATGCCTGGTGCTGCAAAGACTGTGAAGAAGACGAAATGCCAGATCGCAGCAGCAGGTTCTGCTAATCCTGCATGTAGCGGGCGTTGTTGATTAAAAACTGCTGGCAGGCGGCGATATCGAGGTTGATCTGCTCAACCAGTGATTGCATATCGGGAAAGCGTTTTTCTTCACGAAGGCGGCGGACGAACCTGATTCTGATGGTGCGGTGATATAGATCGCCGCTAAAGCCGAGCAGATGAGCTTCGAGCAGATGGGTGCGACGATCGAAGGTTGGGCGGATCCCGATGTTGACGATAGCGGGGTGTGACCCTTCAGGGGTGTCGGCAAAACAGGCGTAGACGCCGTTCGGCGGCAGAATCTTGAGGCTCTCTTCGAGCTGCAGATTGGCGGTAGGAAAGCCCATGCTGCGGCCGCGGTGGTCGCCATGCACGACTTCGCCGGTAAAGCAGGCTTCGCGCCCAAGAAAGCGGTTTGCTCTGGAGAAGTCACCTTCGGAGACAGCTTCGCGGATGATTGAACTGCTGACGACCTGTCCGTCGAGCATGACTGGCTGAATTATTCGACATTTGCGGCCATAGCGTGTCAGCTCACTGCTGAGCATCTGGGCGTTGCCGGCCCTGCCGGCGCCGAAGCAGAAGTTGAAGCCGACCAGTACAGTTGCGGCCTGCAACTGATCGATCAGAATATCTTTGACGAAATCGTTGTGCCCCATGGTTGAAAAAGCGTCGTCGAAAGGTCTGAACACGACATAATCGACGCCGGTTCCCAGCAGCAGGCTGAATTTTTCTTCCGGGGTGGTGAGGTATCCCTTGAAAATTCGTGGCGAAAGGAACTTGCGCGGAGAATGATCGAAGGTAAAGATCACTGAAGGCAGGTTGTGCTGGCGCGAGTAATGAATAATGTCTGAAATCAGCTGGCGATGACCAAGATGCACGCCGTCAAACGTGCCGATTCCGAGAACACAGGGGCCGATGCCGAGGTTGCCTGAAAGCAGGTTCTTAAGTTTCATTTTCGGGAAAAACCCTTACCGGGCAGAGCCTGAAGCCGCCTTTCTGATCTTCTGACTGATTTTTAGGAGTGCCGTAGATTGCAATCAGACGTCCGCCGGGCGAGATGATCTGAACCATATCGCAGAGCTCCGGGCTGTCTGTTTCGAGCTTGACAATATCATTGCGATTGATCGGCTGGCCTCGACTGATTCGCAGCTGTCCATCGGCATTGACGGTCAGGCGAGGGTAGGGCAGAATGTTTTCGCAGCTGACGAAAGACTCGCTGTCTGCGAATGGCAGGCCCTTTTCTATTTTCCAGTAAGGAAAAGCCTGGGTAAAGGCCCATTGTCCGACTCGCTCGCGCAGCAGATAAGAGAGATGTCCGCCACAGCCCAGTTTCTGGCCGAGATCGTGTGCGATCGAGCGCACGTAGGTCCCGCGCGAGCAATGCACCCGCAGCAGCAGCTGACGCACCGAGTCGCTGACGAAGTCGGCGACGAGCCGGATCGAGGTTACATGCACTTTGCGGCTTTTCAGCACCACTTCTTCGCCGGCCCTGGCCATGGCGTAGGCGCGTTTGCCGCCAACTTTTATCGCCGAGAAGGCTGGTGGTGTCTGTTCGTAACAGCCCACAAAAGTGCGCAGTGAATTCATCAGCGCTTCGCTGCCAAAGTCGATCGGCTGGTCGAAAGTTGCGGTGACTTTGCCGGTAGCATCGTAGCTGTCGGTGCAGGTGCCGAGCGAAACCTTCATCAGGTAGGTTTTGTCGAGATGTTCGGGTGGAATGAAATTGAGCAGCTTGAGCGCCCGCCCGAAGAATACCAGCAATACGCCCTGAGCCATTGGATCGAGGGTGCCGGCATGACCGCATTTTATCTTGTACACACGCCGGATCTTGTCGATTATATCGTGCGAAGAGCAGCCACGCGGTTTATAGACTACCAGGCAACCGTCAGACATTTATTGCGCTCCCTGAGCATGTTCCAGGGTTTCTGTCACGATGGCGACAACCTGGGCCATGACTTCTTCGATGCTGCCGTCGAGCTGAGCGCCCGAGGCATTACGGTGGCCGCCGCCTTTGAACTTACGGCTGATTTCCATGACGTCGACATTGCCGGTTGATCTGAAGCTGACTTTGACTTTGTTGTCTTCGATTTCTTTGAAGAGCAGGGCTACTTCGATACCGTTGATGCAGCTGATATGTCTGATTGCGCCGTCGGCATCGACTTCGTCGGCGCCGATTGACGTGAAATCGTCGAGCTTTAGCCAGCTGGCAACGATTTTTCCGTCGAGAAGGCGGCGGGTACGGGCCATGACCATGCCATGCATGACGACGCGGTTATAACTGGTCTGTTCGTAGACTTTTTTGTAAATGTCATCGACGACGAGGTCGTCAGCAATCAGGCGCGCGATGACTTCGTGCGAGCGCGGCGTCGAATTGTTGTAGCGAAAATTGCCGGTGTCGGTCATGATGCCGACATAGAGTGCCTCACGGCATTCACGGCTGAGTTTTACGCCAGTGCGTTCGAGTATGTTGTAGAGAATTTCGCAGGTTGAGGAGGCGCTTTCATCGAGTATATTTATGTTGCCGAGACCGACGACACCGATGTGGTGATCTAGGTGAACGCGGGTGCGGGCGCGCGGGAAAAAATTGACACGGTCGCCCATGCGGCGCGCATCGGTCGTTTCCATGAGAAAAGCAAGATCGAAATTAATATCGGGTGGCAGCTCACTCTGGCTGCAGTCGCTGCCGGAGAGCCATGAAATCTGGTCAGGAAGAGGGTCAAAATTGAGAGTTATACAATTTTTGCCGGTTGAACGGCAGAAATGGTAAAGAGCGAGTTGAGAACCTAGAGCATCGCCATCAGAAAAAGGGTGGGCGATCGAAAAGAGATTGCGGGCATGCATAAGCTGCTCGCAGATAAGTTCGATCTGTCGGTCGTAATCTGCGCCGGGCCATGAAACGTTCATTGCGGTGAATCCTGTGGTGACTGGTCGCTCTCAGTCCTGGGGTCTGACTGATTTGAGCAGTTCGAGAATGTGGTCGCCGTGCTTGATCGATGGGTCGAAGAAGAATGCCAGTTCAGGCAGAACCCTCAGCTGCAGAACCTTTTTGAGCTCGCGGCGGAGAAAAGGCTTGGCTGAATCGAGACCTTTTTGCACATCTTCCTCGTTCATTTCGTCATTGAGAAAACTGTAGAGCACCCGCGCCAGATGAAAGTCAGGGCTGATATCGACACTGACGATGTGAACGCCACGCAGTCGCGGGTCGGAAACCTTGCGCTGCAGCAGTTCAGAAAGCTCGCGCAGGATAAGAGAATTGGCTTTTTCCTGTCTTCGGGTGGTCATATGTAATCCCAGTAACTGTCGAGAATTTGGGCCTGACTGTTGTCGTTCATGATGTCGTCGATTTTTTGTGCCATCTGTTCGAGCAGCACACGGTCATTGGCGACCATGGCGACCCCGACTCTTCCTCGCTGCCAGAGGTCGTTGTCGGCGACCTCGGCGATAGAGGCATTGAATTTGGCGCGAACACGGTCGATCAGGCTTCTGAGAATCTGGCGCTTTTCCTTGAGGCTGTGCACCTCAGGAAAATGCATCTCGAAGGTTCCGATGGCGACGATCATGCCGGTCAGATCTGTCTTTCAATTTCTTTGAGCTTGAAGAATTCGAGAATATCGCCTTCTTTGATGTCGTTGTAATTTTCGATGCCGATACCGCATTCATAGCCGGTGTTGACTTCTCTGACGTCATCCTTGAAGCGCTTGAGCGAATTTGCTTTGCCTTCGTAGATTTCGACGCCGTCGCGAATTATGCGAACCTGAGCATTGCGGGTTACCGTGCCGCTTACGACAAAGGAGCCGCAGATGGCGCCGACGCCGGTGATCTTGTAGACCTTGCGCACTTCGGCACGGCCAAGCGTTTCTTCTTCGTATTCAGGATCGTACATGCCCTTGAGCGCGAGTTTTACTGCGTCGATAGCATCGTAGATGATCCGGAAAGATTTGATTTCGACATCTTCTGCTTTGGCAGCGTCTTCGACGCCGGCCATCGGTCTGACGTGGAAGCCGATAATGATCGCGTTGCTGGCCGCGGCGAGGTTGACATCGGCTTCGGTTATGCCGCCAACGCCGGTATGAATGACGTTGACCTTGACTTCAGCGGTGCTCAGGCGCTCGAGCGCATCTTTCATGGCGCCGCATGAGCCCTGCACGTCAGCCTTGATGATGATATTGAGGTCTTTGGCCTGGCCTTCAGTAACCCGCTTGAAGAGGTCGGCGAGCTTGATGCGGTTTTCGCGGGAAAGTCTTTCTTCGCGGGCCTTCTTCTGACGCAGTTCACCGACATAGCGGGCGAATCTGGCACTTTCGACAACGGCCATCTTGTCACCGACTCTCGGGACTTCATTGAGGCCAAGAATCGCGACCGGGAACGCCGGGCCGGCTTCGCGTACTCTGCTGCCGGCATCGTTGACCAGTGCTTTAACTCTGCCAAACGAGCTGCCGCAGATTATGTGATCGCTCATCTGAATTCTGCCGTTCTGCACAAGAACTGTGGCCATCGGGCCCATACCTTTGTCGAGGCGGGCTTCGATGATCGTACCGATGCCGGGTTTGTGCGGATTGGCCTTGAGTTCCATCATTTCTGCCTGTAACAGAATCATTTCGAGCAGGTCACTGACTCCCGTACCGGTTTTGGCAGAAACTGGCACCATTGTAGTCTGTCCGCCCCAATCGTCAGAGATCAGGTTGTAGGGCATCAGCTGCTGCTTAACCTTGTCGAGGTTTGCTTCTGGTTTGTCCATTTTGTTGATGGCAACGATGATGGGAACGCCGGCCGCCTGTGCATGGTGGATCGCTTCGATTGTCTGCTGCTGTACGCCGTCATCGGCTGCGACCACGAGAATCGCGATGTCGGTTACCAGAGCTCCCTGGGCACGCATGGCGGTAAAAGCCTCGTGGCCTGGAGTATCGATGAAAGTGATCGTGCCGTTGCTGAGCTTGACCTGGTAGGCACCAATATGCTGAGTGATTCCGCCGTATTCCTTGTCGGCGACGTGCGCCTTGCGTATGTAATCGATCAGCGATGTCTTGCCATGATCGACATGACCCATGATAGTGACTACCGGTGGGCGGATACGCAGGTCGGTGGCTGCATCTTCGGTATCCTGAATTTCAAAAACGTCTTCACTGAAGACGATGTCTTTGCCGAATTCCTGACCGATCAGCTGAATGTGTGAGTCTTCGAGGCGCTGGTTGAGGCTGGCGACGACGCCGATGCTGAACAGTTTCTTGATGATGGCGATGGCATCGACTTCGAGGTATTTGGCGAGCTGGCTTACGGTAATGTCTGCCGGCACCGTGATGCGTGGCAGTACATTTTCATCTTCTTCTTCATGCGCCTGTTTGCCACTGCGGTCGAGAACTGCTTCGGTCTGGCGTTCAGCTTCGCGTAACTCGGCCTGAACTTTTTTGGAAAAGTGCGCGCGTTTGCTTTTGGTTTTTACGCTCTTTTTCTTGTCTGGTGCCACTACGTCCTTTTTCGGGACGGTTTTGATAATAGTTATCTGCTTGTTGACTTCGACTTCTTCTTCTTCTTCTTCGATGCGAACAGGCTTGATCGCCGGCTTTTTCTTTTCGAGGCGCTGGCGCTCGAGGGCTTCTTCTTCGCTTTCGACACGTTTCTTGTCAGGTTTCACGGAAGGAGGTTCCTGGGCCGGTTGACGAACAGCTGGCGGTGGTGTTACGGGAGGCGGGGGAGGAGGAGGGGCCGGCTGTGGCTTGGGCAAATCTGCCTTAGCTGGCTTCTTAGGCAGCTCTTTTTCATCTTTTGCCTTGACGGCAGCACCTTTTGCCGGTTTTTGAGCAGCAAAATGTTTCGCGAGAACGTCCATCATCTCGTCGGGAAGGCCGGCCAGAGGATTGGTTTTTCCTTCATAGCCCAGCTTCAACAGCAGGTCTGCCATTTCTTTGTTGCTTAAATTATATTTTTTGCTCGCTTCGTGTATTCTTATGCCCATCCATTGCCTCCGCGCTGTTATTCAACTGGGTTCTTGTCTGATACTGCGTGTTCAATATCCTGTTCAGTTTTGATGTCAATTTTGATTCCGGTCAGTTTCGAGGCCAGTTTTACATTCTGGCCTTCTTTGCCGATGGCAAGCGATAACTGGCCCTGTGCTACTATAGCCAGCGCCGATCTCTTGTCTTCAGAGACCTGCACTGACTGCACTTTTGCCGGGCTCAGGGCGTTGGTTACATACTCGACCGGGTTGTCGCTGTAGCGCACGATATCGATCTTTTCGCCATTGAGTTCATCGACGACGCCCTTGATGCGACTGCCTTTAAGGCCGACACAGGCCCCAACCGGATCGATACGGTTGTCGGAAGTCGCTACCGAAATTTTTACGCGCAGGCCGGCTTCGCGTGATGAAGACTTTATCTCGACGATTCCGTCAGAGATTTCCGGGACTGCCTGCTCGAAAAGAATTTCGACAAATTTGGAAGATGCTCGCGAAAGAACGATCTGCGGGCCTTTCGTCGTTGGCTTTACTTCCTGAACATAACATTTTATGCGGTCATTGGTGCGAAATACCTCGCCCGGAATCTGCTCTTTGGGTGGCAGAACCGCTTCGGTTTTGGCAAATTCAACGTAAACGTGACCACGTTCGACGCGCTGAACCTTGCCAGTCAGCACCTGACCAACCTTGTTATGATACTCTTCAAAAATCAGTCCGCGTTCTGCTTCTTTGAGCTTCTGGCTGACGACCTGGCGTGCAGTCTGGGCGGCAATGCGGCCAAAAGAAGGCGGGGTGACGTCTTCTTCGACGGTATCGCCAGCCTGGGCATCGGGGTCGATTTCGCGGGCTTCTTCGAGTGTGTATTGCTTGTCAGGCTCTTCAAGTTCTTCGCTGTCGACGACCAGGCGTCGCGAAATCACCTTGAAATCACCTGTCTGCTCGTCAAGCTTGACCCTGACATCTTCGTCTGAGTCGAAATTCTTGCGGTAGGCGACTACCAGAGCTTCTTCTATAGCATGAACCAGAACCTCCATTGGCAGGTTCTTTTCTCCGATTACTTCTTTCAGTGCATCTATCAAACTTGTCTTAGCCATTTTTCTACCTCCCCCTTATCCTCGCTGCATCTTTGGCGGAAACTCAAGAACTGCCCTTGCTTCCTTGACCATTGTCAGCGGGAACTCGCGGAGCCCTTTTTCCGATCTGACCACGATTCTGTCCGGTGAGAACTCCTGCAGTCGCGCCTTGAACACTTCCTTGCGACCGGATTTTTCGTCAAACAGGGTCCAGCGCACCATTTTGCCCACATGCCTTTCATAGTCGACCTGACGCCTGAAGATCCGCTCTACTCCCGGTGATGACACCTCAAGAGTGAAGGCCCGGTGTATCAGGTCGACTTCATCAAGGAAGTCGCTGAGTCCACGTGATACCTTTTCGCAGTCTTCGACGGTTACCCCTTCCGGGCTGTCGATGGTCACTTCAAGCACCATTCTACCCTGCACCGGTTTGTAGGTGATGTCGAAAATTTCGTAAGGAAAAGAATCTTCGACGAAGGCTTTAACTTCGGCTCTGATTTTATCTACCGATTCGTCCAAATTCTCTTCCTTTCCATCAGGAATAACAACAAAATCCGCATCACAGCGGCTTTCTGCATTTCTCCCGATAAAGCATGTTGAACGCAAATTCTAGCATGTTAATTACCCGAAATCAAGCTAAACCTCTGCCAGATTTTAGACGAAGACCGGCACTGTTTTATTTTACGGGGTGGTGATATTATATAGCATCTTCACTGAGAGGTCACAAGATGTACTCCTGTCTGCGGAAATATTTGGCGATGATTTTGCTGCTGGCGACGCTTGTCTGCGCTGGCGGTTGTTCTGAAGATAAAAAGACGGCACTGCTCGATTCTGGAAAACCTGTTGTTGGCGGCACTTACCGTCGGGCGTTTGCCGATGCTTTTATTGTACTCGACCCGGCTCTGATCAAAGATTCGAATTCGCACGAAGTATGTCGCCAGATCTACGATGGCCTGCTCGAATTCGATGAAAAGGCTCGGCTGCAGCCGGCTATCGCCAAAGACTGGTCGATCAGCGAAGACAAGCTGACCTATACTTTCAATCTGCGTGATGATATCAGCTTTCATAAAACGGTTGCCGGGAAGCCGACTCTCAATGGTGGTCGCCGACTCGATGCCCATGATGTGCTTTATTCGTTCAACCGACTGCTCAAGCCCCAGGAAGATTCGCAGGCCGCATTTTTCTGGATGATCAAGGGTGCTCACGAATTCAGCGCCGGCGAGACCTCTGAGATCTCTGGAATAAGAGTGCTAGCTTCGCACAGCATTGTGTTCGAACTCGAAAAGCCTTTTGCACCTTTTGTTTCGATGCTGGCGATGTGCAATGCTTTCGTTGTGCCACGCGAAGATGCTGAAGGGCAGCCGGGCGGGCTGGCCGCAGTGCCGGTTGGCACCGGTGCCTTCAAATGGTCGGGCCGCGATGGCGAAACGATAAGGCTGTCGGCAAACGAAGAATATTTTCGCGGTCGCCCCTGGCTCGAACACCTCGAGTTCCCGGTAATCAGAGACGAGCTCGAGCGCTTTGCCGCTTTCAACGAGGGCCGGCTCAGTCATGTCGACGTGCCTGACTCTCAGTACCGTAATGTCAAACAGGATCCGGTTCGTGCTGCCTGCCTGGTCGAAACGAATCTCTGGGGCTCGAATTATCTCGGTCTGAATCTGCAGCAGGCGCCCTTCGATAACCGGCTGGTGCGCCAGGCTCTTAATTACGCTCTCGATCGTGACACTATCGTGCGCATTGTACTCAACGGCAGAGTTCAGGTCGCCAATGGCATTTTGCCTCCGGGAGTTCCTGGCCATAATGATAATCTGACCGGTTATTCATACGACCTGAAACGAGCAAAAGAGCTGCTGGCTGAAGCCGGATACCCTGATGGCAAGGGTTTTCCTGAGATCACCCTGCAATACAACCGCGATGCCATTCATTCGCGCACCGCTGAATTCATTCTTGCCAATCTGCGTGATATCGGCATCAACTGCGTTGTCAGAGAACTGGAATTCGGCGACCATCTCAAGTCGGTCGAAGAAGGTACCGTCGCTTTTTTCAGAATGGGCTGGACCGTTGATTACCCTGATCCAGACAGCTTTTTATATACCCTGTTTCATTCTTCGAACATCGGTACCGGTTATAACTTTTCGCGCATGAACAACTCGGAGCTCGATTCTCTACTTGATCGTGCCCGTTTCGAAACCGATATGGAAAAGCGGATCGCTATCTATCACCAGGCCGAAAAGCTGATCGTCGATGAAGCGCCCTGGGTTTTTCTGCACTTTTATTCAGCTCACCTGTTGCATCATCCTTCAGTTAGAGGCATAAAGCTCGGTCCGATGGGCGAAGCGCTCATGCAGTATCGTCACATCTGGCTGGCGCCTTCTGACGTTTCTCGATTACCATAAAGACGATGACCAGCAGCAGGCCGCCAACGCAGGCGGCGAGGGTCAGGCCTTCATTTGTGCTGAAGCTGGGCGGTATGATGTTGGCGATGTCGACCCGACGACCGGCAACCATGCCAAAGCTTTTGAATGGCCAGATCGCGTAAAGCGAGCCCAGAACCAGCCCCAGCATGAACGACATTGTTGCATCGCCGTGTTTCTGCAGCAGATAATTTAAAAACCTGGTGAATGCAAGCAGGCCAGTGGCGGCGCCGGCGGCGAATACTGCCAGCATGATGATCTGACGCTCATTTATGCAGATCAGAATGTCAAAATATACCCCCATCAACAGCAGCATGAACGAACCACTGATACCAGGCAGAATCATGGCGCAGATCGCTATCACGCCGGCGACAAAAAACAGCAGCATGTTTTTCGGATCGGTTGGAATTTTTTTGCTGACAGAGTTGTTGACACCTGCCGATACGCTACCGGCATCGACAGTCGTAGAACCTTTGATTAAAGCCTTTTTCTGGGCTGCGCGCAGACGGTCTTCGCCGCTCATCGCCAGGGTCAAACCTACCACCAGAGCCGCGGCCAGCAGGCAGCTGAAGAGATTGCCCGGCGACAGGCGTTTGATCAGCTGCCATGGTACAATCATCGAGGCGGCGACCAGGCCAAAGAAGAAGCCGTAGGTCGGGTCGTGGTAATTTTCGAGCAGGTAGCTCATCAGACGGGCCGACGCGAGAATCGCGGTGCCGGCTCCCGCTGCCAGAGAAATCAGAAAGACTGCATCTGTGCGCTTAATCTCGGCAAGAATGGCAGCTTTTCCTGATATCAGGGCCTTCAGTGTTTCTGAGCCGAGAGAACCGATGGCGTCGAGAAGACGCTGGTAGATGCCCAGCATCAGAGCGACGGTGCCGCCGCTGACGCCGGGTATGATGTTGGCAATTCCGATCGCAAATCCGCGTAAAAGGTTGATGATAATTTGCATGTGTGTCTGCTGGTGTAAGCTCGCTGACTTTTAACCGCTGATTTTCCTTTTTCAGATGTTTTCTGCTAAAGTAATATTAGCAGCTTGGATAATACATGAGTGGGCGGAGCAACGCAACAGTGGAAAAAGACGGCAGAACCGGTATCGTTCCTTTCTGGCGAAGATTTTTGCTGCATTTTGCTCCGATCTGTCTTTTTGTCGTTCTGCCGTTGCTGATTGCCGGGTATCTCGGGCATCAGACCATTTCCAACGAACGCACCAAACATCTCGACAAGGTGACCGCTGAGCTTGAGCGAAATCTGATACTCTCGCAATACGAACTCGATGTCTCGGTTTTTTTGCGCAAAATTGGTCTGGGAGCCTGGTTTAAGCTTAGGCAAAGCAGCGGTGCCGAGTTTGACCGCTACTGTCTGGCGTTGCGCAGCTATCTGCCGACAGAATTCGACTTTTACGCCTTTGACGAGAAGGGAACCCTGGTGACCCCTGTCGCAATGCCATTGCGTTCGCGCTACATCGCAGGCAAACTGTGGGAGCTGGTGCGCAGCACTCCAACCGGTCAGAATCGGCTTTTTCAGCGAATAAAGAAACAGCTCAAGGCTTTTGTCGGCTCGGAATTCAGAATTTCGAAGTTTCTTGAGAGCCGTGACAGCTGTCTGCCAATCATTACCCGCCATCGCCACGGCATGATCTACTGGATCAACGATCAGCGCAACCCGGCCCATGGTGTTCTCATGGTATTCTGGGATGTACCTTCTCTGGAATTTCGTCTGGCGCAGGCTGGTCGACGGCATCTGCAGAACTTCGATCTGGTATTCGCTGCCAGAAACGAAGAAACAATTCAGAATCTGGGGCGTGATAAAACTGCTCTGACTCTCGCAGGTGACCTGTTCAGGCGCATGGCTTTTCTTGGACAGACACATGTTTTTGACGATGAAGAGCGTCTCTGGGCCGGGCGCAAAATCGAGGGAGCATGGCTGATTGCCGCAACCCTGACGACAGCGTCTTATTTCAACCGACTGCAGATCTATCTGCACACGGGACTCATTCTGCTGGCTTTGCTGGCAGTGGTGATATATTTCTGGTCGACCGCCAGTGGCAGCTTTTATCTGTCGCTGCGTCTGAAGCTGCTGGCGCTGTTTCTAATGGCAGTCATGATGCCGATCATGGGCTTCGCCTATCTTGGTTATCGCTACCTCGATGACCGGGAACAGACGCTGATGGCAACTGTCGGTAACAACAGCCGTCAGCTGCTGTTTGCCATGGATGAATCGTTTCGCAATGCCGGCGCCAGCTTTATCGATGATTTTGCCGGACTCAGTCGACGTCTTGCCGCACCCGACGCCAACCTGGAATCTGATATTCACGCCCGCATCGAGAGCAACGATCTGATCAGTATAGAACTGCGCGACGCCCGTAAGGCGGATATGATTTTTTTCCAACAGAACGAACTGTTTTTTGAGGGTATGCGCGAGGTTTCAGACGCGTTTTCTCGCTATTGCATAGATAATTCGCTGGGTACATCGCTTACCGATGCCGTTGACCCGGTTCTCGACATGGTTATCAGAAGCCCGGAAGCCGGCATGAATATCTTTTTCGTGCGCCCGCGCGAAGTTCATAAAATGGAATTCGGACCGATCCCGATGTTCATTTTCTGGGAAATATTTGGCTCTGACAGCGAGAAGCCGTTTTATACTTTTATTGTTCAATCAGCTTCGCGGTTGATAAAGCAGCTTGTCAGCCAGCGTATGAACGAGTCGCGAACCGACAGATCGACTGCGCCATATATTCTTGCGGCCAGTTCCAACAATACAGGAGAATGGCTGCCGGCGCCACTTAAAGATGCCGACCAGCTCAAGGATATTGTCAGGCAGACGCGTTTCAGTGACAAACCAGTCGATGCCACTGTGCCGATTGGCGGCGAGGAGTATCTGATAACCGGTTTGCGTGGCAGGTTTGCTGCTGACTACTGTCTTTTTGCCTTTTATCCGAGGCATCTGATTACCAGAGATATCGCAAGTCAGGGGCGCCTGATTCGCAGCGGCATCGTGCTTTTTCTTCTGCTCGCGCTGACTGCCGGCTGGCTGCTCTCTGACGTCTTCCTTCTGCCAATTGCCCGGCTTGGCGAAGGGGTTAATGCTATCAAGGCGCGCAACCCCGATTTCAGAATAGTCAGCACCCAGAAAGACGAATTTGGTGATCTTGCGCTCAATTTTAATCAGATGATCGCTGACCTCAAAGAGATGCAGCTGGCTCATGATGTGCAGGAGTCACTGCTTCCTTCAGATCCGCCTCAGGTGCCGGGTTATCAGATAAGCTTCGCCAACCGGATGGCTTCTGCAGTTGGTGGTGACTATTTTGATGTGCGTGTACTTGACCGCGACCGGATATGTGTAGTGATCGGCGACGTCACCGGCCACGGTGTCGGTTCTGCTCTGGTGATGGCAATGGCCAAAGCGGTTGTCTATCAGGGTCTCAAAGAAGATCGAGGGCTGATTGAAATTTTCGAAGACCTGAATCTGACTGTTTATACTTATTTTCATCTGCCACCGGTAAGAAAGATGATCACGGTTTTTGCTGCCATGCTTGATTTGAAGAGCGGCAGAGGTTCATTCGTCAATGCCGGACACAATTTTCCGATCAAGGTCGGCAGAAACGGAAAGTGCAGCGATCTCGAGGCTGTTCATCTGCCAGTTGGTGCCGTAGCACAGTTGCGTGGCATGAAACTGCAGGAATTTACCATTGACCCCGATGAATACCTGGTTTTTTATACTGACGGCCTGATTGAAGTGGTCAATTCTCAGCAGGAAATGTATGGCTATGAAAGACTGAAAGCCTGTCTGGCCGCTATGCCGGCCATTACTGCCGACATGGCGGCGCGTCGACTGCTCGACGAATACGAAAAATGGTTGGGTAATGCCGAGCCTGATGACGACCTCACTATAGTCGTGCTCAGGCGTCTTGCCGACGCCGCCTGATAAGAACGAAGGTCAGGTCGTCGTCGAGCTCTTCGCGCTGATAATGCTGCCAGAACTCCCCCAGCAGGCGGTTTTTAATTTCTTCGCTGCTGAGAGCGCGGTTTCTGACGACAATGTCTCTGACCCGGTCGAAGCCGAAGGCGGTACCGTCGGGTCCGGCCCCTTCTGCTATGCCATCAGTGTAAAGCAGCATCAGATCGCCAGGGGCAAAGCTGCTTTCGACTGTCTGATAGTTGCTGCGCTTCGGTGATACTCCGAGAGGCAGAGCTTCTTTGTCGAGAGCTTTCAACTGGCCGTCACGATCGCACCAGATCGGAAAAGGATGTCCGGCATTGGCAAACTGACAGCTGTGGTCACGGGCGTCGAAGATCAGCGCACAAAAGGTCATCAGCTTGCGATAGCGCAGCAGCTCAAAAATCATTTCGCTGAGACTTTTGAGCATTTCGCTCAGATTGCGGTTTTTGCCGGCAAAGCGGAAAACCTGAGCTTTGACCATTGCCGTCAGAATTGAAGAGCTGACGCCATGCCCGGTTACATCGCCAAGCACCACCAGATAGCGTGAATCGCCGAGCGAAAAAACATCGGCGTAATCGCCGCCGACGTCGGTTGCCATTTTGTTGTAGATTATGCAGTCATAACCAGCTATTTCGGGAAATCTGTCGGGAATCAGGCACTGTTGAACCGCCCCGGCCAGCAGCATTTCCTTAACCTCGACCATCATCTGGTTGAAAGTGTTGCCCAGTTCTCCGAGTTCATCCTGGCTGTTTATCTCAACCCGAAAATCGGTGTCGCGTTGACGCAGGGCTTTCATGCCGAGATTGAGTTCACTCACCGGCTGCAGAAAATATTTCGTCAGCAGCAGGCCGGTAAATACAGAAATGATAAGAATCAGAGCCATGCCCTGGTATATCTGTATCCGCTGGCGGTCGATACGATCGTCGATCTGTGACTGCGGAAAAAGGCACGAGACGATAGCGCCCTTGAGCTTGATGCCAGGCAGGCAGATGGCGAGATAGCGGTCACCGCCATAACTTATTCGTCCTGATTCAAGGGTTTTGCTGATTTCGGTCAGCTTTACCAGCTTGGCAAGTTCGTTTTCCTTGACGGCTTCATCTGGGGCCCAGCTCTGTAAAGCCGGAAAATATGCCGCCATGACTAGAGAAGTGTTGCCGATGCTGAAACGCTGCCTGAGCACGTTGCTCAAAAAATTTTCGACATTCAGATGCACTCTGGTATTACCTGAAAAAAAGGCGACGCCGTCGCCGGCATCCGGGTAATAGTTCCAGTACCAGTAGAAGCTTGATCCTTCAAAGTCCATTTCGACCAGACGCCCGGGCTGTTCGTAAAAACTGCTGAAACCGAGAACCGGATTTTCCATCATGTTTTTGAGTATGAAATCGGACTGACGCAGCTTAACCCGATTCTTTGAAATCTGCTCAGGCATAAAACGTTCGAGGCAGATGAGGCTGATGATGCGATTTATCTCTTTGATGCGATCGTTGGCGATACCGCGGGCTGTCGTGTGAACCTGCTCCAGATGTATGTTTCGGATGTCGAGGTGATTGAAAAAGTTTTCTCCTTCAAGCGCAACTCCAGCATGCTTGCGCAAGAGGTAGTCGTTGTAGGCCCAGTCGTCTGAAAGCTTAGCCTGCCACTCTCTGTCGTTATAAAGCCTTTCGAAGTTCGCGAGAATCTGCTCTTCCTTGTCGGCAAAAGCTGCGTCGATCTTGTAAAGAATATCCTGCATGCCTTTTCGCGCTTCGTTCTCAAGAACTGTGCGGCGATCGTTGAGACCGTTGAAACTTACCATGAAAAGGCCGAGAACTGGCAGATAAACGGCAAAAATGAATATTGCGATGAGCTTGTAGCGTATCGAAACCCTTATTCCGTCGCCAGTTGTCAGATTGCGCAGCAGAATCAGAAAACTCGATATCATGAGCAGGCCGGCCATTAATGCGGCCAGCCACTTGAGACGCAAATAATAGTCGAGAGAAAGCCGCCGGCCGACGTAAATATGAAAATCGCGAAAGCCAATGCGAAGCCAGAGGTAGTCGTCGTCAATGGCTTTGTTTTTCGTTCTGGAATAGCCGAGTTTCAATACTTTTTCCGCGGCGACTGCAGAACTGGCAGTGCCCTGCCAGGTGCCATCGGCCCGCTCGAAAAAAACCGGCTCATCGACCGAGCTGTAAAGATCGACTTTTTTCTGCAGGTGGCGTTCGAACTCGATATTCAGGTCGAGAAATATCATGACACCGCTTTTGTCGTCGCCGTAGGCCTCGCGCTTTCTATGGTAGAGCAGGCCGGTGCTTTTCGGGTTTTCGACGGTGTGACAGACATCGTTGCTGTGTTTGATGTTGCGTGGTGAAAAATAACGACCGACCAGCTTGCCGTAGTCGCCCCGGCGCTCGCGCCCTTCGCCTTCGTAACTGTCGTCATGCGCGAACCGCCACAGATAGTCGATTCCAGCTTCAGTATCGACGGGTGCCAGCCCTGTTTTCAGCAATTTGCCCCGGCTGTCGAAAACATAGACGAAAAATCGCTGTGAAATTGCGGCAAAGGTCTTTTCGGCAAGTTCTGCTATCTGAGTTTCGTCGAGCTTCGGCAGTGCGAGAATCTGCCCGGTGAGGGCGCGGAAGTGCGGCAGAAAAATCTGCTCTGAATCCAGCTGTCTGACCAGTTCAGACGCCTTTGTCTCAGAACTTTCTGCTGCCCGTTCCTGCCAGAAATGGCTGTAGTGATCGACGATATGCAGGCAGAGCAACAGGGAAAATATGACCGGGGTAGCTACCAGCAGTGCATAAATGAGCACAAATCTGGTGAATCTATGTGGTCCGCTTTCCATCGTGCTGCACCTTACAACTTTTAAAAACCGGGGCTGCATGCGCCTGCTGGCGTATACAGCCCCGGTATGGTCATCGTTTATGCTTACTTACGGGATGGTTTCTTTTTATCTTCGGCAACCTTGGCTTCCGCGGCCGGTGCCGGAGTCTCGTTGTTGAGCATGCCGAGGGCTTTTTTGACCTTGAGCACGATTTCGCCAAAGATGTCGGGATTGTCGCGCAGGAACTGTTTTGAATTTTCGCGACCCTGGCCCATTCTTACATCACCGAATGAATACCAGGCGCCGGATTTGTTGATGATGTTGGCGTTTTCAGCGATGTCGAGAACTTCGCCTTCGCTCGAAATGCCTTCACCGAACATCATGTCGAAGCGGGCCTTGCGGAAAGGCGGAGCGACCTTGTTTTTGACCACTTTGACTTCAGTGACGAAACCGGTGGCTTCTTCGCCTTCCTTGATCGCATCTTTGCGGCGGATGTCGATACGAACTGACGAGAAAAATTTGAGAGCGCGGCCGCCCGGCGTGGTTTCGGGGTTGCCGAACATGACGCCGATCTTTTCGCGGATCTGGTTGATGAAAACGCAGACACAGCGAGATTTGCTGACAACCGGCGTGAGCTTGCGCATTGCCTGTGACATCAGGCGGGCCTGCATGCCGACAGTGGCGTCACCCATGTCACCATCAATTTCGGCTTTGCTGGTCAGAGCCGCGACCGAGTCGATGATGATGATATCGATGGCATTGCTGCGTACCAGCATTTCCGTGATTTCAAGAGCTTCTTCACCGCTGCTCGGCTGGGCGATCAGCAGATTCTCAGTGTCGACACCGAGTTTTTTGGCGTAACTGGGGTCAAGGGCGTGTTCTACGTCGATAAAGGCAGCCTGTCCGCCGGCTTTCTGGGCCTGTGCGACCACGTGCAGTGCTACCGTGGTTTTACCTGAAGATTCAGGGCCGAAGATTTCAACGATGCGGCCGCGGGGCATGCCGCCAACGCCGAGGGCGTAGTCAAGTGAGAGCGAACCGGTCGGGATTGCTTCGACCTGCAGGTGTCGTGAGCTGCCCAGTCGCATTACGGCGCCTTTGCCAAACTGTTTTTCTATACTGGATATTGCGGTTTCGAGTGATTTTTGCCGGTCTGGAATCTGTCGATTTTCAGCCACTTTTCAAGTGCCTCCTCAAAATATTTTATTCAGTTTATCACACTCGTAGCAGCAAAACCAATAGCTGCAAGAACAAAAAGCGAAAAGAAAGTTGTTGCTTGTAAAATGCTGGAGTGCGCGGTATCTTGTCGCTATTCAGGCGGTGTGGGAGGCCAGCATGGCTGAAAAAGCGGTGAAGATTCTCGGTATGATGAGCGGCACCAGTGGCGACGCCATCGATGGTGCCATGATGAGTTTTACCCGTTCTGGGGCCTGCGAACTGCTCTGGTTCGACAGCTGCAGTTTTCGCCCGGCCGAATTCGCACGCATTCAGAAATTGATGCGGGCTGCTGACGCCTGCGATATGACTCTCGGAGCCAGTTACATTGCCGAACTCTACGCCCGTGCCTGTCTGCAGTTCTTCGCAGCAGGGCATGAACGGCCAGATTATATTGCAGCCCACGGGCAGACAATCTATCATCACCCGCAACCGGCGATATGGGATGGCATAACTTTGACCGGCACTCTGCAGTTGCTCAATGGCAGTGTTCTGGCGCACCGAACCGGTATTCCGGTCATCTGTGATTTTCGCGCGGCAGATATGGCAGCAGGCGGTCAGGGCGCTCCTCTGGTGCCTTTCGCCGATCTGTTTCTCTTTGGAAAAAAAGCCCGCCGAGACCTGCTGCTACTCAATGTCGGCGGTATGGCCAATATCAGTGCTGTTCGAGCAGGAAAGCGGCCGCAGATGGTATGCGCTTTCGATACCGGCCCGGGCAACGTGTTGATGGATGCAGCGGTACAGCGTGCTGGCCTGGGGAATTATGACCGCGACGGGCTTCTTGCCGCGTCGGGGCGCAGCGACCGTCTGACGGTCGAGCGCTTTCTGCAGGACCAGTATTTCGCAGCGCCACCCCCCAAATCGACCGGTCGCGAATATTTCAATGCTGAGCGACTCGATCAGATCGCTTCCTGGCAGAAAAAGACGCTATCGCCGGCAGATCTGCTGTCAACGCTTCTTGATATAACGGTCAATTCGGTCGTTGCTGCAGTAACAGCGCTTTCCGGGCATATCCGGCTTCCTGCCGATCTTGCTGTTTCCGGCGGAGGGGCTCTCAACCCGGAATTGATGCGCAGATTGACCGTCCGGCTCAAAGATGTTGTGACCGTAACAACCAGCGATGCATTTGGTGTGCCGGTTATGGCCAAAGAAGCCATGGCTTTTGCTGTGCTTGGCAACGCATTCGTCAGGCACCGTCCCGGAAATCTGCCGGCAGCAACCGGAGCAACTGCCAGAGTCGTTCTGGGTGGACTGTATCCGGCCTGAAGACGAGAACTCAGCGGGCGAAGTCGAGGCGTATTATCTGATATTCGACACGTTCGGCATCAGCCAGGCTTATGTTATCGGGCGCGCGAATGATGATGTCTTTTTCCTGCTGTTCATAAAGGCGTCCGTGTGGCAGCAGTTCTGTAGTGAAAGAACTTTCTCCGGCAACTCTTGATTTGATGGTAATCTTAAGCAATACCTGCGTTATTTCGAGGTGAGTGAGGTTAAGGCAGCTGACGTTTAGCTCACGTAGATGAAGCTGCGGGTCGATGTCGAGTTTGATGATTCGATTCAGCGCGCGGTTGAATATTTGATCCCACATGGCTTTATAAGCCGAATCGTCGTCGAATCTGCCGATGAACTGACGGTGCAGATCGATAAGTTCGGCAAAAAAGCCGCGATTTTCCATGACCAGCGATATTGGCAGCAGCCAGCCCGGGTTTTTGGTGTGAAAAAATGAGGTAAGTGCTGTCGACAGCACTTCTGGTTCGCGCTCAGGGATGACGGCTTTTTCGATCAACGATTCTATGCTGTTGGCGCCATGCATCGGTGGCAGAGTTGCGCTGGCCAGATCTGATGGTGGCTTGATTCGCATCGCCAGATTCACCCATTCACGCAGTGATACGGGAGCCACGGTGTCGAGAACCATGAACTCGAAATAACCCGGATTATTGGTGCGGAAAACTCTTCCGATATAGCCTTTATCGCCAGCTACCGGAAAAATGAACCCGCGATGGTGCGCATCCCAGCGTGCCTCGAAAATTCTACCGGTGATTCCTTCGGTTGCGAAAAACTGGGCTTTGAAAAAGAGACGAATTGGATGCCAGGTTGCCCGCAGAATGGTCTGCAGAAACTGCAGCATGGAAGTTGGCATGAACCAGCGGGCTAAGCCGGTATTGGTGAACTGTATGGTGCGGGCTTCCTTCTGGGCGAGAATGGTTATTTGTCTGGCTTCGCGTCGGGGGGCCGGCTTGAAGTCGATACGGTCCCGGCTGAGTTTGACCGGAGTGAATGCGTCGGGTATCTTGAACTCGGTTTCGTTGATGGTAACCTTGTAGACGGCGCCTACTTCGCCTGTGCTGACCAGATTGATTTCTTCGGGTGCTTTTAAAAAAACCTCAGGTGGCAATTTTAGCGTTTTGCTGTAGTGGTCGCGCGTGATCATCGGAAACACGATGAACAGCATAAAAGGAATGAAGGTCGCAATTGCGATAAGCACCGCTTTCGCCCGTCGCGATAAGCCTTCTTCCGGCTCCTGTTGCCAGTTCTTCTTCTTTTTCGGTTTTTCTTCTGTGCTGGCCAAGGTTATAACCCGTCAGTCTCTTCCGGCTTTTCAAGCATGTCTTCGAGTGCTGCCTCAACACTTTCGATAATCGGGCTGTCAGGAAACTTCTGCTGAATCATGCGATAGACTTCGATTGCTTCATCGACCCGGTTCAGTGCGGTCAAAACTTCAGCCCTGGTGAACAGCATGCGGTCGAGCAGAGGGCTGTCGGCACTGCCGAGTTCATGATTCTGCAGAAGCTCCAGCGCGGTTTCCCAGCGGTCGCAGTTGATGTGACTCAAAACGTCAATGTAAAAAGACAGCGCTTCGGGGTGTTCGATGTTCTGCGATATCAGTTCTATTTCGCGTTGAGCGGCATCAGTAAAGGAATTCTGGCTGAACTCGAGAACGATTTTCTGATAAAGCTCAAGTGCGTGTTTGAAATCTTTGAGAAACTTGCGGGACTCAGCCAGGTAAAAAAGGCTTTCGATAAAGGCACGAGATGAGATTTCGCCGGTCGACGAAGAGATCGCCATATTGTAATAGTCAAGAGCCTCAAGATACTGACCGCCGTGAAATGCCCATGCACCACGGTTCATCAGAATGTTGTAATGATTGCCTTCGGTGAAGCCCTGCTGAGCAAGAACCAGGTGCCCTTTCTGAAGCTGGTAGAATTCGAGTCGATAGAGTTCGGGAGGTCCGAAGTCATGATAGGAAATCAGATGCCGGGTGCATACGGCTGGCTGATTACCATGCATCGAGACAAAAATTTCACGGCAGATCAGCGGGTTGTTTTCGTTCTGACTTTCAGGGAAAATCTTTTTAAAATCGGCATCAGTGCCGTAAATGTGCATGATGACATCTATGCCGTCAGGGTGGCGGAGAAGGGCAATTATCTCAAAGTTGCCGTCACCGTCGAGATCGTGCTTGATCAGGTCAGATGGCAGAAGACCGTCGTATGAATCAATTACCTGCTGCATGCCGCCTGGTTTTTTCAACAGCAGTTGGGTGGTTTCGGTCTGGTCAATCGAGGTTTCCTCGAGTACTATTTCTCCCAGACCTTCGATTTCGACATTGATGGAAAGCCGATTTTCCTGGCCGGCTGCTGTTAAGGCAAATAATGACAGCAACAGAACGGAAAATGCGAGCCTGAATTTCATCAATTGCGCTCCTGTTCTGTGAAAAAAATGTCTACCTGTTTGATCATACGATCGATGGCTTCTTTAGCCAGTTCTTCGATGGGAACAGCCCTGCTGCAGCCTGATGCCGGTATATGACCGCCGCCACCCATCGCTACTGCGACTTCCTTAACGTTGATGCCGCCACGAGAGCGAAATTCGCAGAAGCTGACGCCGTCTTCTCTTTCAAAAATCACGACGCTGGCAAAGGTCTCGCTCATCGACAGCATCAGGTTGAATACACCACTTGCAAAAACGTTGCCAAAAGAGGCGCCCAGGCGTGCCAGGTCACTTTGTCGTATGACCAGCGTGGCAAGGCGGTTGCGGCAGTGCAGCTGAAAGTTGCTCAGGCCAAAGCCCTGCACGCGCAGGTCGGCCTCCGATTTTCCTGAATTGAGCATGTTGAGAATGGGTGTAGTGTCGACACCGGTCTGCAGTATTTTTGCAGCCGCCAGGTGTGCTGAAGCACGTATCCCCTCGTTCTGAAAGGAGCGCGAGTCGGTCACCAGCCCAAGCATCAGGCTCAGTGCCACTTCGCTGTCGAACGGCAGATCTGCATGGTGCAGCAGGGCAGCGACCATCTCACAGGCAGATGAAGCGCCGGTATCAACGTAGTTGATGTCGCCGAACATGGTATTGCTGGCGTGGTGATCGATATTTATCAGGCAGGTTTTTTGCGGGTCACGGTTAAAGGTAAACCCGGTGCGTGATTCGTCGCCTGAATCGAGAATGACGATGAGGTCGTGCTCTGAGTCGATAATCGGCTTTTGCAGGAGTTCTACCGGCGGAAAAACGAAGGCGAACCGTTCTGGCACGCCATCCAGCAATGCTGCGTCAACTTGTTTGCCTGCTTTGAGAAGCGATTTGACCAGTCCGGAGACCGAACCGGTCGCATCGCCGTCAGGGCGTAGATGTGCAGCGACAAGGATCTTGTCGCTTGCTGCGATCAGCGCGGCGATTTTGCCAGCTACCGGTATTAATTCAGTGGGAAGCATGTCTTAAAATTGCGTCCACGTCTTTGGCCATCTGCTGGCAGTAAACTTCTGCCGGCTCCATTTCGAGTGTCGCCCTTTCTAAATGATCGGCCATCAGGTCGCGCACTTCGAACCAGACGCTGAGGCGTGGCTCGAAATGGCAGTAGTCGAGCTGAACGTAGGGAGCTGCCATGTTTGGGTCTTCGCGCAGGGCCCTTTGCATGTAATCGCTGTCCAGCGAAGATTTGCGCACTGGCAGGTAAGTCGTTCTGATGCTCCATTCCGCGCCGACTTCGGTCGAAGTGAACCATTTTACGAAATCCCAGGCACCAGCTATTTTTTTCGGATCGCCATTATTAAAGATGTTGATATTACTGCCAGACAGAATGACGCCGCGGTTGATTTCGCTTTCATTGATCGTAAGCTCAGGATTCGGGTTGATGATGTAGCCAGGCAGCGGTGCAACGCCGAAGTTGAATTCGATGCTGCTTTCCATGAAGACCTTACTGACGATACTGCTTTCGATAATTGCACATTTGCCGGCGATAAAGTCATTCTGATGGTCGAATCCCTGTCCTTCCCGGGCGATTCCCTCTTTCAGCATATTCTGCAGATAGGACAGCGCATTGATTGCAGCCTGGTCGCCAAAATGCGACTTGTGACCGTCTTCGCTGACGATCTTGCCGCCATACTGCAGAATCCGGTTCAAAAATGACCAGACATTGGCCTTGCTGCAGCCATATCCGTAGACAGAGCGATCGGCTCCGGGGGTGGTGCGGTGATACTCGGTGATGGTGCGGCAATATTTTACCATTTCTTCGAGGGTGCGTGGTGGCTGTTCAGGGTCGAGGCCGACTCTGGCAAAGATGTCCTTGTTGTAGTAGAGCACCGGCACACTCTTGTTGAACGGAAACGAATAGAGCTTGCCGTCAAAGGTGTTGTTTTCGAGCAGCACCGGAATGATGTCGCTCTTGATATCTTCGGTTTCAGAAGCGATCAGGTCATCGAGACAGACTATTTTGTTATGCCTGATGAACTTTTTCGTGAGCGTTTCGTAATTCTGCGAAATATCTGGAGCTTCTTTGGCGACCAGCGACGCGAGAACCTTCTTGGCCAGGGTATCGTAGCTGCCCATGTTGACACTTTTGATGAAATAGTTGCTCTGGCTTTTGTTGTAGCGGGTTACCAGGTCGTCCATTACTATGCCGAGCGGGCCACCCATGGCATGCCAGAACACCACCTGGGTTCTGCCTTCAGAGCCGACGTCAACCTGCGCAAGGCCTGCGCTTTTTTTGTCGTCGTCGATGATTGCGAATACTATGATCAACCAGCAGAAAAATGTAGCAATCAGAAAGTTGCGCATATTTTACTCCTTCATTCCTGTGGTGGCCTGTGACTCGACGAACTGCTTCTGTGCCAGGAAATACATGATTACCAGCGGCAGAATCGTCATGGTTGACGCGGCCATCAGCGGGCCCCAGCGGGTGCCGGCTTCGCTCGAAAAGTAGCTCAGACCAACCTGAATGACGCGCAGATTCGTGTCATTGGTAACGATCAGGGGCCAGACGAAGCTGTTCCAGTTGGCGAGGAAGGAGAAGATGCCGAGAGTGACCATTGGCGGCTTGCTCAGCGGCAGAACGACCATGTAGTAGAACTGAAAACGGGTGCAGCCGTCGATGGTGGCTGCTTCGAACAGATCTTTTGGCAGCTGTTTGAAGAACTGGCGCAGAAAGAAGACTGAATAGGCCGAGGCCAGCCATGGCACGATCAGCGACAGATAAGTGTTGATCCAGCCGAGTTTTGACAAAAAGATGTAGTTGGGAATCAGCAGTGCCTGCTGCGGCAGCATCATGGTGCCGAGCATCAGCATGAAAGCCAGATCTTTGAGGGGAAAGTCAAAGAAAGCAAAGGCGTATGCCGCTAAAGATGCAAAAAACAACGATACTGCGGTAACCGTGATGGTTACGAACAGGGTGTTGAGAAAGAAACGGTAGAATGGCTGTGCTTTCCAGGCGTAGACGTAGTTGTCATACCATTTAAAAGGAGCACGTACTTTTTTGTCACGTTCTGCTGCCGGTTTCTCCTGCTCTTTATCCCAGAGGCGCTGGCGCTCGGCGCGGCGCTCGATGCGATCGCGGTCTTCCTGCGAATTGAGCATATCAGGCCGTGCGACGTCGGGCAGAAGAACGATTTCTTTGCTGGTCGTAAGAATCTCGTCATCGCCCTTGAACGAGGTCGAGATCATCCAGACGAAGGGGAACAGCATGAAGAAACCGCCGATGATGAGCAACGTATGAATCGCGACATGGGCGGGGTTTTTAACTTTGAGTGTGTTCTGCATGTTTATACCCCTTATGAATAGTGCACTTTCTTTTCAAGATACAGCTTGTTGAAAAGAGTGCAGGCGAAGATGATCATGAACAGAGTAAAGGCGATGGCGAGGGCGTAGCCAAATTCGAACTGTTCAAAGGCTTTGCGGTAGAGATAGTAGACGATGACCATGGTGCTTTTGAGAGGGCCGCCACGAGGGGTCATCATGTAGACCTGAGAGAACACCTGAAAAGAGCCGATGGTCGAAATGGTGAAGACGAAAAAGGTTGTCGGCGAAAGCAGCGGCCAGGTGATATGGCGAAACTGCTGCCAGCGGCTGGCGCCGTCGATGCGGGCCGCTTCGTAGAGGTGCTTGGGTATGTTCTGCAGGCCGGCCAGAAAAATGATGACATTGTGGCCGAGGCCTTTCCAGACACTCATCAAAATGATGCAGGGCATTGCCCAGAACGGGTCCTGCAGCCATGTCTGTGGATTTATGCTGAAAATATCGAGAACCTTGTTGAGAAGACCGAAATCGGGGTGATAGATAAAGTTCCAGACGATGGCTACGGCGTTGATCGAGGTAATTACCGGGATAAAATATACCGTGCGGTAAAAGCCAATGGCTGAAATCGGGTTGTTCAAAAGCATGGCTATCAACATCGAAAAGAAGATCGACAGTGGCACGCTGATGGCAGCGTAATAGACGGTGTTCCACAGCGATTTGTAGAACATCGGGTCGTCGGCGAGGCGCAGATAGTTGGATGCTCCGACGAACTCGGGGGCGCCGATCAGATCCCATTCGTAAAAACTCACCGCCAGTGAGTAAAAAATGGGAAGCACGTGAAAAATGACCAGTATGACTATTACCGGCATCAGATACAGGTAAGCTGACCAGTCTTTGTTGCGTTTATTTGCCATTGCTCTTGTTGTCCTGACTAGTGGTTTAAAAACGGGCGCCGCTTACCTGATGCATAAGTGGCGCCCGTAAAAGTCTGTTATCTTCTGTTGCGTCTGCTGGTTGGCTGCTTTGCCAGCTGGCGAAGCAGGGTGTCCCAGAGCAGCGGGGTTTCATGAGTAAACGGGGGCGGTCCGGGCATCGACATGTTGATGTCGCTGTCAGGATACTGATAGTCGGTAAAGTTGCAGGTGCCGATCATTACCAGAGTGCCATTGACCACTTTTTCAATGGCCATGATCGGAATCGGCATGCCTTTCGGATAAAGAACCGCCGGAACCCGCTTGTCGCCATCTTTGTTGAAGCTTTCGGGGTTGGCGCTGACAAGTATTTCGACGCCGGCTTCTTCGGTCAGAGGCTGGTTGTTGCGGTCGATGAGCGAGCAGGTACCCCAGGTAATAGCAGTAGTTACGCCTTTGGTCACCGGGTGATCTTTTTTGATACCACGTGAGAGAACGCCCCAGGGCTTGTTGGTTTTGTTCTTTTCATCCCAGACCTGGTCGTCGTTAAAGCGCATCACGGCGCCAATTTTGCCAAGAACGAAATTGAGCGTGGCGGTGCCGCGCAGTTTCGATGAATCCCAGGCGGCGCCCATGATCAGGTTGCCGCCAGCCATGAACCAGTCAGCGATAGCCTGAGCTTCGGTGTCGATATAACGAAATGACGGGTCGGGCAGGATGAGCGTGCCAAAATTCTTGAGCATTTCGGGCTTGATCAGGTTGAGGGTGAAATAAACCTTCAAACCATTGCGCTGCATATGCTTTTCGAAGGTTTTCATCTTGTCTGACGAAGCGTTGCCATGAGCGGCATCGATCAGAATATTGATCGCCTTTTCAGAAGCATTGGCCTCGTTATACATGGGAACTATACGAGAGGGAACGCGCTTGCCGGTTTCTTTGCCGGTGGTCCAGGCCAGGGCGTTGTAAGCCAGCTGAGGATGTGAATACATGAATGAATCGTAGCTGTCGTGCAGCTTGTTCTTGCTGCCGTTGGGGCTGCCAGTGCCGTCATCGAACGGAGAGCTGTCGCCGATGGCGATGACGCGACCTTTGCCATATTCTGCCGCTACGACATAAGGTGCTTTGGTTATACGGCTGTCGATAAGCCCGACCGCTTTGCCATCGCCTTCGACTATGTCGAAGGTCGAACCGGCCCAGGCACCAACCGCGCGCACGCCGAACATGGCCGGGTGGCTGCTGTTGTAGGAGCCGGAAAGAGGCGATTCGTAAATAGTGTTTTCCTGAAATTTGAAACCGAACTTTGGCACGAAGACGTTGAATATTTTTACCGCATCCCAGCCGTTGTTGTTGCGGTCGGCACCGGCGTGGTCGCCGATGATGAACAGGCCGCCACCGTTGTTGACGAATTCGAGAATCGCGGTTTGCTCTTCGGCCGAATAAGGATTGTTGGGTTCAGCGAGAATGACAGCCTGAAAATTTTTGAGCAGTTCGCTGCTGATAAGCGCACCACGGCCACCGAACTTGCTGAGGCTGGTAACGACGAAGCCATTTTCTTTGAGCATGTCGGCCATCTCAGAGTAAGCGCCTTCCGGTATCCAGTCGGCATTACCTGCCGTCTGGGCGTGTGTGTCGTCATAAAGAACTTCGGCGCCGTTGACTGCTGCACAAACCGTCAGCAGCAAAAAGGCCATCATCAAAAAGCTGATCTTTTTCATTCGCCTTCCCCCTTGCCATATTTTTGAGTCTAGACAGTATAAGAAAAAACGACAAAAGAGGCAAGTTTATTGCGAAAAATCAGCTGCGTCAAGGGTTTGCTTCAGTTTTCGACGTTGACCAGTCCTTCGACGATTCGGCGCAGGTCGCCCGACCAGAGGTTGAGCGGGCCATTAAAATTGGCGAGCATGAAGATGCGGCTGATGTCTTTGTTGAACCGGAGCAGTCTCAGATTGTATTCTTCGAGAAACTTCAGCAGCAGTGTCATTTTTGCTGCTGGAATATCGCTGAACACCGAAACATTGCTTTCGGGAAAAGGGTAGGGCGATTGACGATGATTGTAGACATTCTGTTGCTGGCTGATATCGTCTGGGCGCCGCAGGCCGATAAACCAGATGTTTTCGAACTTGTCGGAAAACAGGTTGTTGCTGTGATTGAAGCCGGCATCGTAGATGTTTTTGAACTTGCCGTCAAGATTGCGAAAAACGTAGAGATACTTCATTGGCAGCGCCGATGGTGCGCTTACCGCTTCTTTTGCCCCGGTGTCGCGGCTGACAGAAGTTGTCGGGCCGGCTGTAATATTGGCGGTGAATGCAGAGCTGAGGTCCCAGAATGGTGTGTTGAGGCGCTTGCTCATGAGCCGGCCTTCGAGGTAGAGAACGCGGTCGTTGGTCCAGAATGAGACGAGTTTGATGGTGTTGCGTGACTCTACCCGCTGTGCATGATCTTCGTTAACCGAAAAGTCTGGTTTGATGCGATAACGATGCAATACGCACTTGCGATAGTCAAGATCATCGAAGATGTAGCGCTGTCTGGCCTGACCGATCACTTCGACCAGTGCGAACGAATCGCTGTCATCAGACCAGATGATCTCGGCGACTTCATTGGGAACTCTGACAGCATGCATCACCACTTTGTTGGACTTGAGATCGAGCAGATGTACCGACCTCGCTGAAGTCAGCATAAGGCGGCTGCTGTCAGGTGACCAGCAGATATGCGGGTTGATAAAGTCTGCTTCATCTGCGATTTCTGACTCGCCGATTTTGAGGGTTGCAGCTGCATCGGCGTCGTAGAGAAAAAAGCTGCGTTCCATGGTTTCGTTGTTAAGCAGCAGACCGGCCAGCAGAGGCTTGTGTGGAGCCCATTGCATTGTCAGGAGAATCAGATTGTCATTGTCGAACAGCCGTTTGCTTGTGCTTGCCGTTAATGACATGATCATCGGTCGCATGCCGTCTGTGAAGGCCAGATACCTGCCATCACCCGAAGCACTGAGGTCGGCATACCAGGTGCGTGCCTGATCGAGTAAGAGTTCAGCCCGGCAGACATTGTCGGCATCGTTCATCAGAAAAAGGCGATTACTGCGCTGAAAGGGTCTTGCGGTAATGACCCGGTTGTCATCCACTACGCAGAAGTCGGTGTCTGGTTCGAGGCTTTTTTGAAAATATGAGTGATTGATCAGTTCTGTGCGCATCGCTATTTTGCTGACCGGGCGCGGCAACTGATCGGGTATGGAAAACAGCGACTCGGCGTTTTCCAGATGGTAGGTGGCATCGGTTACATCGCGATCCTTGAAATGCTGGTTGATCTGGTTAAGGCAGCTGTTCAAGCCCGTCTCACGTAATCGCAGCAGTCTGCTGTCATCTGTTCCAGCTTCGACTGCCAGGTCAGGTGCATAGACCAGGCGCAGTGAAGTGCCGGTAGCGATTTTTTGAAGTCTGCCGAGGTATTGCATGTAATTCTCAAACAGGTTTACCAGCAGATTCAGACGAGGAACTTCGATATTGCTGGGGTTCTCAGAATTGATGCCTGAACGCAATGGTGGCTGAAATACGAGTTCTATGGAAGGCATTCTGAAGCTGACTGCCTGTTCGTTGATCTGTGCCGTCGCCAGCGCTGGTAGCAAAGCTGTAAGTATCGCTATTGTCAGGCAGGTTGTCAATTTCGACTGAGTGTTTGAAAAGTATCGGTGTATCATCATTTTTCTTCCTTTTTGCCGGTCTGCAGACTGGTAAAAATTTCTTCGATCAGGCCGTCGACGAGTTGATCCATGGGCAGACTTCTGACAACCTTGCCATTTTTGAAGATCAGACCGCTGTCTTTGCCGCCGGCTATGCCAAAGTCAGCCTGCTCGGCTTCTCCCGGTCCATTCACCGCACAGCCCATCACCGCGACCTGAAATGAATCGCTGATCCCTGACAGTCGCTGCTGAACCTTGCGCGCGATTTCCTGCAGTGGTATCTGGCAGCGCCCGCAGGTCGGGCAGGAGACGATAACCGGGCCAGACTTGCGCAAACCGGCTGCCTGCAGAATTTTATGGCCGGTTACCACTTCCAGAGCCGATTCACCAGTAAGTGAAACCCTGATCGTGTCGCCAATGCCCTGTAACAGCAGGCTTCCGATGCCCATGGCCGATCTGACGATTCCATCTTCAGGCAATCCAGACTCGGTTACGCCGAGGTGAAGCGGGTAATCGCAGGCCGCCGCCGCGATTTTGACAGCTTCACACATTGTCTGCAGATCGAAGGCTTTGATAGCGATTTTGATCAACTCGAATCCGCACTTTTCGAGCAGTTTTACTTCGTTCATCGCTGATTCGGCGAGCCCAGCCGCAGTTACCCCGCCATATTTGAGTTTAATCGCAGGGTCGAGCGATCCTGCGTTGACGCCGACTCTGATTGGCACCTGCCAGTCGGCTGCAGCTGCGGCGACCTCGCGTATTTTTTCCTCACTGCGAATGTTGCCGGGATTCAGCCGCAGCCCGTGTACGCCATTCTGTATGGCGTCAAGAGCGAGCTGATGATCAAAATGAATATCGGCAATGACGGGTATGGGCGAGCTGCTGCAGATTTCCTTGAGAGCTTTGGCAGCTGCGGCATCGGGCACAGCCAATCGGATTATGTCACAGCCAGCCATTCTGAGATGGTTTATTTCGCTCAGGGTTGCCGCAACGTCTCGTGTATCTGTTTTGGTCATGCTTTGCACGCTGATCGGCGCATTGCCTCCGACAGCGACTCTGCCAACCATAATCTGTCTGCTTTTTCGTCTTATCTGATTCTTTTGATTCATAGCTGACCTGCCGTAATAAATGTTATGTCATCAGAGAAATTTTGATAGGTCAAGGATTTTATTGCATCAGAAATTTTCTGATGCAGATTCCTGCGATCGCCTGCGAGTTCTGCGATATACTGTTCGAGCGTTTTGCCGTGCAGTTGCTCGAAGGCTTTGTAAACACCATTGGTAGAGCAGAAAAGCAACTCGTTCTCGCCAAGTTCGAATGAAAGACACTGCGGTTCGAATTCTTCAAGATAGCCGGCCGGGCGTGAATCTGACTCGAACAGGCGGCGCATGCCTTCGGCAGAAATTATCAGAGGCGACGGATTGCCGGCGTTCGCCAGTTCGATGTGCCGATTTTCGATTCTGATAATGGTGGCGGCCGAGCAGAGCTGCTGCGAGAACCGACGCAGCACCAGGTTCAACTGCCGCAGCTGGTTGCGGTTGTCGCCAAAGCAGCGCATGACGCCAAATATTATGTTCAGAGTGAGAACCGCCTGGATACCATGGTGAAAAGCATCGTAGATGCCGATAAAGCTGTTGTTATTGTCTTCGCAGACATCGATCATGTCGCCCTTTATTTCTGAAGACAGTGATGCGAAGCATGCAATCGGCATTCCCGCAAAGCTGGAGACGTTTTCGGCCGAAATTGCCTGCAGCATTTTTTTGGCCCTGTCAATTTCCTGACTGACCTTTTCCTGATCGATGAGTCGGCTGATCATCTCGATATTCGACAGAAGATGTGGAATTTCGCTGACCAGGCCCAGAACCAGGTTTACTTCTGTCGTCGTATAGGGAACCCTGGTGTTCTTGGCATTGAGCAGCAGAAATCCGTAATGGCGCTCGCTGTCGGCAATATTAAAAAGATGTCGAATGTCCTGGCTCTTGAGTTTGCGTGCTATATCGGCCATTGCATGGTTTTCGGTGTTTAGAAAATGCTGAATCGCGGCGTCGATCTCGTTGGCATCCGGTGGTAACGCCGCAAATTCCGGGTTGATTTCGCACCCGGTAAGAGTTGACGGGACGCTGATCTGTTGCTGGTTCTCAAGCTGCAGCCGGGCACCCGAATAATCAAGCACCAGATGCAGTTCACTCAAAAAGCGCGAAAAAAGCCGGGTTTTATCTGGCATTTTGCGAAGCTCAGCCAGCATCGTCTGCATGACGGTTGCCGAATCGAAGGTCTGTCTGCCGAAAAAACGGTCTACCATTCTTATCAGAAAATCCTTTACGGGTGAAAAGATTGCGGCAATGATGAGAATGGTTATCACCTTGCTCCACAGACTCGAGAAGTCGAGTATATTCTGCATCAGTTCCTGAAAAAGCTCCATGGTTCCGGCCATGATCGCAGTAAGCAGCGTGTAGACAAGACCGGTCGAAAAGATCAGGTCGATTTCCATCAGGTTGTAGCGCAGCATGGTGTATGCCAGAATAATGCTCATGATAATGCTCAGCACCGGAAACAACCCGAAAGAATACATGGTCGTGCCACCGATGAACCATTTGCTGAGGGCGATGATTATCGATCCGGCCGCGACCGGCAGCAGCATTGCCGCGAACGTGTAGCGCAGTCGTCGCATTTGTATCGTTGTTTCAGCTTTTTTGCGGCTGTTTGAAAGAGTCGACAGCGACAGAAAAAGATAGGCGATGATCACGCCCTTGACCACGAATTCATAGCGGCCGAGTTCGAGCGAAAAACCTTCTGCAATGCTTGCGAAGTTGCTGATCAGTTTCCCGGTCCAGAGCAGATAAAGAAGAGCGGCAGCAGGAAGAAAATAGCCGATCAGATGGCGGTGACTTTTGATTATACTGGCTTCTGGCTGATTTTCAGGGTAAACAGCGGTAAAGATACAGAATACGTAGGTAAGCAGCAGCGCCGGAGTGAACAGCAGTTTTATGCCGAATTCATCGACTCCATGGTAGATAAGATATAATTCTGCCGCGCTCCACGCACAAAAGAGCAGCAACTGCAGGCTGAACAGGCGGTTTTCGTTCTTGCGCGGGTCTTTGGCCATGACCACAAAGGCCAGGGTGCCCTGAATGATGATTGCACAGATTCCGAGAAAGGCAGGAAAATTCATTATCTGAATTTCCAGTTCGGCTGTCGGATCCTGGTTGAAGCAGGTCGCAGACTGACGCTGGTTACGACTACCGCTGATTCACGCTGGTGAGTGAAATCGAGTTTTATCCTGATCAGGCTGATGCGCTGCCTTTGCCCTGAATCGTTGGAAATCATGTCGAACGGATAGAATGACCATCCTACCGGGCTTACCGGGTCATTTCCTTCGTAAAATGGCTGAAATACGTCTTCGCCGATTTTGTCGAGTGCCAGCAATTTGACCGGATTTTCGCGGTTTTCGGTACGCCACAGCACATGCTGTTTTTCGCTGCGTTCGATTTCGTATGAAACTGTTACCAGGGCGTCTTCGCCTGGGTCCGGGTTGGCAGCAGAATACTTATAACAGCGCATTTTTACGAGGTCGGGTTTGATCTCGAGAATTTCTTTGCTGTTGCGCAGATCGCTGGTGATGCGTTCCATCTTGTTTCTGATCTCTGAATTCAGAAGCAGCTGTGAAGTACCCTTCTGCACGGTTGACATGCCGGTAGTCTGCATCAGATAAAGAACGCCGCCGACCAGAACGGTGAGCGACATGCCGAGAAGAACCTCGACCAGAGTAAAACCTCTGCCAGTTCTGAATGCTTTCATTTGTGCTGTCCTATCAGAGTTGCCAGTTCAGCTATTTTTTTGCCTTCTTTGTCGAATACCAGAACGGTAATCTTTTTGGTCTTCGACGGCAAGGCAGATTCGCTTATGCGCTCGACCTTGACCACGCGACGGTAGTTGATGTAGTCAGGCGGGTAGGTCTGCAGATTGCGCAGGTAGGCTTTGGGGTATGCAATTTTCAGGCGTGTCCAGGTCATTTTAAGTTCACTGTCTTTGAGTGACTCGTCGGTGAATACGTCTGAAAAATAATTTTCAAAGGCACTGTCATTGTAATAAGGCTCGTCAAAGCCCTGGCGATCCTGATAGACGTCGCGAAAATTTTCATAGTCGGATTTGATCTGGTCGTAGGGCAGGCTTTTGATTTCTTCGATTTTCTCACGGGCCAGATTGTAGGCGAGAACGTGCTCAGCGTTATCCTGACTGCCACGCACCCCGAACATGAACATATTGGTGAACGGCAAGGCCAGCACTCCAACCAGCGACAGAACCACCAGAATTTCGACCAGTGTAAAACCTTGGTTAAAGCAGGTTTTTGAGGTCTTGCCTGTAGCTTTCATCACATTGCCTCCGGGGCAATTCTCACCTGGTTTCTGCCTTTGCTTTTCGCTACATACAGGGCTTTGTCTGCTTCTTCGATCATCTCTTCAAGGCTGATGTCGCGTGCATGTAGAGCGGTTATACCTATTGATGCAGTAACCCGCATCGAGTCATTTTTGAATGCATATTCGGCCCCTTCGATTGCCTTGCGAATGCGTTCGGCAACGACGAAACCATCTTTGATGCCGGTCTGCGGAAGAATGACTGCCATTTCTTCGCCGCCGTAGCGGCCTGGCGTATCTACCGATCTGATGCTTTCCATTATGCGCTGGGCGGTCTCGCGCAGAACGAAGTCGCCAGCCTGATGACCGTAGGTGTCGTTGAACTTTTTGAAATGGTCGATATCAAGAAGCAGAACGCTGACTTCGAGCTGATAGCGCTTGGAGCGGTTGATCTCTTTTTCGAGGGTTGCGAGAAAAAAGCGTCTGAGATAAAGCCTGGTGAGACCATCGGTGATTGCCTGTTCAAAGAGGCGTTGTTTCTCGATGATCAGCGACAGGTGATGGCGCAGCGTCTCGATAAAGCTCTTTTCATCTTCTGAAAGGTTCAGCTTTTCTTTGCCACGCTCTTTTGGGAAAACCAGGTAGATGGCACCGAATTTTTTTTCTTCGAAGAACAGCGGAACGCCGAGGACATAGCGCTCGAGTACCGCGCTGTATTCGGCTATCGACTGCAGAGTCCGAAGTGAGTTTTTGACGCAGCTTCTGATCGCTTCACTCTCCTTCTGGTCGAGGTGTTCGGCGAGGTATACGCTGTCAGCGCCTTCACCTTCGTTATACCAGGATGTGCCGGAACTTTCGGCGTTGAGATGCTTTTGCAGATTACTCGCGGCCAGATCGAACACCTCGCGCTGACTGTGTGTCGTAGATGCCTTCTGGGTGAGGTTATAAAGAACAGTTAACTCGGTGAGCCGATTGCGAAGTCTACGAGTCATTGCGTTGAAAGTTGTCGACAGTTCACCAAGTTCGTCGCGGGCAAACATCGGCAGTTCGAGGTTAAGATCTCCGCCAATGATGCTTTTGGCGCCGTCAGAGAGGACGGAAACCGGAGTGAGGAATTCGCGTATCAGAATGGTAATAAGAAATATCGATGCAGCCAGGCTTAAAGCCAGACCAACGAAGACCATAATGTAGGTCATCTGTATGGTGTCGGTAATTTTGTGCCAGCTGAAACGCGCTCCAATAAAGAAATCGCTGGTATTGACACCGCGGCAGACCGCTACCAGCATTCTATCGTTCTCGTCATTGACGCGATCGGTTTCGACAATGTTCGAGATTCGCGTGGTAGAAAGCATGGGCAGCAGATTCGCCTTGAATGTGGGCGACAGGCGTGGCATGGCATCTGAGATGTCGTCTTCCTTGAGAATAATCATTTCGCTGTCGATGCCGAGGCGGTGCTGTTGCGAAACCACCTGTTTCAGGTAGTTTCGATCGAGTTCGGTCTTGTCGAGAGTCGCGATGATCGCATAGCGTTTTTTATCGTTGAGCGTCAGTACGTCGGTATAAACGAAATTCTGCCGGCTGGTTCCGGGCCAGACCACCAGATGCATGTTGCCGGTTTTGCGAGTAATGCGCTCGAAAAGGTTTTCAGCTGTTGAAGACAGATTGGCTGGAACTGAGCTGTCGGTATCGCTGCCGGCTGCCAGAATGCGCATTCCCAGCTCTTTTATGAACATGCGGTTTCCGTTGTCCGCTTTGAGATTGTCGATGTCGAATTCAATACTGCCGTCGAGTCCGATCAGATAAAAACTTTCCAGCTGCTTGAAACGGTTGAACTCAAAAAAGGTTTCGTGCATTTTCTGCTTGTCGAGCGTTTGCACTTCCGGCAGATTTTTGAGCGACTTCAGCCACTCGGTGGTGGTTCTGTAGTGATCGAGGGTTGAGTGATCGATTTTTTTTACCAGCTCGACCAGCTCTGTTTCTGCCTCCTGGCTGAGCAGACGTTCCTGGCTCATCGCAAACTGCACGCCGAGAAAGATCAGAATAGAAACAGGCAACTGCATGCAGAGCAGGAACAGACCAGCCAGTTTTTTGCGCAACGACAGCCCTGTCGTCGACGCAAGCTTGTAGGCCTGATAAAAGCAGATCATTGCCAGAAGCATCACGATCAGGCCAGCAGTTCGCGCACTGTTCTTCTGTGATTCGGAGGCAAGTCGCTGAGATTTTGTCGAAAAAACCGCGAAAATGTTTACCGAAGTGCTCTCTGCCAGAGGCTGAACAAAGAATACCCAGTCGTCATAATAGATCGGATTTTTCAGTCCGTCGATAAATAGCCCGACACCCTGTTTGGCAGCTTCGAGAAGACCCGGGTAGGAGAGTTCGATTTCGCCGCTGGTTCGATCGAAGAAGCCGTTGCTGAACTCTGGAGTCGCACTGGGGTCATGCAAAAGAACCTGAGAAAGCCCGAAGGTAACCGGAAGATTTTTGAGCGGGATGAAAACCATGAAGCCGCCCTGATTATTGTCCTGGTTATTGATGAAATCCCAGTAGAAGAACGTTTCAGAGGTTGACAGATAACTGCCGATCATGACATTAGGAGTTGTGAAAGCGCGCGTAAACGAAAAGGCACGGCCAGTCAGCGGTATAAGTTTTGCAAAGAATTCGGCGTGATCTTTCTCAAACTGCTCGATCTGATGAAGAGTCTGCAGATTAGCGCCAGCCGCGAAATCACTATGGGTATTGAGCAGAATTTCGATCAATTTTTCGAGCTGCTCAGGCTGCAGGTCGCTTTGTCTGACAGCCGAAAGTTCTTTCTCGAACTTGCCGTCTTTGTTCCATGCAATCATGCTGGCATTTTCAGGGAGCTCTTCCATGAGAGATTCTCTCAGAACGGCGTTCCTGTCAGGCTCTGTGATGTTGCGGCGCAGGCCGTCGCGATAACTCTGCAGCTGCTGCAGAAATATCTGGCGATTGGTTGCCTTGCTGCCGAACGAAGTCAGTTCACGATGAAATATCTTGATGATACTGTCGCGATTGCGGGCGAACTGCTCGTCAATGTAGCGGGTGTAGCATTCGTAGTAGACAAGAATCGGCAGAGCCGCGAAAAATACGAAAAGAACCAGCCATGCGGTCGGCTGGCTTAATCGCGATTTGAAATCTGTCTTGTTTCCGGTTTTGAGGTTCATAATTTTGCTGGATTTTGCATGCTCGTCATGATAGAGAATAAACAGGCTAATTTATAACATCAGGAGGATGCAAATGTCTATTGGCAATAAAATCAAATTGTTCGTTCTGCCGGCAGTCTTCCTTCTTGCTTCGGCAATGACTGCGTCTGCACTTTCCATAAGGGTTGTCGAAGGTGGCATTCCGCTTGTCGATCCGCAGGAAATGATCGAAGAGGGCATCAGAAAAGGAAGTGTCGATCTTTTGCGTCAGGCATGGCGACATTATGAAGATTCTCTGCTCTTCAACGATAAGGAAGCCAAGACTGCATATCTCGAACTGGGCAAGATATATTTTCATCTCTCTCTTCTAGGGTATTCTACACAGTCTGAATTCGACACGGCAGAACACTATGCCCGCGAAGCTGTCGCCCGTGATCCTGAAAGTTCAGACGCCCATCGCGCGCTGGGGCTTATCTTTGCCGGTCGGGGCGCATTTCTCGATGCTTACGAGGAACTGACTCTTGCCTTGTATCTCAACCCTGGCAATGAGTTTCTTATTTACGACCTGGCGGCCTTGCATCTCGCTCTGCGTCAGCCGGCCAAAACAATCGAGTATCTCGAAGGCCGCAATCACAAAAATGGCTGGCCCTATGTCGTTCTGGCCATGGCCTGGACACAGCAGGAACAGCGCGGAAAAGCCATTCTGAACCTGCTCAAGGCAAAAAAGCTTGGTTACTCAGGCTACTGGGTCGATACTATGCTGGCTCAGCTGTCAGATGAGGTTAAACTGTCGTTCGAACGCTGACTTTGCCTACAGGCTTCGATAAACTACGAATATCACCAATACGATTCCGCTCATTATCAGAATGGTACTGAGCGGATTCATATTATAGTGGTATTTGAAGCGCTCGACCGGAGTTGGCGTATATTCAGTCCATCTCAGCAGGTCGCTGTTATGGTCCTGATAACGCTTGTTGGTCATGTATCTCTGCGTGGTTTTCGCCATTATGCGATGTTCGTGATATTGAAACGTTATGGTTTTTTCTCCATCAAGAACACCGTGTAAACTGCAATACCATTGAAAATCCTCGCGGCTGTTGCTGATCAGAAAATATTTGCAGTCAGGAGTCGGTGGAACCGGATCTTTAGGCAGGTAATCAAAACTCATCAGACTGCTTTTTACCGTGTCGTAGCGCGCCCACGGCGGCAGGTGCTCGTTGGTATCTTTCACGAATTTCGCAGTGGTCTCATTCAGCGTCTTGAGGTTCTGCCGGCACTGGTTGGTGATGAGCTTGCCGGTGTCGGCTGCCATGAGTGAAGAAGCGCCGGTCGCGATGAGCAGCCCCGCCAGCAACAGAATTGCAGTCAGATGTTTTTTCAAAGTTCCCTGCTCCTGAAGATAAAGATTGGTTTATGCAAATACAATTTATATCATTCCAGCTTGATTTTACCAGCAAAAATTAGTATTATCAGCAAAAGCCCGCGCCTATAGCTCAGTTGGATAGAGCACAGGATTCCTAATCCTGGGGTCTCAGGTTCGAATCCTGATAGGCGCGCTTTTTTGTATCCGCTATAGTTCTCGTGCTCGTTCTCTTAATCGTGCTCGTTCTCTTAATCGTGCTCGTTCTCGTAATCGTGAGCGCCATCAACCTGCCATCCTGCGCGTGTTGCGCCGAAGCGCCAGCGAAGGCGGGCGCAGTCGCAGGATCCAGAATGGCTATAAAACATGGATTCAGCGACTTCGCTCTGCTACGCGTATAATTACGGAAAAGAGCAGAATTTCTGAATTTGCAGGTCGGCTCTTGACGCTTGCTGAATATATTCTTACAATGATTGTACATCTCTTTCCATGCGTTCTGGAGGTCAAAATGAAACGAACACTGGTAATGAGCATACTTATGCTTTTAGCCTTTGCTGCGGTCAGCGTGGCAGATACTCCTCGTGAAGGCTTCGTTCCCACCTGGAAAGCCGGCGACCGCTGGGTTCTGGAAGCATCCTATCGCGACCTTAAAGCCGAAGGCGAGGTCTGGTTGCCTCCGATACAGTGGGTTTTCCGTGTTCGCTCCATCAAGGAAAAGTATGGTCGCCAGTGCTATATCGTCCATGTTTTTCCGCGCCATGGCGAAATGAAGGTGCAGGCAATTCTCTGGCTGGCTGTCGAAGACCTCAAGCCGGTCAGAGTTATCGATGTCTTTCCAACGCCTGAAGGTATGCGCTATTCCGAAAGAGATCTCGACCCCGAAAATTCAGAACCACTGGTTGCAGTCGATACTCTGGTTCCTTACGACCTGCCGGTTTTTCCGCTGGCCAACCCTGCTAACAATGCCGTTCAGGGTGCCGATGGTTTTGCCGCTTATCGTAGCGAAGCCACCGAAAAGAAGTTCAGCCGCACCTCAAAGGTTGGTTCGCTCTCTTTTAAGCGCACTTTCGGCCAGAAAAACAAGAAGCCGGAGCGCCAGTATTCAGATACTTTTGCCGCTTACCGTTCTTCCGGTGCAACCTATCAGGTTGAAGTCGCCGAAGAACGTTCAAGTACCAACCTTCTGCAGCTCTGGCAGGAAGGCAGCCCATGGGCCGTATCTTCTGAGAACCGCTTGCGCAAAGTCCGCCTGGTTCCAGCTTCTGAGTTGCCAGGTGCCAGTTCCCAGACCGGAGGTGACGAATAATGAAAAAGCTCAGTCTGATTGTTGCTCTATTTATCGCTGTTACACCTCTTATCGCTCTCGCCGAAGACTCTGCCCGCGGCGAAATCAAGCCGGCTCCCTGGTCAGGCGACTGGTGGTCCCGCAAAAAAGGCTTTCTGATCAAGGGCTGGCCAGGTCATAGCCCGGCTCCATTCGAAAAATATGATGCCTACGTGCAATCGCGCACCGGCAAAAATCCCGGCGCCGTCGCCTGGGAAAGCGATCTCCGCAATAACCACTATAACCCAAAAGCCGAAGGCTGGGAAGGCCACTGCAACGGCTGGGCTGCCGCTTCGATTCTGTCTCCAGAGCCTAAAAGAACCAATGTTCGCAATGGAATTCAATTCACTGTGGGTGACCAGAAAGGTATTCTCTCTGAACAATACATGAATACTTACTGCACTTTTTATGGTAATCGTAACTGGGGTCGGCCTGGCGATGATTACAACGATATTTATCCTGATGAATTTCACCGCGTTCTCATGCAGTATATCGCTTCCGGTAAGAGCGCCATGATTGCCGATACCTCGGCCGATCGTATGGTCTGGAACTTCCCGCTTTACAAGTTCGAATCTTCCTGGTCTACCGGCTGGTTCGACGAAAGCAAGCTCAAGGTAACCACCACCTGCTACTTCGTCGACGACAACGTTGCGCCAGAATTCATCGGCACCAAGTGGTTCGCCCATCGCTATACCTACAATCTGTTTCTCGACAACAACGGTAACATCGTTTCTGGCGAATGGACCGGTGACTCACGCCAGAACCACCCTGACTTCATCTGGGTTCCAACCGGAGACGCCCCGAATCCGGCAAATGGCAATCTTGAAAACCCGAGAATCGATCCGCGCTTCGTCAAAGAAATCACTGAAGGCCCCGAACATCGTGATTTCCGTGGCGGTTCCGAATTCCGCAGTCCCGATGCCGTGATCATGGAAGCAGGCCTCAACCCCGCCGACGTCTTCTGATTTTCTTAGACCCCAAAGCTGCCCGCAGCAAATGCCGGGCAGCTTTTTTTTTGCCCAGTGACAGTATTTATGCAATTCTCATATCTGTGTGGTAAAATGACCGGTACTGTTATGGTTCAGAATAAAATGCCAGTTTTATCGAAAGAAGCGCCGGCCAGATTGCACAGGGGCTCAGCGATGACCTTTGTCGAAATCCTTATTGCCGGGTTGCTGCTCGTTGTAGTGTTTATCATCGGCTGGACCATATCGAGCAGTTTTGTCGGCGTGCGCAAGGTGCGTAATTACGAAACCGCGATTTTTCTCGCGAATCAGGCAGTAGAAGCGATTCGCGCGGCCCGTTCCCACGAGCTGGGTATCGACGGCGATCGTCGAAAAGACACTCTGCTGGCTGATTTTAACTCCGCTGACAATCTTTTTGACAAGAACGGCGAAGGCTTCGTGCCGGTCATAACCGTCGGCAATATCGAATACAAGCGAACAATAAGCATAAAGGACATTCCTTCTGAAAACGAACATGTTGGTTCAGGGCTCAAACTGGTGCGGGTGAATGTCAGCTGGCGGGCCAGCGAAGATGGCAGGCCGGTAGAGTTTGAGCTGGTGACCACTCATTGTGACCAATGGTAAACAGGCAGCGAAAGTATAATAGCATGAATCTCAGGCTGGCATACCGGCCCGGTCGTCGTGCCGTGACTCTCGTCGAGGTCATGATTGCGATGGGTCTGTTCGTGCTGCTCATGTTTGCCGCCTATCGACTGTTTTTTGCTGAGGTGAAGTCGATAAAGACCGCTCTCGAACATATCGGCGTCAACGAAAGCGCGCGCCGCCTCTTTGCAAACCTTGGCAACGATGTGCGCAATTCAAACTGGGTCGATTATCCGCAGCAGACCAACCGCCAGACGGTTGAAGCGCTGATGCCGATCAACGAGGGCAAGGTCTGTGTCCTTCGCCGTCAGGTTTTCGATTTTTCGGTCAAACCGCCCGATCCAGCTTTCATTCGCGAAGAAATTATCGAGTATTATCTGAAGAAGACCGATGACGGTTCGAGCGATCTTTACCGCAAGGTCAAAACCGACCTGGTGAACGCGGCTCAGGGCGAATACGAACGCAAGGTCTGCGACGGGGTGCGTGACATGCTGGTCTATACGACCAACCGCAAACCCATCATGTTAAGCGGCGCGGCCGCGATTCTGCCGGGTAAAGATCTCTATTCGTTCGAGCCTTATGAGCTCGACGGCACCGGCCCTTATCTGCTGCATGCCAGAGTATCACTGGTTCGCAAGGGTGAAGACCGTGAGGGGTCAGATTCCATTGCCTTTACTGTACGCAGCTGTTTCAATGTGCGCGGCCGTCTGAACGGGGTGCATCCGTGAGTATCAAACATACAGGTTCCGGGCAGGCAATTCTGGCGATCGTCATGATTTGTCTTGTATTGGGAATACTTGCCGGCGCGGTTTTGACCTTCCAGCGCGGCCAGATTGCCATGTTGTCGCGCTCTGCCCGTGACTATGTAGCGCTGGGTGTGGCCGAGGCCGGTCTGCATGCCGTGCTCGCCGAGATGCGCGCTGATTATCAGTTTGTGACACATGGTAATCCGTATATTCCGGCAGAAGGCTGGCCGTCAGCATCTGAGAACCGCTACAATCATCTCAAAAGTTTTGAACTGCTTAGGCTCGATAACAATGACCGCGGCACTTACAGCGGCTCAGTCGAATTACCGGCTATGAAACTTACCGGCAAGTTCAAGGTCAGGGTCAAGTTGATCAAGTCTCAGAACAGCCCTGACAGCAAGACGGTCGATGAAGCGCATCGTTACTTTCTTCTCGAAGCTGTCGGCAGGGTAGACGATACCTGCCGCAAGATTTCAGTGGTGATCGAAAAGATCGTTCCCGGCAATTTTCTGTTCTACGATGGTCAGATTCTCGATGTTGGTGGCTATGGCCCTTATCGTATCAGCCCGGGCGAGATGAAGACAGGTCGTCTTTATGGCCATGAAATGCTGATTTTTTCGCAGCGCGGCACTTTCGATCGTGGCGCCGAACTGCGCGAGATGGAGCGAATCTCGACACCCGGTTTTATCAGAGCAGAATCATCGGTGCATGTCGATTTTTATAATGGTAAACGCGGAACGATAAAGTCATCAAATGATTCGACCGATCCTGATAAATTTGAGTCGTTTGCCGAATATAAAAACGACAAGCTCATCGATCCGTTCGTGCTCGATGGCTATCACGGCGCCCGGCCGCAGAAGCTGCCGCCGCTGAATCCTGAATATTACAAAAAAGCGCGCCGGCCGGCACCGACGATTCTTCGTGCTGGCAGCGGCTTCAAGGGATTTTCTGAATCGAAGTGGCGAAATCCAGCCAATCCTTCCGAGACCGTGTATGACCTGTTTTTCGGCTGGGAATACAAAAACTCCGACGATAAGATGCTGCTTTATTCTGAGGTGCCTTTGCGAATCTGGGGCTGTCCGCCCTGGAAGTCGCTGACTATTTTCTGCGAAAAAGATGTTTTCATTGCCGGCGATTTCAACGCCAATCCTGATAATCCGCAGAATTACAACGTTGGCTTCAAGGACTACAGCAAGGAGCCGCGCAATGGCACCGACAAGAACGGTGTTGCGGTGCTTTCGATGGGCCGCATCTGGTTCGACTATTCGAACCCGATGAATTTTCTGCGTAACGAAATGCAGACCCTCATCGACTACGATCTTGCAATGGCGCTTGGTGGCGAAGAAGTAAACGTACTGGTACTGGGAGGAATCGTATTTCCGCCGCGGCTCAGTACAGGAGCCTACGACAAGCGTCTGCCGATGACCGCCCTGAATTTTTCGGTAATCAACTCGTTGTTTTCGATGCCAAAGCAGCCACCTGAAATAATTCCCGTAACTACCGCCGGAATCGCGCTGCATCCAGCGCTTGAAAAGCTTCGTGATTATCTCAAGCCCGGCGCCACCCCCGAAGAAAACAAGAACCGTTTCGTCATCAAGAGTGCAATGAGAAGAACCGCAGTTTACGAGGGAATCGGCGCACGTTGCTACATGACCGGAACCTTGCTGGCCGGTGCCCGTGACAAGATCATCGATTCGATCATGGATCAGGCTGAAAAAGAAATGCAGGCCGAGGGCGAGCCCGATCCTTCGCTTGGCCCCTG
>Ga0116143_10000528_pt1 | contig 52701 bp, 45 predicted proteins | sample AD_UKC034_MetaG_FD_89745 | JGI IMG/M metagenome (GOLD analysis project Ga0116143, IMG submission 89745) | Active sludge microbial communities of municipal wastewater-treating anaerobic digesters from USA - AD_UKC034_MetaG | ecosystem: Engineered > Bioreactor > Anaerobic > Digestate | place: USA... | reverse complement strand
GATCGTATTGATATTACTATTTGTCTGATCTACGAAAAAGGAGCCTGTTGCTGTTTGCCCTACTACAGTCGGTGAGCCAATTGGCAATGGGTTCGGAATTGTATTTGTGATTGGAGTGTTTACACCGGTACTTGAAATTGAATAAAATGATGTCACCTGAGAATTAACCGGGACTCCAAAAGAATTGCTTAAATTAAAAGTAATATGCGGATCATTAAATGCGATGTTCCCGAAAAGAGTATTGTTGAATAGTTCGATCCGGCTGGAGTCACCTGTTACAGATAATGTACGTTGACCTAAATAACCATAAGCTTCTGCCATTTTCAAATTAGTCAGATTGTTACTGATGGTTATATTTCTGTTCGCAGTAGGCAAACTTGTTGAGGAGTTAGTAAATGATAATGTATATGTTACCCGTAGTTCATTAAATGAGCCGTTGCCCGTAAAATCAAATTTGTAGCCTGCTAGATTGCCCGAAAGTAAAGCGCTGACAGGTAAGGTGCCACCATAGATGAAAGGCAGGCTTTGTGAAAATGGAATTCCATTTAAAGTAGCATCGGGAATAGTAATGGTTAATTCCCCGCTATGTGGAATTTGTGATTGTACCGAGATTTCTAATGCACCTAAATTTAATAATAATGAATCAAGTTGCTCACCGCTGCTGACAACAAAAGGAAAGACTGTGTTCAATGTCTTGCTTAATGTTCCTGTTTGATAGAGTTGGGTGCTATCTGTCGTGGTTGTAGTTATTGTCCGGCTATTGCTTTGATCCTGCAAGGGGAGAAACTCATATCCATATACTGAATAAATATTTGCCTTGTAAATTAGATGAACGAGGTTATTGCTATCGACGTCTACAGTTGTAGAGTTTGAGAATCCGGTGAGGTCTTTTATTCCAAGAGATGAATTGATCAATGGAATAGCAAATTCCGGGTTCCAGGTACTCGATACTATCTTGTCATATTGAAAATCTTCATCCTTAATACAGCCTGTTAGTAACACGGAAAGTGTAAATAATAAGAGGGAAGCTTGCTTCATTGGGATCTTTAGGTTTGTCATGATAAACGAAATTTGCTATTCGATGTGATATAGATATATTGTTGAGTTTTCTGAGCCGATTGATAAGATCAGATTGTTCGGGTTTTCTGAATTCCTGATGCTGAATTCTCCTGAGCCATTTACAGGAAACCCTTTGGTGATGCTACAGTCTTCATTGATGAGGAGGAATCGGTTCTTTGTATCTGAGCTAAGTCCTGTCCATGAATTGGAATATTTGTCAGTACTATGAACCCAGGTGTAGTCCTCAAGCTTTGAAAGGTATTTTAGACAGGTTTTTTTGTCGTCCAGGCTACGAAATATTAATGAGTCTTTGTAAAGTATTCCCTCATATAATTTTGATTTTTCGTGACTTCTGGATATACAATAGTTAATGCTTTGGGGTGGAGCACTAAACTTTTTGATAACCTGATTATCAAGGAGCATTGTCGTAGTTTCGTTGCTGTCACGATAGCATATTATTGATGATCCTGACGAGTCAGGCAGAATGCGAAGTGTGGAGTTTGTTAATAATGTACTTGTAGAATTTAGTAATTTCATCTTTCCCCTGATATCAGAAAGATATATCGCATCCTGCGATTGAATTAACAAGTTTCTTTTTTGATTTACCCGGATAGGCTCAACAGGTAATTTTACATTCTTTAAATTAAGATTTGTTTGCCAGTCAGGAACAGGCTTTCCATTTAATTCGTATGCATAGATTTGTTCATTCTCACATGCAATATAGATTACGAAATTATTTCTTCCATTAGTTTCAATTACCGATGCACCATTACTAGCCCTTGCAGGAAGCTTAATTGGATATCGCGCAACATTTGATCCGCCCGAATTGATCAAGAAAAGCTTAGTTGCTGTGCTGAAAAAAATCTGTGATTCGCCATTTTTGTAATAGTCCACATCGTAGATCCGGCTAAGAATAGGTTCGTCAAGCTCTTTTTTCCAAACTAAATTGCCGGCCTGATCAAAATAGTAAAGATTATGACCTTTATCCTGACAGATCACAGCATATTTTCCTTTTCCTGCATCAACAATTGATGGGTGCAGTAAAATTTCATTGTCGAGATCGGCAGACCAGATCAAACTGACCTCTTTCGTTTTTGTTTTGTTGAAATTCAATTGTGCCTGAACTATAACCTTGTCATGACTATTACCTGAATTGTATTGAAAAGTTCCAAAACTATCCCATATCTCCAGTTTTTTTGCAATAGAATTGCCGGTTTTTTCATTTGTTATTGCATATAAAAGGTTGAGACTTCCGGCAAAATCAATGTAGAGGCCAATATTTGATGCTTTTTCGAAATTGCTTTTTTCTGATTCCGTCATCACCGTCGAAAGGCTTGTTTCGTTTTCAATGTCATCAATTATGCCCTTAATGGCACTTTGTTGGTTTGCAAAAATGATGTAATCTTTATATTGAAAATACCAGGGATTGCGAATCATTCGAAATTGTTTGCCATAGTTTAGGGCAAGGAGATTTTCGGAATTTATTTTGCCCAAATTGTAGCCAAGGTATTTTTGCCTGATCTCTTTTCCATTGTATTTTTTTTGAAGCTCATTGAGTGAATTGAGTGCCGAATTTGAATTGTTGCATTGGATGATTGCGAAGCTATTGTTATCGGGAGAGGTGTTTCCTGTTTCGGTGATGAACAATGCAATTTCATTTCCGATCCAGGAAAGGATTTTTGGTTCATATCCACTTTTATCTCCACCTGTACTTCCTTCTTTTGTTGAATTTTCAGCAGGATCAAAGAACAAATTGTTTGAACGCATTTGTTGAAATGTCTGAATGAGATTGTCAGAGCCAAAGCGCAGGCAAAAGGAAGTGCGTCTGGGTATGATATGATGTATTTTACTCATCTCGGTAGCCTGATTTCTGAAACATAAGACGAGGTCGCTGGTATCGAGACTACTTGCAGTTCCTTCAAGTTGAATTTGGTTGGCTTTAAAGTTTATATTAAAGCCTTGCCATCTGCTAAATGAACCTATTGCATTTAGAAGTGATGAATAGGAAATATTCAGGTAGGCTTCAAGATGTTTTTGGAGACTTAGTTGATTGACAAATAAATTTATTCCGCTATCATCTTTACTCGGTATACTTAGACGTTTGAATGATTTTGATTCACGGATTGATTTCTCTGACTTTAAGTGATGAATAGAATTTTCAACGAGGAATGATGTTGAGCTGACAAGAACTAGTCCGTCACTAATTGCCACTGCAACTTTCACGACATTCTTTTTCCACAATTCTATAATTTTCGTATTCTCATATTCACGGGTCTCAGTGCGTAGTCCATTGGATTGCCAGCTATTTGCCCATTCAATGATTTTTTTTTGGTCAATCGCATTATGTTGCTTTAGCACTAGCAGTAAGTCAAAATCTCTTGCTTTTGTAGGATGCACAGAAATGAAAGCTTCGGCTTCAGTCCACATTGCCTTTGTTTCCCGGGTAATTAAGAGAACTGAATCAACCAGGCTGAATTTTTTATCGGCAGCAGCTATCGATGAGTTTGCACAAAAGCTTTTCCAAAAGTCTGTTGATCTAAGCGAATCCAGAGATTGGTGTCCTGATCTCAGTTGAATGATAAATGAAGCATTTTCAGGAATTGCATCCAATCCATTGGCTTTAAAAAAGGTGGAATTGTTATTTACATAGAGTACTCCAACTATTGTAACTAAGAGAATAATAGCAATTATTAAAAGTTTATTCAGCTTCATGTCAAGGTTGAAAATAACCTATGTAAATAAAGCTAAGAACTCAGTCGGGTGGTGATAATCTTTTAGGAATTATAGACAATTGTTTGTTCACAGAGAGTCATCTACAGCAAACAAACGAAAAGATTTACGGTGAATGGGGCTGATCCCAAATTTCACAATGGCTTGTCTGTGTTTGACCGTGCCATAGCCTTTGTTTTGGGCCCATTCGTAATGCGGGAACTTTTTGTGCAAATTATTCATATACTCATCTCTGTGAGTTTTTGCCAGAACAGATGCTGCAGCGATAGATGCAAATTTTGAGTCCCCTTCAACTATGCAGGAATAAGGTGTTGCTATATGGGTTTTAAATCGATTTCCATCTATAATTAAGTATTCTGCCGGACATTTTAGCTGCATAATGGCTCTGTTCATGGCAAGGAATGAGGCATTGAGGATATTAATCTGATCAATTTCTTTGTGATCAACGGAAGCAACAGCCCAGGCAATCGCTTGTTTTTCTATCTCAGGCCTTAGCCTTTCTCTTTGTTGTTCTGTCAGTTTTTTTGAGTCATTCAGCAGAGGGAGTTTAAAGTCTCTGGGTAAAATTACAGCGGCTGCAAAGACAGGGCCCGCCAGACAGCCTCTGCCGGCTTCATCACAACCGGCTTCAACCAGGTGTTCCTGATAATATGGTTTTAGTTTGTTATTCAATTGTTCTAAATCTCTTGTCGACCATAAGTTAATTCGAAGAACACTTCATCATACTATTCCACAGATCATCAGCCGTTTTTTGCCAGCTGAATGCATCTTTTCTTTGTAAGCCTTTTTCGATCAGGGACTGCCTTAGTTTTTCGTTTTCTGTGAGTTCGATCATAGCCTTTGAAATGTCTTCAACATTGAAAGGGTTTACTAATAATGCTGCATCGGCTGCAATTTCCGGCATAGAAGTAGTATTGGAGCAAATTACAGGCACACCACAACGGAAAGCTTCAACAATAGGAATTCCGAATCCTTCGAATAAGGAAACATAAGTAAGTGCAAATGCAGATGCTGTCAGTAAGTACAACTCCTGATCCGGGATCCTTCCGGTGAAGATCACATCTTTTTGGTGTTCCATTTCCGAGAATGCAGACTGCATATCATTTGTCCACCATCTTTTAGTACCGGCCAGGACAAGGACAAAGTCTTTTCCGGTCATTTTTTTATACAGATCAAATGCTTTTAAAAGCTTGGCAATATTTTTTCTTTGGTGCAGTGTGCCAATAAACAGAAAATATTCTTTTCCATCTGAGTATTTGTCGCGAATTGTCTTTTTTAAATCGTCTGAGATGGGTATGAAACCTTCACTGGCACCGTTGTACACTATATCAATTTTATTTTCGGGCAGGCTATAGGTGGAGGCAATATCATTCTTTGAAAATTCAGAAACAGAGGCAATTCTATGTGCCTTTTTTGCAAAACGGGGAAAGAAGAAGCGATAGTAGAAGCGGTAGATAAACGGAAGATCTCCCGGATAATGTTCGAAGTTTATATCGTGAATGACCGCAAGACTTTTCACTTTTGATGTCAATGAAAGAAATCCGTCTGTGGAAACGAATAAATTTGGTTTTGTTTTTTTTAGCAGTCTTGCAAGCGACCATTCATACCATATTACCCACAAGACAGGATGTCTTGCTGCCGGAGAAATGATTACCGGCTTTACGTTATCCGCAAATAAAAATGAATTGTCATAAGGCCTGTCGAAAATAAAAATGAATTCATGTTCAGGGTGCTGCTGAGTGATCCTTTTGAAGCTTTCGTATGTAAAGTACCCGATTCCCTCCATTTTGTTTAAACGAAGCATACGAGTATTGACTGCAATAATCATAGAAGTTAATTCTGGTGCGAAAATAAGCATCCTATTGCTACCAGTCCGATGAAAGAGAAAAAAATCTATTCATTCGTTTAAACTCTGTAGATTTTTCAGATGCATATCATTAAAAACATACATTACAAACCTTCTTGTTTTGGTAGGTTCAATGGGGAGGATGCTAACTTGTTGACTCATTTTTGTTGATAAATGAAGCGAGATTGACACCTTAAAGTGTACGACAGGCATCAAAAACAGTATTTTTGTGAAGGATGAAATTTGATAAATCGACATCCCTCAGCGAGCTTGCCGAATTGACAGGGACGAGGGTAATTGGTGACGGTACGTCAATGGTGACCGGAATCAACGAAATACATAAGGTAGAAAAAGGAGATATCACGTTTGTTGATCATCCTAAATATTATGCTAAAGCATTAGGATCTGCCGCCACCTTTGTGATTATAAATAAGGATATGGAGGCTCCCGAGGGTAAAGCGCTATTGTTTTCAGAAGATCCTTTCTTAAGTTATAATACCATCGTAAGTAAATTCAGGACCTTTGAATCGAGTAATCAATCAGTCAGTCAGAAAGCTAAAATTGCTGCCGGGACGGTTATTCAACCGGGAGTTTTCATTGGACATCATGTTGTTATCGGGAAAAATTGCATCATACATTCCAATGTCAGTATTTATGATCACAGTGTGATAGGGGATAATGTAATTATTCACGCAAATACAGTGATTGGAGCTGATGCATTTTATTTTAAGAGAAGGCCGGAGGCATATGATAAAATGCTCACATGTGGTAGGGTAGTCATTCATGATAATGTTGAGATTGGTGCTTCTTGTACCATTGATAAAGGGGTATCAGGAGATACTATAATCGGCAAAGGAACTAAGCTTGATAATATGGTTCACATAGGGCATGATACAGTTATTGGTCAGAATTGCTTATTTGCTGCACAAGTTGGTATTGCGGGAGTCGTCACGATCGAAGATGACGTTATTTTGTGGGGACAGGTTGGAGTGCAAAAAGATCTGACTATAGGTAAAGGAGCCGTAGTGTTGGGGAAGTCAGGTGTTCCAAAATCTCTTGAAGGCGGAAAAACCTATTTTGGTGCACCTACCCAGGATGCGAGAGATAAAATGAAAGAGCTTGCGTTCATCAAGCAACTTCCCGGAATAATTGAAAAGTTAAAAGAAAGATAAATTTTGGCATCAACACCCAAACAGATCACAGGAGCACCTGAAACAATTTCAGCGGAGCTGCACGTCAAGAAATTGCAATTACATTGGCTGTTGCAAATTACCAAAGCAATCAACTATAGTTTTTCTACCAAGCAAATGCTTGATGTATATGAGCATGTGCTCATCAGCCAGCTGAAGGTGGAGAAACTGGCGCTCCTGATTAATGTGAATGGATGGAGTTGTGCTTTAAGTTATGGGACAGATAAAGGAATGAAAGAGTTTGACATTGATAAAACTCTCAATGAGCTCAATCATTTGCATAATCTTGAAACGGAAAGGGAGTTGTGGATCAAAACTTTTGATTCAATGCTTCCTGTACATCACAAGGATCACATACTTGCATATGCACTTATAGGTGGTTTTGAGAATAGTGTGATCCCTAAGAAAAATGAGCTGGTATCTTTTATTCAAACGATCACCAATTTAATCGTAGTTGCGATAGAGAATAATAATATTGCTCAGGAAAAGATCAGACAGGCGGGGATCAGAAAGGAATTGGAGTTGGCTGCACAAATGCAGGCCCTGCTTTTTCCGGTAGATCTCACTGCAACACCTGAATTTGATGTGCATGCTACTTATCTTCCTCATCAGGAAGTCGGAGGTGATTACTATGATTATATCCCTTTGAATGATGATGAGTTTGTGTTTTGTATGGCAGATGTGAGCGGTAAAGGGATACCTGCAGCACTTCTTATGTCAAATTTCCAGGCGAATCTTCATGCTCATGTGCATCATATCACTTCATTGAGTAGTCTGGTAAGGTTGCTGAATACAAAAGTTTACACCAGTGCCAAGGGTGAAAAATTCATTACTTTCTTTATCGGAAGGTTTAATATCCGTACCAAAGAATTGCATTATGTGAATGCAGGCCACAATCCTCCATTCCTGATTCATGAGAAGGTAGTCTACATGCTGAATGAAGGAAGCACAGGGTTAGGAATGTTTGAGGAGCTGCCCTTCGTAAATCCGGGGAAGGTTTTTATTCCTGAGAATGCACAATTACATTGCTATACGGATGGAGTTACAGACGTTGAGAATTCTGAAGAAAGAGAGTTTGGCATGGAGAGGCTGCGAGAATTTTTAACGTCAAAGGCTCATCTCAAAGATCTGGCAATACTCCAGCAAGATCTGGTAGCCACATTGAAAGCTTTTAAAGAGAACAGGGATTTTACAGATGATATTACTCTGCTGAGTTTTTTATTTAAAGGCTCCGGCTGATCTGTTCATCTGTTGAACAAAGAAAAAATGTATGAGTGGCTCACTGCAATCTCCTCCGGTGTATATTTTGAGAACTTTTTGTCGATTTTTAAACGAGCCAGTTCAGCTAAATTTCCCGGGCGATTTTCTACCAGAGAAACCGGAATACTGAGGTCTTCATACATTTTTAGATAATCAGGAAGCCGTAGCCTGTTCATGGGTTGCACGCTATTGTCAATCCATTTCCATTGACTATCTGAGAAGCGAAGAAAATTGTAGATGCTAATACTTTTATCGAAATGAGCAAAGTGATCAGACATGTCAACAAAGTGCGACATAACTCCGCCATCCTTTTTTGTTAGCCTTGAAAATTCTTTTAGAATGTTTTTAAGAATTGCCGGATAAACATGTTCGAATGTGTTATTCGAATGTACAAGATCGAATGATGAAGTATCAAATTGTGTTTGACTTGCATCTGTAATGCTCAAATGCAGATTGAGGCCCTTGCAAATTTCGTCCTCGGAATATTGCGAAGCATTTTTTGACAGTTCATTTAATGCTTCAATCCTTTGCGGAATTAAATTAAACTGAGAAAATAAATGTTTTTTGTCCGGCGATGAGAGGCTGAAGGCTAGCTTTTTTAGTGTGGTTGTTAACCGCTCCTTATTAGTCAGCTTTGCTATATCTATAGAATGAATTTCACTTGACCCGCTTAAATAAAGCATGAATGGTACCACAGGATACCAGCCGGTACCAAGTTCAAGGGTTTTATGCGGAATGGGATTTTTAGAAAGGGTGGAATAGCCCCTTAGATGATTTGATGCATGTATAAGCCGGTCCTCGAAATATTCATCTGAAAGGAAAACGCCCTTCGTAATGTGTTTTTGAAAGAAAAAATTTAGCTTATGCTTAAATGGTAAAAATGAAATAGTCTTTTGAAAACACGCTTTTAAAACCCACTTTTTCATTTTGTCTTTTTGTAATGCTATACTTTTTGTCCTTAAAAGAAGGGTCCTATATATATAAATCGTTTTATCAGCGATGAAAATCTTCTTCTTCGCTGTTTTTATCCTGATGATAGATATCCAAAGCTACAAGAATAGATATGAACGCCCACACCGGTACTGATAATTTGTCGGTATCCAGAAAGTTGTTCAGGAAACCATGGGTAAAGTAGGATACAAGTCCTAAAAGTATGCTCAGACTGAGCAGTCTCAGCCATGGATCTTTTGACCTGGAATACATCATTGTGCCTGTATACACCACTGTAGCAACAATTAGAAGTATGGCCAGCATTCCCGGAAAACCTTGTTCAGCAAGAGGTCCGAGGTATTCGCTATGTGCATTGCCGGCATCACCGGCATTTGTGGAGATGATTGTCATTTCACTGGATTTCTGAAATGGCGCATAGTTAAATTGATATGTACCCGGTCCCCATCCGAGGAAGGGTCTTTCTTCAAACATTCTGAGTGAGGAATTCCACCGATTAATACGTTCCAGATTTGAAGCGTCAGTAGATATATTGGAAATTGATTTCAGGTGCTTGTTAATATCTGTTGCAGAGTCCTGGTCGTTCTTTTCCAACTTCAGCATGATGTCTGTCTGAAAAACCAGGAAGACACTAAGTATGCTGATTCCGACAATAGCTACCGTATAAAATCGAATTCTGAATTTGAAGATCAGGTAAACGATGAAGGCTACTAGCAGGCTCAACCATGCAGCACGGGTATAAGATAATATTATTGCCAAAAGTAAAATCGAAAAAACGATCATTGATATGCTGCGGTTTCTATTGCTATTATTCCATCCGGTAGAAAATAAGAGAAACACGGGTAAGAAAAGTGCTATGACAGCAGCATAAGCAGTATGATCATTATAAAAAGGACTCATCACCCAATGAGCAGATTTTTGTGTCCAGTCGTGTTGCGCATGTCTGACAATGGTGTATCCTATCACTATAAGCAGACTCAACACGTAAAGCCACATGAAGGTTGATATGTTCTTCTTGTTCCTGAATAACTGTGTTCCCAGAAAGTACATTGGAAGAATGAACCAAAGCTGCGAAATAAAGAATTTCAAAGAAACGATCGGGTAGGAGCTGGTTATTGAGGTTATCAGCATCCAGACTAAGTGAATAAGTATAGCAATGCTGACTGGATGCCATAATACTCTTTTATCGAACTTTCCTTCAAATAGTAATTTGAAAATGAAGAGAAGCATCACACCAAACAATAGTGGTTCTGAAGGGATGCTTAATGCCGGGCCTCCTGTTTTTTCATTGAGAATAATCCCAAGAGGAGTACTGAATGCGATGATCAATAATATGATGTCGAGACGGTAAATGGAAAGGTATAGAACACCCAATACTAATGGTGTTGCCGCAACCCAATACATTTCCCGGGAAAGAAAGAAAATACTCAGCCCTAAAAATGAAAGAGTAATAAGGTAAAACCAGCGAAGTTCTATTTTATCCAGCACGAGAGCCTCCCGGAATTAATTTATCTTGTTACGGTGGTGAAATATTAATAGTGTTAATGCGGCAACAAGCAAGGATGCCCCTACAGAAATCACAACAATTAACCAACGCACCGGAAACGATTTTTTATCGGATGGTTGTGGTTTAGTCACGACATTCGCATAGGTCAATTTTTTGTATACGTCACGTTCGGCATTTTCATAAATCAACATGAGATCATTGTAGTCTCCTCTTACCCGCCATAGATGTTCATTGAGTGAATTTAGGTCACCACCTTTTTCCTTCAAAGAATTAAGCAAATTCTGTGCTTCAGAAACCGCTTTGCCACTACCTGATCTCAATGCCCTTAAGTATCCTCTCGTAGCTTCTCTGGTCTGTTCTTTATAGTCCAGTAATCCGTATTCTGTTCTGAACTGTTTCAGTTTTGCTTCCATTGAATCCATTTGCAACTTTTTTTGATCCAATTGATTTTTTGAGATAATCAATACTTCTTTCGATTTCTCTGCCTGGAGTTGCCTTGCTTTAACATCAAAGTAATGAATAATCGAGTCGACCATTTGTGCTGCAATTACAGGATCGGTGTCGTAAACCGTGATCTCCATTGTTTCATATTCGGTCTTCTTGATACTTACATTTTCTTCGTATGTTTTTATAACCTCAGATTTATAAAATTTATTTTTCGTCGTATCAATTTCGTAATGCTCGTACAGATTGAATGAATTGATGACCCAGTTACGAATATCCGAGGATTGCGCTAATTGAAGCATTTGTTCGGTTGCGCTCTCATTACTATATGCAATCAGGTTGGATGGATATATTAATGCGAAAGCCTTGAACTTTGGTTTGATGAACCATGGCGATGAAAAAAGAACTGAAGCGCCAAGGCTTACGAGCCCTACGATTATCAGGTGTTTTTTCCATTTGCCAAAAGCAGAGATAATTTCTGTTGAGTCAAAAAACGATTTATTCATTGTTATTGATATTGTTTTAGTATTAGTATTGAAGTTCTTTAATGCGTTCTTTGATGAGTATGACACTCAGCCCCATCAGGAAAGCAGCCAGTGTCGTAACCAGTACAATTAACCATCGGTTAGGATAGGCTTTTTTCTCTGACTGCTCAGCCTTGTTCACTACGAATGTATGTGCCACATTTTGTGATGCGTCAATTTTTAATTTGTTGAGTTGTTCTTTTAGCAGAGAAAGCTCTTTGCGTTCAAGACTTAATTCTTCATTGAGTGAAACACTGGCTCCGCCAAATGAGGCAAGACGATTCAATTCTACCTGCAAATGTTTCATTCTTGAGCCTGCACCTTCAATTCTTGCCTTAGTGTTAACAATGGCACTGTCTTTATCGTCATGATAATCCTTTAGTATCGATAGTGAAGCTTTTTCATTATTGTAGGTAGAGTAAGCCTTTGCATATTCTTCACTCCAGATCATGCTTTGATTTTTATAGTCCATCACACCATTTCTCCGAAGTTGAGTGAGTGAGTCTTCCTTGAGTTTGATCGCAGCCTGTTTTTCCGAATATGCATTTTCAACAACTTGTAAAGCAGAGGTGATTCTTGTACGTTGAATTTTTGTTTTCATCGTATCCAATAATGACAATATATCATTAGCAATAGAGGCGGCTACTATTGGGTCTTGATCAAGGACATCGATCCTCACTGATAAAAATTCTGTTCTTGAAAAGGTAATATTGTCAGAATATTCTTCATGAAGTCTGGTCTGAGGAAATTCTTTGGTCAGATCAATCCGGTAATGATTTATTAAATCATATTTCCTGATGATTATTTCTCTGATCTCGTCAGAATTAAGAATCTGAAGTAATTGTTCGGCCTGCTCTTCGGCACCAAAAGCCAGGATGTCCTGATTAGCTGAATTACCCTGCTCAAGTACAGCCCTGCTGATTGAATTGGTAGCAGCAGGAAAGAAAACAACGGATGACCGGTATTTAGGTGTGATAAAATACGGCCCCGAAAATATGAGAGCTGATAAAGCTGCTACAAGCGTAAGCACAAGCAATGGTTTCCACCACCTAAGCAGCAGTACAAAAACACTTGTTGACTCCAGATAGGCGGTTTCCCTGGCTTTCTGAAACATGAGCAGGTTCGAAATTTGGTTAAAGGGGCTCAAAGGTAGGAAACGAATCCGAATCTGAAAATTTATTCACTCCAAAACCTAAGTCTTATAGATTGAAAATAAGGGCTTTACGCCATCTCAACACACAACCTGGATTGTTATAATCTTCAGGTCTAATGAGTCCTAAGCTTCTGAATGACCGGCTTGTTAATGTTTTTATGAGCGTCAGCAGTATATCAGACTTCATCGAACCTGACAATCCTGTACAGGTTTTTGATATGGATCAGCCTTAAACTGAAAGCAAGAATAAAACAAACCGATGCAGAAATGATAAATTGATACATCCAATAAATATTTATTTGAACAATATAAAAGTTTAAAATGATGCAGGAGAAAATGAAAACAATGGTTCTTAAAATAAACGGGCCGTTTACCTTGAATTGAAATGCTCTTTGAACCATGTAAATTTGTGCAGCAGCAGTAAAGATCTGAGTTATTATACTTGAAAATGCAGCACCAACAGACGAAAATTTTGGAATCAGAATTAGATTTAGAACAATGTTAATTAACATTCCAATACTTGCCATTATATTCAGCTGACGTAAATTTCCATTGGCAGTGAGAAGAGTTCCAAAGATATAGGTTGCTGAGATTGGTATAAAGCAAGCCATCAGGACCCGAAATACGGCTGATGATTCTTCAATGTGATCTCCACTGTAGAGAAGGTCCATCAATTCGAAGCTATAGAAATAACAACAGATTGATACAATCAGTGCAGGAATTACAAGCAGTGAAATTGAAAGTCGCACGATCTCTTCTACATTTTCCCTCAACTTTATCATCCTTGAAAAAATTGGCAGAAGCAAACCCGCAAAAAGGAATGCGATCATGTTCGATGCATCCAATAACCGATATGCAGAAGCATAGATTCCCGCTTCATGTGCACCGACACGGAATGGTAACATCCTTTCCAGCATTACACTGTCAATTCGATTGTAAAATGTCATCAGAAGAACAAGCACTGCATAGGGATAACTCTTCTTTAATATCATAAGAAAAAATGGCCAGCGCCAGTTGAAACGGCGAACCTTCGCTTTGTCGATTACAAGTGCTAATGTAATAGCTGCGGTTAGCACATACGCTGCAGTTTGTGCATAAACGAACCACTGAATTTGAAAATTACCGCTCTCTGCATAGGTTACAAGCAGGAATCCGCAAATCACGATCATAATAACGCGATCGAGTACAGATATCAAGCTGTCAGTTTTGAATAGATGGAGTCCCGCTAGATTTGAACGCAAGTACATAATGAAACTTAGCAGAATCTGATTGAAGATGACTGCAAAGAGCATCTTCATCATATCGGGCGTATAACCGATAATCATTCCGCCAATCAGTGTCACAACCGTGAAAATAAATGCCAGTAGAAGACGGAGCATTACGATACTCGCAAAGTGTTTACTCAGGAGGTGATTGTTCTGAGCAATATTTTTATTGTTGAAATTGGTGATCCCAAGATCAAGCAAGATGTTTAGGAGAAAAGAGAAGTTGAAAATGGCATAGTAAAAACCATACTGTTCCGTACCAACAGCATTTTGTACTGCCCGATCGATACCAAGTATCCAAAATGGTTTGATGAGCAGATTTAATAAAAGTACTAAAGCGAGATTGGTTACAAATTTCCGCTGCATAAATATATATGAAGGTCAAATGTAAGGATTTCAAAAGCGCTATGAGAAAAAAAATGACTGAGTTTGAACTCAGCAATTGCATTTAAGGATGTCCGCTTTCAGCTTTTGATCTTTTGCGGTATCTGCAGATTCCTTCATCAAGGAAAGCCACGTAAGCTTTTACGTCAGGTGTATAACCTTTCGGCTGTGCTAACAGTTTGCCTTTGTTATCTAAAAGTACGTAGTAAGGTTGAGAATTTGTTTGATAAACCCGCGCCTGAAAGTCGCTCCAATTATTTCCTGTCGTCCGTATTTTTCTGCCTGTCGTAGGTGAGATGATTTGTTCATCAAGCGGTAGTTCCGTTTTGTCATCTACATATAAGGAGATGAGGACATAATCTTCAGATAAGCGTTTCAGGACTTTAGGGGCACTCCAAACATTATCTTCCATTTTCCTACAGTTGACACAGCTCCATCCGGTAAAATCAAGAATCACAGGCTTTCCTTGGGATTTTGCATAGCGCATTCCTTCTTCATAGTCGTGAAAGCAAGTAAGGTCATGTGGGCATTCACTTTCAGTTCCTGTTTTCCATTCTTTGTAAAATTCAGGAGGCGGAAATCCACTGATCAGTTTTAGTGGGGCTCCCCATACGCCCGGTAAGAGATACAGTGAAAATGTCAGCGACAGGAGTGCAAAGATCAGTCGTGTAACTGAAAGGCCGGTAGCTTCGCTGTCGTGAGATAATCGGATCTTACCTAAGAGATATAAGCCTAAGGTTCCAAAAATAATTACCCATATAGAAACGAAAAGTTCACGTTTCAAAAATCCCCAGTGATATGCAAGGTCTACGTTGGATAAAAATTTGAATGCGAGTGCCAATTCAATAAATCCAAGTGAAACCTTAACTGTGTTCAACCATCCTCCAGATTTCGGTAAAGAATTTAACCAGTTCGGGAAGAGAGCAAATAAGGCAAAGGGAATAGCCAGTGCAACAGAAAAGCCGGTCATGCCCGCGACAGGTCCGAGGTAACTTCTCCCATGAGCTGCCTCCACCAGCAATGTCCCGATAATGGGTCCTGTGCATGAAAACGAAACGAGAGATAGGGTAAAGGCCATGAAAAAAATACCGATAAGCCCGCCACGATCACTTGCAGCATCTGCTTTATTGATTAGCCAGTTCGGTAAGGTAATCTCAAATGCGCCGAAAAAGGAAATGGCAAAAATGACGAAGATGATAAAAAATGCCATGTTGAAATAGGCATTGCTGGCTAATTCATTTAAAGCATCACTGCCAAAAGTAACGGTAACCAGTAATCCTAAAGAAACATAAATGCCTATGATCGATAATGCATATATAACCGCATTGCGTATACCTTTTCTTCTGTTACCACTTCTCTTGGTAAAGAAGCTTACAGTCATAGGGATCATTGGAAATACACAGGGCGTTAGCAATGCCAGAAATCCTCCAAGCATTCCTGCGATAAAAATTCCGAGAATACTTGAGTCCATTCCTTTTTCTTCCGATTCAGCTTCGCCACAACCAGGTTCAAGTTTGGTCAGAGGGTCATCAGAAGTTGAGCTAATCTGAGTCTCAGCAGGAACAGCTACTTCGGTCACTCCGCTATCATGACTTTCTTCAATCAGCGGTGTGATTACTTCACCTGGTGGATTTTTTTTTTCCTTAACCGGTTCTTCGGTTTTTCCGGGTTGCTTTACCGTAAATTTGAATGCCTTCTCCTGAAAGATGCAGGCTTCCAGACATGCCTGATATTCAATCAAGCCGGTGATTTCACATGTACCACCATTAAGTTTAATCTTTTGTTTAAATGTAGCGGCCTTGTCAAATATCAAGACCTTTACCTCAAATGTCGAGTCATACTCTTCATGTGCTGTTGGTTCAATGACCTTACCGCTAAGTTCATAACAATTATTCTCATCAAATTTAAACACCATTGGCAATGGACCGCCATCGGGAGTATATTGGGAATAGATGTGCCAGCCTTCGTCAAGCTTGACCTTAAAAATTAGAGTCGCCTCGTCTTTGCCGGTCTCTTCTACTGAAAAGGTCCATTTTGCTGGATCCAGCATTTGAGAAAATGACGTATTGATGCTAAAAAGCAATACAAAAAATAGGATGATCTTTTTCATCATTAGATTAACGCCGGTTTTTTGGGGAATGCTCATTCAAAACGTCTGAACCGGTAAATAGTTTGGAACAAGAAATGCGAATTTAGAAAAAAATCATTGTCCGAACCACATGAATAGTTCCGGAAGGCTTAATTTTGACTTTTTATCTCCTTGAATATCACGTATAATCTTGCCACGCTCCAGTTGGATGATCCGCTCACCATATTTCAGTGCATTTTTCAGCTGATGCGTGATAAAGAGGCAACTTAGCTTTCTTTCCTCAATAATGCGTGAAGTCAAAGACATAAATATTTCTGAAGTCTTTGGATCCAATGCAGCGGTAGGTTCATCCATGAGTAAAATTTTTGCATCATCCATTACGGCCATTGACAAAGTGATCGCTTGCCTTTGGCCTCCACTCAAAGTGCCAACAGCCTGATCAAGTTTCATTTCGAGTCCGAGTCCTAATTGACTGACATGCTCTCTAACTTTTCTTCTGAATTTTTCATCAGTTCCTATTTTCAGACCTTTAAATTTGGTTCTAAGGGAGGCAATTCTGAAATTTTCTAATAAGCTGAGGTCAGGTGCCGTACCTGATAATGGATTTTGAAAAAGTCTGGCGATCCATTTACACCTTTTATGTTCTTTTAGCTTGGTGATGTCATGACCTTCAGCCATAATTTTGCCTGTCTGTGGCTCAAGCGTGCCGGCGATCAGATTTAATAAACTTGTTTTACCGGAGCCGTTAGCACCCAATAAAATAATAAACTCTCCTTGCCTGATTTCAAGGTCAATATCTGATATAGCTTTCGTCTCGTCGTTTTCGCTTCCTTTAAAAGCGTAGCTGACTTTTCTGAGTTCTATCATTTTGTTCGTTTCAGGTTTGGAATGCTAATGACAATAAGCACGAAGAGTGCGACTATTAGTTTTAAATAAATAGCATCTATTCCAAGTGTTAGTGAAAAAGCGAGGATCAGGCGAAACAGGATGCTGCCTCCAATAACTCCGAGAAGATGAATTGTGATAGAACGAACTTTGAAGAGGTTCATAAAAATTTCACCTATCATAACTGAGCCTAGTCCCAGTATAACTATGCCTATACCCATGTTTATATCAGCAAATCCCTGAATCTGGACAATAAGAAAGCCGCTAATGGCAATAAGCCCATTCGCCAATGCTATTCCGATTACCTTCATGACTTGAGGGTCCATACCCATCGAGCGGATCATTTGTTCATTGTTTCCTGTTGCTCTCATGGCTAATCCGAAATCTGTTCTTAATAAACGAGAAATCAATAACCATAGTATTACACTAAATAATAATAGCATTAAGATTTGAGAATTCATTTCTCCAAGCACCGGAGTGAATAGATCAAAAACAGAAGCTGTCTCAATGAGAGGGATATTCGATCTATTCATGATTCCTAAATTCACAGAATACAAGGCTGTCATCACAAGGATTCCGGCAAGCAAGGCATTAACTTTTAATTTGGTGTGAATAATTCCGGTGCATATTCCGGCAATTGCGCCGGCAAAAAAAACCGGCAAGAGAATTAACCAGGGCGAATAGTCACCTGTTATTAGAACGGCAGTTAAAGCTCCTCCAAGAGTGAATGTTCCATCGGTCGTAATGTCGGGAATATTAAAGATCCGCATTGTGATAAAGATTCCCATTGCAAGAGCAGCGAATCCCAAGCCAAGTAATACCGCACTGAGATAAAAACTCATATTATCGGAAATGAATTATTTTCATTCATTATAACTATTTGAAAATTGTTGCTGAAATACTTCAGCCAATGCGTAAATATACTAATTGTACACTATGTGCCGGTCAGGAGCTGTTTTTTCTCCACTGAAGGAATAACACAAGCAAATAATTACGTTTGAAGTAAAGCTCAGTTCAACCATACGACAATAAATCTTACAAAAATATTATTGAAGAGGTCGTTAATTGACAATAGCAACGAAGCTGGAATCAAATTTAACTCCATACAATGATGCCTTTTCGGGATTGTACACTCGCCTGCGAACTTTTACGATTTCAGGAGATAAATCCTGTGTGCTATGAGTATTAAGAAAATGTGCAGCCTGCAAGCCTGCCTGATATCCCCATTGATACATGTCAGCTCCGAAGGCGGCCAAAGCTCCTCTTTTTACAAGTCCTTCTTCACTGGTAAAGACCGGAACTTTTTCCGCATCACAATTTTTTACAATTATTTCCATCGAAGAAAAAACTACATTGTCGGGTAAGGCAAAGAAGGCATCGATCTTTTTATTCAGTAAAGCGGCAACTACGAGTTGTGTTTCATTACTTGAATTTACCGGGAGTTTTTCCAGTTCGATTCCGAGTTTTTTGCACTGTGATTCTATTCGGTTTAATGCATCCAGCGATTGAGGCTCTGATTGATTGAAAATAGTTCCAATTTTTTTGAGAGAAGGAAACACAGTGTTCATGAGCATCACAGATGTGTCTATGTATTCCAGCGTTTCATAGACCCCGAATAAATTTGATGGAGGATTTCCGGAGTCGTCTGTCAGCTTTGCTATATCCGGTCTTGGTGATACCATCATGAATACAGGAATTTCACCGGTTTTCTGTACTGCAGTTATTGTGGAAAGAGTAGGGTTTGTGGCAATCATTTCTACATTTTTTGAGATGAAATAATCGCAGGCCTGGATAAGTGTTGGCTGATCATTTTGTGCATTTCTGTAGATAACCTCGAGTGATTTATGCATAGGGTTGTATCCCTTTTCACTCAGCGCAACAAAAAAGCCTTTGCGAGCTTGTTCGAGGGTTTCATCCTGCAGCAGATCCAGGAAACCTATTAGAGGAACCTGTCGGTGTGTTTTTTGCTTACAGGAAAGTTGTGATATCAGAATAACAAAGAAAAAGAGATAAACTATTTTTTTCATACTTGAATCAAGGGGTTAAGCATAAAGCAAATTACCAGCTCCCTCCGGCGCCACCGCCACCTGACATACCGCCGCCGAAGCCACCAAAACCTCCTCCTCCTCCTCCGAAGCCTCCTCCAAATCCACCACCGCCTGAAAAATTGCCCCATGAGCCTCTGGACCTGTTTGAAGCGGCATTGAGCAATGCCCAGGCAGCCCAAAATGCAAGACCATTTGTATGGGCATATTTTTTGACACTTCTAACTTTGGCGATCATCATAATGATAATCACTAAAAAGATCATAAGAAAGAGGAACCAGCCCGGCTCATCACTTTGTTTTGACTTTTTCATGTAGTCGTCAGCGGTATATTCTCCACTCACAAGCGACATAATGGCGTTTACGGCTGCATCAACACCTTCATAGAATAAACCTTGCTTAAAATTAGGAACGATATCACGTTCAATGATTCTTTTACACAATGCATCCGGAAGAGCTCCTTCGATACCATAGCCGGTATTTATAAAAACTTTTCTGTCATCTTTGGCGATCAGAAGAAGTACACCATTGTTTTTTTTACTCTGACCTATGCCCCAATTATTAAATAGTTGCACTGCATATTCAGAAATGTCATAGGATCCTGTGGATTGCATGATGACAACAGCAACTTGTGTGGATGTGCTATCATTGAATGCTACTAATCTGTTTTCGAGATCAGCAATTTGATTGCTTGTTAGGGTGCTTGTATAATCAGTGACAAGGGTCCCGGATTTTTGCGGAAAATCTTTTGAGCCCAAAACTGTATGAGAAAGCAACAGGAAGAAAAGGAGTGTTTTATTTATCCGATCAATCATTCTGCTTTCCTTCATTTCTTTTGTCTTGCCTTGTCTTTGCCAAACACAATCTCATTAGATAATTCATTGCTGTCATCCTTGCTATAAGGAAAGTGTTTTCGTAATGCTTCACCTGTCATCCCGACTCCCTTACTTAAGCCGAGAACAAAATCTCCCTCAGTAAAATGATTCTGCATGGCCATTTTGATTTCATACCAAAAGTCGGTATTCACTTTGGAGTTAATTCCTGCATCACCCAATATGGCGAATTGCCTGGAATCTATGGCCAGATAAAACAACACGCCATTACGCTCCTTTGTCTTATGCATTTTTAATTCACGGAAAATATAAGCTGCGCGATCAAGTACATTCTCGCCACATTCCGACTCAACGAAAAGCCGGATCTCGCCGGAAGTTTCTTTTTCCGCAGCTTCAATAGCCTCAACTATTTTGAGTCGTTCCGCTTCGGTAAATTTTCCTTCAGCACTCATCAGAATTTTACTTCCGGAGCCTTTTCAGACCCTTTGTCTGATTCAAAATATGGTTGATCTTTAAATCCAAGTAAATTGGCTAACAAGACCCTGGGGAATTTCAGGCGACTTGTATTGTAAGTCTGTGCAGCTTCATTGTATTGTCTGCGTGATTCAGTAATTCTGTTCTCGGTACCTTCGAGTTGTGCCTGCAATTCCTGAAAATTCTGTATGGCTTTAAGTTGCGGATAGTTTTCTGCAACCGCCAGTAATCTGCTTAATGCACCTGTTAGCTGTGATTGTGCTGCCTGGAATTGTTGTAGCTTTTCCGGAGTCATGTCGTTTGCATCAATCTTTATACTTGTGGCACTTGCACGTGCCTGAATTACGGCCTCCAGAGTAGACTTTTCAAATTCCGCTGCTCCCTTGACGGTGTTCACCAAATTAGGGATCAGGTCAGCCCGGCGCTGATATTGTGTCTCGACATTGGCCCAGGATTTATTTACACTTTCACGGAGTCCGACAAGACCATTGTACAAACTGATTCCCCAAAGAATAAGACCTCCAAGGATGATCCAAATAGCGTATTTTTTCATGATGTAATTTTAATTGAAAGGTTTTGTAGGTTAAACGAATTGCAAAGGTAAATCAATTTAGCGGATTGAACGAATCCGGCATTTATGATCAATATTAGTTAAAATGAAGCGGATCTGAAGCTTATTCAAAAAATTCAATACGATGGATCGCCCGGATCGGAATATCTGTATTGCCTTTCAGAATAATATAATTTTCTGTGAGGTTCCAGACTGTTGTGTCAGTAACCATTGTGCCTTGTGTCGTTTCGAAAATTATTTTAACCTTTTGATGTTCGGAATTTCCTAAATAAACCGCACGTTCTAAATCAGCACGACATTGCATGCTGAATGCCGGGTCGTCATGTTGTTTAAGGTTTACAAATTTTTTTTGGGAAACGTCTTCTTTTTTTAACTCTGTGGCCCGGATCATAAATTTAAAGGATTGAGTGGATCTTTTCTATCTCTTACTATACAAATCTCAGTTTTAATTTATTGTTGAAAACTCAAACATAGATTAAATGATTTTGTTTTACGCAGATTCGAAAATAAAATGGGCAATAAAATTATTCCGATTTTTAATGGTGCAAATCGGCATCACCGGCTTTCAACTGTCAGGTCCTTGAGGACCTTCTCCAATTCCAATGGTCTTTGAGTGCCAATACGGGTGTGAGTGCCTTCTTTATTGGTGAGTTCTATGGCTTCATCTCCTCCTGTATAAAATCGAACAAGGCCATTCAGATGCAAGTTAAATACTGCATTGTTTAAATGGTACTTGCTATATCGTTTTCTTTCAACTTTAATGACGTTCTGAAGATCGATTTTAACGCGGCGCGAGGTCCAAAGGCCATCCAGTTCTATATAGTTTTTGAATACGCGAATTTTAATGTGGAGGACAAATAGCAGAATAATAGATATGACGATGATAGATATCCCAAGCCAGAAAAAAAGGTCTCCATCTCTGTTGTTGTGTATCTTCCACCAATACAAACCAAAACAAAATAGTGCAAGAGATAAACGTCGCACCATGCTCAGGGAATTATAGCCCAGGTATTGCTTTTCTTCAAATAAAGGTTGCTCTTCTTTCAATTAAATATCAGTTAAATGGATAGAAAATATAGTTTTGGTGGTCGTGGTTATTTTAAATCGGTCGTCAATACGAAGTCCTAAGATACAAACAATGTCTGTACCTGACAATAGCACCGAACATTTCTCCTTCTCAAACCTGTCTATCTTCTGGTCGATGAGAAAGTCGCTAACCTTTTTACGTTGTTTCATGCCCAAGGGATAAAAAGAATCTCCCGGCTTCCATACTCTGAGCTGTAAAGGGAAGATGAGTTTGGCTGCATCCAAATTTTCAATGTTAACAGTATTTTCGGCCTTTTTACTACCGCCGGGCTTTGTCTTTTTAAATTGGATACGTTTATCCATGTACAGGATTTCGTCTTGTGTTTCAGGGATCAGTAAAGTATCTTGTCCTGCCGCCCGGCTCTTTTGAATGATCAGGTGTTTTCTGTCTCTTAATATCCTAAGATCACCCGACTTATATTCTTTTCCTGGATCATTTACCTTTAGCATACTTTGAATGTCTGCAGTTTTAATACCAAGACCGCTCAATATTAATTGTAGCTTTTCTGTTGCCAGGCCTTCTTTTGACAAAGACTCTATATTTATCTTCCAAATATCTTTGTCGTTTTGTGATACAAATTTTTCTTTCAGCAAATTGCCATATTCTTCAAGCAAGGAATTGGATCCTTGCAGGTGGCTGAGGTTCTTTCTCATCACTTCATGCAGCTCCGGTTGCATTTTAAGCAGAATTGGACTTAAGTTTTTCCTAATCCGATTTCTAAGATAGTCCTCCGACGTATTTGATGAGTCTTCTCTCCATTTCAGTTTTTTTGACTTTGCATAAGAAAGTATTTCTGCACGACTGAAGTCTGACAAAGGTCTGATCAATCGATTTGCGCTTGATGGGATGCCTGTCAAGCCTTTAAGGCCTGTACCTCTTAGCAGATTGATAAAAAAAGTCTCAATAGAGTCGTCGAGATGATGTGCTGTGGAGATAAGCTGATAAGATTCCGTTTCAATGAGCTCATTGAACCATTCATATCTTAATTCCCTGGCAGCAACCTGAATAGATGTTTTGTGCTTTTGAGCATAAGATTTCGTGTTGAATTTCTTCCTGTGAAAATCAATCTTATTCTTTACGCAAAGTCTTTTGACAAAAGATTCATCACCATCCGATTCTTTATCTCTCAAACCAAAATTACAATGTGCAACAGCTATAGGGATTCCGGACCTATAGAAAAGATCGAACATAACTACAGAATCCAATCCGCCACTGACAGCAAGAAGGATTTTTTTCTTTTGTCCTAATACGGAGTTGGCTTTACAAAATTGTAGAAATCGATCTTGCATTAGATGCTTTCAAAAGGCAATCAATCTATCATATTATTGTTCAGGGATTGCACGAATTTTTACAAGGAGGGCTTCAGTTTCAGAAGCGTCTTCACCATGTTCCTGAGCCACATTTATTGCTTTCAATGCCATTTCTTCCGCTAAATTTTTATTTCCTAATTTATATAGAACGGCTGCATAAGTATCAATATTGGCATAATTGCCATCGAGCTCTATGGCAGTTTTTGCCCATGATTCGGCGTGTTTAAGCATTGTAGGATCTTCGACGTGTTCGTAGAATGTCCACGCATATTTGTTTAGCTCTTGTGCATCTTCACCAACGTAAGTGCCTACAAATTCCATAGCGAGAGAAGCATAAGTTGGCCATTCGCCTTCTTTTTCTGCTTGATATACATCCGCCTCAAGAATAATTTTTTCAGCATCCTTAATATCCGCAGCTCTGATTTTTGCTTTGACAGTTTCTAAGCCTTTCTTGTCCTTTTCCCGAATGGATGCATAAAGTCCGTTCTCATAGATGCTGCTTATTTTCATGTCAACGGAATCAGCTCCATACAGATTGGTAAATGTCGCTCGTGCTTTCTCAAAATCCTGAAAAGCTTTGGAGGAATAATTGCTGAGGTAGTTAAAGATAATTTTCCAGTTGGTGGCCCCGGTAAAGTCATTCGGTTCTACCTCTGCGAAATACTTGTCTACTTCTGCTGTGTTCGATTGACATGCTTCCTTGATCATCTCAAAATATTCAAGAGCAAATTGAGGGCTTACTTTCTCCGCATTAAATTTCTTAGTGTAGGAAGCTAATTGTTTTTCAGGCATAAGCGCATCCTTTCCTATTCCAATAAACTCCTGAGATTCAGCGGCACCACAAACACGGTGCATTTGTTCGCCTGTTGAATTCAAGTAGATAAGTGTTGGATATGCACGGATACCATATTTTTTTGCAATTTCTATTCCTTCTCCTTTTTCCATGTCAATTTTTGCATTGATAAAGTTTTGGTTATAGAAATCTGCTACAGTATCATTTGTGAAAATATTTTAGCCATCCATTTACATGGACCGCACCAGGAAGTATAGCAGTCAACAAATACCATTTTGTTTTGCTTTGATGCCTGATCCAGGATTTCGGCTAAACTGCCCTGGTTAAATTGAATACTTCTGTTTTGAGCTATTGAACTTGATGTTGTCAACAGTATAATGACAAATAGGTTTCTTAACGTATGTTTCATGGTTTGTGAATTTGGTCGGCAGGGTTTGAAGTTAGCTATTGAATTGAGTATAAAAGTACAATAATTAAGCATTTCTCATCAATTTCAAGAATTCTGCTTTCGTTAAAATTTGATTTAGTAAGTCTTTGTAAGGCTATTAAACAAAGCTTTTACGCAAAGCCATTTTCATACTTTCTGCCTTTAGCAGACATTCTTTATATTCAGCTTCAGGGTCTGAATTTGCCGTAATGGCGCTGCCTACCATAAAGCTGAGTGCCCCGCTTGTACTGTTGTAAAGAATTGTACGTATGACTACATTAAAATCGAAGTCGCCCGCAGGATCTATGTAACCAATCGAGCCACTGTAAAGTCCTCTTTTGGTTTGTTCTAGATCTTCTATTATCTGCATCGCCCTAACCTTTGGTGCTCCTGTCATCGAGCCCATTGGAAATGCATGACGGATGATATCCGTAAAATTAATTTCCGGTTTATGATGCGAGGTAATTGTTGAGATCATCTGATGGAGCCGCTTAAAACTTTTAACTGCAAATAGTTCCTCAACGATAACGCTGCCTTTTTGTGCTGTTTTGCTCAGGTCATTTCTGACAAGGTCAACGATCATAACATTTTCAGCTTTTTCTTTGGGATCGGTCCTGAGATTTTCTTTGATTCTCATGTCATCCTGCTCCGATGTCCCTCTTCGTGCTGTTCCTTTTATCGGTTGTGAGATAATTTTATCCTTCCTTTTAGCTATAAATCTTTCAGGACTACCACATAGAGCATAGTGATCGGGTAGTTTGTAAAATGCAGAGAAAGGCATGGGGGAATACTGATTGAGTCTTAAATAAATTTCAACCGGATCTACCTTGAATTTCTCACTGAAAAACTCAGTACAATAGTTCATTTCATATATGTCGCCTCGTTGAATATGTTCTTTAATGATTTTAACCCGGTCTAGATACACCTGCTCTGTCACCTGACTTCGAATGTCGGTTTTCAATTCATTTTCATTTGGACGTGTCGCCTTTATGGACGTTCTGAGAAGATTTTCCAGATATTTTTTTGCCTCCGTCTCACCGGTATATTCAGGAAGGTATTCAAATTTTAAAATGTGATCATTCAGACTCAGTACATATTTAGGTCTAAAGAAATAAAGAGGAGGGATTCCCAGTCTATCATGATTGCTGGAACTTAATTTTTCAAGTTCGTCTTTTAAGTCATAATTAAAATGACCAAATAGCCAATCCTTTTTTTCTAAGTAAAAATTTTGAACAGCTTCAAAGGAATTTGTCTCAGGAGTAATTTTTTCAAGAACTTCTATGCCTGCCAGTAGATCATACCGGTGATATTTGTCACTATGATCCTGTGAATCTTTGTTGCTGTTTAAAACACAATAAACCGAAACCTCTTTAAGGTTGTTCAATAGCTTTGAAACAAGGTCTTCCTGATTGAGAGATAGACTGATTGAGTGACGCATAGATATTTTCCGAGAGGAGGAGAGGATGAGATAAAAGTCTCAATCAAAATTTGATGCTTCTTCCGTTTTGCTGGAACCGGAGATAAGAGCATTGATAATTTGCATCTCGTCAATACTTAATTCTCTCAGACTTCCGGGTTCTAAATTTTCTAATGTGACATTCATGATGCGGGTACGTATAAGTCTTTGTACCCTGAAGTCAAGGTAGTCGCACATCCTGCGAATTTGTCTGTTCAATCCCTGGGTCAGAATTATTTTAAATTCGTGTTTGTCCGTTTTTTCAACCTTACACTTTCTTGTTACCGTGTCAAGAATGGGGATTCCGTTGCTCATTTCAGTGATAAACTTAGCGGTGATTGGCCGGTCAACGGTTACCATATATTCTTTTTCATGATTATTGCCTGCTCTTAAAATTTTGTTCACAATGTCACCGTCATTTGTAAGAAAGATCAGGCCCTCAGACGCTCTGTCGAGTCGACCGATTGGGAATATTCTCTTCGGGTAATTAAGATAGTCAATGATATTGTCTTTTACATTTGTTTCGGTAGTGCAAATAATTCCCGGGGGTTTGTGAAATGCCAGATAAATAAATTCGTTTTGTAAAGAGATTATCTTGTCGTCGATACTAACTACGTCATCTTCGCCAACCTGCGTGCCCAACTCCGGCACGATTCCATTTATCTTTACCTTTCCTTCTTGTATTAAGCGGTCCGCCTCACGACGGGAACAATAACCTGTTTCAGAGATAAATTTATTTAGACGGGTTGTTTTCTTTTCCATTTGATCTTAAGTACCTGTTCAGGTGAAATAAGTTGAATTAGATTTTTTCAAAATACGAAAATAATTTTGTTATCCTTTATCTATCTGCCGGTAATGCAGCAATATTTATTTTCAACATTGTGATTTGCAGCTAAGGTCTGAAATTTTAAAGGTATTTTGATACCTATTCATGAAATTTACTGATATTGGCAAAGAATTGACCGTTTCAAATGAGAATTGATTTCACTGTAATTTTAATCTTCCTTTGGTTAAGCAGTTCTTCTGCCGGAATGAATAATTTTCCACAAAAGAGTGATCGCAGTGAATATTATTCCGCACTGAATTCTTCTGATATTGATTTGATAAAGAGCCAGCTTAAAAATCTTGCTGAGCGAGGTTCAGAAGATACAACGGCATATACCGGTGCACTGAAGATGAAGTTGGCAGGTTTGCTAAATTCACCGGCAGAAAAATTGAAGACATTTAAGGAAGGACGAAAGATGTTAGAATCAGCCATAGCCCATGATTCTGCTAATGTTGAATATAGATTTTTAAGATTAGTAATTCAGGAACATGCACCCGGAATTTTGAATTACAAAGAAAATTTGGAAGAAGATAAAAATTTGATCGTTAAAAAGTTCAGGACTATAGGCAAGTTTCTCGCAGCTGAATTGAAAAGATATTCCGAGTCATCCAAAATTCTTCGTCCTGTTGATCTGAATGAATAAGTATTTTAAATGAGCAAGAAAGTTCTGTTTATACACTATTCTCAATCCGGTCAGTTGACTGATATTGTGGAAGCTTTTAAGGTTCCGTTCACTATGTCTGATCACACTATTGAGAATGTCATAGTAAATATGGAGAATAAGTTTTTCTTTCCCTGGACCACAGACCGGTTCTTTGACGCGATGCCGGAAAGTGTGCTGGGAATTGCCTTGCCATTGGAAGATCTCTCCTTTCAGGAAGTAAAGTATGATCTTATAGTATTTGCATATCAACCATGGTTCTTATCCCCGAGTATTCCGGCAAATTCTATTCTTTCGAATCCTGAGTTTAGAAAAAGACTAAAAGACACACCGGTCCTCACAATTATTGGCGCAAGGAATATGTGGCTTAATGCTCAGGAAAAAGTGAAAAAAGTATTCGAAGCTTGTGGATCATTACATGTGGGAAATATCGCATTGACTGATACTAATAATAATCTTGTGAGTGCCATAACAATCCTGCATTGGATGCTGTCCGGAAGAAAAGATCGCTTTCTGGGTTTCTTTCCCTTGCCCGGCATTTCAATGGAAAATATATCAGGGATGAGCAGATTCGGAGATCTGGTGTTAAACGAATTGCAATCAGGTGATTGGCAAGGACTTCAGAAAAAGCTTGTAGATGCAGGTGCGGTAAAAGTGAAAAGTAATCTTATGTTCATCGAGGCCAGAGCAGGAAAGTTATTTTCAATTTGGGCAAACCTCATTATTAAGAAGAAAAATCGTCGCTTATGGGTCAATCTGTATAAGTACTACCTTTTAGTCGCTCTTTTTCTGATTGCGCCAATTGTTTTGACAGTATATATGCTTATTTTTAAGCCCTTTCTGGGAGCATCTATTCGCAAGAAAAAGAAGCACTTCCTGGGACTAAATTAATTCAAGTTAAATGTCTTTAAATCAGGTTTATATAATAAGGACTGCACATTTTTTACCGAATGAGCCGGTGTCCAATGATGAGATGGAGGAGTACCTCGGCCTCATAAATGGAAAACCTTCTAAGTCCAGGCGTATTGTTTTAAGAAATAATGGGATAAAGCGCAGGTTTTATGCTTTAACCCGAAAAGGGAAAAGCACGCATACGAATTCAGAGATGGCTGCACTGGCGGTCAAGGGCTTGTTTGCTGATGGTTCCGCAGATCTCAAGCAGGTCGAGCTTATCACCTGTGGTACTTCAACGCCGGATCAGTTTCTTCCATCCCATGCTTCGATGGTACACGGATGGCTACCGGATTCCGGAAATGCAGAAGTGGTTTCACCATCGGGTGCTTGTTGTTCGGGGATGCATGCTCTCAAGTATGCATACATGGCGATCAAATCAGGTGAAGTAAGCACCGCGGCTTCGACAGGATCGGAGCGTTCTTCCAGAATATTAAGATCTGATGTCTTCGATGTGGAAGAACAGAATTCCGAGTTGCTTGAAGCTAGTCCTATCACCAGTTTTGAAAAAGATTTTTTACGCTGGATGCTATCAGATGGTGCCGGTGCATTTCTCTTGTCCGATAAAAAAAATGAAGATGGTATAAGTCTCAAAATAGAATGGCTTGAAGGAGTGTCTTTTGCCAATCAGGTTGAAACTTGTATGTACATGGCAGGCGACAAGCAGGAGGATGGTTCTCTTAAGAGCTATATGGATTACTCACCTGCAGAGATCATGATCAACTCTGTATTGAGTATGAAGCAGGATGTGAAATTGCTCAGTAAGCATATTGTGTCACTGGGCTTTGATAAAATGAAAATCATCCTCAATAAGCACGGAGTGAAATCTGAAGACATTAATTATTTTCTTCCTCACATGTCCAGCGAGTTTTTTAGAAGCAAAATTCTGGAAAACATGATGAAAAATGATCTTCACATTCCGGAAGACAGATGGTTCAGCAATCTCAGTCAGGTAGGAAATGTCGGTGCCGGCTCAATATACCTCATGGTTGATGAGCTTTTCAAAAGCGGACGATTGAAGAAAGGAGAGAAGATATTGCTGGCAGTTCCTGAAAGCGCCAGGTTCTCTTATGTCTTTGGGCTTTTAACAGTCTGTTGAGATGGAAAAAAAGAATGTTCCACAGGATATTACGAAACTTGAAAATTTTACAAGAGAGGTGTGCTATGCTCTTGATGAGAACGGTAATTATGTTACTGAACTAAGTACTGGTTGGGATATTAAAACGGATGCACTTGGCGTAGCATGGACTGATATAGAAGAGCGCGTAAGTAATGCCCGCAAGCAGGTTCTTGAAGGTAAGGCTAGTCCGATACTCTTTTTCATGGAATTAAGGTTGATGGATGTGGGGATCGTTTCAGCTTACACCGGTTTTTGGAAATGGACAATTCGTCGACATATGAACGCCGGTACTTTTGCAAAACTTTCAGAAAAGAAATTAAAAAAGTATGCAGATGCTTTTGACGTTAGTGTGAATGAATTAAAAACAATGCAGGTCCATGAAGATTGATTTCGAACACGTTCAGGCAGCTCATTGTGAAAACGGTGTCACTAAAAATTTATTAAAGTTTAATGGTGTTGATCAAATTACAGAACCTCTTGCCTTTGGCATAGGATCGGGTTTGTTCTTTATTTACATCCCTCTTCTAAAAATAAACAACGGACCTGCTTTTGCTTTTCGGACGATGCCCGGAAATATTTTCAAAAGAACATGTAAGTCACTCGGCATCCCTGTCGTGCGGAAAAAATTCAATTCTAAGGAAAAGGCTGAAAAGTTTTTGGAAGAAAGATTAAAGGAGGGTATGCCTGTAGGTTGTCAGGTGGGGGTGTATTACCTCAGCTATTTTCCGAAGGAATATCGCTTTCACTTTAATGCACACAATCTTGTTGTCTTTGGGAGAGATGAAGACAATTATCTCATCAGTGATCCGGTGATGGAGACTACAACATCTCTCAGCAGGTACGAACTGGAGCGCGTTCGCTTTGCGAAGGGTGCATTGGCTCCCAGAGGGCAACTGTACTATCCTAAATCCAAAGCATCTGTAAGCCCGGATCAAATTCGGGAAGGCATTCGCACCGGCATCAAAAGAAATATACGAGACATGCTCCATATTCCCGGAAATTTTGCCGGCGTTAACGGAATAAAGTTTACTGGAAGAAAAATAATGCGCTGGCGGGATAAACTAGGATCGCAGAAAGCAGGCTTATACCTTGCACAGCTCGTTCGCATGCAGGAAGAGATCGGTACAGGAGGAGGAGGTTTTCGTTTTATTTATGCAGCCTTCCTTCAGGAGGCTCATGCCTATTATCAGAATGATACACTTTTAGAAACATCAGCAAAGTTCACAGCGGCAGGTGATTTATGGCGCTCTGCTGCAGTGCAGGCTGCAGGTATCTATAAAGGAAGATTGCAGGAGCAAAGTGATTTTAATGATATGGGTGAATTCCTTTTTCAAATTGCTGATATAGAAAAGCAGGCTTTCACAGCTTTGTCTAAAATGAAATGGAAGTAGTCAAACCTGCATTACGTATTGAAGGTCTTAACTTCAGGTATAAAGGTGCTGCAAATCTTTGCATAGCAGATTTGAACCTGGAAATTAACAGAGGTGCCAGGTTTGGACTGCTCGGACCTAATGGAGCAGGAAAAACAACACTCATGAATCTGCTCTGCGGCCTGCTTAGTCCGGATGGAGGAAAGATAAGGCTCATGGATTTCGATGCCGATAATCCAAAAGTTCGTCACAGAAAATGCTTTGGATATGTTCCACAGGATTTTGCTTTTTATGCTGAACTGAGCCCTGTTGAAAACCTGAATTTTTTTGGTGCATGGTACGGACTTCCCTCTGAGAAGATCAAAAAGAGATCGGCTGAGCTTCTTAAAATTCTTGGGCTGACAGATGTTCGCAATAAACCTGTCAAGACTTTTTCCGGTGGAATGAAACGTCGTATAAATCTAGCTATTGGTGTGATACATAAACCTCAGATCCTGTTTTTAGATGAGCCAACAGTTGGCGTCGATGTGCAAACCCGAAATGCAATCATTTCATATTTAAAGGAGTTGAATAATGCGGGTGCAACTTTGATCTATACTTCCCATCAGCTAAAAGAAGCAGAAGAGTTATGTGAAACCATCGCATTAATTGATGAAGGTAAGATTATTGTTTCCGGTTCTCTGAAAAATTTGATCCTTCAAAATAGTGATCTCGAAAGTTTGTTTTTAAAATTGACAGGGAAGGAGTTCAGAGACTGATGTTCAAACTGCTCGCCACAATAAAAAAAGATCTTTTAATCTTGTTGAGAGATAAAGTAGGCATAACATTTCTATTCATCATGCCTGTGTTGCTTGTGCTGATTATTACCAGTCTGCAGAATAGCGCTTTCGATATCGTTAACAAAAATAAAGTTCCCATTCTTGTTAGTAATAATGATAATGGTACTGCCGGACTTCAGTTTGTAGAAGCCCTGGAGAAGATAGGTATGTTTGACATACGCAGCATTCCTGACATTGACCGGAATACCGATCTGGTTGCTGCCATGCATAAGGAAGAAGCACTCCTGGCCATATCAATACCTGCAGGTTTTAGTGAAAGAACGCAACAGCGTGCACTGGCAACTGCTGCGAAAGCATTCGAAGTTTTAGATCTTGAACCTAACTCTTTGTCAAGATCGCCGGTCGCAGACACGGTATTGTTATTTTATCATCCTGTCCTTCAGGAGAACTACAGGATAAATATCCAAAATGGTATTCAAAGTGCTTTGAAAATGGTGGAAAGCAAACAGGTACTTCAAATAGTTTATCAATCTCTCAATGAAAGTGATTCGATAGCAGCTATCGACGAAGAGATTTTTCGAAGTGATATTACCGTATTGGAGCAACCTGTATCTAGGGACGGAAATAAAACCATTCCAAATGCAACCCAACATAACATCCCTGCCTGGACGATTTTTGCCATGTTTTTTATCGTGATTTCTCTGGGAAGCAGTTTGGTCAAGGAAAAGTTAAGTGGAAGTCATTTGCGCCTTAAGACATTGCCTACAAATTATTTGCTGGCAATGTTATCAAAGCTGATAGTATATACTGCTGTTTGCCTGGCACAGGTAGTAGTGATATTTTCATTGGGTGTTTGGTTTTTTCCCGAGATCGGACTTCCGGCTCTGGACTTGCCTTCCGATTTAACCGCATTGTTCCTTGTCTCTTTTATAACAGCCATGTGTGCCGTAACATATGCTATTTGTATAGGAGTGTTTGCAAATACTCAGGAGCAGGCAAATGGTTTTGGAGCCGTTTCAATTGTGATTCTCGCAGCAATCGGTGGAATACTCGTTCCTGGTTTCGCCATGCCAGATTCATTTCAAGTTATCATGGCAATTTCTCCATTGCATTGGAGTCTTGAAGCTTTCTATGTTCTTTTTCTCGAGGGTGGAAATCTTAGGGATCTTTGGCAAAACCTTTTACCTTTACTCGCAATAACCGTATTTTTGCAAGTTCTGGCTTATATAGGACTAAAAAAGAAGAATTTAATTTGAATATCCGCATATGGAAACTACTGTTTTAAAAGAAGAGTTAAAGGCCAACATCATTAAGTTCCTGAATTTAATTTCTGTAACTCCGGCTGATATTAAAGACGACGAGCCATTGTTTGGAGAAGGATTAGGTCTTGACTCCATTGATGCTATTGAATTAATAGTACTCCTTGATCGTGTTTATGGAATTAAAATTACAGACCCCAAAGAAGGAAGAAAAATATTTATTGATATAAATACAATGGTGGAGTACATTGAAAAGCACCGGACAAAGTAAATTATCAATGTCAAAGGTCTTTGTAACAGGTATGGGGACCATCAGCTCTCTGGGGAGAACTGTCGAAGAGAACCGTACCTCTCTCAGGGAAGGAATTTCCGGTATCGGCAGGCTGGAAAATTTTAATTCGAAGTATGCCGGTGTCCTGCCATTTGCTGAAGTAAAACTGGGCACAGAGTCGCTTAAGGAGTATTTATCCATAAGTGACCGGGGTGTAACACGTACAAGCTTACTGGCATTACATGCTTGCCTTGAAGCTTTGGACGATAGCGGGCTCTCAAGGGAGGAAGTTCAATCTCATCGTACTGCATTTATTGGTGCAAATACCGTAGGTGGTATGTGTCTCACCGACGAATTGTACAGCGATGCTAACCGCACAAAGGATGCATCACCTTTCATAGCCTCTTATGATGCAGGTTCAGTAAGTATATTTGTACAAGAGCAATTAATAATTCGCGGAATTTCAAACACAATTAATACTGCATGCTCTTCTTCTGCAAATGTGATAATGTTTGGTTGTCGCTTAATAAAAAATGGTTTGGCAGACAGAGTAATTGTTGGTGGTGTTGATAGTCTGGCAAAGTTCACCATTAATGGTTTTAATTCGCTTCATATTCTTTCACCGGAGCCTTGTACCCCCTTTGATAATGATCGTAAAGGACTCAACCTTGGCGAAGCAGCTGCATTTCTGATTTTAGAAAAAGAAGAGCTTGTACGGAATAAGAATGTTTATGCAGAAGTGAGCGGTTATGCAAATGCTAATGATGCATTTCATCCTTCATCCCTCTCTGAAGAAGGAGAGGGGCCATATAAATCAATGATTGAAGCCATCATGATAGCCGGTTTGCTGCCAAGGCAAATCGATTACATTAACGTCCATGGTACCGCTACAGAGAATAATGACCGGGTAGAAAGCAGGGCGATGATCAAATTATTTGTTGATGTACCCGAATTTTCCTCTACCAAGTCGAACACCGGACACACCCTCGGTGCTGCCGGAGCCCTTGAATCAGTATTTTCAATACTGAGTTTGTACCATGGTGAGTTATATCCTCACCTGAGATTTAATGCACCGATCTCTGAGACAGGGTTGGTGCCTGTGAAAGAGTATAAAAAGACAACTCTATCTCATGTGATGTCGAATTCATTCGGCTTCGGCGGAAACTGTTCTTCATTGGTGTTTTCAAAAGTCTAAGAAATGCTATACATACATAAAATGTCATGTATTTCACCCCAGCAAACTTTTGGGGAAATAAATTTGGAAGAATTGAAAGTTTCTTCCGGGAATATGCTGCATGCAATTGAACCTTCATATAAGGGTATTCCACCGGGGCAACTGAGAAGAATGGGAAAAGCAGTGCGACTCGGGGTTGGAGCAGCTCTGCCATTAATGGATGAAGCTGCAGAACTTGATGGGATAATAATCGGTACCGCGAATGGCGGAATGGAAGACTGTATTAAATTTCTCAATCAGATCATTGAATATGATGAGGGAACTCTAACCCCGACAAATTTTGTCCAGAGTACTTCAAATGCAATTGCTGCACAGATTGCTTTTATGAATTCTAACAAAGGATATAATATTACCCATGTCCACCGGGGCTTGTCTTTTGAGAATGCCCTGCTGGATGCACTGATGCATTCAATGGAGCATCCTGAAAAAAAATATTTATTGGGAGGGCTCGATGAAATTTCAAATTATAATTTCAACATCGACTTTTTAATTGGTTGCTTCAAAAAAGAGTTCACAGCTAATGATAATCTGTACGGTCATGATTCAGATGGAACAATTGCCGGTGAAGGTGCAGCGATGTTTATTATCAGCGGTGATAGCTCAAACGCACTGGCGGCAGTCAGAAGTATTAAAACTCTCCACAGCTGGGATCCCGATGATATCAGGAAAGGCCTGAATGATTTTTTGCAGGAGGCGGACATAAATATTGACAAGATCGATTTGCTGATCAGTGGTGAGAATGGAGATAAGCGCTACACAAAATATTCGAATATAGTTGAAGAAAATATATCATATACCATACCTGTTATTCGATACAAGCATGCTGTTGGTGAATTCCCGAGTGCCACAGCAATAGCTGTATGGTTGGCTGTCCATTTTTTAAACTCCGGCAGGGTTCCGGGTCATATGCAGAAAAATGGAAAAGTAGAAAAGCTTCCTGATTCAATCCTTATTTATAACTGTTACCAGGGATTGCAGCATAGTTTTATTTTGATCCAAAGAGCCGGATAGTTTTTTGGATAGTATGACTGATTGGCTTATTCTATTATCGGGACATGCCGGTCCCTTATGTTCATAACCTCAGATCACCTGATCATACTTTTCATTGCTTCAATCCAATTTGGATCTTCGTTTAAGCTAGGAACCAGTTTTACTTCAGTACCGCCATGTTCCTGAAAAAGTTCGTTGTATTCAACTCCAATCTCATGTATGGTTTCAAGACAATCACTGGTAAATGCAGGTGCAAAAACCAATAGCTTTTTATCGCCTTTATCTGCTCTTTCCTTTATCACATGATCAGAGTATGGTTTTATCCATGGATCCTTACCTAAACGACTTTGGAAGCAAATTGTATATTTCTCCTTCGGGATCTCCAGTTTTCTCGCAATTTCTCTTGCTGTCTGAAAGGATTGTGCTCTGTAGCATCCGGCATTTCTGACCGTTAAATTTTCACAACATGAATCGGTGAGGCACTCCGAAGAAAAATCTGCCTTTGTAATTTGTCTTTCAGGTAGTCCATGAAAACTAAAGAGTATGTGATCGTAATTTTCCGGCAACATAGACTTACCTATTTTCGAAAATGTTTCGATAAATCCGGGATGGTCATAAAAACTATTGATGAATCTGATCTCCGGAACTATCTGCCAGCCTGAAATGATTGACATGATCTTTTCATTAACACTACCTGTGCTTGCAGAGGCATACTGAGGAAATAGAGGAAGAATAATTAGTTCCTTGTAGTTGTTAGATTTGAATTTGTTTAGTACAGAATCTATGGAAGGTTTTTGATAGCGCATTGCAAACTCAACATGGTAATTATTTCCAAGGCTACTTTGTAATAATTCTGCCTGACGTCCGGTATAATAGAGTAGAGGAGATCCATTTTCATTCCAAATCGATTTGTACAATTTTGCTGATTTCGGTCCACGTATCGGTGCAATGATGAAATTGACTAAAAGAAAACGATTTAGTGCCGGGATGTCTATAACCCTTGGGTCCATTAAAAATTCTCTTAGATATTTTCTCACATCTGAGGTAGATGGACTGTCAGGTGTGCCAAGGTTTACAAGTAATACAGCAGTTTTTAATTCTGTCATAAGTATTTTTAAGTTCAGAGAATGAAGGCCTTCATACAACTGATGAGATTATTTTTTCTTCTTTTTGCTCTTTTCTATTTTATTAAGAAGTGTTGAATAAGCGGTAAACAGAGCATCTTTGAACATATCTTTCCTTGCTTTTTTTAAATTAACAAATGTTGCTCCCTTTATTCCCCAACTGCCATTAACAGGATAAAAAATATTTTGATCATATCCACAAAATACTGATTGGTCTTCAGGTGTTAATAGTACCATTGCCTTGTGTTCATTCTTCCAATAGGTAGCAAAAATTTTGTTCTTCACCCTAAAACTCGGGTTCTCGAAATGTGGAACTTCCTTCACATCTTTGAGTGAAAGAGCAAGTTTTTGATATTCTGCAAAATTAACCACTGATGATCTTATGACTAAATATGTATTGCCCTGTTAGATGTTGCAGCGAGACAAGCCTCTTTAAATGCTTCTGTATAGGTTGGGTGTGCATGGCTCATCCTTGCAATGTCTTCTGCTGAGGCTCTGTACTCCATCGCAACTACTGCTTCTGCAATCATATCGGCAGCTCTGGGTCCTATCATGTGTACACCGAGTATCTCATCACTATCGGCATCAGCTAAAACTTTTACAAAACCATCGGTATCCATACTTGCTCTTGCTCTTCCGCTTGCCTTGAAAGGGAAAATTCCTTTTTTGAATTTTTTCCCGGCATTCATTAGTTCTTCCTCTGTATGTCCGACTGCAGCAACCTCCGGCCAGGTATATACTACTCCGGGAATCAGTAAATAATTAATATGAGGTTTCTGTCCTGCAATTACCTCAGCAACGAAAATGCCTTCCTCTTCTGCTTTATGTGCCAACATAGCACCTCGTATTACATCTCCGATAGCATATATTCCGTTTATATTTGTTTCCAACCGTTCATTTACGACGATCCTCCCTCGTTCATCTGTTTTTACTCCAATTTTTTCAAGTCCTAGGCCGGTCGTATAGGGAATGCGCCCAACACTAAGCAGGCAATAGTCGCCTTTAAGCTCAGTTTTATTTCCCGATTTATCTTCGGCATTAACATGAACCAGTTTGCCTTTCAGTTTTGCTCCTGTGACCTTGTGTCCTAAGAAAAATTCGAAGCCTAGTTTTTTCAGACTTTGCTCTAGCTCTTTTCCAAGCGACAGATCCATGGTGCCAATGATAGAGTCCATATATTCAACAACCGAGACCTTGGCACCCAATCTGGCATAAACAGATCCAAGTTCAAGACCAATGACTCCACCGCCGATTATAATCAGGTGTTCAGGAATGGCGGGCAGGTTCAACGCTTCAGTAGATGTGATTATTTTCTTTTTATCTATATCTATTCCTTTTAAAGCTGATGGTTTTGAACCCGTGGCAATGATAAATTTTTCACTTTCGATTTCCTTTGTCCCACCCTTGGAATCAGAAATCGAGATCTTACTCCCATTTAAAAAACTGGCATGGCCATGATGGACATCGATTTTATTCTTCTTCATCAAATAATTTATTCCTTCAACATTCTGTTTCACCACAGAATTTTTTCTGCTTATCATTTTTGAAAGATCAACTTTCAAATTATTTAATTCAATGCCATGTGCCGTGAATTTGTGTTGTGCATTATGAAAATGTTCAGAGGAATCGAGCAAAGCTTTGCTGGGGATGCATCCAACATTCAGGCAGGTTCCTCCCAGATTAGCATAGCGCTCCACTATTGCAGTCTTCATACCAAGTTGAGCGCACCGAATAGCCGCCACATATCCGCCCGGTCCGGATCCAATTATTGTAATATCGTATTTCATTTTATTTTTTATTTGTCAGAACCGGTATTGACTCTGAGAATTTTTTTACAAGTCTACCAACCAATAGTTCTTTTTGCACCCATGAATACAAGTAAGCAAATGGAAAGAAATGCAGCAATGAAACCTATATAGTCGCCATATCTTGCGTAAAAGGTTATCACCTTATTTTTGTATACTGTTTCTTTGATCGCGTCATCCTCCCACCATTTTGTTTCTTGCAAAATATCTCCCCGTTGGTTGATGAAGCAAGAAATACCTGTATTAGCAGAACGAGCTATGCTCTTCCTGAACTGTACGGCTAACAATCTTGCATAATCTTTATGTTGTCTGTATCCGGGGGTATCTCGCCACCAACCATCATTGGTAATTATGACTATCAACTCGGCACCTGCACGTATATAGTTAGACATAAATCCGCCATAGATTGATTCATAGCAGATGGAAGGTGCTATTTTCATTCCTCCGGAAGTTACAAAATTTGTTCTTTCTTTTTGAGTACCCAAACTTCCGGATGTGCCACCTAATTCAATAGAATAGTCTTCCAGAAATCCGAAAATCTTAGGGTAGGGCATTTTCTCAACACCCGGCACCAACTTCGATTTATGATATAATTGTATGCTATCTCCATGGTTGATAAGCATGGCAGTATTGTACGCGTCATAGTATGCATCGGCATCCCTGAATTTTCTTGCTGAAGCCGAATGCGGTTCTCCTTCATCATAGGCATGATAAGAAGACAAACCTAAAAGGATCTGTAAATGCGGAAATGCTGAGTTAAATTGACGTATGCTAAGGATATTTTTGTCAATGAAAATTTCTTCTTCCCAAATTCCTTCTGCTATCGCAGTCTCAGGACCGATGAAAAGATTTGTTGAGCTATCAGTCACTGTTGATCCGAGCCGTAGCAATTTTGCTATCTGCTCTGATGCCGGTCCTGCAAATTTTTCATTGTAAGGGTCAATATTTGGTTGAACAACAACAACATTGACAGCTTCTCCTGTGTCAGTACGTTTCTTATAGAGATAGAAAGAGAGTATAAAGGGAATTGCAACGAGAGCAATTAAAATAGAACTTAGTATGGCTGAATTGATGTGTAATATTTTACGCATCAAATCTTTTTTGAAAATATTTTTAATAAGTTGAAAGATAACAATGTTGATCAGAAAGACCCAAAGTGTTCCACCTAAAACTCCTGTATATTCATACCACTGAATCCATTTCGGGTCTCCTGCAAATACGTTTCCTATCGTTAGCCAGGGCCAGGAGAGTTCCCAGTTAAGATGCAGATATTCGAAAGCTATCCAGTAGCAGACCAAGGAAAAGTATCCTACGAATGTTCCGTAACGTTTTCTGGTTGTAAAATAGGTTAGCCAAATGATCGACATCAACAAGCTATTGGCTGTGAGTGCAAAAACTCCTCCTACCTCTGATGCATACCAAATCCAGTAAGTACTCATCACATTCCAGACCAACATGCTGAGGTAGTAATAACAGAACATTTTCCGGCCGGGGCGACGAGTCTCCTTACCTAAAAACTGTTCTTCAAGCCAAAACAGCGGAACGAAAGCAATGAATATTAAGGCCGTAAATCCCCGTTCAGGCCAGGCCATCCAAAGCAGTAATCCGGCAAGAATTGCACAAAAAAAGTAAATAACAGGCGATTTTCGCATTCTCATATTCCTCTGCAAGATTGTCAAAATTCCAATTTCAGAGAAATGCTAAATGGTATTTCTGTTCAACCCCGGTTTTGATAAAAAATTATTAAAATTTGATATAACTCCACACATTGTACATGCTAAAATATTCAGGTTTACTGACCGGAAAGGCTCGCAGGTTATATGCTAGTTTTCTTTCTTGTAAATGTAGGCAGTGTTTGCCTGAGCTAATGGCGTGACAACGATGTCATTCAATACAACATGTGCAGGCCTGGTTGCAGCAAAATAAGTGATATCTGCAATGTCTTCAGGATGCAAAGGTTCGTAGCCCTGATATGATTTTTTTGCTCTTTCAACATCTCCTTTAAAACGAACAATTGAAAATTCTGTCTCTGCGGCACCCGGATCTATGGAAGTAACTTTGATGCCATGTTCCAGAAGGTCGATACGCATACTTTTGGTCAGTGCATCAACTGCATGTTTGGTGGCACAGTAAACATTTCCCCTTGCATAAGCTTCTTTGCCTGCAATCGAACTAATGTTTATAATGTGTCCATATTTTTGATTGATCATCAATGGCATCACCTGACGGCTCACATATAGCAATCCTTTTACATTCGTATCTATCATCACTTCCCAGTCATCAATATCTCCTTCTTGTATGGTGGACAAGCCTGAGGCAAGACCGGCATTGTTTACAAGTACGTCTATGTTTTTCCAGTCATGGGGAAGGGACTGAAAGTTTTGTATCACTTTTTCTCTGTCCCTTACATCAAACGGAAGAGAAAGCACCCTCACATTGAACTGTTCCTTAAGATCTGTCTCCATTTGATTGAGACGGTCTATCCTGCGACCGTTAAGAATGATATCCCAACCATGCGCAGCAAACTTGTATGCAATAGCTTTCCCTATACCTGCTGTCGCTCCGGTGATAAAAATTATTTTCTTATTGCTCATGCTATGAGTTTTAATTGTTGTCTAAATGAATTTTCTCAATTGATGGTTAAGAAAGTATAATTAATATGAAACTCGATCTACAATATATTTTAGTTAGCCTTTGTGTGTAATTTGCTTTTTTTCATAGAATAGCCAAAGTAAATTATCAATCCGACAAGTAGCCAAATTCCAAATCCTATCCAGTTGGAAATCCCGAGTTCGCTCATCATATACAGACAGGAAACTAAACCTAACAAAGGAATCAGCGAAAGGTTTTTCGTATAGGCATAATAGCAAAGTACCAGGCATGTGATCATGAAGATCCAAAGAGGAATTTTGTGCTTAAACACATCCCAGCCTTTTTCAAATTTGTATTTTTCGTTGATGTTCAGATTGACCACAAGAGTTTCGTATTGTTCCGGAGAGAGGGAGCTGAGGTAGGACTCAAGGTCCAGGTTAGCCTTTTCAAATCCAACAGCATCTTTCGCTAATACATCTTTTTTAATCAACTCAAGTTCTGTTCTTTCAAGAGAACTGATCAGAGTAGATGCTTCTACAATGACCGGGTCGTTCTTAAAAAATGCTACTACCTTTTCGTTATTGTATGTATAGCACAGTCCGGAGGCCAGAATGAGCAAGGCAGGCATAATAAATTTCGAATTCAGGTAAGGGGTTTTGAACTTGCCACGGGGGGCATCCGGCATCGTTTGCAATTTTAAAACACCTGCACAGACCAGTACGAAGGCAAATAAAGTTCCTATACTCACAAGATCGGTTACCAGAGTCAGGTTCATGAATAATGCCGGAACAGCAGTCACAATTCCTGTGACTATGGTTGCATATGAAGGCGTTCTGAACTTCGGATGGATTTTTGCAAACTTTTGAGGAAGCAGTCCGTCACGGCTCATGCTCATCCAAATTCTTGGCTGACCAAGTGCGAAGACAAGCAATACACTTGCCATTGCAACAATAGCACTCAAAGCCACAACTCCTGAAAACCAATGCAGCCCAATTTTCTGAAACACAAATGATAAAGGGTCTCCTACAGCAAGATCTGAATAACTAACCATACCCGTAAGTACTAATGCAATGCCAACATACAGGACCGTGCAAATGATAATTGCCCACATCATTCCTCTTGGAAGATCTCTTTGTGGGTGTTTACATTCCTCTGCCGTCGTACTGATGGCATCAAATCCTATATAGGCGAAGAAGACTGCTGATACCCCTTTTAAGACACCGGAAACTCCGTTTGGCATAAAGGGGTCCCAGTTTTCGGTATTCACGTAAAAGGCTCCAACAATAATAACAAGCAAGACCACAAAAACTTTAATGAGTACCATCACGTTACTGGCATTCCTTGATTCCCGGATTCCACGATACACCAGCCAGGTGATTAAAATAATGATGAAAAGGGCGGGAATGTCAGCTACAATATGAATGCCTAAAAACACAGGAGCATTGGTCCATGCAATATAAGCTTCTTGTAATGCAGGTCCGAGATTTTCGAAGCTCTTTCCTGTGTTTAAAAGGGCATCGGCAGTCTCATGTCCTTTCATCGCACTTAAGAAGTCCATGGTCATCCAGGCAGGGATGTGAATATTGTTATTTGCCAATAAACCGGTGAGGTAGTCAGACCATGATATGGCAACGGTAATATTTCCTATTGCATATTCCATGATTAAGGCCCATCCGATGATCCATGCAATGATTTCACCGAAAGCCACATAGCTATATGTGTATGCACTGCCGGAGACAGGTACGAGTGAGGCAAACTCTGCATAGGCAAATGCTGCAAATCCACATGCTATTGCAGTAAAGATGAAGAGAAAAATAACCCCCGGGCCACCGGCTGCACTTGCATTGCCTATCGTGCTGAATATACCTGCACCAATGATCGCTGCAATTCCAAATGCCGTAAGGTCTCTCACGCCCAGATGTTTTGCCAATGGTAAATGGTCGCCTGATTCGTTACCTGCAGCTTGTTCAAGTATCTTATTGACTGACTTTTTTCGAAATAGATTCATACACGTTGGCTTTATTCAAGACGTGAACAAATGTAAAAAGATATTTGAATTCTTTTGTTTAAATCGGTTTAATAGACTACAGATTAGCGCTTTGAACTGTCAGGATTTCTTTCAAAACATTATTGTCTCCATGACTCGCTAAACTTCTTTATTTTTTCCGGATCAATTAAGTTTATCAGTATAAACATTAGAAATGGAAGTGCCGGTACTTTATATCTGACTAATGCACCTAAAATAGGTGTGATAAGGCCTGTGATGACAAAGAGAATAACAATAAAAAATAATGAAAAAATATAAATTGGTTTTAGCGCCTGAATTGATTTTTTCCTGAATAGTATCGTAGTTAAAATGAACAAGAGAATAAATATATTTTCAATACTCGCTGCCATTATGAGTTTGTTGCCGTGAATATCCGTAGGCAAGGGGCGTATCAAAGTGTTGAAAAAAGCGACAGGAGAGTTTTTGATAATACTCAGTATTCCATATTCGAGTTTTGGTATATCAAATATGCTTTTAGCGTCAGTGATCTCTGCCAGAGTATGAAAATTATGCTGCTTCCAGTAAATAATATCTGTGACATTATACTTTGGAACGATGTGATGTATATTGAAAGCTATTATGAAATATAATAAATAGCAAACAGAAAACTTTAGTACAGCTTTTGTTCCTGCCTGATTTCTTGCCCAGTACCATGCTACAAGTCCCGGAATGATTATTATGAGGATGTAAAGTTTGGTGAATACAAGCAATAAAAGGCTAAAAATAAAGACCGGCAAATGACGAAAATTTTTGGGATCTCTATATAGTTTGTCATAACTGTACAGCATTATACCAAAAGCAAAAATGAGAAGTCCATCCTTCAGTAATCCTGAGCCCCAGAATAAAACTGAAGGAATTAAAAAAGTGCTGACGAATAAAATTTTCGCTGCTGAGGGTATATATTTTACAAATGTTTTATAGATATAGAAAAGTCCAATGAAGGAAATAAAATTAATGAACACAACATGCACATAATATTTCCCCAGAGAAAAGAATTGAAATAAAACATTCAGTCTGATGATTGTCTTATTATCATTAAAGAGCACATCTGTATTCAACCAGGCATCCATTTCAACATAATAAGGTCTCAACTCCGGTGCATTTCCTCCTATGCCTGTAAACATTCGAAAAAAATCATATGGCTTCGATGAAAGGCTGGCAAAGATCACACGACTGTCATCAAAGAACTTAAAGGTGTCAGCAGTAGATCGGTCAGTATAAACATGAGTGTAGATGAGACCCAGGCATATTCCGGAAATTACCTTCAGGCAGAAAACGGAAATAAGCCATTTTCTCGGAATACCATCCAGGTGAAATCTCTTCAAGCTCAGAATGAGTGAAATAAACAGAAAACTATAGCCTGTCACCAGTATCCACTCCATCATTGTTGCTTAGCCGGTATCAATTGACCTTGAGATATAAGATCATTATTTTTTAGCATTCTCCAAAAGTAGGAAATAAATTATCCCTACTTTTGCTGAATAATCAATCTTACCCCTTTTATACCATAAGAATGTCTGAAGTGATGGAACCGGCTGCCAGCCTTGAAACTGCGAAAGAATTAGGCTTGCTGCCGGAAGAGTTTGAACAAGTGAAAAAGTATTTGGGTAGAAACCCGAATTTTACTGAACTAAGCATTTACAGTGTAATGTGGAGTGAACACTGCTCCTATAAAAATTCAATAGTCTGGTTGAAGACGCTTCCCAAAGAAGGTCCGCATATGCTTGCTGAAGCAGGACAGGAGAATGCGGGCCTGGTTGCAATTGGTGATGGCCTGGCTTGTGCTTTTAAAATTGAAAGCCACAATCATCCTTCAGCCATAGAACCCTATCAGGGTGCAGCCACCGGTGTTGGTGGCATCAACAGAGATATTTTTACAATGGGCGCCCGGCCTGTTGCTCAGCTTAATTCATTGCGCTTTGGAAATCCGGCCTCTGAGAAGACAAAAGCTCTGTTAAGAGGTGTTGTGAAAGGAATTGGTGACTATGGAAATGCATTTGGCGTTCCTACGGTTGGTGGTGAATTGTTTTTTGATGACTGTTATAATGTTAATCCATTGGTGAACGCAATGTCTGCGGGAATTGTTGAAGTTGGCAATACGGTCTCAGCCATATCTTACGGTCCCGGAAACCCGGTCTTCATTGTCGGCTCAGCAACAGGCAAAGATGGGATTCATGGCGCAACATTCGCTTCCGGAGATCTGCATGAGGATTCTGCTGAGGATCTTCCTTCTGTACAGGTTGGTGATCCTTTCACTGAAAAACTACTGCTGGAAGCCAGCCTGGAAGTTATCAAAACCGGTGCTGTCGTAGGCATGCAGGATATGGGTGCAGCCGGTATCATTTGTTCCACGTCCGAAATGTCTGCGAAGGGTAAGTGCGGAATGGTGATTGACCTTGATAAAGTTCCTACCCGACAGTCTAATATGTTGGCCTGGGAAATATTACTCAGTGAAAGTCAGGAGCGAATGCTCGTGGTTGTTAAGAAGGGAAGAGAAGCTGAAGTGCAGAAAGTGTTTGAGAAATGGGATCTTAATTGTGTACAGATCGGACAAGTAGCTGCCGGAACCCAGTTGAAATTTTACATGGGCACTGAGCTGATCGCCGAGGTGCCTGCAGACTCTTTGGTATTAGGTGGTGGTGCTCCTGTCTACAATAGAGAATATACAGTTCCTGCTTACTTTAAAGAAAGCAAACGTTTCTCCATTGATTCAGTAAGTGAACCTGATGATCTGCGTGAAGTTGCTGACTTTCTCTTGTCTCATCCTAATATTGCATCCAAGAAATGGGTAACAAAGCAGTATGACTCAATGGTGGGCACTGTAAATATGAGTACAAATGCACCTTCAGATGCTGCAGTTATCAATGTGAAGGGGACCGACAAAGCCTTGGCATTTACGGTCGATTGCAACTCACGTTATGTACATGCCGATCCGGAAGCAGGCTGTACTATTGCCGTTGCGGAAGCAGCAAGAAATATTGTTTGCAGCGGTGGCGAACCATCGGCTATTACCAATTGCCTGAACTTTGGGAATCCTTATAACAAAGAGGTATACTGGCAGTTTGTGCAGGCTATTAAAGGCATGGGTAAAGCATGTCGTAAATTCCAGACTCCTGTTACCGGGGGTAATGTCAGCTTTTACAATCAAAGCTCTGATGAGGGTCCTGTATTCCCGACACCAACAATTGGTATGTTAGGAATTCTGTCCTCTAAGTCAAACAGAATGACTCTTGACTTCAAGCAAAGTGGAGACTATATTTATCTTATCGGAGAATCTAAAAATGATATCTCTTGTTCTGAATACTTATACTCTTTTCATAAAGTAAAATTGTCTCCTACGCCTTATTTTGACCTCGATGTTGAATATAAAAATCAACAAATGGTGAAGCAATTAATTCAAAAAGGTTTGATACAATCTGCCCACGATGTTTCTGATGGTGGATTATATATCAGTCTTGCTGAATCTGCTATGCCGAACGGACTTGGCTTCTCCATTGAAACAGATTTTGATTGCAGGGCAGATGCATTTTTATTCGGGGAAGCACAGAGCCGCATCGTAGTATCCGTACATCCGGATAAATTGGATGAGTTTGTAAATGTGATTGCTTCCAGCGACGTTGAATTTTCAAATTTAGGTATGGTTACTGAAGGTGAAATTTCAATTGATGAATCTGATTTTGGCAACATATCAGAGGCGAAAAATTTATATGATAATGCCTTAGGTAATATTATGACCAAAGGGCACTAGTCGGAAAATTCAATTACTCTTTTATTTACTTCATATCACATAGATCGTATTTTACCCGATCTATGTGTACGATCTGTCTTTGATTAATTTTAAAATTTGTTAATTCTCGCCGGATAATTTAACAAATTGATAGAGTATTATTGAATTTTATCCTTGTTTCTTCAGCAAATGTTCTGAAATTAGCAGAATGAAGAAACTTAAACTCCATCATTATTATAGGCCGGTCTTTTTATTCAGCGTGTTCCTGATCTGTGCAGGTATTTTCTCAAGTCATGCACAAGTTCTTCCGACAAGTGGAGCAGAACGACTGGAGGGCTTAGCCAAAAGAAAGAAACTTGAAGAGAATTCTCTGGTCGGAAATCTTTTGTTTCGAAATATTGGTCCGACTATAATGAGTGGTCGTGTTGTAGATTTGGAAGTAAACCCTGAAGACCCTACAGAATTTTATGTTGCCTATGCCTCCGGAGGATTATGGCACACAAAGAATAATGGCCAAAGTTTCAACCCGATATTTGATCATGAAGATGCACTCACCATTGGTGATATCGCAGTGAACTGGAAAACCCGCGATATATGGGTGGGAACAGGTGAAGTAAACAGCAGCAGAAGCTCTTACGCAGGTACAGGAGTTTACCTGAGTAACGATACCGGAAAAACCTGGATGTACAAGGGACTCCCGGAATCACATCACATAGGCAAAGTCTTATTGCATCCCGGCAGGGATGGTGTACTGTGGGTCGCTGTCCTTGGCCACTTGTATAGCCCCAATGCCGGGCGTGGAGTATATATGTCAACTGACAATGGGGATAATTGGAAGCTGGTATTATCAGTAGACGAGAATACAGGAGCGGTTGATTTGGGCATCGATCTAAGTAATCCCGAAATACTCTATGCAAGTATGTGGCATCGTGAACGACGCGCATGGAATTTGGTTGAAAGCGGAATTGGCTCAGGAATTTATAAATCGACGAATGGAGGACTTGATTGGAATAAATTAAGCGGAGCTGACTCAGGATTCCCTTCAGGAGAAGGTGTAGGAAGAATTGGTCTTTCAGTTTCTTTCACAAATCCTAAAGTCATTTATGCCGTTCTTGATAATCAAAGCAAGCGAACCGAACCCGAAGAAAAGGATACTTCAGTAATTAGTTCAAAAGATTTGAAAGGAATTGAAAAAGAAGCATTCCTTAAACTGGATGACAAAAAACTGGAATCATTTTTAAAGGAGAATGATTTTCCTGAGAAATATACAGCGGAAATAGTTAAAGATCTTATTCGTGAAGATTCGATCAAACCTCAGGATATAGTTGAATATTTAAATGATGCGAACAATTCGCTTTTTGATACTCCGATCATTGGGGCTGAAATTTATAAAAGTGAAGATGCAGGAATTACATGGAAGAAAACTCATAGTAATTACCTGAAGAATTTGTTTTATACCTATGGATATTATTTTGGAAAAATAGATGTCTCTCCACTGGATGAAAATAAGATCATTGTGTGTGGAGTTCCACTAATAATGTCGACTGATGGTGGGAAAACTTTCAAATCAATTGATGGTGATAATACTCATGCAGATCATCACGCCGTCTGGATGAGTGATAAGAACAGTGGTCATATGATCATTGGTAACGATGGAGGGCTCAATATTTCTTATGATGACGGAGCTTCGTGGTTCAAGGCAAATACTCCTGCAGTAGGACAATTTTATAGCGTTGAAGTCGATATGGACGAGCCTTATAATGTGTATGGTGGATTGCAGGATAATGGTGTGTGGACAGGTCCTTCGACAAATAAAAGTGATCTAAGCTGGAGGCAGTACGGACAATATCCGTACAAGTTCATCCTGGGTGGTGATGGTATGCAGGTGCAAGTTGATACACGTGATAATGGAACAGTTTATACAGGCTATCAGTTTGGTTATTATTTCAGAGTTAACAAAAATGACGCTGATAATTATTTTTCTATAAAGCCCAGAAATGATATTGGTGAAAAGAATTTTCGTTTCAACTGGCAAAGCCCGATTTGTCTTTCCAGACATGCTCAGGATATTATTTATTTCGGTTCAAATCATGTTCACCGGTCTTTAGTCAAAGGCAAGGATATGAAAACAATGTCACCTGATCTGACCCTGAACGATAAAAAAGGTGATGTCCCGTTTAATACTCTCACAACTATCGCTGAGTCACCATTGCGTTTTGGTTTGCTATATGCCGGCTCTGACGACGGATTGATATGGATTAGTAAAGATGCCGCCTACTCGTGGACGAAAATAACTGACGGACTCCCAAAAGGTCTGTACATAAGTCGTGTTAGTCCTTCAGCTCATGTCGAGGGAAGGGTATATGCATCACTAAATGGCTACCGCAATGATCATTTTAATCCTTACGTTTTTGTATCTGAGGATTACGGAATGACATGGAAGAACATTTCTTCCGATCTGCCTTTTGAGCCGGTAAATGTTTTAAGGGAAGATCCTGAAAAGGAAAACATACTGTATGCAGGAACTGATAACGGACTATATATCTCTCTGAACAGAGGCATAAGTTGGATGGCCATGAATGGAGCTATGCCACGGGTTCCGGTACACGATGCAATAGTACATCCAAGAGATGAAGAGATCGTTGTTGCCACTCACGGCCGTAGTCTATTTGTTGCTTCATTGAAAGAGGTTAGAGGGCTGAATGATTCGACTTTGAACAAGGACTTGTTTATTTACGACTTTAAAACCCCTAAATATAGTACGCGGTGGGGAAAGTCTTACAGTGTTTTCTCTGAGCCATTCGAACCTCAATTATCGGTTTGTTATTTTGCGAAAGAGCCGGGTATGACAACGATAAACTTGCTTTCACACAAAGGTACAATGTTAAATACCTTTAGTGATACATCAGAGGCAGGATTAAACTTTATAGAACCTAAGTTAGCTATGAAGGAGAAGGAGTCAAAAATATTGACCAGGGAATTGGGGAGAAAAAAATCGAATCCTGAAATTCCTCACAAGGCAGAAGATGGAAATTTTTACTTTCCTGTCGGTAAATACAAACTGGAAATTACTCTCGCATCGGGAAGGAAAGAAACAAGAGATTTCGAAATTACATTAAAATGATCACTTGATGATCAAGCCGGATTGAGAACAACTAATCAGACTTTTTCTCCTTAGAATGATGTTGAATAAAGTCCCTTACTTTTTCGGTATCGAGTCTCTTTGCAAGAATCCTTTTCTCAGCATCTAATAAATAGATCACCGGAGTTGAAAAGATGTCGTAGAAATTTCTGAAGTTGGTATTGTTATATAAGTCAGATACATTCAACCATTTCAGATTTTGTTCTTTTATATAATTCTTCCAAAGATCAATATCTGATTCTATTCCAACGGCGAATACTTCGATATTCATGCCTGCAGCTTTCGCGCTATCATAGTAATGAGAAAGCTTTGGTATTTCGACTTTGCAATGGCTGCAGGTCGGGTCCCAGAAAACTACAATTGTATAATCAGCTTTTACTTCGTATAGTTTGTGAATTACAAGACCTGTGTCCGGCATGATCATGTTGTATGCTTTCTCACCAAGAATATTTGGTTTTATTTTTTGAACACGTTCATGGATCTTCGCCTGTAATGCAGAATCCGCCCAAAATGCCTCCTTGGTGAGATAATATTTTTCAGCTATGTTCACGAAGATCTTATCATAGCCCATGATCTTAGAGGTCTCATAGAAATTTGCAAAAGTTGCAACGCAATACTTGAAAACTTCTTTGTTTGCCCTTGCTCTATGAATTACTGTATCAACCGCAACGATGATAGAATCGGGCAGAGGAACAGTAAGCTGTTGGGTGTATGTCTTTATCTTATTGTAAAAGATTGGTGTCCTTAGCAACCTGTCATCGGAAAAATCCAATTCATCAAAATAATGTGTTTTGTAATATCGAAATTGAAATGTTGAATCTATAACATTACCCAGTGAATCTTTTGGTGATTCAGGGATTTCCGGTTCTGACATAGCTCGGATTATCTGTGCCATAAATGTTTTTGGATGATCCTTAATGATTTTTCTGCGATAATCTTTTACTTCTGTATCAAGCTTATTCATCTCGGCTCTAATAGAATCCCTGCGATCTCTATCATCCTTGATTTGGTCGAGTAATATTTTAAGGCTTTGTGTTTTGCTTGTCTTCTCAATGATAAAAATCTGGTGTTCGTTGAACAATTTATTTTCCAAGGAACCGCTGATTTTCATGTGTCGGATAAAATCAAGAGTATCCGTTTCAAGCGTGAACTTTTGTTCATTTACAATCATCTCGAAGTAAGTCTTACTGGGTAACACAACAAGATAAATTCCTCCTGCCAGTGAGTCAGTTCCTTCAAAAACAGCCCAACCATCTTTATCCACTCTCACAGTGTCGCGCACGTATTGCTTGTCACCAAAATGATTGCCGAGATAACAGATCGTATCCGACAGACCGCGAATTCTGACTTTTATTTCATACCCACTATCTGCCAGGGCATTTGTGCCGCTAAAAACTGACAAGCAAAAAATGAATGGTAAAACCCTTTTTAGTAAAGACGATAGATTATACATATATCAGATTATATAATTCACAATTGGAATGGATGCTGATTTACAAAAATAACACCCTAGATGTGTCAAAGATGAAGGTTTTATTAAACGGCTAAAATAGGCCTAAAACAATGATAATCACTTGAAAATATAGCCTGATTGCATTCTTTTATACAATGCAATGTGTTCGCAAATGTCTATCGGGATTTCAGAAATCCTTGATTCCGGAGACTAAAGATTGCCTCGCAATGCCTGCTCTCTTTCAATAGCCTCGAACAAGGCTTTGAAATTACCTTTTCCAAAAGACCTGGCACCTTTCCGCTGAATGATCTCAAAAAATACCGTAGGGCGGTCTTCCACAGGTTTGGTGAAAATTTGAAGAAGATATCCTTCATCATCGCGATCAACCAGTATTCCAAGATTTCGTAAGGAATCAACATCCTCGTCAATTTTTCCTACGCGACCTTCCAGTTCATCGTAATAGCTGCTTGGGACTCTAAGAAAATCAATGCCTCTTTTTTGCAATTCGGTAACCGTTTTTATTACATCATTTGTAAGAACTGCAATATGCTGTACTCCGGCTCCCTTGTAAAATTCTAGGTACTCGTCAATTTGAGATTTCTTTTTTCCTTCAGCAGGCTCGTTGATAGGAAATTTAATGAAACCGTTTCCATTTGAAACGACCTTGCTCATCAAAGCAGAATACTCTGTTGAAATGTCCTTGTCATCAAAGGTGATGATCATCTTAAAGCCCATTACATCTTCGTAAAACTTCACCCAGTCATTCATCTTTCCCAACTCTACATTACCTACACAATGATCAATGACTTCAAGGCCTACAGGCTTTACTTCAAAGCTTGGCTTCGCAGCAATGAAGCCCGGCATAAATGGACCCTTATAATTTTTTCTCTCAACAAAAGTATGGATCGTTTCTCCGTAGGTGTGAATTGATGCCGTTTTCACTTCTCCATTCTCATCTTTTAAGACCTGTGGCGCCGTATGTTGCTTTGCGCCTCGTGACATAGTTTCGTAGAATGATTTTTCCGCATCATCAACCCAAAGGGCCAATACTTTCACGCCATCACCATGCTT
>Ga0116143_10000527_pt1 | contig 52716 bp, 33 predicted proteins | sample AD_UKC034_MetaG_FD_89745 | JGI IMG/M metagenome (GOLD analysis project Ga0116143, IMG submission 89745) | Active sludge microbial communities of municipal wastewater-treating anaerobic digesters from USA - AD_UKC034_MetaG | ecosystem: Engineered > Bioreactor > Anaerobic > Digestate | place: USA... | reverse complement strand
CAAGAAATCATTATTGGATGGTAGATGAACCTGTTGAGATAGGTGGAAAAGATTCTGCACCAAAGCCATCAGAATTTTTGTTGGGGGCTTTAGGTGCTTGCATCAGTATAACAATAGAAATGTATTGTGCCAGAAAGGGTTGGACGTTAGAGCAAGTGGAAGTTCAGCTTTCAATGGATCGAAGTGCATCGGAAACCAAGATCAAGAAAAAGCTTTTATTCAAAGGAAACTTGGATGAGGATCAAAGAAAAAGGCTTATGCAAATTGCACAAGCCTGTCCGATTCATAAAATTTTAACCAATCCGATAGTTATGGAAACAATCGAAGACTAAGGAAACAATCCTAAGTGCATATAAGAAGCCGCTAACTTATCAATTCCGGATACGAAAGCCGCGGTTCTTAAATCATCTATTTTTTTATGTCTCTTTTTAATTTCATTAATTTCATTGTAGGCAAAAATCATCGTTTCTTCCAATCCACTTCTAACAATATCAATCTCGTCAGGACCATGTATCAAGACTTTTTTGGAAGTAGTATCTAGTTTTTTACCGGTCATTTGCTCAAGACTTTCTACAAATTTTGTATCATAAAACTCTTGAAATCTCTTTTCCAATCGACCAAATCGAACATGAGAGAGATTCTTCAACCATTCAAAATAGGATACCGTTACTCCACCGGCATTCAAATACATATCGGGAATAATCAAAACATTTTTTTTCAATAAAATCTTTTCTGCTTCTTTGGTAACGGGTCCGTTAGCTCCTTCGGCTATTACTTTAGCTTTAATGTTTTTGGCGTTCCCTTTGTGAATTTGGTTTTCTAAAGCGGCCGGTATAAGAATGTCACAATCTTGTTCTAATAGGGCAGAAGAATCTTTAAAGTTCTTAGCACCAGGATAGTTTAATATACTGCCAGTCTTTTGTCTATGTTTAAATACATTGGCAACATCCAATCCTTTGGGATCATAAATTCCACCTTCTCTTTCAGCAATTCCTATTATTAGTCCACCGTTTTCAGCGCAATAATGGGCAGAGTAATATCCAACATTTCCTAATCCTTGAACAATGATTCTCTTTCCATCCAATCCCTTCTCCATTTTTAACTTTTTCATTTCATCTGCATTGCTCAATGCTTCTCTCAATCCATAGAATACTCCTAAGCCAGTAGCATCGACACGTCCTGCAATTCCACCCTGCCCCATAGGTTTTCCGGTAACACTTGCCAATGCATTAATATCATCGTTCTCAAAAGAGGCATAGGTATCTGCTATCCAAGCCATCTCTCTTGAACCCGAACCGTAATCGGGTGCCGGAACATCAACACCAGGTCCAATCATCTTTCTTTTTATGAGTTCAAAAGTATATCGTCTGGTGATTCGTTCAATTTGTTTTGGTGTAAACTTTCGGGAGGCAAATTTGATTCCGCCTTTAGCACCTCCAAAAGGCACATCCACTACAGCACATTTAAAAGTCATTAAAGTAGCAAGTGCTTTTACTTCCGATTCATCTACTTGCTCGCTGTATCGGATACCACCTTTGGTTGGCATTTTATGTTGACTGTGTTGGACACGAATGCCTTCAAATACACGAACTTCTCCATCAATTTCAACAGGGAAATAAAACTTATAAATACTGTTGCAAACTTTAATTTGTTCCAACAATCCTTTTGGATGTTTGGTAAAAGAGGCTGCATGGTCAAAACTGTCCAGTACATCGGATAAAAATTTATCACCCTGACTCAATTCTTTGTTAAGTGACATATAACTTCATTTGATTCGAGCCACAAATATATAAGCATCAAATTAAATAGGACAAATATTCATCGTATTTATTAACAATTTGAATCTTTAATTACCTTTAAAAAGTAATGAAAACGGAAAGCAGGAGCATTTTACTTGAATATTGGGGCTATACACAATTCAGGCCTTTGCAAGAAGATATAATTCAGTCGGTTTTAAACGGAAAGGATACGCTTGCCCTCATGCCGACCGGAGGTGGTAAATCAATTTGTTTTCAAGTTCCAACAATGATGTTGGATGGATTATGTATAGTTGTAAGTCCGCTTATTTCATTGATGAAAGATCAGGTGGAGCAATTAAAATCAAGAGGGATAGCCGCAGCCCTTATCGTTTCAGGAATGAGTTATAGCGAGATCGATGCCGTTCTGGAAAATGCTATCCACGGGAAATATAAGTTCTTGTATGTTTCACCTGAAAGATTATTGACGGATGTATTCCGACTTCGACTGGCTCGAATGAATATTTGTTTATTGGCTGTTGATGAAGCGCATTGTATTTCTCAATGGGGTTATGATTTTCGTCCTTCGTATCAACGCATTTCTGAAATCCGAAAGTTATTAGACAATGTTCCTGTTATAGCGCTCACGGCTACCGCTACCGCTGAGGTAAGAGATGATATCTGTATTCAACTATCTTTTAAGAATCACAACATTTTTTCAAAAAGTTTTATTCGAACCAATCTCAATTACCTGGTCTATTATGAATCGGATAAGAAAAAGAAAATGATGGAGATTGTAGATAAGGTTAAAGGATCAGGAATAGTTTATGTACGGACCCGTAAACATGCACAGCAACTGAGCAAGTATATCAATGATAGAAAAGTAAGAGCAGATTATTATCACGCTGGATTAAGTATTGCAGATAGAGATAAAAAACAAAGTGCATGGAAGAATAATAGCACCAAAGTAATTGTTGCTACAAATGCCTTTGGAATGGGCATTGATAAACCCGATGTTCGTTTTGTAGTTCATATGGATATACCGGATAACCTCGAATCGTATTACCAAGAAGCAGGAAGGGCAGGGCGTGATGAGAAAACATCTTTTGCGGTTTTGTTATATAATAAAACAGACTTGATCGATCTAGAGGACCGATATATACAGTCGTACCCAAGTCTGGATGATATTCGTTTAGTGTATAGGGCTATAGCCAATTATTGTAATCTTCCTTCGGGTTCTGGCCGCGGTGAAACTTTTGACTTTGACCTATCCGATTGTTGCAATCAGTATAATCTTTCTCCCATACTGGCGCACAATGCTGTAAAGTCATTAGAGTTAATGGGCTATATTTCAGTAAGTGACTCGGTTGATTTACCACCACGAATTAAGTTTTTAGTTAATCACAAAGAAGTATATCGCTTTCAAGTGGAGCATCCTAATTTTGATCATTTCATTAAAACTCTATTGCGTTCTTATGCCGGAATGTTTGAAGATTATATTGCTATATCTGAAACTGTTTTAGCCCGAAGGTTAAACTGTAAGAAGCAAGATGTAGTGGAGATGTTGAAAACATTGCACAAAATTGAATTGCTCGATTATAAGCAGCAAACTAGTGATGCTCAGTTAACTTTTATACGTGAGCGAATTGATCATATGCACATTGAAAAAAGCAAAATTACTGAATCATTAAAAGAGCGATTTAGGAAAAGAGCTATGGCTATGTTTGATTACGTTTCACAACACGATAAATGCCGCAGCATAATGTTGGTTTCCTATTTTGGAGAGAGAAATGCTTCTCGATGTGGAATATGTGATTATTGTCGCCAAAGAAATAGAATCGAATTGAATGATCTTGAATTGGATGAAGCGTTCGATCAGTTAGAGAGCATACTGTCTGAACAATCTATAGAAATTGATGAAGTGATTAAACGGACTACATTGCTTAAGCGAGATAAGGCACTCGAATTGCTGCAATGGATGATTGACAAAGGTAGGATTCGATATACGGAAGGCAATAAAGTTGAGTGGATTAAATGATGCGTCTTCAGAAGTCATTTTATTTGCAGTCGGATGTGGTAGATGTCGCTAAACAGCTTATAGGAAAGTTACTAGTGAGTAAAATTGGCGGTACTGTTACTAAAGGAATAATATCTGAAACAGAAGCCTATAATGGAATTAAAGATAAAGCGTGTCATGCCTTTAATAATAAAAGAACCAATCGAACGGAAGTAATGTTTCATGAAGGAGGAAAATGTTACCTATACTTATGCTATGGAGTTCATACCCTTTTTAATATTGTGGTCTCTGAAAAAGATACACCAAATGCAGTGTTAATCCGATCCTTAATACCATTTGAGGGAATTGTATTTATGAAGGAGAGAAGGGGATTGTCTGTAAATGAAAACAAATTATGTTCCGGTCCTGGCAACTTGTCAAAGGCAATGGGTTTTCATTATTCGCAAAGCGGCTTGAGTCTTTTAGAGAATGACATTTTTATTGAAGACAATGGTATCATTATCGAAGATCAGCATATTGAGGTAAGCAAACGTATAGGAGTAGAATATGCAAAAGAACATGCTGATTTGCCTTATCGGTTTGTACTTAAACCTTATTTTTGTGATCAATTAAAGAAGAAGTATTCAAATGGACCTCTTTCAGATAGGATTTCTTAACATTGGATTAATCGATATCATTGATGTACTGATTGTAGCATTCATCATTTATAAAATATATGACCTATTAAAAGGCGGAGCTGCCATCAATATTTTTTTAGGTATAATTTCAATCTATATATTATGGTGGATTTGTGCGAAGGTTCTCAACATGCACTTATTAGGAACGATATTGGGTCAGTTTATAGGGATTGGTGTTTTAGCATTAGTAATTGTTTTTCAACAGGAGATCAGAAGATTTCTGATCATGATTGGATCCAATGCCATCATAGGACATGGCAAACTTCCTACTCGAATTATTCAATGGATTCGTTCGAATAAAACCAGTGCCATACGTCTAAATACAGCGGCTATAATTCGGGCATGTATAACCATGTCGAAAAGTAAAACAGGAGCTTTGATTGTTATTACCCGTAGCAGCGATTTGTCTTTCTTTGAGCAAACGGGTGATATTATGGAAGCAGAAGTTTCTAAGCGATTGATCGAAAGTATTTTTTTTAAGAACAGTCCTCTTCACGATGGAGCAATCATTATACGAGATAATAAGATAAAAGCTGCACGATGTGTACTACCTGTTACGGATAATCAAAACCTACCAGCTCATTTAGGAATGCGTCATCGTGCAGCACTCGGTATTGCAGAACAGAGTGATGCTATTGCATTGATTGTTTCAGAAGAAACTGGACATCTAAGCATTGCATCCGATGCCTCTATTTCATCTAATCTGAGTTCGGATGAATTTGAAAAAATGCTATTAAACTTATTACCGTCTAAGTGACGGGTTGAGTTCATACGCTTTGTTCAGAAAAGCATTACCATTGTTTTCATCGCCAATGGTTTTGTAAGTAATCCCCAGAAAATAATATGCTTGCGCATATCCGGGATCATTTTTTATCGCTTGTTGAAAAGCGTTGATAGCATCTTGATATTTACCTATAGTACCATAAGTGCTTCCCATGTTTGCGTAGGCTTCAGCATATCTGGGGTCCAATCGCACAGCTTCTCGAAAAGCATTTAATGCTTGATCGTACTGACCGGTTTCAAAAAACACGGTACCAATATTATTATGAACAGAGGAAGCGTAAGGATTATATTGCAAAGACTTTCTGTACTTAGCTAATGCACTATCGCGCATTCCTAAACGATAATAGGCAACACCCATTTGAGTATATGCATCACTAAAAGAAGGGAGTATGTCTACCGAACGCTGAAGTTCAGCAATAGCACTATCCAACAATAGTTTGCGCGAGGCACTATCATTTTCTGAAACCAGTTCGGGTTTAGTGAGCAAATTACCTAAATAATAATGCGTCCGTGTACTTTTGTCATGAACTTTTACATCGGTGCTGAATAACGTTATATTATCTTTCCATACATAATTTCTACTCCAGGTTTTAGCACTGTATCCTATAGTGATGACAAGGGTTATTAATAGACTGATTTTATTATTTGCTAAAAAGGAATTTATTTGAGTAGATGGTTTCAATTCATCTTTTTTGGAAAGCAGGTAAATCAACCAACCTAAAACTATTGCAAACCCTAATGTTGGACTGTATAAAAATCGTTCACCAAAAGAAGATCCAATGGTAAGAACCAGATTTGAAAATATAGAAAATGAGAGAATAAAGTACCAAATGCCAAAAGAGAGAATATCTTTTTTCTTTAATCGTATAAATGCATAAATAGTGATGAAACCATATGCAAGCAATGAAATTAAAAATAGAATATTACCTGCACTCACTACTTCAATTTGGTTAAAGGAATAATCAAAAACGAGTGGGTGTGGCCAAATCATTAGCTTTAAATAGATCCCCATGATGTAAACAGCGGTTGCAAATCGAGACAGAGTATCTGGAGCTGCTACTAAAAGATTGTCGGCCACACTTTGTGCAGCCGGTAAGTCAGTGCCTAAAATATTTCTTCGAATCAAAAGATAGAGCAAAGCGGGAACCAATAGTATGGCTGTGGCTTTAATGATTTCTCCTTTATTTTTCTTGCTAAAAAAATGTAAAACGAATGGAGCAATTGCTGCATAAGTGATGCTGGACTCTTTACTCAGCAATGCAAGAAAAAATAAACCTGCTGCCAATAACAGATATTGAGTTTTATTTTTGATTGCCCAATCCATTAATAAATTGGTAGAGCCCAATAAGAATATCATACCCATGATCTCATCTCGGGATTTGATATTGGCTACCACTTCGGTATGAAGTGGATGAGCCATGTACAATAGGGTTATGATAAAGGCCGGAGCATTATTCTTAAATAGTTTGAGTAAAGTGAAAAAGAGGAGTAAAGCTGTTAGTGCATAACAAAGGACATTTACAAAATGTCCTATCGATGGATCGTCTGGAGAGATTTCCCATTCAATAGCAAACATAGCTTTTGACAATGGACGATACACTTCGTCATCCTGAATAATATAACCGTATCGATAACTTGTGCTAAAAATTTCACCCAGAGCAGCTGTGCCTTGTCGTGTAGAACGGTTTTCTTTGATTAGAGAGTAATCGTCAAGCGTATAATCGTGACTTAATGTATTTGAATACAGCAAAAAAGAGAACACACCCACTACAAGCGCTAATATCCAATTCAATAAAAGGCCTTTTTGAGAGTGTGTTTTTAAAGCGGCTTCTGGTGATTCAGATTTTTGAATCTTGGCTCTCTCTTTTTTGCTTAGTTTCTTTTTGCTATCCATGCTGTGTACTAAGAGGGAAACATTACGGTATCGTTTGCAATATTTTCTTCAAACTGACGAATAAGTTCTTCAGGTGTTTTTCCTAAATTTTCTTTGGCGGCCAATGCATCATCTAATAAATCACTATTTGGAAATGCACTGATGAATTGATCATAAGTCTTACCGGCATTAAAATAATCACTTAGTTGTGTTTCATAAATAAATGCCTTATAAAACAAAGCCATTTCATTTTTATTACTTTTTTGATAATTCAAAATTACTTTGTCGAGTAAATCAATTGCCGAATTTGCTTCACCGATTGATGCAGATACTTCTGCTGCTTTGAACAGATAATCAGGTGCAAGGGTGTCTTGCGGAAATGTATTCGCAAACTCAATATAAAGTTGTATTATTTCTTTTGCTTTAGCTGGATCTGGAATACTGGTCGAAGAGCTAAATAACTCTTTTTCCATAGCTTGAATTTTTTCAGTGAACTCAGCATGGCGATTACTGCATGAAGCAAACAGAATAACTAATAAACTAAAGTAAATGGTTTTCATAAATTTTAAAATGGTGAACCTGGTTCTTTTTTCATAAATTTTAATACCAAGCGGTCAGATATTCCCGGTATTATCTTGTTTAAAAATACGGTAAGTTTTCCATTTGTGCTTAGGATTAAATCTCTTTTTCTCTTTGCAGTTGCCAAAACAATGTGACGTGCCACTTCTTCTGCACTCATCATTTTGTTCTCCTCACGAGGACTTTCGCTTTGAGCTGAACCATCAGAGGTTAGCGATTTTTTTCGAATATTACTGGCTGTAAATCCAGGACAGGCAACTAATACATGAAGATTTTTTTCAATATTTTCTATTCGAAGAGATTCCATAAATCCTTCCATTGCAAATTTACTAGCAGAGTAAGCACTTCTCCCCGGCAAACCTTTTTTACCAGCAATAGAGCTAATACCAACTACACTACCTTTTGACTTTAGCAGGTAGGGTAAAGCGTATTTTACACAATACACCGCTCCCCAAAAGTTAACATTCATAACTTGATGCAAAACATTTGTTTCTACCTCATCAACAATTGCTCGCATAGATATACCGGCATTGCAAATAAGTACATCAACCTTACCAAACACTTTAATACTCTCCTCTATAAAGTTCTTGCAATCGCTTTCATTTGTAACATCTGTTCTTACACAATTTATTTTTACATCAGGTAAATGACTCTTTATCTCTTCAATCGAATCAAAATTTCGAGCCGAAAGAGATAGTATGGCGCCTTCTTTAGCAAATGAATAGGCAAGTGCTTTTCCTATTCCGGAAGATGCACCGGTGATTAAAACTACTTTATTCTGAAATAGCATATTTGCAGCCAAATTAATAAATCTTGTACTTTAGTGCTCTATGGAATTGAGAGAAATTAAAACCTCAAATGATGAAAAGCAATTTATTGAAATGGCTCCCGCGATCTATTCCAATATACCCGAGTACATTCGTCCTTTGGATAAAGATATTAAATCGGTTTTTGATCCTGCACAAAATAAATTTTTTCGTCATGGTAAAGCCATCCGTTGGATTCTGTTAGATGGACAGAAAGTAATTGGTAGAATTGCTGCTTTCATTGATGAGAAACAAATAAAGAAAGAAAAGAAGAAGATAGGAGGAATAGGTTTTTTCGAGTGCATAGATAATGAGAGAGCAGCTACGCATTTATTTGACCAAGCAAAGGATTGGTTAGTGACCCAAGGGATGACTGGAATGGATGGCCCAATCAATTTTGGAGAGCGTGATGCTTGGTGGGGATTAATCGTTGAAGGATTTGATGCCCCTATTTATCGTACTAATTTTAATCCCCCGTATTATAAAACTTTTTTTGAGTCCTACGGATTTAAAACATACTTTGAGCAATATTGCTATAGCCTTAATCCTCAAAAGGACTTGGATGAAAAGTTCTTTGAACGGCATAAAGAAGTAAACGAGAACAAAGATTTTTCAATACAATGTATTGATAAGAATAATTTGGATAAATATGCCGATGATTTCACAATGATATATAATAAAGCTTGGGTTAAACACGGCTCAGGAAAGTCTTTGGAGACTAAGCAAATGAGGTCATTTTTTAAAAAGCTAAAACCTGTAATGGATGGAAGTATTTCCTTTTATGCCTATTACAAAGAAGAGCCGATTGCGTTTTTTGTTAACCTACCGGACATCAATCAAATATTCAAAAAGTTTGACGGTAAGTTCGGCTTGCTTGAAAAACTGAGATTTTTGTGGATGATGAAAAGGAGAGCGAGTCATAAAATGATCGGCTTAGTATTTGGAGTAATCCCGGAATTTCAAGGCAAAGGAGTAGACAGTTATTTAATCGTTGAAAGTTCAAAAAGGATAAAAAGCAGTAATCAATACAATGATTTTGAAATGCAATGGGTGGGCGATTTTAATCCAAAAATGATTCGAATCGCGGAGAGTCTGGGAACCTATAAAAGCAGGACCTTGATTACGTATAGAAAATTATTTGATGAGAATGAGCCATTTGAAAGGCATCCAATCATACTTTGACGTTTTATTTTAAGATGTTTATAAAATTTCTGTTTCTAAATAGAATATTTTTCTACTTTTGCACCTCCAATTTGAAAATTTGACTAAAATTTTCTTGGATTGATTCCGTAGCTCAGCTGGTAGAGCATTACACTTTTAATGTAAGGGTCCTGGGTTCGAGCCCCAGCGGGATCACAAAAAAAGGCAGTTGATTTATCAACTGCCTTTTTTCTTTGATATCAAATCGATTATCTGGCGATTATCAATTTTTTACTTACACTTTCGTTACTTGATTTAATAACAATGTTATAAATTCCATTGGCAAAATCAGTTACCGAAATGTTACGTGCATATTTACCTGCATTTAACTCATCCATATTTGAATACACAACTTTTCCAGTCATGTCTACAATTTGAATGCTGATATTATCAGATTTGTTTAAATCCAAATTGATAGTAGTGCTTTCTGTTGCTGGATTTGGATAAACGTTAAAAGAAAAATCAGATGCAATCGCATCATTGATGCTTAATAACACATCACCTTTATTCGCATTTAATATATACTTTGATGAATAATCACTAACCCAAGCGATAACATGCATGTTAGCAGGATTTTGATTGGCCAATAAAGTATAATTGAATCCATGATTGTAAGTATTGTTTTCAACTACCGTACCTGGTAAACTTCCAGCTTGTCCATCAAATCCACCTAAAATTGCTCTTCCAACATGATCGTATTCCATGTTTGCAAAATTCACCGGATTGGGCTCTGCTTGCCAATTATGGCCTGCGCCTGTTAGAGGTATATTTTGCGATTGGAATGAATAATAATTCACTTGGTTGTATCCTGATGTGTTGCCGGTAATATTATCTTCAATCACAACACAATTAAAGCGGTAATCACCTGTAAGACCAATTGCAAATGTTGCTGAAACATCTATGGTGAGAGAGTTGCTTACTGCATTATGTGTAGCAGTTGCCGCAACATCACAAGGAGGAACGTCATTGATTAAGTTATTGTAATGAACGAAGAAACTTGAAGGATCTATATCTATAATTTTTCTATCGACAACTCCGCTTGGATAGCCACCAATTAGAGCACCCATTCCTGCATCATAATTAGCTACTGCCATTGGGTCATTATTATGAACTGCAACCAGTAATGCATTGGTAGGATGTACCACCGCTAAAGAGTCCATGTAAACAGCTCCTCTTGGGCACCATCCACACCAGGTTCCTGTAGCTTCCTCAAAAACTACTTTTTTCGTTGGCAAAAAGGTTAGAACACCTATGAAATCATTCAATGTATCATTCAATTGATTTTGGTCACCCGCTAACTCTATCCAAACTTTTACAGGATAATTTCCTGAACTTGCTTGCATATAATTTGTCGAATGATTGAAATTGTATGAGCCAAACGATGGGATGTTTAATCCATTGAGAACATCGGTATAGGTTGATCCTTGTATTTCATACTTAACGGTAATGCTGTTAATAGCGGCAGTTCCAAAATTTGCGATCTTTCCAGAAATAATAACATTGGCCGGAGCAACATGGAAGTTGGCAAAAGTAAGTTCTTCTAATTTTGCTTCATTCGCTGCCTGAACGCCCTGCACAAACATATAATAGCTATTGTCAGCCGGTGTAGGATCTGAAGAAGCTAAATTGTTTACGTTTGGAGAACCTGTTACTTGCACTGCAGTTGTACTATTGATTTGAACCCCAAGAGTAGCGGTAATTATATTAGAAGCAGCATGTCGTTGATCTACTATATAAATATTATTACTTGTTTCTTCCAATACAATACTCCAATAGGTCCAACTGGTAGATCCGGGAGCGGAGTAAGAAGAAAAGAAAATCCAATGCTGACGGTTTGGTGCCGTACCAAATGTTTTAGTTACGATGTTGTCATTAGAACCATGTCCAGAAATACCCCATGCGCAGATAGAGTTATCGGGAACTAAGGCACTAGGAATAGCAACATTATTATAAGCAGGTGCAGTTGCAGCAGCCAAATCAAAGGTTAATACACCCGATGTAGAAACTTTAAATTGAGTATAGTTGCTTCCATTAAAATTAAATGAGAAAGGAATGGTTGCAGTTGAACTCCATGCAGGACTAGCTGCTGAACCCGCATGAATGCTAGTCCATCCGGCAGGTATGCCACCACCTACAGGATATTCAGTGTCATTGTTCAAATTGCCAGGATTTTGCCCTGCATTTATAAATGGTAAATAATAATATTGAGCATTTACCATTCCGGCACTCAACATTATAAATAATAAAAGAGTAAAAATCTTTTTCATGTTTTTTTAGTTTGATTTAAGATTAAGAAATTAAAATTAACACAATTCTCTTGTTTTAGGAAATCTGAAAGCTGCTTTAACAAAAAATTACAATTAAATAGGAGAATTTTAACTAGGAATACACTCCTTCTACAAAAAACATCTCAATTTCGCCTTTATTTTTAGCGGAAATTTTGCCTCTCGATACACAAACAAACTGGTCCTTAATCAACTTATGGGTTGCTTCACTGATGTTGATTTTATTTGTTTCTCCCGAACTTTCCATACGACTTGCTGTATTTACTGCATCTCCCCATATGTCGTAGGCGAATTTTTTGGTGCCCACTATACCGGCAACCACTGGTCCGGAATGTATGCCTATTCTTAGGTCAAACCAAGGCTTATCTATTTCTGCACGCCTGATTTTATTTTCAGCAATAAAAGATAAAATTTCGATCGCGGCATTCGTCATAGCTACAGCGTGATGTTCATTTGGAGAAGGAATTCCGGATGCACACATATAACTATCGCCTATGGTTTTGATTTTTTCAATGCCGTGCTTTTCCATTATTCGATCAAATGCAGAATAGCAATAATGTATTTCTTCAACGAGTTCTTCAGCGCTTAACTTTTCACTTGCTTGAGTAAAATTTTTGAAATCGGTGAACATGATGGTTACCAAATCGAAATGTTTTGCCTTTGCTGAACCCGTGTTTTTTAACTCGTTTGCAGTGTCAGCAGGTAAAATATTCAGGAGTAATTCTTCACTTCTTTTTTTCTCAGTGCTGATACGATTTCTTTGAATAAGAAAAACCGAAGCAAACAGTAATACCACAGCAAATCCACCGATGAATACATTTCGAATTAATCTTTGTCTGCCAATTACTTGTTTTTGTATTTCATTATCTTTTACTAATAAATCAATTTCTCCTTGTTTCTTATCCATCTCAAAATTAAACATCATTCCTGATAGTTTCTTATCGGTTGCAATACTGAAAATAGTATCCTTAATACCTATGAGCAATGTTTGATATCGGAATGCATTGCCAAAATCTTTAGTAAGTGAATATACATTCGCTAATCCTTCATATGCTTCTTTTAATTCATAGTTAGCGTCAATCGACTTGCAGATTTGTTCGGCTTCGTCATAATAGGATATTGCTTCCTTGTATTTTTGTAATTGAACATTGGAAGCCGCTAAACCAAGTAGCGACTGTGCAACTTCTAACTTGGCATCTATCGCAATGGCATGCGAGTATGCTTGTTGATGATATTCAATTGCTTTTACGTAGTCTTTTTTATGTGTGTAAACTTTTCCAATATTGTTCAGTGTATATGGAATGTTCTCAGAATTCTCTTCATACGCTTCAAGTGATTGCAAAAAATAAAAGAGTGCAATTGAATCTTGCTCTTTGCCTAAATATATTTCACCCATGTTTACGGTGACGGTTCCAATGGCATCTTTGTCGTTGATGATTCTACTGAGTGGCAAAGCCTTCTTATAGTATTCGAGTGCTTTGTCTTGTGTGCTTGGTTTATTGGAATACACAGCGCCAATATTTATAAGGCTTGTAAGAATTCGTAAGGTGTCTGGAACGGATTCAGCATCCGTTAATGATTTTAAATGCATGTCGAGCGCTTTTACATCATCTCCCTGAATATTGTAGATTGCGCCCATGTTTGAGTACATATTGCTGGTACCGGTTTTATCTCCTATCGAATCAAAAACCTGCAACGCTGTTTGCCAATCACCTAATGCATCGACATACTTTCCTTGAAAATACTTTGTTAAACCCAAACTTTTGTAGGAGTATGCAATTCCACTTGTATAATTTATTTTATTTGACAGACGTAATGCTTGATTTGCATAGTTCAATGATTGTTCCGGATTTTCGCCAGCTAACAGGTTACTGATTTGATTATATAAATCTACTTTGCTTTGATTTTCAGGCAAAGAGGCGGCTTGATTGATTAGCTGCTCAGTCTTGTTTTGTGCCAATGAAAAACTAAGGGTAAAGCGCACTAACAGAAAACTCAATAGAAAAGTTCGAAATATTTTTTTGACAAGGATCATTTGTTAAATAAAAGTAAATATTCTTTTTGATAGTCCAATAAAAAACGACTCTGTATTCCGTTATGGATACAGAGTCGTAAATAATGCGAAAACAATTTTATTGAACAATAAAAGCTATGCTATGAGATTCATCTTCACTCGATAGCGATAAAAAGTAAATGCCAGACGTAAGCATCCTAATATCGATTGATTGCACAAACTCAGGGCTTGCATGGTATCTATCTTCAATTACTTTTTGACCTAAATGATTGGTAACGGACAACAAAACATCCACCTCTTGTTTAAATGGATCAGAAAAATAAATTCGATCAGATGCCGGGTTAGGATACACGGTCAAATCGTTTTTGTTAATAGATGAAGCCATATACTTCAGCGAATTGCTACAGATTGGCGTAGAAGAGCTGACAGTTTTACTGACTAATTTTTTAACATATCCTTGATAAGACCATACATTCCATGTAAGTGGAGATCCATCAAACAAAACATCGTAATAAGTAATTCCAGGCTGAAATACTACCGGAGGAGTTCCGATATAAGTGCCAGCCGTGAGAACCATATTATCGGCTCCAATTGGGATGTAGATGCTATACACATTGTTGTTGGTTGCTTTTAAATGTGCTTCATATGAAAGGCCCGATGGATGATTGCTTAAGGTGTCCATACAAATAATACTTAAGGTAATTTTCGAAGTAGTTCCATTCTTGGGATTTACATATAAAGTTCCAGGGATGTAGTTGATATTATAATTTACCGGTGGATATAGTAATAACGAATTTGGAATGATGGAATGAGTTCCCGGGCTTCCATAAAACAATGGGTTTACGGTATAGAATGGCCCTGTAAAGATTGAGTCATTACCTCCGACTACAAATCCACTAATCGTTGATGTAAAAGGTGGAAGGCATTCGCCTTCAAATATAAACTTGTCATCAGCTACAACTGTTAGATCAGCCGGAGATACATTAAGAATACCTGAAACATATTGTAAATAATAGTTGGAAGGAGTAATTAATCCGGCACCAACCGGGAGCAACTGATGAGTTCCAACAAAAGGAATTCCGGTTATCAGTACGTTGTTGCTATCATAAACCTCATATCCGGGCGAGGAACTAAATACAATAGAGTCCACATCATCATATTGAAAGCCACTTGTTGTATAGGTAAAGAAATTGGGCGATCCATAAACGATGCTGGTATCATTTGCTTCAATTTGTAATGGAGCAGGAAGAATGTGTAAGTCTCCTAGTGCATAGTCAATGTCAAAATTATTTGAAATCATTGGCGCTGGAACAATAGTCCAATTTCCTACCGTTGTTCCTGTAATCATGTTTATAGGAGTTAACTCGTAAAGAGTATCATTGGGTGGCGCCAGATAGTCGGTGGTGTCAATTACTACCACTACATTGGAATTGCTGTTGTTGTCCACTGAACTTGAATTGATCAATGGAGCTCCATTAACCAAACTTCTTCCATTTACGGAGGCTATTCCATTAACTAATGACCTGGCATTGACTAATGATCGAGCATTGACTAAACTTCTAGCGCTGGTGAGAACTCCATTTGCAGAATCAACTTGATAGTCGAAAATATTTTTCAAGGCGACATCTATTAAATTCAAAGTGTCGAAAGACAAATTATTTCCATTCACCAGACTTCTTCCATTCACCAAACTTCGGCCACTCACCAGAAATGCCATATTGATGAGATCGGCATTTACTAGGCTTCGTCCATTGACTAAACTCCTTCCGTCTACTAATACCAATGCGTCACTAATTTTGCTTTGATGATCGAATTGGAGAGAACTTAGAAACACAGCTTGATCTAAAGGATCGATATTAGTGGCATCATAGATGTAAGAAAAAGTAACTACATCCGGACAATCTCCATAAATTATAGTTGTATCGTTCGCCTCTATAGTCAAAGGCATTTTTTCTATAAACAAAAGTCCATCTACAAACTCATACGTATAAAGTTCTAGCAAAGCCAAGTCGTCTGGATTTGTTGGATCAAGGCTATCAATCGTTGGCCGAATAAAATAGATCCCTGCATTAGAAAGGCTATTGGCTGGTGTATTGTAATAAATTGAATCGAGACCTAAATCAAGAAGAGTAAAACTTGTTGAATCTAAAGGAATATTATCTACAAAAACCATAGAGCTAAATTGTGGAATCTTCTCACCGAATTTTTTAGTTTTATTATCGGCTACCACTTTTACTTGTTTCTTGATAGGAGAGAAGAAGAACAATGAATCGGAATATCCGCCATCGTTTAATAAAGGAGTGATTGGCGGATTATAGATCTGAATGGGAGGATTGCCGGTAAAAGTTGGAATGATGGCTTGCAATTGATTTCCACTAATGATTGTTGTAGGCAAATGTGTTCCTCTGAATACAATTTCAGAGAATGCAGTTAAGTAATTTCCATTGACAGTTACTGTTAATGCAACAAGTCCCGGTATCAGATTTGTATCGTACTCCAATGAAATTATTTCGGGTGTTGGCGCTGCAAAAGTGTTCATTGCAGCATTGATATCAACCAAACCGAAGCCACTGTTTACATCATAACCACTTCCATCCATATCCACCGCTGTATTTCGAAGCAATGATCTTATTTCAGATGGACTCAATGAAGTATTATAGAACTTTTTTCGTGCGCTGAGCAGAAGAGCTGCACCGGCTCCGGCATGGGGTGCTGCACATGACGTACCGAAGAAATTTGGGAAAGCATCTCCATCTATATTTACACCACCTAAGAATACTGTAGTATTTACTCCATTAGGTGCAGTGAAGTCGGGCTTTGTACGCGTACTTCCATAAACAGAAGTTCCTCCACGAGAAGAAAATGATGCTATGGTTGGAGGGGTTACTCCAAAAGCAGGTGTATTGGTATAAAGAACAGCACCAACTGCCATGGCACCTTCAGCATTCGCTTGTCCGACTATAGTAGAAGTACCGCTGTTGAATTCGTTGATCACCATTTCACCTCTAAACACAACATATTTGAAATTAACATTGTCAGGTCCGCTAGGTTTTGAGATTAATAAATTCGCATCGGCATTTCCTCCAACCACAGTAAAAGACAAAACTTCAATAGGGTCTCCACCGGTGTTTACTCGATTAAACCCAAACAAAGTTGTGCCAGCGGTATTGACCAAATAAATATCCAAATCATTGTTGGTTCCAGTTGCCGTTTGACCAATAGAATAAATGCTGTCTTGCCATTGCAGAACAACCGTATAGGTTCCGGGGATTAAAGAAATATTTTGAAGAAAATCTCCTCCGCTAAAATTATGTACAGTGCCACTTAAGCCTAAGCCAGCGGGTGCAGGTATTGGGTTAAAAAAGCTTTCATGCGATTTGGTCCCAAAATTACCGGCTGCTGAAAAATACGAAACACCATTATTAGCAACTACATCAACCGCCTGTGCAACAACTCCATCTTGAAAAAATGGTTCGGTTATGAAAGTAATGTCATCAATTATTACATCACAACTGTCGTTTTGTAATTCAACAATTCCTTGAGCAAAATCTCCAGCCGATATGAAACCGGTTCTAAATGCAAGTTCTGATTTTGGTGCAATGTCATGCACAATCTGTAGCATGGCTCTTCCTTCATCGCTTCGACTTCCATACGGATAATCCAACAGCACATCAACCGGTGTTGAATTCATAGCATTACCAACTCCCGGTAGATCTCCGTTTACAATATCTGTTTGAGCCGGATTGCCAATGATGGAATTATAACTGTCAGAAAGTACGCCAACTTTTATATTTTCACCTTGCACATTAAATCCATTTCGAGCAGAAGAGGAACCTTGAGAAATGTCGCCAAGACTACTTACAATGCCACTTCCGGTTAAAGGTGGAAATACAGGACGAACATAATTCACTAAAGTAGGAAGTGAATCTAACTTGTTTAGGTTGGCAATGGGAAATTTACCGGTAATGATTAATGAGTTAGGTCCATTGTTGATCAGATTGGTAATACCATATATCGAAGGGTTTTGTAAAAGGAGGGTCAATAAATTTTGAGTTTGTCCTTCTATTGATATAATTTCAATCCAAACACTATCGCTTTGAATTCTAAAGATGTTTTCAATGGTGTCCTGAATATCAGTAAAGTTTTGATGTAATGAAGTCAGTTCGCTTCCTTTCAAATTAAAAGTTTTACCACCAGTAGGAGGAGGGTAATAAGGTAGTATGCATGGACCAAACGTAACCAAAGCTTCATCAGAAGCAGTGCAACCATTATCGATATCGGTTACAAAAAGTGTGTAAGTTCCAACCGAATTCACTAATGGGTTTAAAGTACTGTCACCCGATACAATATTACCATTGTTCGAGGCTACCCAATGGTACTCAATTTTTGGATTGTTACTTGAGCCTTCGAGATTTACTTCAAGTAACCAACAACTAATTTGTTTGTCGGGACCGGCATTAACATCGGGGACCTGATTATTTAAGGTAACATCTACTTGATCACTTGCCGTACATCCCCCTGGAACACTCACGATTACGGTATAAAGTCCGGGTTGATTTACCGTTGGGCTTGCAGTATTTGCGCCTGAAACTATATTTCCTCCGTTCGAAGCACCCCAACTAAATGTTGCATTGGGATGATTTGAGGATCCATCAAGAGAAACACTGTTAAGGCTGCAGGTAAGTTCTTTATCCGAACCTGCATTGGCAATAGGGGTAGTGCAAACTCCAAAAGGATAATGTTCAATTGTGATTCCATTCTTGATAACAATTTGGGTTCCACTCCATAATGCTCCTTTTATATCTACGTTTCCCGTACCGTAACCAATTAAAATTCCTGCAAAAGGCGCATATACCGTTCCATTCCATTTTGGATTATTGGCTCCCGCAGCAGCATTACCAATGGTAAATGCAAAAGTTCCACTGGGTGATTTTAATCCTGTGCCATGTGTTTCACAAAATATCCTTGAAGGATCTCCTCCGTTTTTAATAACCGATTTTATTTTCCCAAGATTAACATCATCATGGAAGTATAAATAGAAATTGCCTGGACTATTTTGAAAATCAAATTCAATTGAATTTTTCAAACCGGTATTGTTTACTTCATTAAATACATATACTCCGGGACCAGATAGTTTAAGTGTCTGATTTCCGGATAGAAATATATTTCCGTATGCCCCTGGTGAAATGGTTTGAGAATTTAGTATGTGATTGTTGCTGGCAGGAGGGAAATTTGTAATGGCCGGTAAGTTCGGAATTACGGGTAATGTTGGATTACCTACTACGATGCCACCCGATGGGATAGGTCCATTGTAGCTTCGGTTTGCTGGTCTTGTGAGCATACCGTTTATAAATCCGCCTTTTATTTCAGAATTTCCATTAACATTTATGTTTCCGGTAATTTGTGTATTGGTTCCTGCGGTAAAGATTTGTCCATTTAACAATGCTTGATTGGTTATGCTTAAATCACCGTTGATTTGATTGCCATTTTTTAAAAACATTTTGTTAAGTGAATGCATGTCTGCATTGATTAAAACCGAGCCGGTAGTTTTAATCAATACATGCGAACCAATCATACCTCCTTGTATGGTATTGTTATATTTCATGTGAACACCTGGCCCTGGAGAAAGAGGGTTAGTGGTGCCTTGTCCGCCTGGCCCTGTGAATAGAACAAAGTCAGACATTTGAAGAACTTGTGCACTTAGTTGAGCAACTGATAAAAAAATAAGAAAAGTTACCAGACTCAAACAAGATACAATCCGATTGTATTTTGTGTGGGTTGTCATATAAAGGTTTTATTAAGGATTAAAAATCCTAGAGTCTTAGCTATCAAATTTAGTGAATTGAACCTATTGAAGGCAAGTATTTAGGGAATTGATTTTCAAAAACTTAGAAAATCAATAAAAGAGCTATTATACAGCGGGAATGCTGATGGTAAATTGGGTAAATGAACCATCTTCAGAATCAAAATCAATATTGCCTCCATGCGCTTTTAAAATATCAAAACTAATGCTTAGGCCTAAGCCGGTTCCTTGTCCGGTTGGTTTAGTTGTGAAAAAGGGATTGAAAATTTTATCCTTTATCTCTTTGGGAATTCCTGCACCATTATCTCTGAGAATTAATTTAACATTGTTTCCTTCCTGATAGGTTTTAATCTGTAAACTAGGTTCAAATGGAATGTTGTTTTTTCTATGATGATCCAACTTCAGTTTCATTGCATAAAATGCATTGGAGAAAATATTTATGAAAACTCTATTCATATCATTTGGAATCACACTCAAAGGAGCAAGATTTTCTCCATACGATTTTTCCAAGTTTACTTTCATATTCAACTCCGAGGATTTCATGCCATGCATGGCAAAGTTCAATGATTCTTCCAGCATATGGTTGATGTCCACTTTAGATTTTTGCTCAGAAGATTTTCTTGAATGTTGCATCATGCTATTGACAATATTATTAGCTCTGTCGCCATGATGTGCAATTCGAGATAAGTTTTCTTTGATTAATAGAATCAATTCATTTTTTTCGTCATCATTCTTACTATTGGAGTACTCTTCAATCAACTCCATGGAGATACTGGAAAAATTATTCACAAAGTTGAGAGGATTTTTTATTTCATGAGCTATCCCCGCAGTTAATTGTCCGAGAGTAGCTAGTTTTTCTTGTAGAATAAGTTGTTCCTGATATCGGTTAAGTTCGTCAATGACTCTCGCCAACTCAATGTTTTTGTCAATCAGACTTTGTGTCCGTTCCTTAACCATCGATTCCAATTCCTGTTCACGAACTTTCATTTGTTCGATTAACTTGTTGTTCTGAACTCTGATTCTTTGGATAAGCGTTTTGGTAACATCTTTTAAAACAGCAGGGTAGGAGTTTAAAACTTCAAAAAAATGTTGTTGACTCAACTTACCTGCAACAGCGCTTTCTTTAGCGGTAACCGACATCGATCGTGGCTCATCATCCAATAGACTAAACTCACCAAAAAATTGTGACTGATTGAGTATGGCAACCTCCATCTCTTCATCATGAATAATGACTTCACCCTTCAGAATAATGTACATGCTTCGTCCGGGATCACCTTTTGAAATGATTCGCTCTTCTTTGGCATATTCTTTAATTAATAGTTTACCGCACAGGTCATCAATCACTTGATTGGGCAATTGATGAAAAATCTCAACGGTTTTTACTATCTTTTGTATCTCATTTTCCGTTATGGGCATAGCACTTTATTATGGAATGATGAAGGTAGGAAAATTATCATTTATATTTGTGAGTGTATTGGAAAAATCAATATTAAGTTGAACTATAACCGAGCCTATAAATTAGCTGTAAATTTATTATCAAGTTTACCGAATGATCTCTACTACCATAATGTAGATCATACTATGGCGGTGCTGCAAGCTTGTGAGCGTATTTATAGCGATGAAAATCAATCGGATGAATTTCAGTTAGCACTATTGAAAACAGCCGCTCTCTTTCATGACATTGGATACTTAGTTCAATATCATCGGAACGAAGAAGAAGCTTGTAAAATTGTGGAGAGTTCATTGCCCGAATGCGATTATACACGTGATGAAATCATTATCATCAATCGCTTAATTATGGCGACTCAAATGCCACAACAACCAAGAGATTTGCTGGAGAAAATTATTTGTGATGCTGATTTGGAATATTTGGGAACAACAGATTTTGATAATATTTCGGATAAACTATTTAGAGAACTTCAACAAAGAGATCTTGTATCGAACAAACTAGATTGGGATAAAACGCAAATAGAATTCTTATCGGCTCACCAATATTGGACATTAAGTGCTCAACAGAGATGTGGTGAGATAAAAGGATTAAACTTAAATAAGGTAATTCAGCGCCAAACCTAACGTATCAAAGCAACGGTTCCTCTATTCATTCTGTCCAGGTTTTCACCGGATGTTTTAAATTTCATCTCGTAGATATAAATACCTTGATCCAATTGATCTCCGTCCCATTTAAAATCAGGATTGTTTGAAGCGTAAACGATGTTTCCCCACCGGTTAAAAATGTGAATACTAAATTCAGAAAAGACGCATTCAATATAGTACAATTGGAAGTGATCGTTCTTTAAATCATTATTGGGAGTAAAAGCATTGGGAATGAATGAAGAGCAATCGCAATGCCTCAATTCCACTAAAACAGAATCAATAATCGTGTCGCAATTTAATATGGCTTCAACGATGTACATTCCCGAATCGGTCACCTGAATGGATTCGCCCTGCATTCCATTGCTCCAATAAAAATTATAATTTACTCCATTATAGGGTTGCTTTACTTTGAGTTCGATTGTAGAATTAATACAAAAAACGGAATCAACCTGAACAATAATCTTAGGATCTTCAATAGGGACACGATAGTCCCAATGATTGGGCAGTCCCCAGGTTGATAATCCGGATACCAAAGTAACGGCATTGTTTGTGAAGTTACATGACATCCCCGCTAAGTTTGGATTTTCTATTGCGCTTAAAAATGCGGAACCATTTAATCGAGCGATGTATAATTTATTATCGGGAGCTCTCTGAATACTTCCATAAGGTTTGCCACCGGATGAAACCACATATTGTGAACTGCTGATCGGTTGTTGGTTTAAGTCGAACTGATAAACTCTTTGATACGATATTCCTTGGTCTAATCCATGTGTGCTGCAATACAGTTTAGTGCCATCGGGAGAAAATTGAAGGCCGTATCCTCTTTCATGCAATTGATTTCGAATCTCTATTGGGAAACTCTCCATCATACTCAATTTCCCTGTTACATTGTCGAAATAAAACAGTTCAACCATAGTATGTGCATTGCTGGCATCAATATAATTAGTGAATGTGCTGGCTAGGATCGTTCCTGCCTCATTCATGGCCAGGCATCCCAATGTGCCTTCATTACTGCCAAACACATTTGAGTTACGAACAGTTCCAACAGAGGAGATAACTGGTGTGTGAACTATACCATCACAGTCAACATTATAAGCAAAGAATCTATTACTAAGCCATTCATGGACAATGACCCAAGATTCCGTTTGATTAAAATTTTTTGTTGCTGTTATTCCTTCGCAGGCAGGAGTGACCAATAAGTTGTTTTTTATTGTAACGGCTCCATTGCCATTATTTAATTTCATATCGATCTTGCTGTAACTTAGTCCACCATAGGGAGAAGAAAAGCTTCCTGCTTGAGCTGCAAGTGTGAATAATATATATTGAGTAGAATCGCTAAAAACTGGGACCGCTAATGTTGATTGTGTAGTACTGAAATGTCCGTACAAACCAATTCCATTTTGCATCACGTTATTTGTTTTGTCCCATACCCATTCTCCATTGGTATAGAACAACAAATTACCCTTTCGATCCGAAACCGTGGTGCAACCTTCATCGGTTGAAAGTGGACTACCCGCAATAGAAACAGGTGTGGGGTTAAAATGTATTCCGGCATTAAATCCAAATCTCCAATGCTGGTATTGTGCAATCGCATGCAGAGGAAAAACAAACAATAGAAATATAAGAGTTTTGCGATACATGACAACCGATATTACAATACTTCAATTTAGTAAATAGTATTCAAAAGGTCATTTTAATTTATCATTAATCCATCGATTATTCAATTTAAAGCGCTTTGCATAAATTATACGGACATTACCAACATTGAATTCGCCTTTAAATGATTTTTTCGCGTTCCCATTTACAATAGAATGATTTAAGAAGGTTATTCCAAAATACGAATTATGGTCGTTGTATCCCAAAGCAACTCTGCTGTTTAAACTTCCCTGAACTTCCCCTTGCGATTCTGTTCTACATTCAATCAATTCCTTTTGAATTGAGCCAACTCCTATATTAAGTGTTAATGATAGCAGCGTAAAAAATTTCTGCTTTACAACAAATGTATGTGCATATCCAATACCAGGGCCTACTTTTACAAAACTATATGCCTTGGTATCTTGAATGTCAATAAAAGAAGCACTATCGGTAAAGTATGGTGTGATTACACTATCCGATTGTAAGGACCCGAAAACTATTTCAAATCCATAAAGCAATGAACCTGCAGATTTAAGTTGTTGCTCGTTTTGCATTAATGCAGCTTTAAATGAGAATCGCTTATGGTTTTTAATGAAAAGGGCTGAACCACCAATGAGCCTTTGCTTAAAATCAGGTCGAATGTAGATATGATCAATAAATTGAAAACTGTTTTTTAAATAAAAGCCATTGTAAAATTGAGCATACAAGTCGAGCGCAACTTTAGGTGTATAAATATGTGATTGAAGATCGAGATACTTTGTTTCACCCTTACCGTTTTCAGGATTAAGGAATTTAAATCCATGAGCAAGATTTAGAGTAAATGACTTGTAGGTTGCACCGATGCCTAAGTTTAATTTGGAGTTTGGCCTAAAATCGAATTGGGTTCTATCGTTTGAATCTTCAAGTTTGAAATTGGTGTACTTCTCAGAAATAAAAACCCGTGTTGTAATCGTTTGATCATAAGTTCTGATGTACAATGAATCTTTTACAGTACTTGCAAGTAGGTTTGTGAAATATATAGTTAGTATTAAAGCAAATCCAATAGTTTTATAAACCATTTTATTATTTATTGATCAATAGTTTTTGCTAAAAGTTAATGAATCGAAATTGGGTGGTAAGAATATTTGCGATTCAAGTCTTTTATATAAGGTAATGTGTTGAATAAAAATGCGAAATAGGTTATACTAATTTTTTATGAATTTTTTGTAAACTACATTACCACCATAAATGAATTCAATAAAATAACTACCCTTTGGTATCTCAGATACATTTATTTTTTGAGATGGATTTTTTTCTGAAAGCAGAAGCTTTCCATTCAAGTTAAAAATATTTATTTCATTTACATCTCGATTTGAAATATTTAATTCAAATGAAACCGGATTTGGGTATATGGTCTTATCATCATCTAAAACAATCCACTCAATTGATGTGGTATTGCTTACCGAAATGGTAAAATCATTATAATTTCCATATTGATACGATCCGCAAGGGCCAAAGCCATTGGTACTTGAGGGTGAAAAGCAATCCGTTCCCCAACCGGAGATAACGCGCATTCGGTAATTGCCGGAGGCAATTGAAGAAGGTATGGTAAAATTAAAGCTATACGTATTCATTTGGTTTGCTGTATACTGATGGAAAACATTTTCACTTGTATCAAAACTATTGTCGTTGTTGTAATCGATCCAAACGCCTGCACCACACCACGATCCATTACTGATGGTCATGTTGTAATTTGATCCTGCATTTACTTTAGCTGTATCAGAAGTATTGTCCCAAATCATACAATCGGAACCAATGGTAAAACTAAGATTTGATACGGAAACATATTGTGTATTCCAATTGAAGCACCCTAAAGCAAATACTGGGGAACAAAAGTTTTGTCCGAAGACCATACTGGTTGAAACGAACATGATTAAAAGTGTAGAGATTGATTTTTTCATTGTACCATTCAAGTTTAATGAATCTAAGGTACTTATTTTAAAGCTATATTTGTAATCAATAATCTAACATAGCCAAATTGAAATGAAAAAGTTAAGAATAGTAATTGCTTTAATTTTAGTATCATCGTCAGGTTTGCACGCTCAATCTGAACGAATGAATGCAGTTAAAATGAATGTATTCAGCCCTTTTGTTCAAACGTTTTCGATGTTTTATGAGCGAGCCTTAAACGAAGAATCATCCTTGCAGTTGGGATTTTTCTACACAGGCTTTTCTATCAACGACACAAAAATAAGTGGTTTTGGTATTACTCCTGAGTATCGTTATTATTTTAGTGATAAAGGTGCCATGCGTGGTTTATATTTTGCTCCATTTATACGCTACCAAAATTTTACACTAAAAAATACATACGATGATACAGATAGTAATGGAAACATAACTGAAGTAACGGATAAAGGGACCCTCAGCACTTTTGGAGGAGGAGTGTTGTTTGGTCATCAATGGCTCTTTAATGGAAAAGTAGCCTTAGATTTATTTGTTGGTCCTAGTTATGGTGCCGGAGAAGTGAGCGTTGATAGTGGGTCTGAAGATACTTTTGATACTGGTTCATTCTCCGGATTTTCTATTAGAGCCGGAGCATGTGTTGGTATAGCGTTTTAGAAGTAATTCAAATAATTCCTACAAGAAATTCAATTTATTCATGAAGGCCTCTTTGTAGGATTTTCCTATTGGGATTGTTTTCTCTCCTATCACAACGGCACTTTCATCCAATACATTTATTTTCTCGAGTGATACAATATAGGATCGGTGTACGCGCATAAATTTATTGGAAGGAAGCTTTGCTTCTATATCTTTCATCGTAGAGTGGATGACAAACTGCTCTACATTTGTTTGAATAATTACATAGTTATCCATGGCCTGAATCCATTGAATATTCTCCAAGTATACTTTAACTAGTGTGCTTCCTTTTTTAACGAAGAATGATCCTTGTATGATTTCAGGAGCATTGGTCTCTACTATGGTGGCTGCTTCTTTTTGAATTCGAGAATCTTTAATTATAAATGCACCTCCAATCAATTGATTTTTTTCATCGCGTATTGGATGCGTAGTTAATTTTGCCGGTAATTTTTCTTGAGTCCGTAAAATGCTAACAGTGCATGGAGCCTGATTCATAGTCATTTTACCCGATAACAATTCATTCAAATGTTCGCGGTTCAGTGCTTCATTTTGTTCGTTTTCAATTTTTACCACCATACTCAGATCTATTCCTTGAACAGAATCATTTCCATAACCAACCAATTCTTCAGCTGTTTGATTGATATAGGTAATGTGCATGGCATTGTCCACTATCAAGATACTATCCTCAATGTTGGTTAATGTATTTTCGTATAATTCTAAACTGTCTCTGCGCTCTTTATCTTTACTATATTTATACAGCGCCATTTCAATGGTCGTATTTAAATCATTTTCATTAAAAGGCTTCACTAAATAACCATAAGGCTCAGTTACTTTAGCTCTATCGAGAGTGGCTTTATCTACAAAACTGGTCAAAAATATTACGGGAATAGATCGGCTGTGTTTGATGTGCTCTGCTATTTGAATGCCATCAACATCACCTTTTAGTTTAATATCAAGAAATATAAGATCCGGTTCGTATTGTTCAATCTTTTCTAAAGCTGAAGTAGCATTTGATGCGGTAGTCGGAACATCATAGCCTAATCGGATAAGGGTATTCTGAATGTCTTTAGCAACGATACTTTCGTCTTCAACAACCAGAATTCTGATTTTGGATTCTTTCATGAGATGAGAGGTTTAATAAACGCTTTTAAAGTTAATAATATATTTTGTTCCTTTCGACAGGTCAACAGAAATGTTACCATCAACCTGCTGTGTTAATACGTAGATTAGCTGAAGTCCCAACGATTCAGCATTCTCAAGGTCACCAGTGTAGGGCAGGCCTATTCCGCTATCGGATAGTATCAGTTCATAGCTTTCAGGTCCCGTGCTTTTAAGAGACAAATATATTTCTCCCTTTGTTTCATGAGGAAAAGCATGTTTCATACTGTTGGTCACCATTTCGTTAATGATCAACCCGGTCGGTACAGCGGTATCAATATTTAAGGTGATATCTTCACAATCCAATTTAACGGAAACTCTGTTTCGATCCAATTGATAGGTGTGTTCTAAGCTTTCTACCAATCGATTAATGTATTCACTAAAATTAATCTTCGATTCGCCTTTACTTTGATAAAATCGGTCGTGTATTAATGCGATCGATTTTATTCGGTCTTGTCCTTCTCGAAAAGCTTTGATTGCAATTTCATCCGATAAGTAAGTCGATTGTAAATTGAATAGACTGATGATCGTTTGGAGATTGTTTTTTACACGATGATGAATCTCTCTTAACAAACTATTTTTTTCTTCTAATGAATCTTTTAATTCGTCTTCAATTTTCTTTCGAGTGCTAATATCCGTATCAATCACTACCAGATTCTCGAAAATACCTTGATCGTTGTAAACAGGGGTTATGGTAGAAGAGAAAAACAAATTGGTTCCGTGTGCAGTTTTCAATTCAGATTCATAGATATAGGAAGTTCCTTGAAGAATACATTGATCTAAAATTGATGGAAGATTTTTTACTTCGGTAATATCGTATAAATGATTTCCTTTTTCACTTACAAATGAATCGAATGTATAACCTGTGAGTTTTGTAAAACCTTCATTTACCCACTCGAGTTTATAATCCTTGTCGAAAATCAGAATCGAATTTGCCGTTTCTTTGGCAACTAATGAAAGTTTTGCTAACTCAAGGTTTTTTAAAGTCAGCTCTCTTGTTTTGGCATTCACCTGTCGCGTAAGATTTTGCTTGGCCTTTGCCAAATTCCGAGTTCGCAATCGAAGAAAAAGCATTACGCACCCAATAGCACTTAAGAATAGAAGCAATAGAAATGTTTTTGTTTTCCAAAAGGGAGGAGTGATTGTAAATGTAACACTTTGAGATTCTGACCAATCTTTTCCATTTGCAGAAACCGAAACGTGGAAAGTATAAGTGCCCGGAGGTAAATTACTGTAATAGGAAATTCGTTGATCGGTTGTAGGTTGCCAATCAAAATCATATCCATCTAACTTAACACGATACGAGAGTACTTCTGGTGCAGTGAAATAATGTCCGGAATAAATAAAAGTGAGCGAGTTTTTATTATGCTTTAGTTGCATGTTAATGGGCAATCCGCTTCGAGGGTTCAAGTTAAATCCTGTGGTATCCCAGTTTACATCTTTATTGTTGATTTTAATCTGATACAGTTCAAGGGTAGGTACTGTTTGTTTTGGATTTCCCCACCATGAATTGAATTTGATAGCTCCATTTACGGATGCAAACCATACATTGTTATTTACATCAACTCCGGCTGCATTGGTTTCTACCCCAAGGTATCCATTCGATTTATTATAAGGTAGCAGGAGCAGAATGTTGTTCTCTAAGAAATAATTCCACCGAATAACATCTATTCCATTTGCATTACATACCCATAGGTTACCACTCTTGCCGTTGTAGTTTAAAGCGTTTATCATATTGGTACTCAATCCATCTTTAATGCTTATAGTCTTTACTTGAGTAGTTTGTCTAGTATTAAAATAAGTGATACCAAAATTATAGGATGAAAATATGATTTGTCCTTTACGGTCTGACGTAATGGATGTAACCGGATTTTTTGGTAAGTCATTTTTTGCATTAAAATTCCAAATTGCACCATTATTTTCCATGCAAAAAAGGCCTTGCAAAGTGCCTATCCATAATTTACCATCTGAATCAAAATGTAGTGATCTTACACGGTTATCGCTTAATCCATCCGAAATGGTTTTGATAAAAAGTTTGTTTTGTACAAAATAGTACACCCCGTTATCAGTGCCAAAATATAAGTTTGAATCTCGATCTTGGGCAATGGTATACACCACCATGTCGGATAATAAAGGGAAATCGGCTTCAAATTGAAAATTTGTTTTGTTGAAACGAGCAACACCTTTAGTCGTTCCTGCCCAAATATTTCCATTATAATCTTTAAATAAACTCCATATTGTATTGCTTCCTAATCCTTCAGAAGTGGTTAGGTTTCTGAAACTTATTTCATCGTAAACATCAATACCGTTACTAGTGGTTCCAAAAAATGTGTAACTGCTATCAGACAAAAGGCAATTAATACTATTGGTGCTCAATCCATCCTCTTGAGTATAAGTGATGAATCGATTGCCTGTATATTTACACAAGCCAAAACGAGTTCCAATCCAATAATTTCCTTCACGGTCTTCATACAGACACTGTGTGAAATTGTTAGAGAGTCCTTCGCGCGTACTAACGTTATGCATTCCCTTGTTGTCTATGTAGGTAATTCCAAGACCATAAGTCGCCATCCATAAATTATTTCGACTGTCGATTAAAATATCTTTAAGTCTTTGTGCATCAGGGCCCGAACTTTCTACTTCAGGTTTGGAATGCATCTGACCATTTTGAAAAAATGAAAGACCACCATAACAAGCCATCCAAATTCGCGATTCTTTGTCCTCATCAAATGCGTAAACAACATTGTTAGCTAAGCCTTCTGATACCGTATAGTTTTGAAATTGATTGCGGTTATCTTTTATACTAACTCCTCCCAAAGTTCCGATCCATAGACGATCTTTTGAATCGTAATACAGAGATACAATATTGTTATGTACCAATCCTTGTATTGAGGTATAGGAAGTGAATTTCTCTCCATCAAATTTGCACAATCCATCTTGGGTGCCTATCCAAATATTTCCGTCTTTATCTTGAGAGATAGCATTAATAATATCACTTAACAATCCATCTTTAATAGAGTAGTTGATCAATTTGGTTCCTTCTAACTTATAAAGTCCCTTTCGAATGGTACCAAACCACAAATTTGTTTTTGCATCCTGAAAAATGCAATTAACCGGATTCGAGTTCAAGTCGTTTTCTTTATGAGGCTGATTTACATAAACTCCATCAAAATAGCAGATGCCGTTCATGGTAGCGATCCATAATCGACCTAAGTCGTCTTGTAAAATATCGTTTACTTGGTTGCTGGGTAATCCATTAGCGATGGTGTAAGTACTAAAATTATATCGTTGAGCAAATGACTTGGCAGATAGCAAAATACTACATAAAAAGACCCAAAATAAGATTCCCTGAAATGGAGTGGATGGTTTTCGCATCATAAGATGTAAAAGTAAGATTTCATTGATTAGTAAACTTAGTGGCCTATTTCAATCTTTTTAACAAGTTACTTTGAATTAGATAACTGCCACTTGTTCATTACTTTGTGAGTAATTACTTAAAGTTAATTTGTGATTATCATTTGCTCTGCTAATTTTGTAATAGAAATCTAACCAAAATAAAATGCATATGAAAAACTTTAACCCACTTAAGCGATTTTTATTGATCGCTATGATTATTGCCGGATGCAGCAGTCTTGCTTCGGCACAACCAATCTCTGTAGCAGTAACTGGTCCTTTGGCCAATTGCTCTGGCGATTCTACCGTTTTAGGTGTAAACATTAACGGGCCATTAAATGGACCTTACACGTATTTGTGGAACACAGGTGCAACCACTTCTACAATAATTATTACCGGAACAGGATTTAGAAGAGTTACTGTAACCGGAACCGACAACAATGGAAATACGGTTTCATCAACCAGTCCATGGAGATTCTTCTTATTCTTCAATTCGCCAAGCCCAACGATAACCGCTAGTGGTTCTTTAACCATATGCGATGGCGAGAAAGTAACCCTTACCGCTAATGGTGGAAATTTCTTTAGCGGATATTTGTGGAGCACAGGTGCAACCACACAATCGATTGATGTAAGCCAAACAGGTGATTATTGGGTAACCATAACCAATGCAACTGGATGTAGTGGTACTTCTGCCATGGTTCATGTTGAAGTTTTAGATCCTTCTTTCCAACCACCTATCACCGCTTTAACTAATACTGTAGTTTGTCAACCAGCTTATGTACATTTAAAAGGTCCTGATGGTTATTTATCCTATAGTTGGTCAACAGGGCAAACTACACAACAGATTGCTATTTTAATGGATGGTACACAAGCACCAATTTTGGATACCTTAACGGTAACCTGTACTGTTGCTTTTTCAGCTACTTGTTCTTTCACAAGCGAGCCTATTGTTTTGCGCTCAATTCGTCAGCCTGAGTTGTTGCCTCCTTATTGCAATAACTATAATTTAACTATGAACGATAGCGTTAAGACCGGTATTATTATGAACTATAATAATCCTTCAGAATATGAATTCGAGTTTGAAAACACCGCAATCCCTGGAGTAATATGGACACACTTTAATGGAACAAGCCGTTGGTTAAAATTGGCAGATGTTAACCCTCCATTAGCACCATTTAATTTTTATAATGTAAGAGTACGTGGTGTTATTGATGGCAGTCCATATTGTTATGGAGATGTTTGTCAAATTGGTGTTATGCCAAGCTCTCCTTCAATCGTAAAGAATCATTTAAGCGCAAAACTTAATGCATCAGAAGGAAGAATTGAATTAAACGCTTATCCCAATCCTTCTCAAGGAGCATTTAATTTATACATTGTTCCGGTTACGGATGAGAATGTAAATGTGAGTATCATTGATCTTTCAGGCCGTTTGGTTGAATCGAGCTCTTACGGTAGTGGTGAGCAAACCATTAGCATCGGACAAGATTTGAAAGCAGGAATTTATTTTGTAGAAGTTTCTCAAGGAAGCAACTACAGAGAAGTTACTCGCATAAGTAAGATTAACTAAGTTAGATTTCAATTAAATTACCGGAGGGGCGACTGATGCAGTTGCCCCTCTTTTTTTTATTTTCCTGAATTTCCGAAACTGCAAGTAGGAGTATAGTAAAACGGCTAATAATATAATACCCGTTCCTAAGTAAAATCCAGGTTGTAGTTCTTTTCCTTCTTTAAAAATAATGATGGCCAGAACGATACTATATATTGGTTCCAGGTTTACTGATAAATTCATGGTAAAAGCGCTTACCGTTTCAAGTGCAATTAATGAAATGGTGAAAGCGATAGTGGTACAGATAATACTTAACAGCAGAAGGTACATTATATCCCATCCTTCAGGGATAGAAAAGGAGATTTGATTAAACGACAAGTAAAAGGGAAGTACCATCGAAAGGATAACAAAACCTGTAGTTATTTCTAGCCATGTTAAAAAAGACGGTTTTATTTCTTTGATAAGATATTTATTTTCAACCGTAAACATTGATCCCAAAAAAGCCGCACCTACAGCTGCCAAGATGCCTGCTAATGAAGACTGCTGAACTTGATAGATGCAAAATAAACCACACAATACAACTAAAGATAAAAACAATTCCAGAAGCTTGGGCCATTTCTTTTGATACATGGGCTCAAGCAAAGCAGTAAAAAGTGTAATGGTCGCAAAACAACTAAGGGTAATACTCACATTGCTGATTTTAATGGCCAGATAAAACAAAATCCAATGCAACGCAATTAGAAAACCAACGAAGAAAATTCTGAGTAAAGTTTTTTTTGAAATGTTTATAAATTCTTTGCGGTAATAAACTAGTGGTAATAATGAGACGGAAGTGATCAATAACCGATACCAAACAATTAGACTCTCATTCATTTGAATGGCCTTTCCTAAAATGCCTGTAAATCCCCATAACAATATAGCAAGATGCATTAATAGATAGGCACGTTTCATAGTTAATGGCTTTTATTTTTTTATGAATTCAATAAATAATTCATTTCCCATGCGAGGGCTGATGCTGTTATTGCAGTGCTCCAATTTTATAAATTCAAATTTATCCTTAAACAATTGTTGATATTCATCTATGGTGCCACCGAAAGGAGGTCCCTCTGCAGTAAATGCTGAAGCAAATAAGAGTCCGAATAGAATCGCTTTGTCCTTCAATAAACGATGGGTCTTTTCTACATAAGATTTTCGCAGAGAAGGATCAATGGCACAGAAAAAAGTTTGCTCTAATATTGCATCGTAAGATGATTGATGAAAAAAAAAGTCTTCGCATATCATATTCTCTTCAGGAAAATCAGGGCACTTACTTTTAACATTTAGCAATGGTGCTTGTGCAATATCCAATATCACAACATTAGCATAACCGATTTCAAATAGTGCTATAGCTTCATGTGCATTGCCACAGCCCGGAATCAGAATTTTCGAATCCTTGGGTAAGGTAGAAACTACAAAGTCTATCAGTATAGGGTTAGCATGTCCAATATCCCATCCCGTTTTTTGTTGATGGTACCGATCTTCCCAATATTGTCTGTCAAACATATTCATTCAATTTTTTCAACTCTAACAAAGCAACAATCTCTACATGATGCGTTTGTGGAAACATATCGACAGGTTGAGATTTTACATGATGATATAGGGAAGAAAGCAGTTCAATATCTCGGGCTTGTGTGGCAGGGTTGCAACTCACATAAACTATCCTTGGAGCTTGAATTTCTAGTAAGCGATTGATAACTTCTTTCTGAATTCCGGATCGGGGAGGGTCACAAACAATAACTTCGGGTTTGCCGTATTGCAAAAAAACTTCTTGATCAAAAACTTTACCCATATCTCCGGCAATAAACGTACAGTTGTTTACTTGATTGAGCTCGGCATTGATGTAGGCATCTTTTACAGCTTCCTCAACAAACTCAATCCCCAGTACCGTTTTTGCTAAACGACTTAAATACAAAGCAATGGTACCTGTTCCGGAGTAGAGGTCATACACAGTTTCATGGCCCTCAAGTTTTGCAAAGTCTTTAATTACCGAGTAGAGTAATTCAGTTTGCTTGGAGTTGGTTTGAAAAAAAGATTTGGGACCAAATTGAAAAGTGTATTCACCAATTTTTTCAGTTAAATATGAAGGACCATGATAATGAATTGGTTCAAGGTCATGTATCGAATCGTTTTTCTTGGTATTAATGGTATAGAAATATGCATGATGACTCCCAAAAGATTCAACTAAGTACTGCATTGCTTTTTCAATTTTTTCTGGTTGGGTTAATGCAAAAACAACATTGATCATGAATTGGTTTTCGCGATTGTTTCTAAGAATCAAACTTCGTATTTCACCTGTATGGTTTCTACTGTTGTAAAATTCAATTTCGTTTTCTTTGCAATAATCTTTTAGTTTCAATCGAATTTCATTCGAAGGATCGGACTGCAAATAACAATGCTCTATATCAAGCACTTTATCAAACATTCCCGGCAAGTGAAACCCAACAGCATTTTTTTTCGAGATACTTTTATCCTGCAATTCGTTGGGGGTTAACCAACGTGAATCGGAGAAAGAAAAGTCTAATTTATTTCTATAATAAAACTGAGGGTCAGCACTTAGAATTGGCAACACTTGTATGTTTTCCATTTTTCCTAAATGATGAAATACATCTATTACTTGTTTCTGCTTATACTCCAATTGTTTCGAATAATCGAAGTGCTGCCATTTGCATCCTCCACAAAAACCAAAATGTTGACAATTAGGAGTTATCCTGAAGGGTGATTTTTCTATAATTTCTATCACTCTTCCTTCTATGAAATTCTTTTTTTTCTTCGTTACATGAATGTCCACAATATCGCCCGGTACCGCTTTTTCAATAAAATAGACCATGCCATCCTCTTTTGCCACAGCTCTTCCATCGTAAGCGATGTCGATAATCTTCAGATTTTTACTATTCACTGATTTCATAAGGGCACAAAATTACTTATATTTGATTGTCTAAGTACATTCAGGCTACAATCATGATGATAAATCTACTACTTATTGCCTGTGTTTTTTTTGCTACACTATCACAAAGCATTGCTACGCATATTGTTGGAGGCGATTTTTCAGTTAAGCATGTATCAGGAAACGATTTTGAAGTAACCCTTAAGCTGTTTAGGGATTGTAATGGATTGGCAGGATTTGATCCTACAATCAATGTAGGTATTTATGACCCTGTTTCGAATGTTATGTTAAGCTCTTTTAGTATGGATCTTCAGTATAAAGATTCATTAGAGCTTGCAGGTGAGAATTGTGATGACCCGCCTAGCATATGTGTTGAAAATGGAGTGTATATAACTATCGTTAACATTGCCCCCAATGCGAATGGATATTATTTTAGTTGGGATCGATGTTGTCGCAATCACAGTATAGTAAACATTATGAATCCAGGACAAGCAGGGATGACATTTTATTTAGAAATGCCCGATGCGGCTCTGCAAAACTCAAGTCCACATTTCGTAAACGATCCACTACCATATATGTGCGAAGGACAACCATTCAAATATGATTTTTCTGCATTCGATCCCGATGGCGATTCTTTAGTTTATAGATTAGCAAATCCATTAAGTGGCAATAGCTCACAACAAAATCCAAATCCGGGAACAACAGCTGCACCTTTTCCGCCTATTAACTGGGTTCCGGGATACGGTGTTCAAAATATTTGCAATGGTCCGGTGCCGGTAAAAATCAATTCTAAAACAGGTGAACTTTCGGCTACAGCCGGAGCATCAGGAATTTATGCGATGGCCATTGAAGTGGACGAGTATAGAGATGGGGTAAAAATTGGAATGATCAGACGAGAACTGGAGTTTACTGTTGTAATTTGTTCGTTTAATACTGCACCTGCTATAGCCACCACTTTTGGTTACGGGAACCAAGCATTCAATTTATATGCAACGGATACCTTAAAGTTCGACATTTATATTGATGATATTAATGATACCATTACTCTAAGTCATTACGGTTCGGTGTTTGGAAACAGTACCATGCCCTTACCTCATGCCATTAGTTTTGATACGGTTGGAGCCAATGCGGTAGTGAGTAAATTCTATTGGCCTACCAATTGCGATCATATCAGTGACACTGCCTACATAGCAAATTTTAGAGCGGATGATGTTGGTTGCCCATTTCCCTTCACCAGTCTGCTAACCTATACCATACGAGTTAAACCACCCATAGTAAGTCCTCCTTTGAATTTGCTGTGCACAAAACTGCATGGTAGCGATTCGTTAAGTATTCGCTACCGAGACTCTGTGCCGCTAAATCTCCGTCCCTATATTTTATACTATGTGGTTTATCGAAATATCAATGGGTCTTCATTTGTAGCCTACGATACCATATTGGATACCCGATCAAATGTTTACACTGATGCCTATGCAACTGATCCTTCTCGAATTAATTATGGATATTATTTTGTTGGCTATAATATTTGTGATGTAGAAGGTCCTCAAACCCGAATCATTTACTCCTTCGATGCAATAAATGTATTGAAAAATGAACTTGATTTTGTTAGCGTTTTGGAAGGAGATCAAAGCATAATTATCCAGTGGAAAGAATTTCTTAATGCTCAATTCAGCACCTTTCAAATTTTCAGAAAGGATCCAAACGACCTTTTAGGTTTTAAGCAAATAGCTACACTTGAAAAGCCAGATTATTTATCATGGATCGATACTAAAGTGAATGCAGATTTAGGTTCATATTCCTATTACATGACTAATATAAATGAATGTGAAAACATTAGCGAACCCGGTAAAACTTTCCATACAATTTTTCTGAGCGGAACCAACAAACAGTACTTGAATGAACTGAATTGGACTGAGTATAAAGATGCCAGCAGTGGTTCATCGTATTATGAGATTTTGAAGTCTGTTGATCATAAGGATAATTTTATCCCAATGATTGCTCAGACATCACTTCTACAGGCTAGCGATAATGACCTCGACATAGCCTTTGGCAGGTTTTTTTACAAAGTAAAATGGAATGATGGTCTAAGCACGAAAGAGAGTACATCTAACGATATATTACTCATTGAAACGGAAGAATTATTTTTACCATCAGCGTTTAGTCCTAATGACGATGGAGTGAACGATACTTGGGGTGCATCGTATTCTCATACCGATAAAATTGATCTTAAAGTCTTCAATCGATTCGGACAATTGGTTTTTCATAGCGATAATAAATTGAAAGATTGGAACGGAAAATTTAATGGCACTGAAGTGCCTGAAGGCACGTATATCTATTCTGTATCTTATCAAGGTTTCGAAAGCAATCAAATCAAATCAACCCACGGCACGGTCAATGTGATTCGTTAAGCTTTTTGACTATCCGACCTCAAAACAATATATTGTATCTTTACATAAACAAAATTTCATGACTAAGGTACTTCATCGCATAGGCAGTAAAGAGGCTATAGAACTCGAAAATAAATACGGAACACACAATTATCATCCCTTGCCGGTTGTTATTAGTAGAGGTGAAGGCGTATATGTTTGGGATCCTGAAGGAAATAAGTATTATGATTTTTTGTCTGCCTATTCTGCATTGAACCAAGGCCATAACCATCCCCGAATTATAGAAGCATTAATCGATCAAGCACAAAAACTGTGTCTAACATCAAGAGCATTTTATAACGACCTATTAGGGGAGTACGCAAAATACATTTGCGACTATTTTGGTTTTGAGAGAATGTTGCCTATGAACACTGGGGCTGAGGCAGTTGAAACCGCAATTAAGGTTTGTCGCAAATGGGCTTATCAAGTTAAAGGAATTGAAGAGAATAAAGCAGAGGTAATTGTTTGTGGCAATAACTTTCATGGTCGTACAATCTCAATCATTTCTTTTTCTTCCGATCCTGATGCCAAGAAAGAGTTTGGCCCTTATACTCCGGGATTTGTAAGTATTCCCTATAATGATGTTCATGCCTTGGAAAGTGTATTGTCTTCCAATAAGAATGTTGCAGCATTTATAGTTGAACCCATACAAGGAGAAGCCGGTGTAATCGTTCCCGATGATGGATATCTTTCAAAGTGTAAAGCTTTATGTCAACAGTACAATGTGCTGTTTGTTGCCGATGAAATTCAAACCGGTATCGCGCGCACAGGAAAAATGTTGGCCTGCGATCATGAACAAGTTAAGCCCGATGTGTTAGTTCTTGGAAAGGCCATGAGTGGAGGTGTTTATCCTGTATCTGCAGTATTGAGTTCGGATGAAGTATTGAGCTGCATAAAACCGGGAGAGCATGGCAGTACTTATGGAGGAAACCCTTTGGCTTGTCGGGTGACAATGACTGCTCTTCAAGTAGTGTTGGATGAAAAGTTGGCTGAAAATGCAGAACGACTTGGAAATTATTTACGTATGGAACTGAATCGACTTACATCAGATGTGCTTACAGTTGTTCGTGGAAAAGGATTATTGAATGCCATTGTAATAAAACCCAGTAATGATAAAACCGCTTGGGATCTATGTTTAATTCTTAAGAAAAATGGATTATTGGCTAAACCAACGCATGGAGATATCATTCGCTTTGCACCTCCATTAATAATGAATCAGACACAAATGGAAGAATGTGTTGAAATAATTTCTAGCTCTTTAAAACAGTTTACTCAATAAGCTTCTGTTCCGCTTCTGCAAAGGGGTTTGGATTATCTTTTATAACGATAGCAGCCACAATTAAAGAGATGATTAATCCTACTATTAGAATAGCCAAAAAGGTAGATATAAAAATCAAAGCCGGATTCGAAACAAACATCTCAGTATATTTTAATGAAATTTCAATTTGCTGCTCACTCATTCCTTGTTTTTCGAATTCAATCAGTTGTTGTTCCTTGACTCTGTCAACCATAGCCGGATTTAAAACTTTGAAGTATAAAATTTGATACATGGATTGAATAAATGCACTGATGGTACAGATGGCAGCATCTCTTTTAAAAGCCTGTCCATAAGAAATAAAACCATTTAATTCATGTTCACGCTTTTCTTTTGCCGCAGCATACAGAAAGTAAATGGGAACAACTAAAGCCAAATATTGATATATTTTGGCATTATCACTCATATCCAATCCGGTTATGAACATGATCAAACCTATTCCGATCATAATACCGGCAATAATCAAACTGTATCGTAATGATGGTTTCATAGTATTGAATTTTGTGAGTTAAAAATAAGAATATAATAGCAATTGAAAATAGTTTGAGTTAATTCTAAAATATTTTTAAGGTAAATTCGCTTTTACATAAATAACAGTTCTATGAAATTTCCCTCATTCCAATCACTGATTCAAAAGGCAAGTACTAGCTTTTATCGGTTCCCCATTACCATACTATCAGCCGGTATTGCATCTATATCAATGATGTATCTTATAGAAGTCGGCAGCGACAAAGTGCTTGAAAGCAAACTCATCCGTTTAATCATGAGTTCGGTACTGCTCATTTCATTATCGTTTGCACTTTATGTTTTTTCTGAGCGGTTGCAGTTTTCAAACGCTAAAAAGACGATTTACTCATTTATTGGACTAGCCCTTGCAGTTCTGTATTATTTCTTCTTACCCTTTGAGTTAGAAGCAAATGATGCCATACTCTACATGCTATTATTATTGTCTTCGCATCTTTTGGTTGCATTTATTCCATACTTAAGTCGTGAAGAAACAGCTGAACATTTTTGGGAATTCAATAAAAATCTCTTTTTAAACTTCATTGTTAGTGCAATTTATAGTGCAGTACTGTTTGGAGGACTAGCAATTGCACTGCTTTCTATTGATAATTTGTTAGGCATTGATGTTGATGAAGATGTATATCCTAAGCTGTGGTTTCTGGTAGCAGGATTTTTTAACACTTGGTATTTTGTAGCTCAAAGCTCTGAGCACTATCGTTTTGATAATGTGGAATCGAATTATCCCAGAGGGTTAAAAATATTTACGCAATATGTATTACTTCCCATCATCACGGTATATCTTCTCATTCTTTACGCTTACATAGGTAAAATATTTGCTACATCTGAATGGCCGGTAGGTTGGGTATCGTATTTGGTTTTGAGTTTTAGTATTGCTGGAATATTGGCACTCCTGCTGATTTGGCCTACCCGTAATCTTGAAGGGAATAACTGGATTAAAGTTTATTCAAAATGGTTTTATTTAGCTCTCTTCCCTTTAATTGTATTATTGTTTTTTGCTATAGGCATTCGCATTGGAGATTATGGCATTACTGAGCCACGTTATTTTGTTCTCAGTTTGGCCATATGGCTTTTGATAAATGCGCTGTATTATTTGATCAGCAAAGCAAAAGACATACGCTTTATTCCCATCAGTCTATTTCTGTTTGCTTTGTTATCCGCTTTTGGTCCTTGGAGTGCTTTTAATGTATCTAAGTCAAGTCAAATGAATCGTTTGTTGGGATTGTTGGAAAAGAACCATATGATTAAGGAAGGCTATGTGAATCCCATCTCAGATGAAACAAAAATTTCGAAGGAAGATGAAGAGCAAATTTCTGCATGTGTGCGATATTTGGTTGAGTCGCATGGTAAAAATAGCTTAAGAGTACTTTATTCCGAAACAGGTTTTGCCGAACTCGATAGTGGTCAATTGAGAAGATATCAATTTAGTGAGCAGGTGGTGACCAATATGGGATTAAAATTTCGTCCCTATTCGTATGAATCAGAACATTCGTATGAATATGTAAGTTGGAATGGTAGCGATAACGGAGAAATAAATGTGAGTGGATACGATCGATTGGTTTCTTTTGAAATGTATAAAGGCAATAATGAATTGAAAAGTGATGAGTACAGATCAGCTCATAATTTTACTTTTAACCAGCATTCAAATGTGTTGCATGTTGAGTTAAGTTCAGGCGAAAAATTGCAATTTGAGTTTTCTGATTTTATTGGAAGCAAAACGTTGGCAAAAGAGTTTACAATTAAAAGTGAAAGCACTTTTTTTGCTGAAGCAAGCGATAGTTCTTCCAATGGACTTTACACTATCGGACTTACAACAGTTTATGGAGATGTAAAAAATGATACAGTGGATATCAATAGCATGAACGGATATTTGTTGATTAGAAAGTAATGATCATATTTTCTCAATCGCTCAATTATTTGTTTATTTGCACTGCTTTTTGGGGATGTAGCTCAGTTGGCTAGAGCACTAGCATGGCATGCTAGGGGTCAGGGGTTCGAGTCCCCTTATCTCCACAAAATTTACCCGCAGGATTTGCGGGTTTTTTTTGTGCAAAAAAAAGAGCCCTCCGAGGAGAGCTCTTTTCCGAATATACTCAATAATTATTCCGTAATAACCATTTTACGCATAATTGAGTTGTCTTTGTTGAATCGCAACACATAGAAATAAATTCCAGGAGATAAGCGATTTGTATTCAGATCAATGCTATGAACTCCGCCACTTTGATTTTCATTTAATGGTGTCATAATGGTTTGTCCAAGTAGATCGATGATCTCCAAACTTACATGACCATTAGTTGGTATCGAATATTCGATAGTCGTATATCCATTGCTTGGATTAGGATAATTTTGACCCAACAATAGTCCATCTGCTTCAGGATCAATAACCGAGGTTACACATGGAGTAGTTACTTCTTCAAAGCAAACATCATCAATTGCCCAGCCTTCCAATCCGAAGCTATTATCCGAAGCAAAACGGAATCGGAAAATAACCTGACCTGTTACCCATGGTTGGTATAAGTGATCGGCAGATAGCCAACCATTACTATTGCCCGACCAACCAGCTCTTGGAGGAATGCCTCCTAAAGCAGTAACGTGCAGAGAATTCATCCAATTTGGTTCTAATCCAAAGCCCATAACGGTCCATGTTTGTGCGTTATCGGTAGTATACTCCACTGTTCCACCATCTTGATACAATTCAGAATAGTAATTGTGCATAAAGCTTAACTTATAACATTTACCATAATCAATGTTAAACACAGGAGTATAAAGTGCAGATGAGTCACGGTTTGGATAATTGGTAGTTAATCCTGTCATCCAAGCATTGGTTCCACTGAATGCATTATTAATTACCGATTGACCCGGTGTACCTGCTTGCCAGCTATTGCCTGCTTGATAGGTAACCGAATTGGTTGTTACCCATTGTGGGCCTGATTCAAAATCGTTACAGAATCCAAAACCAGGAGCAACTGTAACCGAATCAAACACAGTGATAACTGCACATGTAGTATCATCAAAAGGATTTAAATCCACCGACATGTTCGGGTTAGAAGTAATCACACAAACATCGTGCGCTCCCGGGAATGCCTGCCATGGAATACTAAAGGTATGCCAATAGCTGGTATTTTTATTCAACGGAGTAGGGAAGTTGATATGATCGGTAACAATTGACGCCCCATTAATTTGCAATGTTACATCAACCTCATCAATAGGTGTGGTTCCACCATTTTTAACCAAACCTCTAAAAGTAATAGGTCCGGGGAAATTCAAAGGAGTTGGATTAGTAGTTGAAACGACTGTTGGAGTTGCATTCAAAGGAATAGGAACTTCCAAACAGAAATCGTCTATACTCATACCATCCGAAACAGTAAAGGCATCGGAAGTGAATTCATATCTGAATTGTACAGTAAGAGCATTGTTAAAGATGAACACGGAATCCATTGAAGATTGAATCCAACCACCACTTGGTCCTGACCATACGGGCTTATTGCCTGGGAACAGATTAGCTAGAGTGTACCAGTTTACAGACTTTGGTTGACCTAATACGCCAAGTGGAGTCCAAGGATTACCATTGATACTGTATTCTAATGTAACACCATCGCTATTGTTTTGAAGATTTCGGTTTTGCCAGAAAGAAAGATTTGCATCTACCACACTGGTAAACTTAAAGAAAGGTGAATACAAATGACAAATAGTACTTAAAGTATATGGTCCATTAAGATTCAAATCCCAACTGTTTGGCGCACTATGTGCAGAGTTTGTTAAGCCAGCGTTAGGAGTACCCAATTCCCATACCGTTGGTCCGGCCGCTGGATCAGCAACCCAACCCGATGATCCTAAAGAATCAAAGTCGGCACAATATTGATTGGCATATGAAATGAGTATGGTAGGAATTCCTTCCGTAGCGGCACATGAAGTATCATTGGTTAAATCTCCATCTCCAATCAATTGAGTCCAGGCACATAGATTAAATACACCTGCCGGAACAACCATTTGAGGTAAAGGAACATCTACGGTATCGTTTGGTGCCAGTATAGCTGTCCAGGTTGTACACAAAGGTGCAGCTCCGTTCAAGCTATAACAAACATCATAGGTAGTTTGCGTATTACTACCGTAATTTCTAACTCTTGCTACTGGATTAATGGTGTCTCCACCCGGAGCAAAAGGTCCGGGAACAACAATTCTTTGTACGCCAATATCATCAGGGAATGGAATCTTCAAACAGAAATCATCTATTGAAAATCCATCCAGATGAACAGAAGCATCTGAGGTGAAAGCAAATCGGAATTGAACATCGGGCTCTCCACTCAATAAATTAATATTGAATTCGGAGTATTGCCATCCGTTTGAATTTCCTGCCCAACCGGGTTGACCGCTTGAATTTAAGTTGGCCAAATTATACCAGTTAACACCGTTCGGATCATTGAAATTTCCTAATCGCACCCAGGTAGCACCACCATTGATAGAGTAATCTATTCTTACTCCATCCCAGTTTTGTTCAGTATTGTGATTTCTTTGTAAAGAAAGTTTTGCATTAGAAGCAAGACTCATATCGTACTTGGGTGTATATAAATATGCTTCTGCATTAGCTTCGTATCCTGTATTCAAATTGATATCCCAGGCATTTGGTGCTGAGAAAGCAGAATTGGTTAACCCAAAAGCAGGAGTTCCTATTTGCCACACAGAATTGTTTTGTGGGGAAGGAATACTAATCCAACAAGGAGTAGCAATGTCAAAATTATCGCATACTGCTCCTGGTGTGTTAAGCATAACAATTGGCACACCGGTTACTGTTGTTCTTGAGGTATCATTGGTCAAGTCGCCATCGCCCACCAACTCAGTATAGGCTTCGATTGAGAATAAACAATCGGGGGCAACAGAAGTATCGGGCAACAATACATTGGTTGATGCATTGAAGGCAAGACTTCCGGTCCAGTTAAATGTTTTTGGAGACAAACCATTTACGGTATAGGTGATTGGAACACTGGTCAATGTATTGGTACCAAAGTTCTTTAAAGTTACGGTTGGATTGAACGGTTGTTGTGCACCGGTTTGAAGGTTTGGTGTTACTATTGCTGTAATTCCTGCATCATCCGGTTGCGGAGTCTTAATACAAAAGTCATCAATTGAAACCCCATCACCGTTGGTAAAGCCATTGCTATTGAAACGGAAACGGAAACGAACGAATGGCTCACCGTTTATTAAAGCTAAGAAATAACTGCTCTTTTTCCATCCGGCAGATGATCCACTCCAAGCAGGGCTTACAGGAGTAGGGCCAACGTTGGCTTGATTAAACCAGTTCGTAGCATTAGGATCGTTGATGATACCCAATGTTTGCCATGTAGTTCCATTGATCGTGTATTCCAGTTTTAATCCATCTCCAATATCCGGAATGTTTCTATTCATCCAAAACTCCATAGTTGAGTTAAAGGTGGATGGGTTGCTAAAATCAAATATTGGACTTACCAATTCCGCATTTGAATTTACATCGTATGCGCTAGTTAAATTAATATCCCATGCATTGCTTCCTGAATTAGCAGAGTTGGTTGCGCCAAATGCAGGAGTACCCAATTGCCATTGTGTATTTCCAGTAGTACTTGGTTTAGAATACCAACCTATGTTTCCACTTTCAAAGTCATCGCAATAGGTAACCGTTAAAGTAGGAATACCCACAATGGTTTTACACATGGTATCATTAGGATGAAATCCATCGGTTGCCAATGAAGTATAAGCACAGAAGTTGACTGCACCAGTGGGTACTGTATAGTTCGGTAATAGGTTTACCACCATTGTATCTCCAGGTTGTAAGTTACCGGTCCATGGAGTAATTTGAGGACCCGATCCGTCATCATACACGATATCGAAAGCCGTCAAAGGCAAATATCCAAAGTTCTTTACTGTAACGGTTACAGGCGAAGAAGTACCGGCAGCAGGTTGATCAACAGGAGCGCTGATACGAGTAACCCCAGCATCTTCAGGCTGTGGAGGGGTAATACAGAAATCATCTATTGAAAATCCATTTCCTTGAACAGAAGCATCAGATGTAAATACATAACGGAATATCACTCCGGTTTGTCCGTTTAGTGCAGGATCAACTACAGATGCTTGTATCCAACCGTTCGAATTATTTGTCCAACCAGGTAAACCACTCGAATTCAACGAAGCGGCATTGTACCAATTGGTACCCTGTCCAACTCCACCTAATACATTCCAGTTTACACTGTCGGTCGACCAATCGATGCGGGCACCATCCCAAATATTTTCTGTTGAATAATTTACCCAAATAGAAATTTCAGCATTGAAAGCTTGTTGTTGTGTAAAATCTAAGGGAACATTTAGATACAGATAGGTTTCGGTGCTGTTCTGATACTGTCCTGCCAATTGCACATCCCAACAACTGGGAGCTGAATGAACGGTATTGGTTGGCGCTTGTGTAGGCAAACCTAATTCCCACGAAGAACCGGAAACATTTACAGCGGTCCATAATGTATCTATATCAAAATTATCACAGAAGGGGAAAGTAATTCCAGCGTTGGCTTGGAAACAAATACTTGATCCGTTCGAAGGAAGAATAGCTGAGTTGTTACAACCAGATGCGGCATCTTGTGCAAAGAATGAGTAGCAAACCACATCGCTATCGTTCACCATCGGAATTTGGGCAGTATAAATATTTCCACCTGCGGTGCTCATACCAATAGTTATTGGTGCACCTCCATTGATGGTATAGGTCATCGTAACGGTATCTATACCGGAAGCATCAGTAGCTTCTAAATTAATAGTATAAGGTCCTAAATTGTAAACAGCACCATTTAGAAATGGAGCCAACTGGGTAAGAGTAGGAGGGGTGAGCTCGCAAGGCGCTGCTAAAACACAAAGGTCTTCAAGCAACCAACCGTAATAACCAAAGTTACCATTACCATTACTATCATAAAGTCTGAAACGAATGGCGGCATTGGGTTGGTTGGCCAATATACCAGAGAGATCAAAAGTTTCTTTTTGCCACATCGCATTGGTTACATTGGTTGGATTAGCCGGATCCCAAGCTCCATATGATGGAGACATAAAAGATCCAAAAGCATCCCATGTGCCACTTGCATTAGGCATTGGAGTTAAATAGGTCGAATTGGTCGTGTCAATTTTAGTCCAACTGATACCACCATCTGTAGAGTATTCTATGATGGCTCGATCAAAAAACTCGATTTTTGCAATGTGCCAGAATTCTAATAAAACAAAGGTATTACCAACCGTACTGAATGGAAAAGTAAACAGGTCTTGCGTATCTACATCTACCGTAGCGAAAACGCTTGAGGTTCCGCTAACCTGATAAAATGGGTTAACATTCCATCCCGGGAATCCGCTGGTTCCCACACTATCCGGAATTTCAAAATCTTCAGAAATTACACAATTCTGTGCCTGAGTTGCTGTAGTAAACGCAAATACTAGAGCAATAAAAAGTAGAACTCTTTTCATAAATGGTTTTTGGTTATTGGTATATTCAATATTAATGACAATTGAAACCTGCAAAAGGTTGCATGGTAAGATGGTAAATGTAGAAGTTTTTTATAAAAAAAACCAAAAATCAAAGTCAATTTTTACCCTAAAAAACACTCAAATTGGTAGAAATAAAAAGAGGTCTTGTGATAACAAGACCTATTACATTTTGTAGAAAATATTTATCCTTTCCGAAGCAACATTACTTCAGCCATTCCTGTCACTGCAAGCATCACACTGAAAGTAATTACATCGACTATAAGGGTTAAAGGGGTCATTAGGTTAGTAGTGCCCATCATAATCAAATCAAAACCCAATCCGATTAAGAGACCTGCAATAAACATACGTTTTGCTGCAGCGCCAATTTCAGTTACCGAATCCCATTCTCCGAGCATACATGCAATAAAAAATCCGAAGAAAAGATTCCCTAAAAATAAGGGTAACATGTGTGGAGGATCTTGGTACACCCCATCGAAAGCAGGGCCATTATCAGCCATAAATCCAGCCAATAAGATTCCATAAAACAACCATCCCAATAAGAACAAAGTAACACCTCCAACAATACCGGCTAAAATTGTTTTTTTGTTTTTCATAAAATTTTGAGTTTAGGTTAGAATAGGTCAAGGCTTTATGCCTAACTCAAATGTAAGTTCTTTTTAGCGTAGGAATCAGATTGCTGCTATAAAGTTATGAACCAGGCAACTTTTCAATCAGATGTTTTCCGGTATAGGAGCGCTCACATTTTACTAAATCTTCAGGTGTTCCTTCAAATACAACCTCGCCACCTTCATCTCCTCCCTCCGGGCCAAGATCAATTACCCAATCGGCCGATTTAATAATATCTGGATGGTGTTCTATAACCAAAACACTATTTCCGTTATTGATTAACATGTTAAGTGACTTTAACAGTTTTTTGATATCATGAAAATGCAAACCGGTACTGGGTTCGTCAAAAATAAATAAACGGTTTCCGGCATCGGAACCTTTACTTAAAAATAGCGCAAGTTTTACTCTTTGTGCTTCACCACCACTAAGGGTGTTGGCCGATTGCCCCAATTTGATATAACCCAAGCCTACATCTTTCAATGGTTGCAAGCGAGCCGTTATCTTTTTATGATAGCTTTGATTTTTAGATAAGGTCTGATCGTTAAAAAAATCAAGCGCTTCTTCTACCGTAAAATTTAATACCTCATCAATACTTTTTTCTTTGTACTTGATGGCCAAAACTTCCGGTCTGAATCTTTTTCCATCACACACTTCGCATTTTAAATGAAGATCGGCCATAAACTGCATTTCAATGGTAACATATCCATCACCTTGACAGGCTTCGCAACGACCACCACTAACATTGAATGAAAAATGCGATGCTTTGAACCCGCTCTTTTTTGCAAAAGGCAAATCGGCAAATAAATTTCTAATCTCATCAAACGCTTTTACATAGGTTACCGGATTCGATCGCGAGCTTGAGCCAATCGGATTTTGATCCACCATTTCTACCGAGCTAATGTCTTGATATTCTCCGGCCATCTGATCATACATTCCACTGCTTTCAATATATCCCTCTTTCAATTTCTTAATGGCAGGATATACTATGCGCTTTACTAAAGATGTTTTTCCTGAACCACTCACACCGGTTACAACACACAACATATTCAAAGGAATATTTACATCAATATTTTTCAAATTGTTTTCGCGGCAGCCTTTAAAAGAAATTTGCTTGGCAACTTTTCTTCTCTTTTTTGGAATGGCAATTTCCACTCTTCCGCTCAAGTACTTGAGTGTATAGGAATCATTTTCTGAATTCAGCAAGTGCTCATAGGTGCCTTGGTACACAATAGTGCCACCGTGATAGCCGGCTTCAGGACCAATGTCGATTAATTCATCGGCCGATTTCATAATGTCTTCGTCATGCTCTACCACAATAACCGTATTGCCTGCACGATTGAGCGCCCGCAACACTTCAATCAGTCGCTGTGTGTCTCGTGGATGCAGGCCAATGCTGGGTTCATCCAATATATACATGGATCCTACCAGTGTGGTGCCCAATGAAGTTGCCAGATTTATTCTTTGCGATTCGCCCCCTGATAAAGTATTCGACAAACGGTTGAGGGTTAAATAACCAAGGCCCACATCATTGAGAAACTGAAGTCGATTTTTTATCTCATATAAAATTCTTCCGGCTATTTTTTCTTCACGCTCATTCAGATTTATATGCTTAAAAAATTCCAAACAATGCTTCGCTTGCATCAATACTAAATCGGTAATGGAATGTTGGTCGATTTTTACATAGCTGGCATCCGATCGCAAGCGGCTGCCTTTACATTCCGGACAAAGGGTTTTTCCTCTATAGCGCGAAAGCATTACCCGGTACTGAATCTTGTAACTCTGTTCTTCTAAATGTTTAAAAAAATCATCGAGCCCTCTGAAAAATTCATTGCCTTTCCACAGCAGTTCTTTATGAAATTCGGTTAACTCGTAAAACGGTTTATGTATGGGAAAATCAAATTTATAAGCATGTTTTAAAAACTGATCTTTCCATTCACTCATCTTTTCGCCTCGCCAACACACAATGGCACTTTCATAAACCGATAAACTTTTATCAGGCACCACCAGGTCGGGGTCAATGCCAATGATGGTACCAAATCCTTCACATCTTTTACAAGCGCCTATTGGATTGTTAAAACTGAAAAAGTTGACGTCCGGTATTTGAAAATCCATTCCATCCAATTCAAAGCGATTGCTGAATTCCATTTGTTCATTTGCATCGGTTTGAATAATGCAGCTGCCATTCCCCTCGGCAAAGGCGGTAGAAATACTGTCGTAGCATCTCGATTTGAATTCACTCTCTTCATCGTTCAATTCTTTATCGTCTTTGCTTAAACGATCAATGATCAGCAGCAGGGGTTCGAGGCCTACTTTTTGTTTGTTGAATTTCGGGGCATTGCTTTTTATTTCATCAATGGCTTCAGTAATTCTTAATATCCGATTTCTGAATTGTACACGACTGAATCCTTTTACTTGCAAGGATTCTAAAAGGGCGCTAACGTCTTCGTGGTATTGAACAGGGCAACAAATTAAAAAGGTGCTTTGATCTTTTAAATTGACAATGTATTGATATACATCTTCCGCGCTGTGTTCTTTTACTTCTTGTCCGCTAATGGGTGAAATGGTTTTTCCAATGCGGGCAAATAATAATTTCAGATAATCATAAATCTCAGTAGTCGTACCTACAGTCGATCTTGGATTACGTGAGTTGACTTTTTGTTCAATGGCAATGGCGGGTGAAATACCAAGGATATAATCTACTTCCGGTTTTTCCATCCGAACCATAAACTGACGGGCATAACTCGAGAGACTTTCTACATACCTTCTTTGCCCTTCGGCATACAGCGTGTCGAAAGCAAGCGAAGATTTTCCCGAACCAGATAGTCCGGTGATGACTACCATTTTATTACGGGGAATGGCTACATCCACTTTTTTTAAATTGTGTACCGCAGCTCCTTTAATGATGATATATTCTTTTGGACTAAGAGTCGAAATGTCTTTAACAGGCATGGTTTAAAATAAAGGCAAACAATTTATCAAATTTTATTGATGTAAAGGGGTAGGAGTACTAAAGACTTTTCACAGTTTTTCAACGGCAAACCCGGATTGGGCAGACCTAAATAAAAAGCCACCTGAATCAGATGGCTTTTTAAAGTTATATTGGAGTAGTAACTAAACTCTTTTTTCTTCAATACGCGCTTTTTTACCGCTGTATTTTCTAAGGTAGAATATTCTCGATCTGCGAACAATACCTCTTTTGTTCACTTCAATACGGGCAATTTTTGGTGAGAATAAAGGAAAAATACGTTCAACCCCTACACCGTTAGAAATTTTCCTTACGGTAAAGGTTTGTGTAGTACCATGTCCTTTTCTCTGAAGAACAACGCCTTGAAACTGCTGCTCTCTTTCCTTATTACCTTCTTTAATTTTATAATAAACGGTAACGGTATCTCCACTCTTAAACGTTGGAAATTCGTTGCTATGCGATAACGATTCGTCTACAAATTTTACTAAATCCATTATTTCTATGCTATTTGAAACGGGTCGCAAATGTACATGAAATAATTTGCTAATCAAATAATATTAATCAAATAATCCCGGTCTTCTTTCTTTGGTCCTTTTTACCGATTGTTCGTGTCGCCACTCGCTTATTTTTTTCTCATCGCCCGACAGCAGGACATCGGGAACTTTAAGCCCTTCAAAATCGGCAGGACGGGTATACACCGGAGGTGCAAGTAATTGATCCTGAAAGGAATCGGACAGGGCAGAGGTTTCGTCACCAATTACGCCCGGTATCAATCGAATTATGGCATCGCAAAAAACGGCTGCAGCCAATTCTCCACCCGAAAGCACATAATTGCCAATCGAAATTTCTTTGGTTATAAAATGCGTTCGCACTCTCTCATCAATACCTTTATAATGACCACATAAGATGAGCAGGTTTTTCGACAAGCTAAATTGGTTGGCCAAGGGCTGATCCAATAACTCACCATCGGGACTCATATAGATGATCTCATCGTATTTTTTTTGACTACTCAAATGGTCAATTGCTTTTTTTATGGGTTCAATTTTCATCACCATTCCGGCTCCTCCCCCAAACGGATAATCGTCTATGGTCCGATGTTTATCCGTGCAAAAATCTCTCAAGTCGATGAGTTGAATTTGAACCAACTTTTTCTCCACCGCGCGTTTAACGATGCTGTGCGAAAATGGGCCTTCCATTAAGCCGGGATGTATGGTAAGTATGTCGATATGAAGCATGGAGTCAGTTTTGTACTAAACGAATAAGCAATCAGTTGAATTTATTTAATTATCTTGAAATAATTACATTTGTCAATTTGTCATTACTGTTATGTAAATAGCTAATAACCATATAACTTAAATCTATTTATATAATATTATAGTTTAATATAGTACTTATAATATCTACAAATCCTTTTTCATGGTAAAATGTTGTATTTTATCAAACAGAATATAGGACTTGCTTATTATTTTATAGCCATTTTTTTCATAAAAAGCCACCGCATTTTCGCGCGATTCCAATACAATTTCCTCAGCATTTTTTAGCCGAGCCTGATCTTCCAACCACTGCATTATTTCCTGGCCATATCCTTTATTTTGATGTTGATCGTCAACGGCCATATAACGGATTTGAGCCTGGGTTTCGTTGTTCATTTGAAGGCGCCCAACAGCCACTATTTTCTCCTTAACAAAACAGGCAGCATGTATGCATTGCTGCTCCATTTCATCTTTTTCCGAACCTGCTGCTTGATTCCATGGTTTTCGAAGAATTTTATAGCGTAGCTGGTAATATTCTTCCCATTCAGTTGTATTTTGCGGTGATCGAACCATAGCCGCCCAAGATCAGAATAATTCTGTTTTTCTGCTCATTCTCAACCCACCCTATCGGAAATATATTGAAAGAAAAGTATAAAATACTGCAAATTAGGTCAAAAATAGGGATCTCACAATTGCGACTTTCTCGATTTCATTTATAAAAAGTGAATCCCTACTCATTGCCACACTAAGCGGAGTCGAAGTGTGAGTAATATAGAAGTACAAACAATTCACAATACTACGGTGCGTTGCTAATCGCTTACCCACTACTCAAACACAATCTTACCATAATAACTCTTCTTCTTACTGCTCAAAGTTACGGTATAAATACCCCTAGCTTCTGCTTCTAAATTGAGTTTAATCTTGCCATCGTTCATTTGCAGAAGTTTTTGCTGAATGAGTTTTCCGGTATTATCGTAAATGTTGAGTGTTAGATTTTTTTCAT
>Ga0116143_10000526_pt1 | contig 52731 bp, 43 predicted proteins | sample AD_UKC034_MetaG_FD_89745 | JGI IMG/M metagenome (GOLD analysis project Ga0116143, IMG submission 89745) | Active sludge microbial communities of municipal wastewater-treating anaerobic digesters from USA - AD_UKC034_MetaG | ecosystem: Engineered > Bioreactor > Anaerobic > Digestate | place: USA... | reverse complement strand
GGTGCTCGCAGCAGAAGTTCAGAACTCTTTTTTTCTTTTAAAGTTTTATTAGAATTTATTAAAGGATTTCGCGCCTTACATTTTACCTCTCCTTGTATTACCGTTTTTGGTTCTGCCAGATTTAAGTAAGATCATGTCTATTACAAAGCCGCCTATGAATTTGGGAAAGAAATTGCTAAAACCGGCATAACGGTAATGACTGGAGGAGGACCTGGCATAATGGAGGCTGCCAATAGAGGAGCATATGAAAATGGAGGATTTTCTGCCGGATGCAATATTACACTGCCCCACGAGCAAAGCCCCAATCCTTATATGCATCAATGGACGACTATGAATTTCTTTTTCGTTCGAAAAGTTCTTTTATTAAAATATTCTGTTGCATTTGTAGTACTTCCTGGAGGAGTCGGCACTATGGATGAACTCTTTGAAACGTTAACGCTCATTCAAACTGCAACTATAAATGATTTTCCGGTTATAGTTTACGGAACAGATTACTATAAAAATTTAAAAGAATTACTGGAAGAAATGGAACAACAAAAAACCATTTCATCAAAAGATTTGGATTTGGTTTTATTTACTGACAGCATCGAAGACGCTATGAATCATATTCAGAAATATCTCAAAGAGAACTATCAAGTTAAACGAGTGAAACCTAGAAGAATATTTTTAGAAAAACTTTTCAAACAAAGAACTAGTGAGGAAGCTTCTCTCTAAATTTTCCATACACCCAAGTTCCGAATATGGCGCTTAGTATTGTTATTCCAACCACCCACATGCCGCTACCCAGTTGTGCAAAAAGAGGTCCGGGACAAGCTCCGGTCATTGCCCAACCCAATCCGAATAACACTCCACCGTAAATATTTCCTTTATGAAATTTCTTTGTGTGAAAAACTATTTTTTCTCCGTCTAAAGTTCTGATGTCAAATTTTTTGATTAACCAGACAGAAACTAATCCAACAACAACTGCACTTCCGATTATTCCATACATATGAAATGATTGAAAACGAAACATCTCTTGTATCCTAAACCAGTTTATTACTTCAGCTTTAATAAGCACTATACCAAATAAAATCCCAACTATAAGGTATTTAATATCGAAATACCATTTATAGTTCGTTTCGGATTGATTGGTGCAAATACTTTGTGTTTCTCGATTACTCGATATTAATTCATTATTTTGATGACTCATCCTAGAATAATTTTAACAGAAAAGGAAGTACAACATTTGACATAATGATTCCGCCTGCCATAAAACAACAAGTAGCAACAAGCGAAGGCCATTGTAAGGTAGAAAGTCCTAATATAGCGTGACCGCTAGTACAGCCTCCACCATATCGGGTTCCGAATCCAATTAAGAAACCTCCAACAACAATCATAATAAATCCAGGAAATGAAGTGAGTGATTTAAAAGAAAATATTTCTATCGGAAGCAGGCCACTAAAATTTTGAAGTCCATCCTCTTTCAATTGTATAATCAATGATGGAGAAATAACTGCTGCATAATTCGGATCCAACAAAAAGAAATAGGATAATACTCCTCCAATCAGAATTCCACTAATAAAAAATAAATTCCAACGCTCCTTTTTCCACTCGTAATTGAAAAATGGAATATTGGCAGGAATACATGCAGCACAAATATGTCGCAAGCTACTTGAGATGCCAAATGATTTATTGCCTATGATAAATAATAAGGGCACTACTAGTCCAATTAATGGCCCCGCCACATACCATGGCCATGGTTCATATATAAATTCTATCATCGTTATTGTTTATAGTAAAGTAGTAGGGCAAACATAATCAGTTAGATCAAATGACCCATTTGCTTTAATAGCACCAAATCCACCTTTTACATCAATTAGATTTTCGTATCCACGTGCTTTTAAAATTGAAATAAATGTCATGCTCCTGTATCCTCCGGCACAATGAACATAAGTGGGCTGCGATTGATTTATTTTTAGCATACTATCATTTACTGTATCCAATGGCCCATTCATTGCCGTTTGAATATGTTCACTATTGTACTCGCTTTGCTTACGAACATCTAGAATATTCAACTTGTTATTTTTTGAATACAAGTTCGCCAATTGATCTGCGGTTATCGATTCAATTTGATCAATTTCTTTGTCGGCTTTTCTCCAACTTTCAAATCCCCCTTTTAAAAATCCAAGGCACTGATCAAATCCTACTCTAGCCAATCGCGTAACCACTTCTTCTTCTCTTCCGGGATCAGCAACAATCATGATGTTTTGTTTAACATCAGGAATTAGAGTTCCTACCCAAGGAGCAAATCCACCATCAATTCCAATGTTGATTGAGTTTGGAATAAACCCACTGGCAAAAGATTGAGCATTTCGTGTATCCAATATTATCGATCCGCTTTCATTAGCCAATAATTCAAATGCTTCCGGATCAAGTGCTGTAGCACCACGTTCACGAACGATATCGATGCTCTCATAGCCTTCTTTATTCAACTTTACATTCATGGGGAAATATGCCGGAGGAGCCATCAATCCATCGGTTACTTCTTTTACAAACTCATCTTTTGTCATTTCAGCTCTCAATGCATAATTCGTTCTCTTTTGGTTTCCTAGAGTGTCACTGGTTTCTTTGCTCATATTTTTACCACAAGCCGAACCTGCTCCGTGAGCCGGGTAAACAACAATATCATCGTTGAGCGTCATCACTTTTGATCTAAGTGAATCGAATAAAGTTGCCGCTAACTCTTCTTGGCTTAAATGAGCGGCTTTCTGAGCAAGGTCTGGGCGACCTACATCACCTATAAATAAAGTATCACCGGAAAATAAAGCTTTCTCATTCCCATTTTCATCGCTCAATAAATAGCAAGTGCTTTCCATGGTATGACCAGGTGTGTGCAACACTTTGATTTTTAATTTACCTACTTCAAGTATTTCATTATCAGCAGCAATATGTGCCTCAAAATCTGGATTAGCCATAGGACCATAAACAATTTTAGCTCCTGATTTCTTAGCTAAATCAATGTGTCCTGAAACAAAGTCAGCATGAAAATGTGTTTCCAAAACATATTTAATCTTAGCACCGCTTCGTTTTGCTCTTTCTATATACGGTTCTACTTCTCTTAATGGATCAATCACAATTGCTTCACCATTCGATTCTATGTAGTAGGCACCTTGTGCTAAACATCCGGTATAAATTTGTTCGATTATCATAGTTTTAATTTAATAGTGCAAAGATAAGGCTATGTATATGTTTAAATAGTGACAATTATCACACATCAGTTTTGAATGAAAATTTCTTTAATGATTATATATAGGCCCATAATAATTACAAAAACAGAAAAGCCCTTTTTAAGTTTAGCTCCGCTTACGAGTTTACTTAAGCCATTGCCAATAAAAATACCAATGATCGCCAGAATGCTTACTGAAATCAACAACTTCCAATCCATATAGTAATTGGAAACGTCTCCGATAAAGCCAATTAGTGATTTTGTCGCAATGATTAATAATGAAGTACCTATTGCTTTTTTCATTGGCAAGCCACCCAACAATACCAATGCTGGTATAATTAAGAAACCTCCACCTGCCCCAACCAAACCGGTAAGCACACCAACTAAAGCACCTTCTATCATTGCCATCAGTAAATTCTTCGGTTTCGGGCTTTTTTGATCTGTATTTGTTTTTTCAAAATACATACTATAGGCTGCCAACAACATTAGAATAGAAAAAAGAATCAGTAAAAATGTTCCCTTTGATAAAACGATATGATCATTCGAAATAATTATATCTGGTATAAAGGGTATTATATATTTTCGAGTTATAAATACTGCAATCACCGAAGGAATACCAAAAGTTAATGCTGCTTTAAAATCTACTTCTAGATTTCTGATTTTGGAAATAACACCCACTAATGCAGTTGAGCCAACGATAAATAACGAATATGCTGTAGCCAGAACGGGATCAACTCCAAATAAATAGACCAAAACCGGCACGGTTAGAATAGAGCCTCCTCCGCCAATCAATCCTAAAGAAACCCCTATAAGCACTGCAGCTATATAACCTACTAATTCCATACTTTTTTTGCGAAGATCAATTCTCTGATCAATGAATCTTGTAACATATATCACACAAGATAAATTTTTTCGCATTTAGAATATCAATATGGCATAAAGCACAAGAGCCCGCCAAAAATTGGCAGGCCCTTTACGATTAGAGTTGCTCTTTACCTTTGAATTAATAAACGAGCTGCAGATTTGTCGTGCCGTATAAAATACACTCCATTTTCATAATTTGATGTGTTGATCAAAAGATCATTAGCAAAAGGAAACGATTGAACCACTCTACCACTTATATCAAATAGTACTATTTCACTTTCAGAATTTCCTTTCAAACTTACATTCAACCACTCGTTTGCGGGATTAGGAAAAATTGAGATTGCGTTTATTGCTTCTACCTCCTGAATATTGGTAAGGTTATTATTATAATTGAAAGTAGGGCCTTGTATTACAAATGGACCAAATCCATTTGGTACGCGAGCAAAACCTGCATCTGCAATTTGTTGAGACCATGAAATACTATCCAATAGCTCCATATTCGCATTCAGTAAATAAAGTTTCTCGCCAGAGCCAGACAACTTAAAATTGGCATGCAAAGGTCCTTGCCAACCATCCTCATCGGCCCAAATAATTAAATAATCGCCAGGCAACATACTTGTTCCAATCGGAAATTGAAACTTAGTTAAGTTCAACTCATTGTCACTCAAATAATAATTACTAAGGTCGATGGTAGTAGTAGAAGTATTATGCAATTCAACCCAATCATCATATTCGCCATATGAATCGCTTGCTGTAGTTTGATTGATGGCCATCAGCTCATTAATAACAACTGTAGTATCTGCAGCCAATGAAGGAAAAACCTGATAAACGTAAACATCGTGCTCGGCACCAACAGGTGAATAGCTTCTGGTACTGTATAAGTTTGATGAAATGGCTTCGACATAATAACGCATCCAACTGGTTGCCGACTGTGCAGGTATTTCTCCTGCATAAACACCATCTCCTGCTGCCCCATCATTATGCAGTCCATCGTCATACATATACACCCAATAAAAACGTCCAACCAATCCATTACAGTAATAGAGTTTTACGTTTGAAACTCCAGGATTCGATGTAACAGTTGCTTTAACCGTAACCACTTCATTTGCATTAGGAACTTGCCATTGAACATTGTTTGTATAATACGATACATCTGTTATGATTGGAGCACTTTGACTCAGTTCAATATCATTTGACAAGTAGTTTTTTCTGTTCTGAACCCATGCTTTAATCGCATTCTTTTCCTGTATAAATGAGTTATAACTATAAAGTTTTTTCGGATCAGCCAGAACAAAAGAATCTATTTGATTAAAATATCCCTCAATGATTCCATTGGATATGCTAGTATCATATACCTCACTAATTAGTGTGCGCATGTGAGCCAAATATCGCTGACGATAATCAGGATGACTCAGTAAACGAGCCAATAAAGGATAGTTTGCATTACCAGCATTATAATACAAACTCCAATTCACATGATTGTTTGCCATGACACTGTTGCCATCATATTCTTGTGGAGTTAATCGGCCGGTTTCACTTTCCCAATAGCAATAGTAATCCATCTTGCCCTTATAAATATAACTATCATCATCCGAGAACAATATCTCACTCGCTAAAAACCACAACGCTCTATCGATATCTAAATAGTTGTTTAGAATGCTATCAAACTGCACATTACTAGTGTTTGCTAAACGCTGGCATGCTGTAATTAAATCGCCCCATGGTTGTGCTTTGTCGGTACTTTTTAATGTGTAATAGTTTTTATATTGATTGCTATCATTTCCCAAATAATTTAATGCCGCTGTACCATCTCCCCACATTCCAATGCCACCCGGAGCACCAGGAGGTTTATCAGCTCTCCAATTGGTACCATCGTTAGATAAAAACCACTCCTTTAAAAAATCTCCATTCAACTGCTGCACATTAGGGTACAATCCCCAATTCTGATTATTAATGAACAAATTGACAAAAGCGGATTGTGCAACCGGTACATGTCTTTTTATTTGTGACTGAAAAAACACTTCACGCATAAAAGAAGGATCTTGAAAACAATTGTTGAGATTTAATGTCTTATATCCCATCAGTTCCTGGGCATCATGCACATAATCGGTAGAAATATTAAACGATTTCTTCTGCGAACTGGTCGTTTGCGAGTAGGAAGTTTGCCCTTTAAATCGAACGCCTACTGAATCATAGACAGTTCCATCTACCGTCATCGTAGCAGGTAAATCAATCTTGTTTTGATAGTTTTGAGTCAATAAGGTCCAATAATTGCTTTGAGGAAAATCCAAATATATATTTCTTATTATCGATTGATTGTACAAATCCTGATTGTCATTTTTTCCCATTGTAATCATTCTTCCATCCGGACTTAACTGCATAAAATGAGGAAAATCTTGAGCAGTTGCTGACAACGTACACAGGAGGAGGAGCATAGGTAAAATTCTAAATTTCATAATAATATTAGTTTGATTTGAAGGGTTTGACCGATTTATACTTAAAGGGTTTAACATATTAATAAATAAATTCTTCAAAAGTGTAACCCCCTCATGCTACCTTACGTTTACTGACTTACATATTGCCCCAATGTGAAAGCAATTGTAGTGACCGTGAGGTGGACAATCGTGCTGAAGTTATAGTCTGATCTTTTGTGAATCATAGGGTGAATATAGACAAAAGACGGATTAATTAAACTCTTGAAACAAAACAAGAGCTGAGCATATAACTTCTATTCATTAAAGAGAGAGGCTATGGGCAATCATTCAATCAATCAGCTAAGTTTTTTTTGAGGTTTTTATTGGTATGATCATGAATGAAGAATCAAAAAGAAAAAAGTACTCAACCGCTGAACAAAAAGGGTTGAATTTGGATTATCAGCAAGTTTTCAATTCTATTGATGAACTAATATTCAGTATTAGCTATCCTCGATTAAGCACTATTTATATATCCGAAGCTTGTTCCCGTTTTTTTATCATAAATGCCAATGCCTTTATTGAGAACGACCAACTTTGGCTTTCATTTATTCATGAAGAAGACAGAGCCACATTACAAAATGAACTGTTGAACATACAAAAAGATGAATCAACGGTACTCGAATATAGAATTGTTTTAAATGATGGTACCATAAAATGGGTTAAGAGCACTTTTAATCCGATTGTGAACAGTGAAAGTAAAATTGAACATATCAATGGTTTTACAGCGGATATAACAGATATTAAATTAGCTGAAACTTCACTGATTCAAAGTCAGGATAAATACCGCAACCTCTTCAACCAAATGGAGGACGGTTACTATAAAAGTACTCATGGCGGAAAATTTATCGATGTAAATCCTGCATTGGTAAAAATGTTAGGCTACTCCAGTGCCGAAGAATTAAAATCCATTGATATTAAATCGCAACTGTATTTCGAGTCGAGCGAACGTGAGGAAGCAAATAACTCGTACGATTTAGATGGAGTTTCAACTTTCCGATTGAAAAGGAAAGACGGAACAGAAATTTGGGTGGAAGACAAAGGCACTTATGTTAAAGATGATCAAGGTAACATACTCTATCATGAAGGTTTTTTAAGAGATGCTACACAAAGAGTCGAAAATGCAAGAGCACTTAAACACAGTCTTCAAGAAACAGCCAATTACAAAAAGGCTTTGGACCAATCACTAATGTTCTGCATTACCGATAAAGAGGGAAACATTACGTATGTTAATGAAAACTTCTGTCGTGCTTGCAAATTCAGTCCCGAAGAGTTGATTGGTCAATCTCATCGATTGTTGAATTCCGGTTATCACTCAACCGATTTTATTCGCTCTATGTGGAAAACCATAAGCAGTGGGTCTTGTTGGAGTGGTGAGTTTAAAAACAAAGACAAAAATGGAAATGAATATTGGATCGACACTTCTATTGTTCCAATTTTAAATGAGCATGGTGAAGCCATAGAATATCTATCCGTCTCATCCAACATCACGGATAAAAAAAGATTTGAAATTCTAATCAGTGAAAATGAAAAGAAATACAGAAACATAATTCAATCCAGTAATGACTTAATACAGAGTGTTGACATAAGCGGTAAATTTGAATTCGTAAACACTTCATGGTTAAATACGCTTGAGTACACAGCTGAAGAAATACATCAGCTCAACATATTTGATATTGTAGATGAAAGCGATCACGACCTCTGCTCTGCCTTATTTAGAGATATTTCTAATGGCATAAAACTGGAACGCATCACTACTATTTTAAAAACCAAATCGGGTAAAAAAATAACGGTAGAAGGCAATTCTGTTCCTATGTATAAGGATGGTGTAGTAATAGGAGCTCAAACATTTTTTAGAGATGTTAGCGATAGAGTTGCCGCAGAAGAAGAACTGGTTCGAAAAATGAACGATTTGAAAAAATCGAATAACGAACTCGATAAATTTGTTTACAGCGTTTCGCACGACTTGAGAGCCCCACTCAGTTCAATGTTAGGTATTATAGATCTCGCAAAAGATGATACTACGGAAGAAATCATGCAAGAGCATCTTCATATGCTACAAAACAACATCAACAAGCTGGATGGATTCATAACCGATATATTAGACTATTCGAGAAATGCACGTTCGGATATTAAAAGAAGCGAATTCAATTTAAGAGAATTGGTTGAAGAAATATCACAGAACTTAAAATACATGGGTGGTAGCAACAGAAAAGTGGATATCCGAATTCAAAGCAATGGGTTGGATACGATTGTATCGGATCGAAGCAGAATGAGTATCATATTCAACAATCTTATATCGAACGCTATTCGATATCAAAATACCAAAATAGAAAACCCATTTGTCGATATAGAATTAAACTTATCGGATACCGAAACCGGTATTATTGTCCGAGATAACGGAATTGGCATTAGCAGCGAACTGCAAGACAAAATATTTGATATGTTCTTCAGAGTTTCCGAAAATTCTGTCGGATCAGGTTTAGGTTTATATATTGTTAAAGAAGCTATCACCAAACTTTCAGGAGAGATTTACATAGAATCTGAACCTGGTATTGGAAGTGCATTTAAAATTAAAATCCCTCAATAAATAACAAACAAATGAGTACACAGAAACCCTTTTTCAAAAAAATTCTAGTTATTGATGACAGCGAAACAGATCGTTATATCGCTAAGCGAATGTTCGAGAAGTATCACTTTGCCGAAGAATTGGTTCTAAAAGAATCGGCTATGAAAGCTTTAGAATATCTAAAATCCTTAGAAGAAACTCCAGAAGAACTTCCAAAGTATATCTTCTTAGATATTAGAATGCCGGAAGTAGATGGTTTTGGGTTTTTAGAAGAGTATTCGAAATTACCCGATTGTGTAAAATCAAATTGCGTAATCATGATGCTTTCTACCTCTTTGGATCCAAATGATCATGAAAAAGCCAATACAAATCCTTATGTATTCCAATTCATGAACAAACCATTAGACAAACATAAAATGGATCAATTGGAAGGTCAATTCAAGCACACAAATTAGTGTATCGATTCATTGTAGATATTTTATTCATTAAATTAAACAGGCTCTCAACTTAATGAGAGCCTGTTTAATTTATTATAGCTATGCCAAACTACTGAAAAACAGCACAATATAAATGTGTTTTCCCATAGATTATGATTATCAAAATTGCATTGCAATATTGATTATAGAAATTTACCTTTGCTGCCCAATTTTTTAAGCAAACAATTGATAAATACCCTATTATGAACAACATTATTTACATCATCCCCGCTTTTGGCGTCTTAGCGCTGATTTATAACTTTTTTAAAGCAGGATGGATTGACCGTCAAGATACTGGAACTGATAAAATGAAGAAAATCGCTCAGCACATTGCTGATGGCGCTTTGGCGTTCCTAAAAGCTGAATACAAGATTCTTGCAATATTTGTTCTGTGTGTAGCGGTTTTACTGGCACTAACTGCCGATGCGGAAACATCTTCTCCCTTAGTAGCCGTATCTTTCATTATGGGTGCTTTATGTTCGGCCTTAGCCGGATATATCGGTATGCGCATTGCAACTAAAGCAAACGTAAGAACTACCAATGCTGCTAGAACCAGTTTAGGAAAAGCATTAGAAATTGCTTTTGCAGGCGGTTCAATTATGGGCTTAGGAGTTGTAGGTTTAGGTATATTAGGTCTAAGCTCATTGTTCATTGTTTACAGCAATATGTTTGGAGTAGATACGCATGAGAATTTATCGAAAGTAATTACCATCATAACCGGGTTTTCATTTGGTGCAAGTTCTATTGCATTATTTGCTCGTGTTGGTGGTGGAATTTATACCAAAGCAGCAGATGTTGGTGCTGACTTGGTTGGTAAAGTTGAAGCAGGTATTCCTGAAGATCACCCATTAAATCCTGCAACCATTGCCGACAACGTTGGTGATAACGTAGGTGATGTAGCCGGAATGGGGGCCGACTTATTTGAATCGTATGTGGGTTCAATTGTGGGTACAATGGTTCTTGGCGCAGCATTTATGGGCGCTGGGTTCATGGACAACTTTAACGGCCTGAGTGCGGTGCTTCTACCCTTAGTATTAGCTGCAGTAGGTATTGTAATGTCTATCATTGGAACCTTTTTTGTAAAAGTTAAGGAAGGTGGTGATCCACAGAAGGCGCTAAATGCCGGTGAATTTGGCTCCAGTATTCTTATGATTATAGCTTCATGGTTTATCATTAAATGGATGTTACCTGAGGTTTGGACCTATAATGATGTATTGTATGGAATTGAAAGAACCATTACCAGCACCGGTGTTTTCATGGCAACCATTATCGGTCTTGTTGCCGGATTGCTTGTAGGATTAGTTACTGAATATTATACTGGCACAGGAAAGAAACCGGTAATTTCTATAGTTACTCAATCAGGAACCGGATCAGCAACGAATATTATCGCAGGTCTTGGTGTTGGAATGATGTCGACCGCTATTCCAGTAATTCTGATTGCAATTTGCATTGTAGGTGCATTCCATTTTGCCGGACTCTATGGCATTGCCATAGCAGCCGTAGGAATGCTTTCAAACTTAGGAATTCAGTTGGCTGTTGATGCTTATGGTCCTATTTCTGACAATGCAGGGGGTATTGCTGAAATGTCTGAATTACCTAAAGAAGTTCGTGGTCGTACCGATAAATTAGATGCGGTTGGAAATACAACTGCAGCTATCGGAAAAGGATTTGCCATTGCGAGTGCCGCATTAACAGCACTTGCCTTATTTGGTGCATTTATGAGTGCTGCACATCTAAAGAGTATCGATGTTTCTAAAGCTAATGTAATAGCAGGTCTGTTTATCGGGTCTATGTTGCCTTTTGTATTTTCTGCAATGGCAATGAGCGCAGTTGGACGCGCGGCTATGAGCATGATCGAAGAAGTTAGACGTCAATTCAGAGATATACCTCAGTTAAAAGCAGCATTGGATGTAATGCGTAAGAACGATGGTAAAGATTTGAGCGAGTGGAATGAAGAAGATAGAAAAACTTTTGAAGCCGCTGATGGTGTTGCTGAATATGGAAAGTGTGTTGAGATATCAACTAAGTCTGCGATCCGTCAAATGGTTCTGCCAGGGTTGCTTGCTGTTTTAGTACCTGTATTAGTTGCATTCTTTCCAGGTTTTGGTGGAGCCGAAACATTAGGAGGTTTGCTAGCAGGAGTAACTGTATCGGGAGTATTAATGGCAATTTTTCAATCCAATGCCGGTGGCGCTTGGGATAATGCTAAGAAAATGTTTGAAGAAGGTGTTGAGATTAATGGACAAAAATATTACAAAGGCAGTGAGCCACACAAAGCTGCTGTAGTAGGTGATACCGTTGGTGATCCTTTTAAAGACACTTCAGGTCCATCCATCAACATTCTAATTAAGTTAATGTCGATAGTTGCTGTAATCCTTGCACCTATGATCACATTGGAAAAAACAGATGCCGCTTCAGGTGATGTATTTCCAGCTGGAATACATGCTTGTTGCAAAACTGCTGTAGATTGTTGCGATGATGCAAAAGCCGGAATTGAATGTGAGCACATTAAAGAATGTAAAGCAAAATGCGAAGCAGAAGGAAAAAATTGCAATAAAGCTAAAGCATGTTGCAAGGATAAAGAAAAAGCAGCTTCACATTGTGCTGCGAGCGATTGTGAGAAAAACTGTGTTTGTGAAAGCGGATGTACCTGCACACATTGTGCTTCCTAAATTCGAAATAATTAAAATGAAACCCTGCCATTCGGCAGGGTTTTTTTATATTTGATAAAATTCAATTCAAATATTATGAAAAAGAATAAATTGATTCTTATTGAACTATTGTCTGTTTTGTGTTTTGTTTTCCTAATCAGCGCATGTGGTGGAGAGCAAGCTAGTGAAGAACAAGCGACAAGCGGTGAAACAACAGAGCAAACGGAAGCGTCAACTACTGATGAAGCAACAACAAGCGAAACCGCTGAAGGTGAAGCTCACGGGCATGCTCATTACGCTTGCCCAATGGATTGTGAAAAAGGTAAACAATACGAAGAAACTGGCAGTTGTCCCGTTTGTAAAATGGAACTAAAACAAGTAGAAGGCTAAAAAAAATAAGCCCGCATTTGCGGGCTTTCTTCTTTTTTTCAATGACCTTATTTTTTTCTAACAATCACACAGTATCGGCTTGAATTAATCATTTCTTGTATCATCTAATAAGGTATTTTCGCTTTATCATTTCGTATGGCCGACACTAAGATTTATTTTAAAAATTTAGATACCATTCGGTTCTTTGCTGCACTGATGGTGTTTCTTGGCCATGCCATAAGCCCCGCATTTGAATTTCTTCCCATAAAAGACACTTTCATCGAAAGACTTTTACTAACACTTAGCGATGGACCAATGGGTGTTTCAATCTTTTTTGTTTTGTCTGGTTTTCTCATCACCTATCTATTGGTTTTAGAACACAATGTAAGCGCATCCATTTCAGTAAAAAATTTCTACATCAGAAGGATTCTCAGAATCTGGCCTTTGTATTTTTTTGTTGTCCTATTTTCTTTTGGAATATATCCGGGTATAAAAGAACTTTTTGATATGAACAACCCACTGGGATCGAATGTAATCTATCACTTATTTTTTCTCAGCAATTTCGACATCATCCATATTCATCAAAACTGCTTAGGTCTTGCTGCCATGTCGCAAAACATTACTTGGTCTGTATCCATTGAAGAGCAGTTTTATTTGTTTTGGCCTTTAATTTTTGCTTTTACTCCCAAAAAATTCTGGACCGGAATAGTTAGCCTGGTGGTTCTTCTTTCCATTGCTTTCAGACTACATCATCACAATCATGATACCATCTTATACTTCCATACTTTTTCTGTTATGATTGATTTAGGGATTGGAGCTTTATTTGCCTTGACCATTCATAACATTTCGCGCGTTAGAAATTGGTTTGAAAAAGCAAATGGAAATTATTTATGCCTCTTTCTAATAATATCGCTTAGCTTGATGCTTTATGAAGATGAGTTATTTGCTTTCGAGTATGGTAAAGCTGTGGGACGTATCTTTATTTCCATATCATTTGCATTGGTTATTGTTTCTCAATCGCTAACAAAATCAGTGTCAATGTTTAGTTTGCATCATTTTAAATTTGCTAATCGATGGGGTAAATACACCTATGGAATTTATCTGCTCCACCCTATTGTAATCACGTTGCTAGATGTAAGTACTCGAGCTTTAAATATCTACACTAAGAATTTAATAGGTATTCTGATCTTGGGAATAATCAGCCTGATTCTAACCTTATGGATCAGCAAATTGAGTTATGTGAAATTTGAAAAGAAATTTCTCAAACTAAAGGATAAATACTCCACTATTAAAACAAGTGGAAGTTAAATTAAATCTTATTGTATTAACGATTTTGTAGTATCGACAGACATTTCATTAGATTGTTCTGATATATGATTGTCTGCAAACTTTTTAAAATTATTTAAGTACCCTTGATCGATGGTTTGAAATGTGCCTTTAAAAAAACGAAACATGCTTCGATAAAACATATTTGAACCGCGGCATACATAGCTTCCTTCAATGATGGTCTGATCTCCTTTTGCAGTAAATTGAACCGAATTCGTCTTCAACATAGCACCGGCTTCAAAATCCAAAACTACCTTTTGATTGGGAACATATTCTAAAACCGTTTCATTTAGCACAACAGCATTCCCTTCACTTTCAACAGTCATTCTTAATTTAGCTCCAGCTTCATGGGGTTCACCTTCCATTACTTCTACCGATTTCACTTCAGGTATCCATGCTTGTAAGTGATCAATGTTATTAAACAATTCAAATGTTTCTTCTAAAGGTTTATTGATTTCAATGCTTGCGTTGTATTCTACTTTAGGATTGATGATTCCCACTAAAAAAAATGCAGCAACTAATAATAGAATCGCAATTAAAACATACTTTAAGACTTTCATACTTTCATTAGATTAATAAGCGAAGGTAAGCATTATTAGATCTTTGCTTTCAATTGAATCATAAAATGTCTTCCAGCTTGTGGGAAATAATAGTTTTCTGTAGTATAGGATTGGTCATAGATATATGAAAAAGTATACCCATTACTTACATAGCTTTCATCAAGAAAATTATACACCGTCAATCCCAAAGAAATCTCCTCCTCCGATTTATTCTTCATTTTATATCGCATCGATACGTTTACATATTGATAGGCATCCAAAACCCTTGAATTGTTCTCGGTATTATCCAAATATTGTTTCCCAACATACTTGAATGTAGCTACAACATCAAAGTCTTTAATAGGATTATAGGTCAAGTTTAAATTGCTGATCAAATCCGGTGTGAATGCTATTCTGGTTTTAGAATAATTCTCTACCAATTGTCCCCCATTATCATAGTCATCAACATATGCTGCAAAACTTTTTACACTACTGTTCATCCATGTAACATTCACACTGCTTGATACTTTTTTATGAAGACGATAATCCAATGCAAGCTCAAAGCCTTGGCGATAACTGTCTTCAATATTTTCTCGTATATAATTACCTACATCGTTAATCTTTCCATTAAGGACCAACTGATTTTTGTACAACATGTGAAACATGTTTAATTCAATCTTAAAAGTTGATTTAGTAAGGGACGTCATCCACTCAAAATCCAAGAGCGATTCATGAACCGGTACAAAGCCAGGCGCAACATCTACGTAGTCCGATCGGTTGGGTTCTTTGTTGCCCATTCCTGCAAACACGGAACTTCTCCATGAATCATTCCAAGAATACCAAAACCCAATTTTTGGGTTTAAGAAATGCAGTTGATCGGATTTCTTACTTAGTTTATTATATGCATCAGGTATATCGTATCGATACTGCAATGTTCTATACTGCATATCAGCAAACAATCCAACCTTCTTACTTAATCGATACTCAATTTTTGAATACAGATTAATGTCCGTTTTCAAAGCATCATTTTTATAATACACATGCTCTGTTTCACTGTTTGAAGCATAACGAGCCCATATAACTTCTCCAAAGTGTTTTCCAAAATAGCTATTGGCGCCTCCTCCAAGACTATACTTCCATCGTTCCGACCTTGAGTCATTGATTGAAAAAACAATACCACCAAAATCATTATCCAGCCATTTTCTTCTGATTAAATCCGAACTACGAATCGTATCACCAGATAAAATTATTTCATCAATTGAATAATCACTCAGACTTTGGTTAGTCTTATACTCTTCATAAAAACCTTTGCCTTTGGTAAAATGACCGGTTACATTAAGTGAAAAGCCATTATCAGGCATATAGGAATAAGCCAAATGATAATGATTCTGTAAATAATTATCGACCTGATTTTTATAGGTAAATGAATTGAATGTTGGGTTAGAGCTTAACAAATATTCCGGAATACCATTCCATGCTTGATACGTTATTTCATGCCCAGAAAAAACACTCGCTTTTATACTGCCTTTTTTAAGAAAATAGGTCGCATTGACCATAGCGGATTTTAAATCGGAGCTAGAGCGATCAACATATCCATCGGATAGAATCATAGAAGCTCTTGCATCAACTAAAAATTTACTCTTGATCAAACCTGAGCCAAACGAAAGGTTATATTTCTGTGTATTAAATGAACCATAGCCAATAGTAGTATTAACAAATGGCTCTAATTTAATTTTATTGGTTTCTAAATTTATACTTCCACCAAATGCACCTGCCCCATTAGAGGAGGTTCCCAATCCTCTTTGTATTTGAATATTGTCTGTTGAACTTAAGAAATCAGGTAAGTCAACCCAGTAAACTAATTGCGATTCGGCATCGTTGAGTGGAACTCCATTTATTGTAACGTTAATTCGGCTAGCGTCACTTCCTCTCATTCGAATGGATGTATAACCTACTCCTGTTCCTCCATCGCTGCTACTAACCACCGATGGGGTTTGCTCTAAAAGATACGGAACATCTTTCCCATAATCATTACTCTCTATTTCATCATGTTTTATCACATGCTGCGCAACAACATTGTTACTTGAAAAACGATTGGCCACGATAGCTATTTCACTAGTCTGAATAATATCTCTCTCCAAAAATATTTCCTTTACCTTCTCAGAGTTTTGCAATTGAATGCTAAGAGGTTTGTATCCCATATATCGTACATGAAGCACAATATGATCTTGTTTTAGATTTGAAAATTCGAACCAACCATTTGCATCACTCACTTTTACCAAATGCGTTCCCACCCATTCTATTGTTGCGCCCATTAAAGCTTGCTTAGTAGCAGCATCAATTATTTTTCCTTGAATTGAAGATTGAGCAAATGCATTATTACTAAAGAGTACTGCCAGAAAGATAAACATAAATTTTTTCATGCGTAAATATTTATTAATCTTCAGAAGCTTAATGAAATTGTTACGCTGTAAATCCCTACGCAAGCATTATCTTGACAGGTTCAACGGGTATAATCTCAGCCCATTTGGGCACCCCTTCAGACCAGACAAAATTATAAATAATATTATAGGCCTGCAAAATTTTCTATTTGTTTTATGGCAGAATTTAACCTCTCTTCCCCTTTTCCTTTTACAATTCCATAATCAAAGGAATAGTGGCAAAGCTTTTCTTTATATAGGTCAAACAAATGTTCGCGGTTGAATTGATTTTCACGTAAGGGATCTGAATGCCATTCAATATCGGGATATGTCAATAGATAAAAATCGGGGCGTAACGATTGTATTGCCTTATTCAAATACAAAGGACTGAATTCGAATTTAAGTTCAAACCACACTTGAAGGTTTATAAGCTCTGTATCGAAAATAATCTGTTCATTTTTCTTCAATAGGGTTGACATTAATTCTATTTGCTTTGCTGTAATGTTCTCAAGGTCGTTTACGGTATAAGGTCTGTTAAAATGGGTTAAATACTCGCGAGCATATTCTGGCACTAGCTGTGCATTCAGATACTTGCTAAGCGCCTCTGCCAATACTGTTTTCCCGGTACTTTCAGGACCTAATATTGCAAACTTACTCATACGCAATTTGCTTCATCGATTTTTTCCAATCGAAATAACCTTTTATTGCTAAAACGAAATACACTGCAAATAACAATGCATACAAATACAGATTCATATTTAAGTAAATAATGATGTAAACAACATTTACAAACATCCATAAGAACCAGTTTTCTATTTTCTTCTTTGCTATTAAATACTGAGCTACAAAACAAATCGCACTTGCAGCAGCGTCAATATATGGAATACGTGCATCGGTATAGGTCTTAAATACATAACCGGTAATCAGAGTGTATATCACTACCAAAAGAAACAATCCGAACAAATTAAGAGTAGATTCCGTACTAACTTGTAGTGATTCTTTCTGTTTCACATTCGATTTATCCAACTTTTTTTCAGGTTCATTTTTTACCCAATTGAACCATCCATAGGTCAAAAGTGCCATATAAACAAACTGTTGAATCACATCATTATAGAGTTGCTGGTGAAAAAACAAATAGGCTGAAATACTAACATTTACAAGGCCTACAGCGAAGCATAGCTTGTTCTGAATGATCGTCAACCAAACCCCTGCAATTCCAAAAACAAATCCGATAATTTCCAAAACAGTCATATATAGTCCATCGTAAATTGCAAATCAATTCTTGAAATTTTCATATTTTTAAATGTTATTTGCATCGCTTTCCAAAACCAAAGAATGAGCAATCTTAATAACTTCAATCGAATCATCGACTCCTTAGAGGTAAAATTTTATAGAATTTCTCACCGAAAGGTGATCAACCCAGTTGAGCTTAGAGGTAGCATTGATCAAAAAAACATTTTTCTTCACGTTGAAAAAGGTGATTTTTTCTTTCAAAAAAATCATGTTAAAATAGAGGAAGGAGGATATTATTTTGCTCCTTCCGGACAAGAAATTTATTTTCAACATGGACAAGGACCTAGTTTAGTTTCTCTGGATCGGGGTGGTTTTGTTTCAGCAGAACAAAGAGAAAAATACTTATTACCGGTAGCAGGCAATTATCAACCTTCAAAGGATGATGATGTATTCAGCATCATAGGGTTTGATGTTCTAATTTATGGCGCAATTCCATTTTTTAATATCATCGAATTGCCCTGTTTTATCTTACCTCAAAATGAACATCTCAACTTGATCATAAAAAAACTTTTGATGGAGATGGACAATGATTATGTTGGAAAGAATTCACGAATGCATTGTTTGTGTCATGATTTGGTGATACAAATTTGTAGAGTGATTTACGATACGCCTGAACTCAAAAAGAATCTAAACAAATTGGATTTTCTACTCGACAGAAGACTGGTGAACATGATTCAATACATCCAAGATAATTTAGATAAAGATTTGAGCAATAAATCTGTAGCGTCATTGGCGTATGTATCTAAAGATTATGTAGGGCAATTTTTCAAAACATTAACCGGCCAAAATCTTCAAGAGTATATTGAAAACCAGCGATTGGAACGAGCTTACCATCTGTTGAAAACAACTAATGATAATGTTCAGGAAATTGCACATTTAGTAGGGTTCAAAGATCCTGCATATTTTAGCAGAAGATTTAAAATAAAGTTTGGAGAGAAAGCCAATCAAGTGCGACAAAGAAATAATACTGTTGTTTAAACCGCATGTACAGCAGCTGCCATTTCTTTAATCAAAGATGGATCTTTTTCAATGGCATTACCCACTACTAAAACATCTGCACCTGCTTTGCAATTGTTATAGGCTTGTTCTGGATTTCTAATTCCTCCACCAACTATAAGCGGTATTTTTAATGAGGACTTTACTTCTTTGATCATATCGGCTGATACCGGATTTGTTGCGCCACTTCCTGCATCCATAAAAATCAAACGAAGACCAAGCATTTGACCGGCCATTGCTGTGCAAACAGCTATATCCGATTTATGAGCAGGTATGGGTGATGTATTACTCATGTACTGCACCGTGGTTTGAACGCCTCCATCAATTAACATGTAACCGGTTGGAATAACTTCAATTTTTTTATGCTTCAACATAGGAGCTGCTACTACATGATTCCCTATCAGTAATTCGGCATTCCGCCCAGATATCAAAGACAAAAAAAGAATGGCATCAGCTACTTCATCTATTTGTAATGTATTCCCAGGAAAAATCACCAATGGAATTTCACTCTCCTGCCGAAGAGTTTGAACGGCATTTTTAAATTGGTCGTTTATTAATAAACTTCCACCTATGAATATGAAATCGACATTTGAATCATTTGCTTTTTTAGCCAATTGCCCCAATTGACTCTGACTAATTTTATCAGGGTCGACCAATACACTCAACATCTTAGCTCCTTTCTGTGATGTCGATTCAATATGACTTAATATTGATGACTTCAATTTGGTTCCTTGGTTGGTAATAAATGATGACATACTTCTTATCTGATCTCTTCAAATATCCATAAAAATGTAATAGCAATCAATTAGCTCGAAGTAAGAAAAAGAAAACTAAAGAAGAAATACCTTGTTACAGATTCGTATTTACTATTAAAAAGCTAAGTTGTACCTTTGCAAAAAATTTTAAACTATGCAACAAACCAAAACATCGAATTTCGTGAAATACAAGGTAAAAGACATCGGATTGGCCGAATGGGGAAGAAAAGAAATAACATTAGCTGAGGCGGAAATGCCCGGATTAATGTCATTGAGAGAAGAATTTGGAGCCTCAAAACCTCTTAAGGGTGCTCGCATAGCGGGATGCCTCCATATGACGATCCAAACCGCTGTATTGATTGAAACATTAGTTGAATTAGGCGCTGATGTTACCTGGTCTTCTTGTAATATATTCTCCACACAGGATCATGCTGCTGCTGCCATTGCAGCTAAAGGCATTTCAGTTTATGCGTGGAAAGGAATGTCAAATGAAGAATTTGACTGGTGTATAGAACAAACCCTGTTTTTTGACGAAGAACGTAAACCATTGAACATGATATTGGATGATGGTGGAGATTTAACCAATATGGTTTTTGATAAATATCCTGAGTTGATACCCAACATTAAAGGATTATCAGAAGAGACTACAACAGGGGTTCACCGATTGTATGAAAGAATGGCAAAAGGTACCTTACCTATTCCTGCCATAAACGTAAACGATAGTGTTACAAAAAGTAAATTTGATAACAAGTATGGTTGCCGTGAGTCATTAGTAGATGCCATCAGAAGAGCCACAGATGTAATGATGGCTGGCAAAGTAGCCGTTGTTGCCGGTTTCGGTGATGTAGGCAAAGGATCTGCTGAGTCGTTGAGAAATTCTGGAGTTCGTGTACTGGTTACGGAGATTGATCCCATTTGTGCATTACAAGCAGCGATGGAAGGTTATGAAGTAAAGAAGATGGATGATGCGATTATCGAAGCAGACATCGTGGTTACTGCAACTGGTAACAAAGACATAATTGTTGATCGTCATTTCCTTAACATGAAACACAATGCCATTGTTTGTAACATTGGGCATTTTGATAATGAGATCGACATGGCTTGGTTAAATTCAAATCATGGAAAATCTAAAGATACCATCAAAGATCAAGTTGATAAATACAATGTTAATGGAAAAGACATTATCATATTGGCTGAAGGTCGTTTGGTAAATCTAGGTTGTGCTATGGGACATCCATCATTTGTAATGTCTAATTCATTTACCAACCAAACATTGGCACAAATAGAACTTTGGAAAAATGTTGATCAATACGAAAACAAAGTGTACACATTACCAAAACACTTAGATGAAAAGGTAGCACGTTTACACTTAGCTAAAATTGGTGTTGAGTTGGATGAACTCAGTAAAGATCAGGCGGACTACATAGGGGTTACAGTAAAAGGCCCTTACAAACCTGAGTATTATAGATATTAATCAAAGATTAATCATAAAAAAAAGGCTGTCGTACTGACAGCCTTTTTTTATTTGTTATCTGTGCTGACAGAAACTTGCTTTAAATGCTCCGGCTTAAATTTCATAGCTGTTATGGGAAGTCTTGGCGTGTTTGTTTTGCCACTTGGAATTAATTTATAAAACAGATTTCCAAGTTTAGGATCAGTATCAATCATCTCATAAACAACTGGGCTTTGAGAATTCTTGATGGCATTAATTCGTCCAATTTCTTCAAAGGTTTTTCCATCCATTGATTTGTCAACGGCAAAAAACTCCTCGGTGCAATTGGGCCCTGTAATCCATGATATCTTTACTGCTCCATTTTCCGGCTCAACATTAAAAAATATCAATTGAGAACTGAATGGACTAATTCTATTGGTATTTCGAACTACCAAATTGTCCATAATCGCTTTGCCACTATTGCCTCCGTTTAGATTGTACCCAACAATAATATTATCTGTGGTATTCCAAGCCATCTTCGATTTTGGAATGAAAATTTCCGAATGTACAGTCATGCCGTTTACAAATATTTCAGCTTTACCACTCTCAGGGTTATACAAGAAGCGACAATTTCTATAGAAGCCGTCCGATGGAATTAAATAATCGGTAGCAATACTATGTGAGTTTATTTGTCCTTGTTCATTCATGGTTTTAAAACTCGCATTTAAGTAGCCTTGTTTGATCCCAAAATTCAAAGTAGTACCGCGAACGAAGAAACTACCTGTTTCATCCTTAATACGTTTAAACTCTGTGCTGACATCAATCCCGTCTGAATTAAAAGTTTCATTTGCACTAATCACAAGATTAATACCCTTACTTCCAATACCGGCACTGATACCTGAAGTGTTATCAAAGCCATCTGCAGAAATCGTAGCATTACCTCCATGCGTTATCGCCATTGGTCCTATCCATGCTTTTAATACCGGTTCATCGTCCCATGCAAAAAATGAGATTACTTCGCCATTGTTAATTTTATCTTTCATCAAATCTTCGGGAAGCACTTTAGCCGAAGTCTGAAGAACAGAAGCACTATTGTAGGTTATCACCAACAGTATGACCAATCCTAAAATAGAAGTTGCACCCGCAACCAATATTCCTTTATGGAGTACTTTTAATTTGTTCGTTTGATTTCTTTGAATTTTCATTATCGTTTGGATTTGTGTTATTTTCCTTTTACAATTTTATAGGTAACTTTTTTGTCTAACCCTTGAAGCGTTAGAATGTAATTACCCGGAGCTAACTTTGATCCGTCTTCAAAACGGAAACGGTTGGTTCCTGTATAGGCCATTTCTTTTGAGTTGTACACAATTTGACCGTTTATGTTCAAAATCATTATATCCACTTCTTGATCCGATGGCATAAAATATTCCAAATTGAAATAATTGCTAAATGGATTAGGACCTACTGAAATTATATTCGCCTCCTCTGGAGTTTTTGCAGTGTAGTTAACACTTACAACTTCCGAATGTGTTGAAGTACCATCGTAGTCGGTTTGTTTCAAACGATAATAACTGATGCCATTTAATGGTGATGGATCGACAGCAGAGTAATTTCGCACAGTAGTACTATTTCCAGCACCTTTTACCTTGCTGATGTCCTCAAATGTTTTTCCATCTCCACTTCTTTCAATGGTAAAGTAATCGTTATCCTTTTCAGTTGCTGTTTGCCAGCGCAGATCGACTACATCATTATTGAGTTCAGCATCGAAAAACAAAAGCTCAATAGGAAGAGGCGTACTGCTTACTGACATTATGATATGGCCTGGAGTTGAGAAATTAGGCAATGTTATAGTGCCTATTCCTGAAGTAACCCCTGTTGTTGTTCCTAAAGATGGTCCCCACATAGTTCCATTCCATACTTGTGCAGAAAAATAATCCGATGGATTCACTGTAGTATTTTCTACCCCACGATAGGATAAAACTACATTAGCATTGAATCCTGGCGCATCGATATTGTACCAACGATCGATAACACTAGTTATACTCATATCTTGACCGTTCTTATGCATGTTGGTTACTGCAGCAACATTTCCAGCACCGGCCCAAGGCTGATTATTACTTCCTGCTGTAGAACGTGTTGAAATACTCACCGTTCCTCCTGCACCTGTAATTGGAGTGAATGTAATTGGAATATAATCGCTGCTATTTACACCAAAAGGGAAAATATGATCACCACTTGCCATATTCATCCACTTAATGATACTTCCGTTTACAGCATTATTCGTTTCACTCTTAACATATCCATTGCTTCGTGTAACTGCTGTTGCAGCACCATTTTCTATCGTGATGGTATTGTCATTCAAGTTTAACTCACCGGCCGTTAATTGCAAGGTCCCTCTAACGAAAACATTGGAAGCATTTAACATAGCGTATTCGCTATTTGCCGATCCTTGAAAATCAATTATCAAATTTCCATATTTATGATTAGTACCCGTAGCATTTCCAGCACCTATACCAGTTACCACTTGATTATCAGCACCATTGTATATAATATTACTGTTGGCATCTAATTCAAAGTCTAAATTATTTGACTTGTTAAAAGTTGCATTGTTTGTATTGTCGTATAAACCATTTATGTTGGCAGTAATAAGTGTACCACCTGAAGCAACCTTTACTCCAGAATTGTTGCGGTTTCCGTTACTCTTAATTTGCAAAGTTCCTGCATTAAACACCCCTCCACTTTCAACCAACAACAAATCCGTATAAGTAGAGGCATGAGATGCAATTTGGAAATCGCCTGTATTGATCGATAATGTACATGGACTCGCAACAACATATCTCACTTGATGCACATCATTTCCGCTTGCGGTTCGTGTGTAATCAACTGTACCGTTTCGTACAAATCGCAATTCACCAAAAACTGTATTCGTACCGGGGTTACTGTGGCGTATATTTCCATTTCCTGTTAGGTTGAATTGTGCACCACTAAGACGAACTGAATGAGTAGTATTTGAAGAAGAGGTGTTCGAATTAAACTCAATATTCCCTCCACTATGCGTAAAGTTTCCCTGTATATTAAGCACAACAGGATCTGGTGTAAATGTCGATCCATTGTCGTACATATACAGAGTACCATTACTCATTGTAAAAGCACCACTTAGATTTACGGTTTGGTTATTTACGTTTCCTTTAAACACCAAAGTTCCGTTCGTTATATTCAAGTTACCAGAAATACTTACGGTACTAGTACCATTTAATCGGCTAAAGCAAGTAGTGCCTCCAGATACAGTTACATTTCCTGAATACGTCAAAGTGGTTGTATGCCCTATGCCGGTTGCACCATAATTGAAATCATTGGTACCTCCATCGAAGGAGGCATTACCGGAAACACTAAACGTTTCAACCCCTTGGGCTGCATTGGATATAAACTGAGCTCCACCGCTTCCGGATATATTAAAATTACCAGAGATGTTGCTCGTTAGTTTGGCGGTACTAAAAGTGGATGACAAAGTACTAAGACCAACCATTCTAAATATTGAATTATTGGACCCGAAATTAATGTTCAAATCAGAATTGACTGTTAAAGAAATATTGTCGGCATTAGCATTGCATGCATAATACACCATAAAAATACCTTTGTTAAAATTTAAAGTATTAAAGGTCATGGTTGCTTTTCCTGGATTGTAGGTCGTTAAATTGTACACCCCTCTGAAGTCTCCATCAACTTGAGTAAATACTCCTGTGCAGTTGAATGTAACATTACCATTACCTACACCAGATACACCATCGTTGTATATCAGATAAGCATATCCATCAATACTGGCATTTCCATTTACATTGAAAGTTGCATTTCCATTTCCATCGTATATACAGGTCAACATTCCATCATTAATAGTAAGCTCAGATGTATTTACAGTAAATGAGCCCGGATGAGTACCTACATGAAAATCCAAGTAAGAATTACTGTTTTGTAATTCTATGCTACCTATTGTAGTATTTGAAATAGAGCCTGATTTGTCTAGCACAATCCAACCCACATCTACACTCAATTTCCCGATTACCTGATTGGTTTGAAATCCATTGTTTTGATCCCATTCGTATAGCCAAGGTCCATTAACACTGTTCAGAGTTAAGTTCCCAAAGTTACCCGTCATATAGGTAGTAACTGGTACATTAAAGTCAAACCACTTTTCAACTATGAAAGTGCTTGTAGGGTCAAAGTTTTCTACTCCATTTGTCAGAAGCGTAGCATTACTCTGATTGTTTGATGATGGTTCCCAAATAAAAATACTGTTCGCCCCAAGAGTAAACATATTTCCGCTTGAAAACTGAATATTTCCATTTTTCATATTGAGCGTACCATCTACTGTGAGAGAACCACTCATTGTGAGTTTCTTATTACTTGTAAACTTCAATTCACCTCCGGTTTGTACCAATACACCTTTAATATTGTAATTGTTGTTCATGGTTACCGTGTGAGTATTCATAATAACAACAGAATCATTACTGCCGGGTACACCACTTGGTGACCAAGTAGAGGAGGAACTCCAATACCCACTTTTGGAAGAATATTTGGTTGCTGCAAAAGAAATAGTTGCAGATAATATTAAAGTAAATAATATGATTAAGGCCTTTCTCATTGCTCTTCAGTTTGAAAGGTTTCGTTTGATTCTTCAGCACGGATCGTACGCACATTGTTCATTCCCGAACCCCTAAGAGCCGGAGATTGATTCCGTATGTTTAGTGATGGTACATTAAAGTCAACCTGAGTAGCACTTACATCCATTATTACAAATGATTCAACATTTGCCTTGGAGGTCTCTACCTGGCTTACGTTAATGTAAATAGTGATGGCAATTATTAATCCTAAAATGGATGAACCGGCCACCACCAGTCTTACCTTATGTGTTTGCTTTTGCGTTGTAGCTTTACGCATAGATAATTTTCTTTTCATAATCTTCCCTACTTTTCTTCAATTTAGTATCCTCTTATACTTGACTTTGGAATAAAAAGTTGCTGTTCATTTCATAAAAAATAAAAAAGGCAGAATTTCTTCTGCCTCTGATTGTATGAAAAGCATGCTTTTTACAAAAAGCATGGAAAAAACGTTTTAAGCGGTTGCAAACATCACGTCATCTTCAGTAATAGTATCGCCTTCGCACAACAATGCAGCTCTTTCGATTACCGCTTTTAATTCGCGAATATTTCCAGGCCATGCATACTCAAGCATTGTTTTCGCAACTTGATTGCTAATAGTCTTAGTTTGCACTTTATTTTCAGTACAAAATTGATTTAAGAAAAACTTAGCCAATAAAAGAATGTCATCGCCTCGCTCACACAATGGAGGAAGATGAATCAAGAATCCTTGCAAACGATAGAACAAGTCCTCTCTGAAACGTCCTTCCTTTACTTCCAAAGCCAAGTTTTTATTTGTTGCAGCCACCATTCTAAAATCCAGCTTAATTATTTTATTGCTGCCAATACGTGTGATTTCCTTTTCCTGTAATACTCTCAATAGTTTGGTTTGTAATCCCAGGTCCATTTCACCAATTTCATCTAAAAATATAGTTCCGTCATTGGCTTCTTCAAATTTTCCAATTCGCTTCTCTCTGGCATCTGTAAAAGCACCTTTTTCGTGTCCGAATAATTCGCTCTCAATTAACTCTTGTGGAATAGCACCCATATTCACAATGACAAATGGCTTACGCGCTCTTGGTGAATTGTAGTGAATTGCTTTAGCTACCAATTCTTTTCCTGTACCACTTTGGCCCGTCACTAAAACGGTCATAGTACTTTTCTCAACCTTTTGTATCAATCGAAGTGTTTTAAGGATTTGTGCACTATTGCCTACAATGTGATTGTATCTATTGCGATCAATAATTTGCTCTTGCAAAGTTTCAACCTCTTTTCTAAGATTCACATTCTGCAATAAATTGCGTACCGAATTTTCGATACCAACATACATATTATCATTTTTTAATACATAATCTTTTGCACCGTTTCGATAAGCCTCAACCACGACTTCAACACTCTCCTGACCTGAAACAATCACCATATTTATGGTATCTGAATACGTTTTAATTTTATTCATTAGCGTTAAACCATCCATACCAGGAAGGTTATAATCGATCGTTACGATATCAGGATTTTCATGTAGGTTGTTAATACAATCTTCTCCGTTAGTAAAATGTTTAATTTCATGAGTTCCCAATTTCTCTAACGATTGAGTGATCACTCGAGCCATAATTGCATCGTCTTCAATTACAAAAATTTTTGCCATAAAGTATTTTAATTAAGTGTTGTAAGTTCAAATTCAAGTTCTTTCATCGCCCGTAATGAAGTTTCAATAACCTTATTCACGGATTCCGGAATCTCGTCAAGGTTTACTCCTTGCTTGGCATTGGTTTCAATTTCCAAAGAAAGTGCATGCATATCCTTCATACCTAAATAACTGAAAGAAGGTTTTATTTTATGCGCAATTTGGCTAATGGTATGCCAATCCTTTGAGCCAATTGCTTCTTTTAGTTTGGCAATTGAATCAGGCATATTTTCCATAAATAGAACAATAAAATCTTTAATAAACTCATTGTCATCTGACATGGCTCTTAAACCATCTAAACAGATCAACTTAGTTTGTGACGACTCAACTTCTAGGTTCATTGGTAAAGATTCAACAGCAGTCGAATCTTCCATTTTTAAATTTGCACCGGTTAAGCGCAGCAAAGTCCTCTTTAAATCTTCCTGGTTGAATGGTTTAGACATATAATCATTCATTCCGACCGATTTGCATTTCTCTAATTCAGTAGAAGATGCATGTGCCGTCATAGCCATAATTGGTACAGTGGCTCCATGTGTGTTTAAAGTCCGAATAGCCTTTGTTGCTTCGTACCCATTCATTTCTGGCATTTCAATATCCATTAATATAATGTCATATTGAGAAACCTTCATAAGTTCTACCGCTTCCAATCCATTATTGGCTATAAAAATTGTAGCACCCCAATCGTTTAAAATCTTTTGAAGAATCATTTGATTGATCGGATTATCTTCTACAACTAAAACATTCAGCGTATGGTGTAGATGTAAATCTTCACTTTGATCAACAATACTTTCTTCAATTTCAGAGTGTTCAACTATGGTGTATGGTAGCTTAACGATAAAGGCTGTTCCTTTTCCTAGTTCACTTTCAATTGCGATTGTTCCTCCTTGAAGTTCTGTAATTCGTTTAACAATAGACAAACCTAAGCCTGTTCCACCATATTTACGGGTGATATCATCTCCGGTTTGAGTAAAGCATTCAAAAACTGTACTCACCTTATCTTTTGGAATTCCAATTCCGGTATCTCTAACGCATATATTAATTACACAAGAATCATCGTACACCTGCTCCAATGAAAGAGATAAGGTCACTTTTCCTTCGTGTGTAAATTTTACGGCATTACTAATCAAGTTATTCAAAACTTGGCTTAAACGAACTTCGTCACCCAATAACGTTTTTGGAATTTCATTAACAATGTTCAATTCGAGTAGAATTCCTTTATCCTGAGCTTTTGTGTTAAATAAGTCAATTGCATGTTGAGCGATGGATTTAATACTAAATGGAATTTCTTCGAAAGTCATTTTACCGGCTTCTATCTTCGATATGTCCAAAATATCGTTGATGATTACCATTAAATTATCCGCTGAATACTGAACCGCATCTAAATACTTTTTTTGTTCTTCATTTAGTGCAGTTCCCGACAATATTTTTACCAATGAAATGATACCATGAATTGGTGTCCTAATTTCATGACTCATGTTGGCTAAAAACTGTTCTTTAATTTTTGTACTTTCTTGAGCAATAGCTAAAGTTTTAACCAATTCCTCTTCAGTATTTTTCAAATCAGTAATGTCCATCACTACACCAATTACACTCACCGGCTCATTACTGGAGTCGCGTATAACTGTATAGTGGGATTCAAAATGAAACTGACCATGCTTATTCTTAAACATAGACTCCTTTCCCAACAAAGCCGACATATAGTCATTGATGGTTAAAGGTATTTTATGCCATACATCAAAAATAGATTTACCTACAATATCTTTCGACTCAATACCTAGGCGTTTCACTCCATTTCCTCTAAACATATTGATCATCCCTTGATTATCAATCGAAAAGAAAATCAGTGGGGAGGAAGCAACAATTGCTTCAAGTTTTTGCTCTATTTCAATCAGAGCCTTTTTGAATTCTACTGACTGCCGCTGTGCGTTATTAATCTTTAATGCATAACGTATAGCTTGTCCTATTGAATCAGCTGTAACAAGATTCTTTGTCATGTAATCAAAAGCTCCAAGTCGAAGTGCTTCAGATTCAATAGACTTTTCCAAAACAGAAGTCACCATGATGACTGGAGTGTGATATCCCCTTTCTCTGAATTGCTTTAGGAACTCTAACCCATTGGATTCAGTAAATGTATAATCCAAAAAAATACAATCGAAAACGCTCATTGAACATAATTCAATTCCTCGAGAAACAGATTCAGCCGCCAGCACATCAGTCATGTATCCGGTATCGCGAATCGCTCTTTGAAGAAACATCAAATCCGATGCATCGTCTTCTATAATTAGTATTTTTAGAATGGATTTTTCCATGTGCCGTTTCCGTTTTGGTTTTTGTTTACGGTGAAAGCTTCAAAAATGTTATCCGGTCTGGCACACAATTGCCAATAATTATTTAGAATGCTTACTGCAGCAACAAATTTTTCAAATGAAAGAGGCTTAATTACATATCCTGCTACGTTGAAATTATAAGCTTCTAATTTATCCTGATCATCGTTTGAAGTCGTCATCATGAATACGGAGATGGATTTAAGATCTTCATCTTTTCTGAGCTCCTGCAAAAATTCAATGCCATTCATTTTTGGCATGTTAATATCCAATAGAATAATCTCAGGAGTCGGAACTATTTTATCGTATCCATCTGTTCCACGAAGCATAGACAAAGCTTCATATCCATTTCGTGCTACACATAAAGGATTTTGGATATTATTCTTTTTGAACGCACGTTGCACATTCATTATATCCACTTCATCGTCCTCTACTAACAGAATTTTGACTGTTTTTTCCTCTTTCATACTTATGCTGTTTTATATGTTAACTCATTAATTTTGGGCCAAAGGAAACTAAACTTGCAGCCTGCTCCTTCTTGCGATTCTACCCAGATTTTTCCTTGATGATCTTCAATGATCCGCTTAACAATAGAAAGCCCAATACCTGTGCTTTCTTTTTCATCTTTCGCATCTAGGGTTTGAAATATTTTAAAAATCTTCTGATGAAACTTCTCATCTATTCCTGGACCATTGTCTTCAACATAGAATTGACAAAATTCTTCCAATTCAATGCATCCAACTTTCACCCAACCGCTTTCTTTGTTGTTATACTTTATTGAGTTGCTGATTAAGTTGGCTAATACTTGTTGCAACTTCACCGATTCTGTGATCAATGTTGGAAACTCTGTATCTTTATGCAGGGTAATGGTGTTGGGACAATATGTTGTTTCAAAAATGTCTTGTACCAATGAACCGGTATCTGTGATTGACATCGGCATTTTTGTGTTGCATGTTTTTGTGTACGTTAGAATTGCATTGATAAATTCTTCCATACGCGTAACACGACCTCTTAAGATTTCAAAGTTTTTAAGGGAATCGTTTGCTAATAGATGCTTAATATCGTCTTCGATCCAACACGACAAACTGTTAATGGCTCGCAATGGAGCTTTTAAATCATGCGAAACGATATAAGCAAATTCATCCAGTTCGCGATTGACTTTGGTCAATTCCATATTATTGCGAATCAATTCCGATTCCGCTTTTGCCTTATCGGTTATCTGCAGTTTTATTGATTCAATGATTTTGTCCATGCTTTCATTTGCCTCATCAGCATGTGTAAATCCTTCAAGGTTAAGAATATCACAAAACTCATTGAGCACGGTTTTATATTTCTTATTCAAAGTTTCATTTTCTGCTCTGAGTCTTGAATTCAATTCACTCATGTCTCTTAATGAGTTTTCAAATAGTCTACGCGTAGAACCAAGCTCATCACGCAACTTTACCATGGATTCCTTTAGAATGTTCACCAGTTTTTTTACGGACTCACTTTCATTGTCCAAAACAACTGAGCAACTCTCAATTAATTCATCTACTTCTCTATTCATCTTCTTCATAATTAAGGGGCTTCATCTTATAAAGCATAGGGTTATACCTTGCCGATATTTAAAAGGTTGCCGAAAAAGTTTTGAAAGTGAGGGTTTGTAAGAAAAAAGCTAAACTAGATCAAAAAAAAACCGGATGCTGATCCGGTTTTATTATAATGATTAATTTATTCTAGAAATTCGGCTTTAATAAATACTTACTATAAAAGCGATTGATATGACTCACTGCTTCATCAGCTGTATCTGCTATGCAGAATAGATCGAGGTCAGAATCACTAATGTTTTTTTCTGCTTTCATTGTAGTATTGATCCACTGATACATCCCATTCCAATAGTCTTTACCAACAAGCACTATAGGGAATTTTCCTATTTTCTTAGTTTGAATTAATGTAAGTGCTTCAAAAAATTCATCTAAAGTTCCAAATCCTCCAGGAAGCACTACAAATCCTTGAGCATATTTAATAAACATTAGTTTCCTAACAAAAAAGTAATCAAATGTTATCAGTTTATCATGATCGATAAAAGGATTGGAGGATTGTTCGAAAGGTAGTTTTATGTTTAGACCAACAGATTTTCCTCCTGCTCTTTGTGCTCCTTTATTTGCTGCCTCCATTATTCCCGGGCCACCACCCGAAATAACTCCGTAACCTTCTCGGCACAATTTGAAACCTATTTCTTCTGCCAAAACATAATATTTGTTCTCAGTACTGGTACGCGCAGAACCAAAGATGGAAACACAAGGACCGATTTTCGACATTTTTTCGAAGCCTTCAACAATCTCAGCCATCACTTTAAATATTTGCCAAGAATCGTTGGCTTTTACTTCTTGCCAATCTTTTTCACTGAATGCTTTTCTGATTTTTGCTTCTTCTGAACTCATGTACATATAAAATTGTTTATCAGTTGATGATACAACTGATACGGTTAATGAAATAAAATGTTCTGATTTCAGTTCAGAATCAATCTCTCCTCAATTTCTTTTTTTACAAACTGCCCGGTAATGCTGTCTTTACATTTTACAATTCCATCTAAAGGACCTTGATACACAATTTCTCCACCTCGTCTTCCTCCCTCTGGTCCAAGATCAATGATATAATCTGCAGCAAGTATCACATCAAGATTATGCTCAATTATTAATACCGTATTTCCTTTATCGATGAGTTTAAATAAAACATTCATCAATATTCTAACATCCTCAAAATGAAGACCGGTAGTTGGCTCATCTAAAATATAAATGGTATTTCCAGTATCGCGCTTGGACAGCTCAGTCGATAACTTAACTCGCTGTGCTTCGCCTCCTGAAAGTGTAGTTGATTGTTGACCAATACTCAGATATCCTAAGCCTACTTCTTTAAGTGTTTTTAATTTATTAAATATAGACGGGATGGACTCAAAAAATTCGCATGCATGATCAATGCTCATATTAAGTACATCGCTGATGCTTTTTCCTTTGTAACGCACTGCTAAAATATCGCTGTTGTATCTATTCCCACCACATTCTTCACAAGGCACATAAACATCTGGCAAAAAATTCATGGCAATTGTTTTCATTCCGGCTCCTTGACAATTCTCACATCTGCCTCCCTTGACATTAAATGAAAATGAACCCGGCTTGTATCCCCTTATTTGGGCTTCGGGTAGTTGAGCAAATAGATTTCTTATATCAGTAAATACACCGGTGTAGGTAGCAGGATTTGATCTTGGAGTTCTTCCTATAGGCGATTGGTCAACTTCAATTACTTTATCCAACTCTTCATAGCCTTGAATTTTTTTGAATGGTAGAGGCTTCACGCTGGAGTGATAAAAATGATTGGCCAAGAATGGATACAACGTTTCATTGATTAATGTGGACTTACCACTTCCGGAAACACCTGTTACTACGGTTAGAGATCCCAATGGTATGGAAACATCAACATCTTTTAAATTATTTCCACTTGCTCCAAATACTTTCAACTCCTGTTTGTTCCCTTTTAGCTTCCGGCTGTTTGGAATTTGCATTTTACCGGTTAAGTACTTAGCTGTTAGCGTGTCACTATTTTTTATATCCGAAGGCAATCCATGCGACATCACTTTGCCTCCATGCAAACCTGCTCCCGGACCAAGATCCAAAACATAGTCTGCATTCATTATTGTATCCTTGTCGTGTTCTACTACAATTACAGAATTTCCGGAGTCACGCAATTCATGCAAGGAGTTGATAAGCCGCATGTTATCTCTTTGATGTAAACCAATGCTTGGCTCATCTAAAATATAGAGCACTCCAACCAATTGCGAACCAATTTGAGTAGCCAATCGAATTCTCTGCGATTCACCTCCTGAGAGTGATTTTGAACTACGATTTAATGAGATATAATCCAATCCTACATCCAATAAAAATTTTATTCTCTTCTTTATTTCTTTTAAGATTTCCTGAGCAATCAATTTTTGCTTTTTAGATAACTTAGGATCCAGTTGCTCTACCCACTGATTTAATTCTATAATATCCATAGATGCGACTTCTGCTATATTGCTGTCGCCAATAAAAAAATGCAGTGACTCTCTATTTAATCTACTTCCATTACAATCGCTACATTCAATAGGACTCATAAAGCTTTGTGCCCATTTTTTCAAGGCAGGAGATGCATCATCATCCAATCTGCTGGTTATAAAATTTATTATCCCTTCGAAACTCAGACTATAATTATGAGAAAATCCATCTCCATAATTTCGATTAACGTTTAAAACATCTTCGCTTCCATACAATATGGCTTTTAGTGCATCTTCGCTTAAATCAGAAACAGGTGTGTTTAAGTTAAAATCATAGTGCTTGCCTAAGGCTTCGAGTTGCCTGAAAATCCAGTTGTCTTTATATGAACCTACCGGAGAAAGTCCTCCTTTTTTTATAGTTAATTTCTTATCCGGAATTATGGCTTTCATGTCTATCTCAGGAACGGTGCCCAAGCCATTACATTTTTTACAAGCTCCATATGGAGAGTTAAATGAAAAACTATTTGGGGCAGGTTCTTGATATGAAATACCTGATGTAGGACAAATTAATAATTGACTATAGTTTCGAACGGTTTGTTGATCTTCGATCAATATCATCAAAGAACCTTTTCCTTTATCTAACGCAGAACGTACACTGTTTTGCAATCGCTCATAAATTTCTTCAGAAGGTTGAAGGCGGTCAATTAAAACCTCTATGTCATGTGTTTTATAACGATCGGTTTGAAGACCTCTTTTCAATTCAACTAACTCATCATCAATTCTAACTTTTAAATACCCCGATTGCATGAGTTGTTGAAACAACTCGCGGTAATGCCCTTTCCTACCTTTAACCATTGGTGCAAGAATACTGATTTTCATCCCTTTGTATTCCTCTAAAATCCTGTTAGTAATTTCAGGTTCTGTGTGCTGAATCATCTTTTCACCGGTAACATAAGATCTAGCCTCGCCTGCACGTGCATACAACAATCGAAGAAAATCATAGATCTCTGTAACGGTACCTACTGTTGATCTTGGATTGGTGTTGGTTGTTTTTTGCTCAATACTAATTACAGGACTAAGGCCATTAATTTTATCCACGTCCGGCCTCTTCAAATTGCCTAAAAAGTTTCGCGCATAGGCTGAAAAGGATTCCATATATCTCCGTTGACCTTCTGCATATAAAGTATCAAATGCAAGAGATGATTTACCACTACCACTTAATCCGGTTATAACTACTAATTTGTTTCGTGGAATATTTACATTGATATTTCTGAGATTGTGTTCTCTGGCTCCAAAAATCTCAATAAAACCATCTTCTAAAGGGGTAACTGAATCAGACATGAATAGGAAACAAATGCGATGAAATTAGGTTAATCGTAAGATTCAAATTTAATAGCTTTTTTATCGTACCCCATCTCACTTAAACGGGTACGAGCTTCTTTCAACATGTCTGCCCAACCGCAAATGTAAAAAAGTGCAGGCCTTTTGTCGGAAAAGATTTCCTCATAGATGGCATGAACATATCCGGTCTTACCGGTCCATCCTTCATTGCTTCGGGACAAGACTGGTAAAAATTTAAATTGAGGATGTTTTATTTCAAGTTCTTCCATTTCCTTTCTGTACAAAATATCTTTTTCCCAACGATTGCCAAAAACCATATACAAGTTCTTATACGCTTTACCAGAATTTATAATCTCATGCAACTGCGAACGAAGAGGAGCAATACCGGTTCCGGTGCAAATAAAACAGATATCTGTTTCAATCGTTTCGGGTAATACAAATTTACCCAGAACTTTCGATACCATTAAAGTGCTTCCTATGTTGATCTTTTCAAACAGATATGGAGTTCCCATTCCTTTTGGGTTGAGCACTATGCACAATTCAAAAATATTATCTGTGCTAGGAGCACTGGCTATAGAATAGCTACGATTGGTATATTTACTATCAATAGGCAGATCGAGCATTATAAATTGTCCGGCCCTAAATCTAAATTCCATATCGTCTGGCATTTTGATATAAAAGCGTTTAACTACATCGGTTTCGTCTTGAATATCAACAACGGTTGCGGGGGTATATTGATAGGCCATATTTGAGTTTTGATTGGTTGGCCTAAAATAGCAAATAAGCTTTCATTTCTGAAAGCTTATTTTACATTTAACTACTTATTTTTGGTCGGAAGGTTTGCTATTATTTCTTTCTCGATTCTTGTGTTTCCTCTCTTTTTTTAACTCCTCAAATTTTTGCATTTGATCTTCATTTAAAATCAAAGCTAGCTTGCGATCGTACTCATCGTTGAGCAGTTTAATACTCTGTCCATGTTTCTGTCTTTCCATTGCTGTTTCTAGGTTGAGTTGCTTAACCTGTGAATATTGATCTTCCGTTAAGCTTAGATGTTGAGACATCATTTCTGTTCTTTTCTCGGCCATCATATTCGGATCTCTTTCTCTTCCCTCCTCTGCATGCTGAGCAAGTGTTGGGCATGAAATTCCAAAAAACAAGGCCATGATTACTGCGACTTTTTTCATAATGTGTTGATTTTGAAATTTTGACTTCGCTCGTTAACAAGGGTTTAATCTAGAATTTGAATTGTGCAATACTTCTTCTGATCATGTGTTTCAAACTGCACTTTACAATATCACCCATGTTCCTACATTTTAAAAATGATTTATGATCATAATGCAATGAAAGTTCTTTTTTCAATTGATCAACTTTTTCAGGAACCGAAATTATATCATCTGACATGCACTCAATCAGATCTCTTACCATATAGCGTGCAGCTTTTATCCGTTTTGACATGAGTACCCTTTCTTCCAATTGATATTGTGCAACGGTTTCGGTGGTCATATGATCCATACATAATTTTACAAGTGGTAAGTTTTCTTTAAAATATTGTGGCAGATACAATGTTCTTCTACCTTCAAAACTCTGTTGATCAAAGTCAATTGCACGAATTCGATAATGAACATCTTCAAAATCGGGAGTTATATCTATCACATAGTTGTATGAACGCATATCTCCTAATAATCGCACAAAACATCGTTCGTTAAATTTAACAAACTCCTTTGCCAAACGAATGGTATTCAATTGCGGATCATTTAACCAAGATTTTATAAACTGATCTCCGGGAATTCCGGCAATATGTTCTTCGATCAATGTTTCACCATCAACAAAATAACTGATTCGATTTGGGCTTAGAATATGTTCGAGCTCGAGGCCATAAATTCTACTTGAATCAGCTAATTTTACATAAAAGTAATCGTAGTTGTCGTTGAAGTGATTAACAATACGAATGCGAAACGGCTTACTGTTTCCAAAAGTGCAGTAATCAATCCGATCGACATATAAATGCCCTGTTGCATGAGTATCGCCCGCAGTTTTAAGCAGAGCATAAATCTCGGTTAATGCACGATTAAGATGCTCCATTTCAGATTGTGCGAATAATACGCTTTCCCACAATGTATCATTTCCATTTCGATCTAAAAGTGGAATTGCGTTGTTAAACCGAAGAAGGTCAGAGTAATGGACCGGAAGTTTTATTCCCCGCCCATAATGCTTTAAAAACTTTCGTAAAGATGATGGAACAGGGAAAATTGGTTTCTTCTTCGAAATAAAATTTGTTTCCATTTTTATACTTTACGAGCAATCATCAAACCATCTCTCACAGGAAGTAATACCGTTTCAAAATCTGGGTCTTCTGCAATCTTAATATTAAAATGATGTAGTGCTTTTGTTTCACTATCCATTTCAGACTCCTTCTGTAAAACCTTTGCACTCCATAATACATTATCGGCTATAATATATCCTCCTGAGCGCAATTTGTTTTTAACTAAGTCTAAATAGTTTGAATAGTTTTCCTTATCCGCATCAATAAAAACTAAATCAATTGGCTGCTCAATTTTGCCAATGAGCTCTTTCGCATTTCCAATCCATAACTCTATTTTATTTTCGAATCCCGCTTTTTTAATAAATGATCGAATAAGGTCTTCATATTCTTCATTCACTTCAATGGTTATTAATTTACCAGCACTGTTCAGTCCTTCTGCTAAACATATTGCGGAGTATCCGGTATACGTTCCAATTTCGAGTATACACTTTGGGTTGATCATTTTACTCATCATGCTCAAAAAACGACCCTGCAAATGCCCCGATAACATTCTTGGCATCAACACCTTAGAATAGGTAAATCGGTTTAATTCCTCCAATATTTGAGATTCAGATGAAGTAAAACGCTCGGAATAGGCACTCAGTTGCTCATCAATAAATTCCATTGTATTTTTGTTTTTCTGACGAAAAGTAACAATATTAAAATCAATTCGTTTCTATTGTATAGAATTTAATGAGAAATTTAATCAATACAGTTGTTTCCATTTTGCTTTCACTGATTGTCATTACTACCAGTAGTGGTGTTGTATTGTCCTTTGATCAATGCAACATGAACAAAAGTACTGAAGAGAATAACTGCGATTTGATTAAAACTTCTGCAACCAATTGTTGTTGCTCTTCTTCTAAAAACGAAGTACCGGATTGCTGTCGTTTTGAAAAGCTTTCTCTAAAATTGCCTGAATTTGTGAGTACAACTGTTTGCGAGACATCATCTCACATTCAAGATTTACTTTTTGAAAATCACGTTGTTTCCCAATCCTATTCTATTTGCCCTAAAGTTGCCTATTCGCTTGTATCTTATACAGATACCTCACCACCAGGGATAGAAAAATATCATTCTGATTTTACAAGTATCCTTCGAATTTGATTTTCATTCTTATTCTCCTTTTGTGTTTTATTATTAAAGAATAATTATGAATAAAAATGAAAAATATACTTTTAATATGCTCCATTATCTTGCTGGGCAATCAAGCCAATTCGCAAGTAATTACTGGGGCGGTTTTTGAACAGGGCGCAGGAAAAAATCTGATTCCTCTTATTGGCGCTAATGTTCATCTGGTTGGCTACCAAAAAGCAACTTCGACAGATCTAAACGGAAAATTTAAATTGGATGTTCATGAGATAAGTTATCCGGTAAAAATGGTATCTAGTTTTGTAGGCTATTACAGCGATACTATAGAATTAAAAAAAATTCCGGAGTATAATTTTAAAATCATTCTGGAAAAATCCATTTTACTAAACGAAGTCAAAATTGTTGACGAAAGAAGTTCAACAATAATTTCTACTATCAATCCAGTAAATACGCAATTAATTACTCAAAAAGAGTTGACCAAAGCTGCCTGCTGTAATTTATCTGAGAGTTTCCAGACCAATGCCAGCATCGATGCGAGCTATAGCGATGCTGTTTCAGGTACAAAGCAAATAAAGTTATTGGGTCTTGATGGTATTTACAGTCAAATAACACTTGAAAATCTTCCATTCCTCAGAGGGCTCTCAAATTCAAACGGATTGAGCATGATACCAGGCACTTGGATTGACCAAATAGCTGTTTCAAAAGGTAGCGGATCGGTTGTGAACGGATTTGAATCTATGACGGGTCAAATTAACATTGAAATACAGGAACCATCGGCAAGCGATTTGCTTTATATTAATTTATATGGTAGTGATGAAGGTCGATTGGAAGCTAATGTTCATAGCGGCCTAACCCTTTCTGACAAAGTGCAAACTAATATATTGGTTCACAGCAGTATGAACAATAGTAAAATTGATCACAATAAAGATGGATTTTTAGATTCTCCGCTTACCACAAGAAATTCATTAATGAATAGATGGCATTTTGATAATTTACATAATCGAGAGGGTCAATTAATGATTCGCTATTATGGTGATGAGCGAAATGCAGGTCAAAATGCATTCAAGTTTAACACATTACCCGAGTTACAAAATGCTTATGGTATTGGGATTAAGAATGAAATGTTTGATGTGATCGGGAAGCTAGGATTTCTTTTTCCACACAGCGTGGGGAAAAGCATTGGCAATATGTTCTTGTACCGTCATCACAATTATGAAAGTTTTTTTGGATTAAATCAATACAATGCTACTCAACAAATGTTGTACTACAATTTTATTTATGATAATCTCATAAGAGATACCCGCCATAAATTCAGAACAGGGGTGAGTTTACAAGCAGATCTATACAAGGAAAACTATAATGATTCAATTTCTAATTATGACATCATATATCCGGGTGCCTACTTTGAATACACCTATAGTAATCTCGACAATTTTACTTTTATCGCTGGATTACGTGGTGACTATCGTATCGGTGATGATTTTTATTCAAGTCCAAGAATACATATTAAATATGACATAAAGCCTGAGACCAATTTGCGCCTAAGTGGTGGGAGAGGGTTTAGAAATCCAAACATATTCGCTGAATCAAGTGGGATACTTAGTTCTTCAAGAATTATACGATTTATAGAAAAACCTAAAACTGAGGTGTCATGGAATACAGGTGTTTCATTGGTGCACAATACACGATTCTTAGGAAAGAAAGCATATATCTCTGCAGACTATTTCTATACATCGTATGAAAACCAGATAATAAAAGATATTGAAACTTTTGGAGAATTGAATATTTACAATTTAAATGGAAAGTCCTATTCTCATGCGATGCAAGTAGAAGGAGAGTTCAAACCGCTCAAAACAGTTACAGCTAAGTTGGCCTATAAAAAATATTTAGTTCGATCTACATTTAATCAAATAGAAAAAGAGCAGCCTTTGGTTTCTCCTGATCGATTCCTAGTTGTTGTTGACTATGCTTCCTTGAATGAAAAATGGGAGTTGAATGTTACGTACAACGGATTTTCACCTGCCAGAATTCCTGAAGTGCCGGCTGCATATAATTTGCATCAAGCCGAATATTATTCGCTCTTTAATTCACAACTCACTTATAAGATTAAAAACCTCGATCTGTATGGTGGCGTTGAAAACATTTTTGACTATACGATTGGTCATCCGATTATAGATGCTGAAAATCCATTTGGTTCAAATTTTGATGCTTCATTAATTTGGGGACCAGTCATGGGACGAGTGATTTATGGAGGTATTAGATTTAAAATTGAAAATAAAAAACAAAGTATATGAAAAAGTTATTATTAATGGTAGTTATCCTACTAACAACTCAATGGACTACTGCGCTTAGTTTTCCGATAGAGAAAGTTGAAATTAAAACGAATGCTGTTTGCGAAACTTGTTCAAACAATTTGTTCAAAGCATTGATGACATCTAAGGGAGTTCAAGATGTGAAAATAAATTTAGAAAAATCGATTGTTGAAGTATACTACAATTCGAAGAAGATAAATGCTGCGCAAATCAGAGAAGTGATTTCGAATGTAGGATATGATGCAGATGATGTAAAAGCTAATGCCAAAGCAAGAGCTACGCTTGATGAATGTTGCAGAGCTCCTGAAAAACATTAAACTCAAGAGTCAATCCGGTTGAGGCCTGCTTCCGCTTTTTGATCAATACTGTTTTGATATTCATGATCTCTAAGTTCTAAGCATTTGAGAAACCAGGCTTTTGCTTTCTTGTACTCGCCTTTATTCTCATACAGAAGGCCCAGTTGTAAGGCAGCATTTGCGGCAAAATAATACGTTTTACTCTTTCCTATTTCATAGGTTCGAGAATAATATTCTACTGCTCTTTCCGTTTCGCCTTGCTTGTCTTTTATCCTCGCCATCCGATAAACCAATTCTATTTGGTCCTTGTTAGTTGGAAAGTTCTGTATGGGTTGACTAAGTTCCTTTTGAGCTTTAAGATAGTACCCTCCATCAAACAATAATCGCGCTCGCAATAAATATACATTTGGAAAAATAGGGTTAATTGATTCTTTCTGAGATTGTTTATCCTCATCTGTAAATGTAGATCCACGATTTTTGATTTGCGCCATGTACTTATAAAACCCAACAGTATCATTCACAATCGCACTGGACCATGCCAATCGCTGATATGCTGCTTTAACAAAGCTATTACCTTTATAATGGGTTACATAATACGTATAGTGATCCACCGAACGCTTATCCAATTTATAGAGATACGCACTTGCCTTCTGAAGTTGAAGATAATACATGGGATAATATTCTTTATCAAATAGATTATCATTTCGATCCAATAAACTAATGGTTGAAGCACTTTTACCATGGGCGTTGTAAAAACTGCATGCAATAAAAACCATTAATGGACTTGATTCGTCTTCTCCAAGTTTATTTATTAATGCAGCACTCGTCTTTACATCATTGTCGAGAAAATACTTTACTAGCAAGTACATCATTTCAGCATCTTGTTTGAGATAGGATAAAGAAGATTCAGATTTGATTTTAAGTGAGGCACTTTGAATCTCCATCAAGCCCTGCTTTATAGAACCCTTGAAGCCCGCCACTCTTACAATCCATTTATAATTTTCGGGAACCGCACCGATCACACTATGTAGAAAACCCAACGACAATTTATGGGGTATAAATTCCGGAAAGCGTGCTTCATTCTTTTCTAATAACTTATAGCTTTTTCTAAATTCTATTGCAGCTCCAACCGTTTCACCTCTTTTGAATCTGAGAATGGCACTAAACAGATTGACGTCAGCCAAATAGTATCCCTTATAGCCATCTGCTTCAACCGAAGATTCTATCATTGCATCAAAACGTTCTTTGTTTCGTTTGAATTTTTGATATTCAGTATCTTCTTCAGAAATAAATGCTTTTAAAAAATCGATTTTACAATTCAGATACTGAACATGAATATTGTTTTGATCGTGTTGAGTAACACTACTCAATTTCAGTTGTGCAGCATTAAATTGTAGTCGAAAAACTTGTTGATAGGATTCACTCAAGTCACTATCCCATTTCCATGAACCACCTAATGCGCTATAAAGGGGATAAAAAAATAATAAGAATGCTATTAATCTTTTCATTATAAAAAAAGGGGTCGTAATAGACCCCTTAAATGTAATGAGAAAATATAATTTTTATTGCTCCTCTGTAGAGTAATCCACTAGAATTCGTCCACAATGCTCGCAAACAATTACTTTTTTATGCTGTCTGATATCCATTTGACGCTGAGGTGGAATCTTGTTAAAGCAACCACCACATGAATCTCGTTCTACATTAACAACACCTAAACCATTCTGAGCATTCTGTCTTATTCTACGGTATGCAGTTAACAATCGTTCTTCAATAATATCTCCAGCTTTTGAAGATAAATCAATCAGATTCTGTTCTTCTTTTTCTGTTTCAGCAATAATATTATCCAATTCTGATTTTTTGGTTTTCAAATCCTGCTTACGGCCATTAAACTCTTCCTTGCACTCGTCTAAAATAATATTCTTATTGGCCGATTCAGCTGTGTATTCCTTAATTCTCTTTTCCGACAATTGGATTTCAAGTTTTTGGAATTCAATTTCCTTGTTCAATGAATCAAACTCTCTGTTATTTTTAACATTATTAAGTTGGGTCTCGTATTTCTTAATCATCCCTTTAGAATCGCTGATGGATTGCTTTTTAAAAGCTGTCTGCTCTTCCAACCCCTTCAATTCATCTTCAATGTTTACAATACGTGTTTCCAATCCTTGAAGTTCATCTTCTAAATCCATTACTTCCATTGGCAACTCTCCTCTAACCATTCGTATTTTATCGATTTGAGAGTCGATCAATTGCAGCTGATAAAGTGCTTTAAGTTTATCTTCAGTAGATAAATCTTCTTTCTTCTTATTAGGCACATCAAATGAAAATGATTTCTTCAAATCCAATGTTGCAAGAATAGATTCCTTCTTTGTTTTTTTAACTTCTCTTTTTAAAGGGCCTTTGGTAACTCTAACTTCATCTTCGGTAGATTTCTTGGCTACAGATTTTGATTTTGAGGTTGCTTTTTTCTCTACTGCGGTACTCTTTGTCATTTTTTTCTTTGCTTTTTCTTCTGTTTTAGATTTTAATAATTTTGATTTTGTGCTTGATGAAGCTTTAATAGTTTTTTTCTCTGCAGTTTTTTTTGCAACTTTTTTTGCTGGTGCTTTTTTAGCAGCTTTTTTAACCACTTTTTTAGCGGGAGTTTTTTTTGCTGGCACTTTCTTTGCCGCTTTTTTTACAACCGCTTTTTTTGCTTGTGCAGGTTTTGAAGAAGTCTTTTTTACAGGACTCTTTTTAACAGCTTTTTTAACCACTTTTTTAGCAGCCATGTCAAAAATAATTTACAGGATTAGTACTAAACTCTGTCAAACGGAGCGCTAAATTAGTAAAATTTTTCTTTAAGAAATCGTGTATGGCATTCATTATAAAGCATTCGCTTTCAAAATGCCCGATGTCTGTTATCAATAGTTGATTGTTGGCGTCAAAAAACTGATGATATTTAAAATCTGAAGTTATAAAGGCTTGAGCACCAGCTGATAACGCAGTTTGAGTTAAAAAACTTCCACTTCCTCCACACAATGCAACCCATTCTACTTTGTTCCCTGTAAACGGGCTATGTCTAATAATCCGACTACCGGTTTTAGTCTTTACATGTTGTAGAAAAGCCTCTTCGGATAGTGGTTGCTTAATCCTTGCTAGCATACCTGCTCCTATTGAATGATGCATATTTTCAAGTGCATAAACATCATAAGCTACCTCTTCATATGGATGTGCTTTCAACAGAGTTTGAAGTACCTTTGAAAGCAATGGTTTCTCAACGAGTACTTCAACTCTAATTTCATTCTCCTTTTTCAGTTCTCCTATTTCACCAGTATAAGGTTTAGCATTTTTGTTGGGCTTAAAGGTCCCTTCACCTTCTAGGTTAAAGCTACATTCCTGATAATTACCAATTGATCCAGCACCTGCAGCAAACACTTCCTTTCGTACCCGTTCATGGTGCTCAATTGGACAGAAATAAACCAGCTTATAAAGATTACTTTTTAGAGGACTCAGAACTCGTACTGCTTCAAAGTCCAGTTGTTTACATAGTGCCAAATTCACACCATGCACTACATTATCCAAATTCGTATGTATTGACAATAAAGCAATATCATTCTTTATGGCTTTTATTACACAACGCTCAACGTAATCAGACCCTGTAAATCTTTTTAACCCAGAAAAAACAATCGGATGATGAGACACTATTAAATTGCATTTATGTTGAATCGCTTCATCAATCACTTTTTCTGTTACATCTAAACTGAGTAATATACCTTTTACTTCTTGCGCTTTATCTCCTACAATGAGTCCGGAATTATCATATGATTCCTGATAGGTATAAGGAGCCCAGCTATCTAATTGCGTCAAAACATCTCCAATGCTTGCCATATTTTTCAATCATTATTTATTACTTGCTTCCAAAGTAATATCTAAATTTGTTTTTTCAAACACTTAGAATCGGTCAACTCCTATGCGATTATTGCTCTTACCTTTTTCCTGGATTTATGGATGGGTTGTTGCGTATAGAAATTACCTCTATGATAAAGGTATTAAAAGCAGTTATCGATTTGGCATAGCGGTAATCAATGTAGGAAACCTTTCTACAGGTGGTACTGGCAAAACGCCACATATTGAGTATCTAATCAGGTTGCTGAAAGACAAATACAAGATTGCTGTTCTCAGTCGAGGTTATGGACGAAAGTCAAAAGGATTTCTTTTGGTTCGTAAACATACTTCGGTAATACAAAGTGGAGATGAACCCGCTCAAATCAAAAATAAATTTCCGGATATCCACGTAGCCGTTTGCGAAAAAAGAGTAAAGGGATGTTTTAATCTAATTGCAACCTATCCTGAATTAGAAGTTATCTTATTAGATGATGCCTATCAACATCGCAGTGTAAAAGCTGGAATGAATATCTTACTCACTTCATACGGTAGAATGTATAGTCAAGACCGACTGCTCCCTGCCGGAAATTTACGAGAGCCACAAAGTTCAAGTGAGCGGGCAGATATAATAGTTGTCACTAAAGTTCCTGCCAACTTAAGTGAAAAGAATCAGCAAGAAATTGCCAATCAAATTGATCCTCAAAAGAGCCAGGCACTGTTTCTTTCTGAACTTCGCTATGGAAAATTTGTTGATATTAAAGACGCAAACAAAACCATGGATATGGAAGCTTTCAGTTCATTGAAATCGGCTATTCTACTTACCGGCATCGCCAGGTCTAATAAAATTGTTCAGGATTTGACAAAATTGAATTCAAATATTTTCCACATAAAATATAATGACCATCACAACTATTCGGTAACGGATGTAAAAAAAATAGTTAGAAATGCACAGCAACATTCATCTATAGTAGTCACAACAGAGAAAGATGCTATTAAGCTTTTACAACCTGAGTTAAAATTGCATCTTGATCCAGTTCAAGTTTATTACTTACCGATTGAAGTGGATTTTCATAAAAAAGACAAAACTCATTTTGATAATAAAATATTAACTTATGTTGAAAAAAGTAAAAGAAATCGTAAGTCACCTCCAAGCCAAAACTAATTTTATTCCAGATACAGGCATTGTACTTGGATCTGGTTTGGGTGCTTTGGTGGATGCAATACAAGATGCACAGATCATACCCTATGAAAACATTCCAGGATTTCCTGTAAGCACTGTAAAAGGACATAAGAGTAATTTGTATTTAGGAACCATCGGAAAAAGTAAAGTAATGGTAATGCAGGGTCGGTTTCACTTTTATGAAGGATATGGATTTGAAGAAATAACATTGCCCATTCGTGTTATGAAATTGATGGGCATTCAGAAGTTAATTGTATCAAATGCAGCCGGAGGAATGAATCCTGATTTTAAAGTTGGTGATTTGATGTTCATCAATGACCATATCAACTTACTACCGGGCAATCCTTTAATAGGTCCTAATATAGAAGAATTGGGTCCTCGTTTTCCCGACATGAGTGTACCATACGATCCAGCTCTTATCGCTCAGGCCGTTGCCATAGCTGAAAAAAATAAATTCAGATTTCATACAGGAGTATATGCTGCTGTATCGGGACCTACCTTTGAAACACCGGCAGAATACAGATACTTATATAGAATTGGTGCTGATGCCGTGGGAATGAGTACTGTTCCAGAAGTAATTACTGCTCGTCACATGGGAGTGCCTTGTTTTGCGGCAAGTGTAATTACTGATTTAGGCGGAGGTGATCATGTGGAGCCTGTAAGTCACGAAGAAGTGTTAAAAGTAGCTAATGCAGCAGAACAGAAACTAACAGCGATTGTAAAAGAGATGTTGTCGTAAATTAAATGATGTTTACTTCAGGCTCAAGGTCAACATTAAATTTTTTTTTGACGGAATCTATTATTTGATGAGCCAAATCAACCACTTCATTGCCTTTTGCATTTCCATAGTTTACCAATACTAAAGCCTGTTTCTCATACGACCCACAATTTTTCATTCGCTTACCTTTCCATCCACACTGTTCAATCAGCCAACCGGCTGATAATTTGATTTTATCTTGTGAGCCTGGAAAATGAACTATTGAAGGAAATTCTTTGATCAATGATTCAAAATCACCGGATTCAACTTCAGGATTTTTGAAAAAGGAACCGGCATTTCCGAGTTGCTCGGGATCTGGCAATTTGCTTTGCCTGATTTTAATAATGGCATTACTAACTGAACGTAGGCTGGCTTTTTCAATTCCATCTGCTTCCAATTGAGAAGTAATTGCTCCATACGATAAATTAAAAGTAGGATTGGTTTGCAAGCGAAACGTTACGTTACAAATGGCAAATTTATTTTTTAATGCTTGTTTAAAAACACTATTTCGATATCCAAACCGACATTGCTCTATATTGAAAGTCTCCATTTCGCCCGTCCTTATATTCATCGCTTCCAGTTCATAAAAACTGTCCTTAATCTCTACCCCATAGGCACCAATATTTTGAATAGGCGCAGCGCCTACCTTACCTGGAATTAAACTCAAGTTTTCAATTCCACCAAGCCCATTTGCCACACTGTATAGAACCAAGTCGTGCCAAATAATTCCAGCACCTGACTTTACAAGAACTGTCTGTTCATCTATCTCCTTTCTTTCGATGCCATCTATATCCATTTTTACAACTAAGCCTTCAACATTTTTTGTAAGCAACATATTGCTTCCACCACCCAATAGAAAGACTCCACTATATTCATGCTTCATAGTAGTTACTACATGTTGCAATTCTTCAATGGATTTGACCGAAACAAAATGCTCGGCATAGACATCCATTTTGAAAGTATTAAGGGATTTTAATGGATAATTTGAAAAAACCTGCATAGAGTGGTTAGAATTAAAAAAAACAATTCATATTTGCATTTGTTGCACATATGTCAATGAATCCATCTACTTTAAAAGATAAATCATACATAGCCGGACGTTGTAATATTGGCGATGATGAGGTTAAAGTTCGAAAAAAACTTTTGTTTATATCCATAATTGCAACCATGTTTTCCACAAGCTTTTGTTTCATCGTGGGATGTTCATTTTTCACCCTAGCTTTGGTATGGCTTTCATTAGCGTTTAGCTTTTTATTGCTTATCGAAATTGTTCAAAGATTCTGTGTCTTCTTTGGAATTTTTAATATTTATAATTTTGGTAAAGCAGGTGAATTGAATGATGTGGAAAGTTGTCGCTGTATTCATAAGGATAGAAAGAAAGCTTTTCTCCTGATTTTGCTATCTTTTATAGTCGCCACAGCATTAACATATGCTGCATATAGATTGATTGAAAATCTTATGGGGTAATTGAAATTACTTTTATCTCACAGCGTTCATTCTCAGCATGCTCTTCTTCTAAACACATAATTCCATTTTTACAATGATTTAAAAGACGGCTTTCGCCATAACCTATAGCAGTGATCCTCTTGTGAAATATGCCACGTAAAACAAGATAGTCTTTAATGGTTTCAGCTCGCTTTTGCGATAGCAAAAAATTATCTCTATCGTTCCCTCTAGAGTCGGTATGCATGCTCAACTCAATTTTTATTTGAGGATTGTCGCTCAATAACTTGATTACTTTTTCAAGTTCCTTTTGTATAGCCTGATTGATTTCAGCAGACCTCTTATCAAATTTGATGGCATACCATTTTGATGGCACATCCAGTTGTATTCGATCAATACTCATCGATGCATCAAATTTCTCAGCATATCTTTTTCCTTTTGTTGAAAAGCTTGCCTTGGTATAATAGTAGATTGGATCTTTAATTATCAGATCGTAATCTTTGTCTGACTCTAAAGTTGCAGAAAACTTACCCTTTTCATCTGTAAAAACAGTCTTATCACTTTGGTTGCTTGATTTAAGTGTTAAACTCAGTCCCACAATAGGTTTATTTGTCATCCGATCGAGCAAAATGCCAAAAAGCGTATGAGTTGGATTGAAACGATTGAACTCAAATATTTTGTCTGAATACTCCAAACGATTCGAAGTAAAAAATCCGGATTGTCCAGTAGAATCCACTATTATCGCAAAGTCATCTTTAGATGAGTTAATAGGGAAGCCAATATTTCTTGGTGTGGTCCAATCATTAACTGTATAAAATGATTCATAAATATCCAATCCACCTAGACCTGGCCAACCATTTGAAGCAAAATAAAGTATACTGTCGTTATACATAAATGGAAAAAGTTCATTGCCCGGTGTATTTATTTTTGGACCAAGATTTATTGGCTGCGACCATCTTCCGTTGATTTGTTGCGATCGATAAAGGTCAGTACCTCCATAACCCCAAGGCATGTCAGAAGCAAAATAGAGCGTGTTCCCATCTTCAGAAATTGCCGGATGCATAACAGAATAATCATTCGAATTAAATGGCATTTCAATTCCAAACTTCCAATTGTTGCCTTCCAAATAACCTTTATAAATTTTTAAAACACTAATATTCTTATCATTACTCTGAATGACATTGGTTTTATCGGTATTACAACGTGTAAAATAAATGGTGTTATAAAATCGATTAAAAACTACCGGCCCTTCATCATGATTATTATTGATCTGACCCATTAGTGGTTCGGGCTCCATCCAATTGCCTGCCTCTGTTCGTTTTGCATAAAACAAATCTGTTGTTCTTTTCCCTGTGTACTCTGAATAATCAGAATTTTTATTTGCATTGCTACCGCGTTCAGAGGCGAATACAATTCCTGATCTAAAAAATGCAGGTGCATAGTTGGCTATACCAGACTTATTCAATTTTAGCGATTTGATTTCAATTCGAGATGAATCGACAAAAAACTGCTGCAATGAATCGCAAGCTTCTATTAAGTTTTGAGTTCGGCTATCATTTCGATTATAGAGCAGATATTGTTCGAGCCATTTCTTTGCTTCTTTGTACTTTTCATTTCGCATGAGCACCATAGCAAATCCAATTTGAACAGATGGATTGAGAACTTTATTAGCGGAAACAATTCGATACCATTTTTCGGCCTGTTCATCCTTTCCGGTAATGCGATAGCAATCTGCCAAGTTTAACATGGCCTCATAATCTCGATAGCGATCCAAATACACTTCATATTCTTGAATTGCTTTTTGATACTGCCATGCTCCATAATATTCATCCGCATACTTCTTATGTATCGTTACACAAGATGAAAAGCCAAATGTGAGCAATAATAGTGCGGTTATATATTTTGAAAAAACTTTCATTAAAAGAATCTGGGATTTTTAATTTTTAGTTGCTTAAATCCAAAATCATAGCCAAGCATTAATTCATGACTATTGTTTAAGTTATTCTTTAGAGAACTATTAATGATATCGTATGCATAGCCTACTCTCAAGGACTTGCTTACTTGTACATGAGTAAATAATACGATGGCATCGGCTGATCGATAGGAAGCGCCCAACCACAGTGTCCGACTGATCAGTGCACTCAAACTTGCATCATATTGCATTTCAGCCCCATGTACGTATTTAATCAAAACGGCTGGCTTAAGTTCAATCTCACTACTTACGGGAACTACAACTCCTGAAGAGAAGTAATAATGTCTAGTTTGTTTAAAGGCAGAGGTTGAAGATACACTCAATGATTGTTCAGGATCGTAACTCAACAAGTAAGGCAGTGAAACTCCTGCATAAACTCTTTCGCTATGAAACAATATGCCAAATCCAGCATTGGGTAAAATTTTCGATTCCTTTTGATTCGTATATACGGGATCGCTTTGATCAAAATAAACCAATGATCCAAAATCTGTTTTCACTTGTGATATAACCCCTCTCAGACCCAAGCTAAGTTTTGCTTGTGATAGAGGCAAATGATAAGCGTAGGTAAATGAAAGTTCATTGTTTGTGGTAACGCCTATTTTATCATTCAATGCGGTGAGACCTAATCCGATTCGCTTATTTTTTATTGGGGTATGAATATTAAACAAAGCCGATTCGGGAGCACCGGGGAACGAAGACCATTGTTTGCGATAAAGCATTGCACTTGAAACATATTCTTTAGTTCCGCTATAGGCAGGATTTAGCGGCATGTCATTAAACAAGTATTGACTTAACAATCCTTGTTGTTGAGCATGCACTGTATCAATACATACCAGTACCAATAAAGAAAGTATGATCAATAATTTTTTCATCTTCTTAATTCAATAAAACCTTTTAACAAAATATCTTTAGATGGAATAGTTAGAATATAAAAATAAGTCCCTTCAGGAAGTACATTACCTGATTCACTAAGTCCTTTCCATTTATTGTTATATGGCGAACTTTCAAAAACGATATTACCCCATCGATTAAATACTTTCAATTCATTGTCCAAAAAATCTTCAATACCTTGTATCACAAATGTATCATTGAATCCATCACCATTTGGTGTGAATGTATTTGCAGCTATAATTCCGGTTTCACATGAACCTGGAGTATTTTTGATAATCTGGACACGCGCACTATCAATGCATGATCCGTTCTGAACAATCCAATACAATTCATTAATACCAACTTGTAAATTGCTGATTACAGAAAAAGCATTCAGACTATCAGCGATTACCAAAAGCGTATCATAAGTCATCCAGAATCCATAGTATGTTGGATTTTGAATAGCAGCCATCGTAACTGAATCTTCACATGTAATTTGATTGGGTCCACCTTTAGCGACAATTTGATCCAACACTGTTACATTTAACAAGGCAGTATCAGTACATATTCCATCTGTTACGGTCCAAAGCAATTGTATAGTTCCGGTATCTGCATTAACCAAATACGTATTGTTGGATGCTGCATTTGCAATTGCAGCATTGCCACTAATAATACTCCAAGTTCCGACACCATACGTTGGAGCTAGGGCAGATATGAAAATACTATCTTCACCACAAATGACTTGATCGAAACCAGCTTCAGCTGTAACCATAGGAGGTTCTTCCAAAAGATATTGATTCTGCTTTACACAACCATTACTATCGCTTATGATTACGCTGTATATTCCTGCACTGAGATTCGTTCGGTTTTGCAAACTTGAACCGTCTGACCAAGCAAAAGAGAATGAAGGCGTTCCTCCGGTAACCGTTAAATTGATGCTCCCATCGTTATCTCCATTACAAGTAATTTCATAAGTTCCGTTTAATAATGGAATGGTAGCTGAAGTACTAATAGAATCGGGCTGCGTAATAAGAATGTTTTTATTCACTATACATCCAACAGAATCACTAACCGTTAACGAATATAAACCCGCGCTAAGATTACTGATATTTTGAGTGCTTGCACCATTAGACCATGAAAAAGTAAATGGAGGACTTCCGGAACTAATTTGAGTATTGATGTATCCATTGCTGAATCCAAAGCAACTAATCAATCCTGAATCGATAACGCTTATTATCGGAGCCGCTAAATTGTTTACTGTTGTAAGCAATAAGTTGGTACAGCC